>Ga0209086_10001757_pt1 | contig 17437 bp, 17 predicted proteins | sample M_130207_XF_Meta_FD_187312 | JGI IMG/M metagenome (GOLD analysis project Ga0209086, IMG submission 187312) | Freshwater microbial communities from Lake Montjoie, Canada to study carbon cycling - M_130207_XF_MetaG (SPAdes) (version 2) | ecosystem: Environmental > Aquatic > Freshwater > Lake... | reverse complement strand
CCTTCACCGGAGCGGCGGCTTTCTTGGCCGGAGCAGCGGCTTTCACCGGAGCAGCGGCTTTCTTGGCCGGAGCAGCGGCCTTCACCGGAGCAGCGGCTTTCTTGGCCGGAGCGGCGGCCTTTTTGGCGGGTGCGTTCTTCATTGAGTGATTCTCCAAAACATCTTTTTGGCGCTCTCCGAAGAGAACGCGGTTGTGACCATATATAAGGTTGTTCCATCCCAATGTCAAGAAAAAAAGAAAGGGAGCGGAGAGCAAGAGTGGCAAAAAGCTCAGTATTTTCGCATAAAAAACGAAAATAGTGCAGAATGTTTTTATGCACACAAAGGCACTGAGATCGTTTTGGACCAATAAACATAGGGGTTTGCTGAAAGCAGGGCTGTTGGTGATGGTCTCGCTGACGATAGGATGCGGTGGCACGAGGCAAACAAAAATTAGCCATCCGGTGGCTCGAGTTGGAACCGTGGAGGAGGGCATTGCGAGTTGGTATGGTGAGCCGTATCATGGGCGTCGCGCGGCCAATGGAGAGGTCTATGACATGGAGCAGATGACGGCGGCGCATCCGACACTTCCCTTCGAGACCTGGGTGTCGGTGCGTAACATCGGCAACCGCCAGAGCACGCAAGTGCGGATCACGGATCGCGGGCCGTTTGTGAAGGGGCGGATCATTGATTTGTCGCGCGCGGCGGCCCGTGAAATCGATCTCGTCCGGCTTGGCGTGGCGAAAGTAAAGCTGGCCGTGATCGAGCAGCCGCGCAGTTATGGGCGGGGCAAGCAGTTCACGGTGCAAGTGTCGACGGCTCGCACGCGACAGAACGCCGAGCAGCTTGAACGGCAGTTGCGCAAGAGCTATGATGCGGTAACGATTCGCTATCGCGCTCCGATGGCCAATGGCAATACTCCGGAGTCGTGGCGGATCCTCGTAGGCAGGGTGAAAGACATCAAACAGGCACAGAAGATCATGCTCGATGTGCGGCCGAAGTTCCCGAATTCATTCGTCGTGGGCTGGGATATTGACTAAGGCACCCCAGCTCCATGGGGAGATTGATTACCCCATAAGACTCCTAGCAAAAGCAGCGTGGGGCGCTGTTCTGCAGGATAAAGAAAAGTTAGAGTAATGGTTCCGAGTAAACACTAATTCATCTGAGCGGTCCTAGGCCGTTTGTTGAGGTCCTTCCATGATTCCCACGGCACAAGCTCCAGCGTTAGAACAACCACCCCTCCTGGTCGGCCAGTCGCCGCGTCTGCGGTACGTCCAGCGGATGGTGGAAAAGCTTGCGAAGGGCCGGTGGCCGGCCCTGATTCTTGGCGAGACCGGAACCGGCAAAGAAGTCGTAGCGCGTTCGATTCATTCGGCCAATCCGGCCGGCACTTTTGTGACTATCGATTGCTCGGCCTTTGTGGGCCCGTTGATGGAGAGCGAGTTGTTTGGTCATCGGCGGGGAGCATTCACGGGAGCGGATCGGGACAAGATTGGCCTGATCGAGGCAGCGGACGGAGGCACGGCGTTTTTCGACGAGATTGGGGAGATGCCGTTGGATCTGCAGGCGAAGTTGCTGCGAGTGCTGCAGGAAAAAGAGTTTCGACCGTTGGGCTCGACGGTGACGAAGCGCTCGGATTTTCGGGTCATTGCGGCGACCAATCGGGACTTGGCGAAAGAAGTGGACAAGGGAACATTCCGGCAGGACCTTTACTACCGGCTGAATGTAGTGACGTTGCGTTTGCCGCCGCTCCGCGATCGGCGCGAGGATGTGCCGGCGCTGCTGCAACATTTTCTGCGAAAGTATGGATCGAACCACAGCTTTACGCAAGAGGCGCTCGAAGCGGCGCTAGCGTACGATTGGCCCGGGAATGTGAGGGAACTGGAGAACTCGGTGCAACACATGGTGGCGATCAATACCGGGCCGTTGCTGCATCTGCGTGATTTACCTTCCGCTCTGCAAAATTTTATGGTGTCCAAGCGGCCACCGCAAGCTTCTTTTTCGGCGAGTGCCTCAGCGGGCCATACGGCGTTTGGGCCCCAGGGGGCGGTACAGCCAGGGTTTGTTTCATCGCCGATTCTTCCTCTTGTCGAGATGGAGCGCCGTGCGATATTGAGCGCCCTTGAGTACACGAAGGGTGATCGCTTGATGGCGGCGCATCTGTTGGGAATCGGTCGAACGACGCTTTATCGGAAGCTTAAGGAATACCAGCTCGGAGATTGAGACTTTTCCGAGAGATGGGCCACTTTGTTTTCGATGAATTCGCCCTCTCCCGCCCGTATCTGCAGTAGGGTTTTGCTGGTTGAGTCCGACCCCTGGGACGCGGGCCTGGTTCAGGAAGCTCTCGACGAGCTCGAAGAACAGCAGTATCGAAAGCTTTTGCCTTGGCAGATGGAGCTTTATCACGCCGAGACGTTAGGGGAGGCGGTGGCCGCTCTGGAGCAGGAGCCGTTCGACATCATCCTGCTCAACCTTGATTTGTCGGATAGCAAGGCTCTGCACACGTTTTTGCGCGTGCACGGTCTGAGTCGTGCGGCCCCGATCGTGATCCTTTGCAGTGCGGCCGAAGAGTACACGGCTTTGGCCGCTGTGCGGGAGGGGGCGTTTTCCTATCTGCTTAAGGAGGATCTCGACTGCCTGCCCCTGGCACGTACCTTGCGCTCGGCGATGGAGAGGCAACAGGCGATTGTCGCGCGCGCCGAATTGCCGCTGCTCGACGAGTTGACGAGCTTGATCTCTCGCGACGGTTTCGTTTTGTTGGGTGAGCAATCGTTGCAACTGGCCGCGCGATGGCAGCGGCCCGCGACGCTTTTCCTTGTCGAGCTGGCGGGTTATTCGTTGCTGCAGGACGCCTATGGCCATCAGGCTCACGATTTGGCGTTGATCGAGACCGGGGATCTCTTGCGGACGGTGTTTCGGGAGTCGGACGTGGTGGCCCGGCTGCAGGGCGATACGTTTGGAGCTCTGTGTTTTGACGATCCTGGTGCGATTGAACCAATTGGGGTCCGCATCAACCGGTATCTGCAATCGTTGAGCCCGAGCGCGATTCAGCGTCCAGTTTTGTGTTACGTGACTGGTTCGTCAACCTTGATGCCAAGCGCAACAACGAATCTGGACGTGTTGCTGCGACTCGCCGAAACGAACTTGTTGGAGAACCGCGGCCGGGAACTCGCGCTACGATGAAGGTATGCTCTCGCTGACGGAATTGATTTCGTGGCTCCAAGAGGTCTGGCTGGCCGGAACGTTTCTGTACGTGGGCCTGCAGCTACTGATCCGGCCGGAAGCGTGTGCCGCGGTCCTGACAAGCTTGGCGGATCGGTACCAAAGTCGGGGATTGCCAATTCCGATGCGCGACTCCACACCTGCGGCACCAAACACGGCGCTAGTCCATCGGGTGCTACGCTGCGTCGGTGTGGGCGTGGTGTTGTCGGGTCTGTTCCGGCTTCCCGGCGTGCTCTGAGATAAAGTGTTGCGGATCGCTCTCGACGCAACTTATAGTGTTGGCTCGCAGCCTACAGGCGTTGCGGTTTACTCCCGGGAGATCCTATGGGGCTTAGCTCGGCGGCACCCGAGTGCGCATTACTGCTTCTGTTATCGGCCGCACCGCTTGTTGCGTTCGTTGGAGGCTTTTTTGCCCCGTCAGGCGATTCGTCGACCTCTTTTCGAAACGTGGGCTCCAAGGGCGCAGATTTTTCATGGCCTGAACCAGCGTCTGCCCCACTTGGCGGGCAAGCATCGGCTGATAACCACTTTTCACGACCTGTTCGTGATTACGTCCGAGTATTCCACCGCCGAATTCCGGGCGCGTTTTATCGCACAGGCCAAGGATGCCGCAGAGCGCTCGGAGCTGATCATAGCCGTGAGCGCCTTCACCGCTCAGCAGGTTTGCAGCTTGCTCGGAGTCGATCGGCGGCGGATTCGCGTCGTCCACCATGGCGTCTTTCATCCGTCGACCGAACACATAAAGACCCTGACCAAGCGCCAGCCGTTCATTTTATCGGTGGGGGCGATCCAGAAACGAAAGAACACCGGGAGACTGATTCAGGCGTTTGAAGGATTGCCGAGTGGTTGGCGGCTGGTTTTGGCCGGAGCAGCTACGGGTTTCGGGTCAGAAGAGATTTTGGCGCAGATTGCGCGGAGTCCTCGTCATCAGGACATTCAAGTGCTCGGCTATGTCTCGCCGGAACGGTTAGAGGCGCTCTATGGGCGGGCGTCAATTTTCGCTTTTCCGTCGCTGGACGAGGGCTTCGGCATCCCGGCGATTGAAGCCATGGCTTGGGGTGTTCCGGTGGTGACCTCCGACCGATCGGCCTTGCCGGAGGTGACCGCAGACGCCGCCTTACACGTGAACCCGACGAGTGTCGAAGAGCTGACTTTTACGCTACGGACATTGATCGATCAGCCGAGTCTTCGAGAGAAAATGGCGCAGAAGGGGTTCGCGCACGCCGCCCAATTCACATGGGATCGGGCGGTAGACCAGACGTGGACCGTGTACCACGAGTTGTTGGATGGGTAATTATCCGCCGTTTTCGTCGGTGGAGATCTTCAGAGCTTTCAAGAATTTCTGATCTTGAGACGTCCAATTCACTTTGCCGAAGGAACCTAGCCGTCGGCGCGGGGCCTCTGCTTCGGCGGAATCCGCGTACTCGTCGTCATAAGTATCGGGGGCATCGGGCGAGAGTTCGTCGCGCTTATTGAAGCCGATCGTAGCCTCGAGAATCAGGAACACGTCGTACCCGGACCGTTTGATTTCTCCGATCGCTTCTGCAATTCGGTCGGAGTCGGACAGGGATTCGTTAATCGCGTTCCCTAGATCCTGCATTAGCTCTTTCAGTCGGTCTTCCAAATGAATGGCCCTCTCACGTCTCACTTCTGGGCCTTCCCAGAATAACACTCTCTAGTTCTATCGGCGAAGCACGGAAGATTCTACAGCTTTATAATGAAATTGCACTATGCTATCGATCGGACGAAAATTCATGACCCACGTAATTCCGGGGATCATCAAGCCGTTGCACATTTTGTGGAACGAGATGATTGGGTTCGTTTTCATTTGCATCGCAATCATTGCTACGCCGAGAGTCTACAGAGAGGTTGCCTCCTTTTCGGGGGAGGCCGATCAGCTTGGAAGAATCGTGCTCGGATTGTGCTTCGTGGTGCCAATGTACGGTTTTGGACTGGCCTCGTTCTGGCGTGCTCGAAGGATTAAGAACTCCTAGGCCCAGCCAAGGCAAGGCGTACCCCCTAGGGTTGACGGGTTGTGAACCTTAGATCAGTTGCTAACTATGAAAATTTGTTTGGATACTCCCGATGGACTTAAGGGAAGGCTCGAGCCCTGCATTGCCCATGACTGAAATCGACGAATCCCGATGGCGACCACCCCAGCGCGTTTTCGCGGCGATGGTTGCTTGGCGAGCGGACCGCCTAGCAGAACCAGTTGCGAAGTTGCGTTTTTTGCGTCGGTCGGCGGCGTTGTTTTCCAGTCGGCCGGTGAGTCGCGCGTTGCGCAGCGCGCAGGTCCGGCATTTTTCAGCGCTTCTGCTGGCGCTTGGCCTGCTGCCGATTCCGATTGTTTCAGATGGGGCGGGCCTGATGCGGCCGGTGTTGAGCCGGGTTACGATCGCCCCAGGGGACGAGGTCGTAAGGGTTTGGCAGGTGGAGGAGACCGAAGCGCATGAACTTTATAGCAATGGCCTTCGGGTTGAGAAGCGTTATATAACTCCGAAGGTTGGAGCCGAGCCGTTTGTGCATTATCGACGGGGTGATGACGCTCCGGAGCAACGGTCCACTCCGTTTGGAATTGTGTTCCATACGACCGAAAGTATGGCTCTCCCGTTTAAAGAGAACCAAAACAGAGCATTGCGACGAATAGGGGCAGGTGTTTTGGAGTACGTGCGTCGGATTAGCGCCTACCACTACGTGATTGATCGGTTTGGCCGGGTGTGGCGTGTGGTGCCTGAGGACGAACCGGCGCATCACGCAGGCAACTCTGTGTGGGCCGACGAATCGCACTATTATTTGAATTTGAATTCGAGTTTTCTGGGCGTTTCGTTCGAGGGCCCTTCGCGGGATGAGTCCGGGGAGATGCCCGCCACGGCGGCACAGATCCATTCAGGCCGGCTATTGACGGATTTGCTTCGCTCTCGTCACCGGATCAGCGCCGGCAATTGTGTCACGCATGCGCAAGTGTCGGTGAATCCAGACAATATGGGCATCGGGTACCACACGGATTGGGCGGCGAATTTTCCGTTTGAGCAGATGGGTCTTCCAGACAATTATCGGATTCCGCCGCCGGCGATTACGCTTTTCGGATTTCAGTACGGTCCGTCATTCCTCGCCGCCACGGGCGAGCGACTTTGGCACGGCCTCGACGTGGCCGACTTGGAACTGCAACTTACGGCGGTGGCAAGTCGGACGAGCTTGGCGACCTTTCGGCGCGGCCTCACGCAAAAGTATCGCCACCTTTATGACAAGATTAAGCAACCCGATTTCTCCCAGGAGGGAAATTAATGTCGTATTCCTATTCCGACGGCTCGACGCCTGTCGGTCTTGACGTGGGGACCAGCCGGATCGTGGCCGCATGGCCTTCCGAGAGTGGTTATCGGTTTCGCAGCCAACTAAATTCGTTTGTGACGCTGCCGAACTCAAGGATGACCGAGAGCGTTTTGCGGCGAGAAGGCGTCCCGCATACCGTTCGCGGTGCGGAGATCTTGGTCCATGGCAATGAGAGCGAACGATTCGCCGATCTGATTGGTTCGGAGCTGCGGCGGCCGATGACGAAAGGGTTTCTTAACCCAGCGGAATCGGAGAGCATGCCGATGATGCAGAACTTGCTACTTTCGCTACTCGGCCCGGCGGCCCATTCGCGGCAGAAGCTGTTTTTCAGCGTCCCGGCTGCACCGCTGGGCGCGCACGACAGTCTGACGTATCACGAGGCTACGCTGCGGCAGATCCTGGGTGAGCTCGGATACGACGCCAAGCCGATCAACGAAGGTTTGGCGGTCATCTACAGTGAGCTGGAAGCTTCCAACTATACCGGGATTGGAATCAGCTGCGGGGGTGGACTCTGTAACGTTTGCATGTCTTATCTCGCCGTCCCGGTGATCCAGTTCAGCGTCCCCAAGGCTGGCGATTTTATTGACACGAATGCCGCGGCGGTGGCCGGTGAGATGGTCAATCGGATTCGCATGATCAAGGAAGACGGCTTTTTGTTTAACGGCGTCACGCATGACAAGGCGCACCAAGTCATTTCAGTGTATTACGACGACATGATTCAGACGCTGGTGCAAGCTATGCGGGAGGTCTTCTCGCAGGCCAAGAGCTTACCGCGGCTCGGTCGACCAATTCCGCTCGTGTTGAGCGGAGGGACGGTGCTTCCGCTTGGATTTAAGGAACGCTTCGAGCAGGCCTTGCGTCAACAAGATTTTCCCGTTCCGGTGAGTGAGGTCCGTTTGGCGACCGAACCCCTGAACTCAACCTCGCGTGGTGCTGTGATCGCCGCGTTGAGCGAGATGTAGGCTGAGGTAACTATGCTCCGTATTTTCGTTGGACTTTCTGTGTCTGCGCTTGTGTTTGCGCAATTGCCGGGACAGTATCCGACGGGGCAGCCACAACCTGGCCAGTATCCGCAGGGGGGAGGCCAGTACCCGCAAGGGCAGTATCCGCCCGGGCAGTATCCACAAGGGCGGGGCACGGGCCTGCCCATCCCTTCGATAAGGTTCCCGAAGCGGACCCCGAAGGGAGAGAAGGCGCCGAAGCTGAATGGGATAGAAGGCACGCTGCGGCAGCTGGGGGAAAAAGAGCTAGTCCTGGAGAGCACGGCGAAAGGGGTGGTGAAATTTCGTTTATTAGCCAAAACGCTCTTCCGCGATAAGGCTGGGGAGCCGATGCGGGATTCGCTTCTTAAGCCTGGAGATCTTCTGCGGGTTGAGGTGAGCGCCGAAGACGAAGAGACGGCCGTCCGGGTGAACTTGGTTCGGCCCGGCACGGCGGAAGAGCGGGCGAGCGTGGAAACGAAGCCGGGCGAGTCCGCCCCGGAGGCACCGCGTGCGCCGAGGGGTTCGGGATCAGAGCCACCGGCGGTTGTCGCGGAGAAGGTGGATCGACCCGAGGTATCGACCCCGAAGTACGGAGGAGAGCCGTTGGAAGACCGGCCGGTTCTGCGCCGAGGAGTGCCCGACCGGGCGAAGAACGCTCCGTTAAAGCGAGACATGGAGACCGTGGAGCCCCCGGAGGAGCCGGCGCTGAAACTGCCGACCGCCGCGACCGCCGATCCGGTGATCGCCGCAGCGCGGGAAGAGGCCACGAATTTCACGGCGTCGATGCCTAATTTTCTGGTGCTGCAGCACACGCTTCGCTACATGAGCGCGACCAATCCGCCGGATTGGAATGCGCTGGATACGGTTTCTGCCGACGTAGTCTGCGTGAATGGCCAGGAAGAGTACCGCAATATCAAAATTAACGGCAGGCCGACAAAGGCTCCCGCGGAGAAGACCGGCGCCTGGTCGACGGGCGAGTTCGTTACTACGCAGCAGGATATTCTTTCGCCAATGACGGCTGCCCAGTTCACCAAGCGCGGTACGGATCGTATCGGCGGAAGGACTGTACTTGTCTACAATTTCTCGGTCAAGCAGCCGTTTTCGCACTGGCAGGTACACGCTAGCGACGAAGGTAAGATCTATCGCCCTGGCTACAAAGGCAGCATGTGGATCGATCAAGAGACCAACCGAGTGATGCGGATCGAACAACAGAGCCTAAGCTTTCCGGGGGACTTCCCCTTCGACAAGGCGGAGATCATCCTGGAGTACGATTTTGTTCGGATCGATAACAAGATGTTTCTGCTGCCGGTTCATAGCGAAAACATGATTTGTCAGCGCGGATCGAACAATTGTAGCCGGAATGAAATCAACTTTAGGAACTACCGAAAGTTCGGCGCAGAGTCCAAAATCGATTTCGAGAAGGACTGACCTGCTACACTAGAAAAAGGTTTTACTGTCGAAGGGCTCACTCAGGTATTCCGGGGGGCCATTGTACGCCGGAAGAACCGGCGTCTCCTCCCCTGCCTTGGTTGGCAGGGAGAGTTTGATCCGGGACATTCGGCACGGTACGAACTGGAGGCTGCATGGCTAGAGCACACACAACATTTAAGAAACGGCAGAAAGAGTTCGCGCGCATGGAAAAGTCGCAGGAGAAAGCGGCCAAGCGGGTCCAGAAGAAGACCGACGGAACAGGACGAGAGCCTGGATCGGGCCCCGAGATCGAAACGGAGCCCATTGACTCTTTTACGCTCCCGCCGGAAGAGCGCACCGTTTAAGCTGCCCCGCCCGAGGGTTATTGGTTCTAGAGTCCCAAGGGCCCCCGCAATCGGGGGCCCTTTTCCTTTTTTAGCCTTTGAACGAGATTCGCCAGATCTTGTTGTTGCCATCTTCACTCAGCAGCAAACTGCCATCGGCTAGTTGCAACAGCCCGACCGGACGGCCCCAAACTTCCTTGCTCTCTTCGCCGAGCATGAAGCCAGTGAGAAAATCCTCCGGCGGTCCCGAGGGTTTGCCACCGGTGAAGGGGATAAAGACGACCGAGTAGCCGATGCGCTTGGCGCGGTTAGAAGATCCTCGGTAGGCCACAAAAGCACCGTTGTGGAACTTGGCGGGGAACTGTTTGCCGTTATAGAACGCGAAGTCCATGGCCGAAGAGTGAGCCCGGAGGACCATGTCGGGTTCGATCGCTTTTTTGACGGCAGCCGGGTTCTTGCCTTTGTGACGCGGCTCTTCGTTGTTCCCGATGTACGCATACGGCCAGCCGTAAAAGGCGCCCTTCTTGACCGAGGTGAAGAAGTCGGGCACGAGCTCATCGCCGAGGCCATCGCGCTCCTGCACGGTAATCCAAGGCTTGCCGCTCTGGGGATTGAGGCGGACATTGACAGCGTTCCGCAGGCCGGTGGCAAACACCTGTTTGCCGGTGCCATCCGGGTTATAGACGTGGATCGCCGCCCGGTCGTCCGGATCGCCGAGATCGATATTGCTGCCCGAACCGACGGACAGATAGAATTTTTCGCCCTTCGGGTCGAACGCGATGCCGCGCGACCAGTGGCCTTTGCCGTAGCCCTTCAGAGCGACGACTTCCTCGCCGGCGCCCACCGTCAGGGCCTTAGCGTCGAGTTTGTACCGTTTTACGGACTCGGCTTCGGCGACGTAGAGATACTCCTTCCACAAGGCCATGCCGAAGGGACGATCGAGGCCGGTGATCAAGGGCTTGGGTCCCGGCTTGGGATTTCCCGCACCGACGACGGCTACGACGCTACCTTTGGGCAGGCTTTCGGTCACCAGGACGGTACCGCCCGGCAGTTCGAGCATGATCCGCGGCTTCTGAAAGCCCGTGGCGAACTCCTCCGCGACAAACCCTACCGGAAGCTTCAACTGGGCACCGGCAGGCCGCGGAATCACTTTCGCGCCGTTGGCCACCGAGCTTGCCGGGTTCGGCGCCGGCAGCGTGAACTTCTTATTCTTCGCCCAGGCGAGAGTACTCAGCCCGAGGGCACATCCCAAAAGTTTCCGTCTCTGCATACAGGGGCAGTTTATCATTCCTACTTCTGCGTTAGCTTGCGGATGAACTCGATAGTCGGTTTCGGGGCCTCGAACTCGGCTTCTTGCAGGACATTGCGACCGAACCGGTCTTTCGCGTTCAGGTCGGCGCCACGATCCACGAGAAACTGGATCATCTCGTGGTCACCGAAACGGGTAGCCGTGTGCAGCGCGGTACCGCCGCCGGGACGGGCTTCGTTGACGTCGCCGCCGAGCTCGACCATTAGCTTCACGGCATCCAGCTTCCGGCTTTGGGCCGCCAGCATAATGCCGCCGGCACCGTCCGAGGATTTGGCCTTCGGATCGGCCCCCAATTTTACGAGTTCGCGCATCATCGCCACATCCCCACGTTCAGCCGCCGTCAGAAACGGCGTCAGGCCGAAGCTGCGGAACGCATTCGGCTGGCCGCCCTGGCGCGTGGTCTTGGCGGTGAGGTCAGCACCGCGGGCGACCAGAGCCTTGACCAGTTCCAGCTTGCCGAGCCGGACAGCGTCGTGGAGAGGCGTGCTGCCGTTGGCGTCGCGGAGGTTCACCTCGGCGCCGTAGTCGAGCAGCAGCCGAGCCACGGGTTCGTGCCCTCGTCCGAGCGCGAGCAGGAACGGCGTCGAGCCATTAGCGGCTTTCTGCAGAGGGTCGGCCTTGGCGGCTAAGAGGAGTTTCACCGTGGCTAAGTCACCTTTTTGCGCGGCGAAAAGCATCGGGGTGAAACCGCTCTGCGAGACGGCACCGGCGGCGGCGCCTTTGTCGAGCAAGATGGTAACGAGGTCGGCGCGGCCCGCCGCGGCGGCCCACATCAACGGCGTCTGCTGCAATCGAGTTTCGGCGACATTCACCGCCCCACCGTTTTCGATCAGTAACTTCACGAGTTCGGCATTGCCATTCTGCACGGCACCCAGCAGCGGCGTTTCTCCGCTCCAGCGGGCCGCATCCACCTTCGCTTTCGCCGCCAACAGTAAACGGGCCATCGCCACATTGCCCTGTCCGCAGGCCAAGGTCAGCGGCGTTTCGCCGTTCTCGTCAGCCAGATTGGGGTTGGCCCCCGCCTGCAAAAGGGCGCTGGCAATTTCGAGGTTGCCACGGCTGACCGCCCAACCCAAAGCGGTGGAACCGTCCGGACGGGCGGAGTTGATGTTCACTCCGGCCTTCACAAGATTGAGGACCGTCCGTTGATCGCCATTTTGTACCGCTTCAAAAAGTCGACCGTCTGCCCCGAGCATCAAGAAGGGCAATAGGAGCGATAGGGCGAACCGTCGAAGCGAGTACATGAAGAAATGATATTCTTTCTGTACACGGAGCGGAAGCCCCGGGCTTCAGACTATCTATGTTTCGACCAGTTTTTTGCTTCGTTACCGCCGCCGTTGCCGCGTTCGGCCAGAACGCCGAGACCGCGCAAACTGTTTTAAAGACTTATTGTCAGGGCTGTCACAACGACCAGACCAAGACAGCTAGCTTTTCTCTTGATGCCGTCCGCACCGCGGACGTAGCGACGCACGCCGAGGCGCTCGAAAAGGTACTCCGGAAGATCCGCACGGGCGAAATGCCTCCTCCCGGCTTACCTCGTCCGAAGCCAGAGGCCTCCGCCGCGGTCGCTCATTGGCTCGAAGGCCAGCTCGACCAGAACATTGCCAAGCATCCGAATCCCGGCACGCCAGCGGCTCATCGGCTGAATCGCGCCGAGTACGCAAACGCGGTTCGCGACCTTCTGTCGCTCGATCTGGACCATTCGGCCAGCCTGCCGGCCGACGATTCCGGCTATGGGTTCGACAATATCGGCTCCGTCCTGACGGTCTCTCCGCTGCTGCTGGAAAAGTACATGACGACGGCCCGGCGGGTTAGCCGCCAGGCGTTGGGGACGACGAAACTCAGCCCGCTGGTCGAAAAGTTCACGGCGGCGCGGACGGGCACCTCCGACACAGGCGATGACCTTCCGTTGGCCACACGGAACGGGCTCACGATTAAGCACTACTTTCCAGCCGATGCCGAGTACGTATTCACGGTCCGGGTGCGAGGCAATGCCGATCCGACGCTCCCTCCGGCCAAGCTCGATGTCCGCGTGGATGGCGTTCGCACCAAGCTCTTTGATACGGCTTACAGCAACGCGGAAGAGTCGCAGAATAGCCGGAACTTCGAAGTCCGGGTGCCGCTGAAAGCGGGTGTGCACACGCTGGGCGCCAGTTTCCTGGCCGAGGCCACGAAGTCAGAATCCACCGCCGGCATGAGTACCGGGCGTTTCGGTCCTCCCCAGCCGTCGCTTACCCAACTCGAGTACGTTTTGATCGGGGGACCGTTTAACCCCGCCGGACCCGGCGATACCCCTAGCCGCCGCCGGATCTTCCAGTGCACCGAAAAGACCGCCGCCTGCGCGGACAAGATAATCGCTACCCTCGCCCGTCAGGCGTACCGGAGACCGGTTACGGCTGCGGACTTGGCCCCCTTGAAGAAGCTGTATGCCGGTGCGGCAGGCTTCGACGCGGGCATCGAGATGGCGCTCCGCGCGATTCTAGTTTCGCCGAACTTCCTGTTCCGGGTGGAGTCGAACGCAGGCACCCCGCTCCACAAGGTGAGCGATCTCGAACTCGCTTCCCGGCTTTCGTTCTTCCTGTGGAGTTCGCTTCCGGATGAAGAGCTGCTCGGGCTCGCGGAAAAGAACAAGCTGCGTCCTGTGTTGAACGCCCAGATGAAGCGGATGCTCGCCGACCCCAAAGGTAAGGCGCTCGTCGATAACTTTGCCGGGCAGTGGCTGCACCTGCGCAACGTGCCGACTTGGCGCCCGGACCCGGAGAAGTATCCACAGTTTGACGATTCGCTCCGCGCAGCGCTGCAGAAAGAGACCGAGTTGTTCTTTGCCTATATCGTCAAGGAAGATCGCCGGGTGATCGATTTCCTGAACGCGGACTATACGTTTCTGAACGAGCGGTTGGCTCGGCATTACGGCATCCCGAATGTGCGCGGCAACTATTTCCGGAAGGTGGCTTTGTCGAATCCGGAGCGCGGTGGTCTGCTTTCGCACGGCAGCATCCTCACCGTCACGTCCTACCCAACGCGCACCTCGCCGGTTCTGCGCGGGAAGTGGATTCTTGAAAACATTGTCGGAGCGCCGCCTCCTCCGCCGCCGCCGGATATCCCGGATTTGGCCGATAGCGCCAACACCTCGGCTAAGGACCTCCGCGCTGCGCTGCAAGCACACCGCGCCAAGGCCGCTTGCGCGTCCTGCCATAATCGCCTGGACCCGCTGGGCTTTGCCCTCGAAAACTACGATGCGACCGGCAAGTTCCGTGCGGAAGAGGGTGGCACCAAGATTGACGTTTCCGGTTCCCTGCCGGGCGGAGTGCTGCTCGATGGACCGGGCGATCTGAAGAGGATTCTGTCCGACCGCCACGAAGAGTTTGTCGACTGCCTGACCGAAAAATTACTCACCTATGCCTTGGGCCGGGGCTTAGAACATTACGATATGCCGGCCATTCGTCAGATCCGTCGCGCTTCCGCCAAAACTGACTATCAGTTTTCAGCACTGGTCAACGCGATCGTGAGTAGCGTACCATTTCAAATGAGAAGGACCCCGGAACGATGATCATCTCCAAGAAAGCACTCGATCGGCGCACGTTGTTGCGCGGCTTTGGCACGGCGCTCGGTCTGCCTCTGTTCGACGCCATGGTTCCGGCGCTGACGCACGCGGCACGGACGGCGGCGGCGCCCATCAACCGGATGGCGTTCTGTTATGTCCCGAACGGCATCATCATGAACCATTGGACGCCCCAGGCCGATGGCAAAACCTTCGATTTTCCGAAGACCCTGCAGGCTCTGGCGCCCTATCGGAAAGACCTGCTCGTGCTCTCCGGACTCGACCACTACAACGGTCAATCGCTCGGCGACGGGGCCGGCGACCATGCCCGTGCGGGAGCCACCTGGCTCACCGGCGTTCATCCGAAGAAGACGCAGGGCGCGGATATTCTGTCCGGCATCTCGGTTGACCAAGTCGCCGCCCGCGAGATCGGCGGCAAGACATTGCTCCCCTCGCTCGAGATCGGCCTCGAAGATTCCCGCCTCGTTGGCGGCTGCGACAGCGGTTATAGCTGCGCCTACAGCAACACGATTTCGTGGCGTTCGCCCACGACGCCGCTTCCGCCCGAGATTAACCCGCGGGCTCTGTTTGAGCGCCTGTTCGGGGACGGTGATTCCACCGACCCGGCCGCCCGCGCCGCCCAAGCTAAGGAAGATCGCAGTATTCTCGATTTTGTCCGCGAAGATGCCGCACGGCTAGGCATGCAGCTCGGCACTTCCGACAAACGGAAGCTAAGCGAGTACATGGAAGCCGTTCGCGAAATCGAGAAGCGGATTCAGAAGAGCGAGCAGCCCAACGAACGAGCGGCAGCGCTGCCGGCGCTGGACCGGCCCGGCGGGATTCCTCCCACGTTTGAAGAGCATATTCAGTTGATGTTCGATTTGGTGACCCTGGCCTTCCAGGCCGACCTGACGCGGGTTGTGACGTTCATGATCGGTCGAGAGGGCGGCAATCGTACCTATCGTTCGATTGGGGTGCCGGATGCGCACCACGGCCTATCCCACCACTTCAACGACCCCGCGAAGATCGACCGTCTCCAGAAGATCGACCAGCATCACGTCGACATGTTCAGCTACTTCCTGGGCAAGCTGAAAGGCGCTAAGGACGGTGAGGGTACGCTGCTGGATAACTCCATGGTCGTTTACGGCAGCAGCATCAGCGATGGGAACAAGCACGAGCATTTGAATCTGCCGACGGTACTCGCCGGCGGCGGTGCCGGGAAGATCCACGGCGGTCGACATATTCGGTTTAAGAAAGGCACGCCCATGACGAACCTGTTCTTGACGATGCTCGACAACGTGGGCGTCCAGCCCGAACGGATCGGCGATTCAACCGGCAAGATCGAGCATCTCACCGAGCTATAGCACGCCCCAGAGGCACTCCCAGGTCAGGGTGGTCTGTGCGGGCTCGACGTTTAACAGCAAGCGCATTCCGAAGGCGGGCATGTGGCCGACGGCCCCTTTGTCCGTCTCTCGGGGTGCGGGTTTGCGGGTGACGAGCACCTTGCGACCCAGCACGTCGAGCGAGATCGCTTTTACGAGCGGCACGAGGCCTGGCACGACGAGGAACTGCATGGCTTTGTCCTCCGCCAGGAAGCGTTCAATGCTTTTGTAGTCCTGCACCACGCGCTTGAACTCATTGAGGACGACCTCGCCTTCGTCGGCGAAGAAGCGCGCTCCGGGGAGGCCCGGCATGGGATCGTACACGTGCCGAGCCGAACTGAGCCGTAGCAACGAGAGCAGCCGGGGCTGCGCAAGAAGCGCCAAGCGATTTACTGCATTTTGACTATCGAACAATTCACCCATCTCCTGTTATACTGACAGGGTCAGCGCCGAAGTGGTGGAATTGGTATACACAGCAGACTCAAAATCTGCCGGGGTTCACTCCCCATGTGGGTTCGACTCCCACCTTCGGCACCAATTTATCTGTTGATTCGGCGGGCTTTAGGCCCGCCTTTTCAATGTGTGCCGCAGACGTGCCAAAGCGTCGCGCCTGTACTTTGTCCATGGCGGTTTGGGCGTTACGCTGGAATTCTTGTGAGAGCTTGGCGTAGTTTTTGGGAACGATAGCGGGATCATCACCCTGGGGCGTTGGCAGCGTCCTCCATGGCCCCATCGTTCACTGGAATATTAGTCGCCAGCGTGTGACAGAAGCGATGGCTGACAGCGTTCTCGACGCCGGACTTTCGATAGACGGCATGCAGCCGCTTCACCGCGTGAAGGGCGTGCCGTTCTTCATGGATGGGGTCGCCGATGCGCAGGCCATAAGCGGCCAGGATGCGCACCATTGCAGTGGGGCGGCGGCGCTCGTCGTCGGCGCGGCCGTAAGTCTTCGCGGTTTCCAGGATGCGGAATATCCCGGCATCGGGGAACGATGATTTCAGCTTCGGCTTCGGGTCGCGTGGCATCTTCATTTCGTCGGCCACGTTCGACTCGCACCATTTTCGTGTTAGGCAGAAGGCCCAGAACCCGCGAAGGGCTTGCCGTTTCCTCTGCCCGGTCAACGCCAATAGCTCGCGGGTCTGCTCGGAGCTATCCAGGTGTTCCAGGGTGAACTCGTTAATGAACTCGATCCGTTTGGCCTTGGCGAAATCGGCCAGGCGGCGCGTCCCGGGCTTCTATGAAGCGCCGGGCCGGGCCGAAGCGAGTCCGTTGTGCGCGGTTCCTCAAAAAGCATCGGCGGCGGCCACGGACTTACGAACCTTGCTTGTCTCCCGTTCTTCCTCAATCGGATGTCATACGGCGCTTGGCGCGCACGCCGTTGTACTCGCCGTCGCAGTGGACGGGGCAAGGGCAGCGCTTATCGGCGCGGCCCTTGTCCCGGCACGGGCTGGGGGGGCCGCTCTTCGTACACCGAACGGGCAATGGACTCGGGACTCCGAATCGTAATCTTCCGGCGCTTGCCCCGCCCGGCTTCGTTGCCTTGCTTGAGCACGCCAATGGACATCCTTCAACCATTGCAAGGAGGATTAGACCCACGTTTGTGCCAGACGTTTGTGATACTCTTTTGGCTAGCGAACATTTTTCCGCGAATCATAAGAAGATCAGCTTCTAACGCGGTAACTAGCTATGTCGCTATCACGATAACAACAAGCAGAACCGTAAGAGAATGAAGAAAGCGATAGCACGGTTTGGTTCGGTACTGTCTTGGGGCGTACTCGGCTTGGCCTGCGCATTTGGGGCGCCGACGACCACAACATTTTCGTTAAATACTCAGACATCCTGACCTCTATGGAAATTACATCGAGCCGATTTCGTAGACGAGGCGCAAATCGGTCCCTGGGAAAATGGTCTGGGTGGCATTGAGGTGAACGCAGAGG
>Ga0209086_10001756_pt1 | contig 17439 bp, 19 predicted proteins | sample M_130207_XF_Meta_FD_187312 | JGI IMG/M metagenome (GOLD analysis project Ga0209086, IMG submission 187312) | Freshwater microbial communities from Lake Montjoie, Canada to study carbon cycling - M_130207_XF_MetaG (SPAdes) (version 2) | ecosystem: Environmental > Aquatic > Freshwater > Lake... | reverse complement strand
AAAAGTTACATGCGTTACAAGGCAGAATAATATTGTTGAGTTTCCTCCGAGCGGATCGGCACTTAACGACGAGTTGCGCCTCCCCCACGTCCAGCACGTTGTCTTGGCGCTTACTCATGCCGACGCTCTCGAGCGTGAGCGTCAGTACGCCAAGGCCCAGGCAGTGGTATCGACCGCAAATGCTGACTTGGCGCAGATGGCACAGTACGAGATGAGCCAGGTCGGAGGAATAAAGGTCATCACACCGTCAAGTTTAGGCGAATACAGCATCACAGACATAGGAGTTTAGTCCGTGCCATACTTCCAGGACAATTTGGACGAAGCCTTGTCCTTCGAAGGAATTCGCAATTTTACCGGGGGCCAGGCTAGCGGACTGCAGTCTGATCTGCTTGGTGAAAACCAAGTCCAGCAGTTGTACAATATGACCCTTTCCCCAAAGGGAAATCTTGAGACCAGGGTCGGAACTTCTAGCTTTGCCACCGGGGCGACTAGCGGTACAGGATCTATCGGTGGGATGCGGTACTACGAAACAGGATCTACGTCGCAACTGCTTACCGTGACAAACGGAAGATTCTACAGTATCAATTCAAACGGTAGCGCGACAATACACCCGGCAGATTCAACATGGATCGCAAACACAAGCCTGTTTGGAACGAGTACGCAAAAATGGGCTAGCGGTTATTCTGTTAGTTCTGCCGTCGAAGTGAGCATGGCGCAATTCAATAACAAGATGTACCTGGCCGACGCTGACGGTGATCTGCACTATTGGGACGGAGATATTGTGGTAAGACAGGCCGGAAAGGTCAGAGCAATTACGATAACCAGCGGTGGAACCGGGTATACTAGCGCGACGGCAATTGTGACAGGACCGCAGTGGGGAGGACAATTCCCTACGCTTATTACTCAGGTCGCAGGGGGCGTCGTCACAGGCGTGACCGTCGTCGAGGGAGGATCTGGATATTCCGCAGCCCCAACCGTGACGATTGTTGGGAATGGATCTGGAGCGACAGCAACAGCAACTGTAAGTCCGCCACCTCAAAATCTTAGGCTTTTGATCAATACCGAAAACAGGCTTTTTGGGGTTGGGTCTGGAGATACTAGGAACACGCTTTACGCATCAGACATACTCGACCCAGCGGTGTGGGACCTCACGAACAGCATCGTCGTGAACGGAGACGATGGAGATCAAATCACGGCAATCGTCCCATACTATAAAAACAGAATCATCGTATTTAAGAAACGTCGAGTCTTCCAAGTGGATATTCCAAGCGATGCCACAACGGCGGCCGATTGGGTCGTGTCCATCATATCAAACAACACTGGATGCGTGGCGACTGGGACCGCAGTCCAAGTGAGTAGCGATATCCTGTTTTTGTCTGACAACGGAATTCGATCCTTGGTCCGCTCGGTTGCAGACGACTTTAGCTCAGTAGGTGTACCAATCTCAGAAGTTATCAAAGACGTCATCCAGACCATAAATACTGACTCAATTAGGATTTCTACGGCAATTTATTACGACAATAGATATTTTCTGGCAGTTCCAACAGGATCAAACAATACCAACGACACTCTTATAGTTTACAATACTGTGCTCGGAGCATTTGAGGGCACTTGGAGCCCGAGGATAATGCAGTTTACTCTTACGAATTTCAACCAGGCCGGAACCAGGGCAATGTTCAAGAAGGTAAACGGAGTTATTGAACAGTATGCTGGCTACAAGTCCCCGGCCGGAACAGTCTCGGCAGACTACCAGGATGCCGGAACAAACTACGAGTCCTATGTTCGCACAAAAGATTTTAATTTTGGGGATACGTTTGCTGCCAAATATGGCTCGCATTTCGAGGTCATCTTTGACGACTCCTTCTCTAGCAACGCCAATATCTTTATTCAGAGAGATGTCGACACTGGAGATATTAGCGTTCAGTCCGGGCTAAACATTGCAAGTTCAGTCCTTACCCTTCCGTTTGTTCTTCCCGCGATCCTTCCGACTTCAGTAAAGAAGCGGATTGCAAGCGATCTTCGCAAGTACGAGAAGTGGCGCCTGTTGAATATGAAAATCTCAAGCACCGCAAACAAAATGGCAATTCGTCAAATTATTGCAGCCGCCAACCCGGACACGATCGAGATTCAGAAAGTAATATGACGGCTATAGAATACATTGAGGCGTCCGGTGTGCCGGAAGGAATGTGGCACAACCTAGCTGATTGGTTTAATTGGTTTGAGATGCGGGGCCTAGTAGGAATTGTGAGGGATGGGGATGAGATTGCCGGGCTAGCGCTAGCCAGGTGCCTAAACGATGGGCAAAAGCCTGACCACTATGTACATTCGGAAAATGGTGACAATATTTTTGTTGACTTGACGATATCCTCAAAGGGTGCTATCTCCTTGAGGTGCCTGTTACTGCTCCTTTGGGAGCGATTTGGCATGCGTAAGCGTATTACGTTTAACCGTTCTGGTAAGCCAAGGAGTTACAATTATATGAAATTTATGCGAAAGGCGAGGGTTTAACACCATGGGTTCAGGACCTCGCGTTGCCCAACCACCCGCCCAGCCCGATCCAAGAGAGACGGCGCGGGCTAGTGCAGAGGCGTATAGCATGAATGTTGACACTTACATCGGTAAATTGTCAGAGATGGCTGCTATTGAAAACAGGCTGCGTTCGCAATATACGCCTCAACAACGCGCCCTAGAACGCCAAATGTCAGCATTAGATCAGCAGGCAGGCGTGCAATCTGCTTTGCGGCTAGAACGTCAATATGGTCCACAAAGGACGCTGGAAGGATTACGCAGAGCATATGAACAAAGTCCACAAGCGTATGCTTTGAATCGAGGATTGGGCGACCAAATGACCAGGCAGTTTGCACAGCTTTATGGAACCAGCCCCTACGGATCGGTAGAGCAGAATGTGGCGTTTAACCAACAGCAAGACCCATACGATCCATACTTTACAAATCTACAGCCATCAAAAACACCAAAAGTATAATAAATAGTTATGGCCTTAACATCTCTTTTAGCCGAAGAAATTAAACAAATTACTGGAGGCTTCTATGCCGTAAGTGATGAAAAAATAAATTCTTATGCAGATAAGGTAAATTCATATAGAAATGAAATTGAGGATATTAAAAATGCCCCAGCCAAGACAAACCTAGATGCCACTTGGTATACAAAAGCATATACTCCCCATTTGCCTCCACAAGAGCATTTTGAAGAATTTGGGAGAAAAATGGGTGCTAGCAGAAATGAGGACGAAGAATACATTAAAAATGGGCGGCTTTCGCCGGAGAGAATAGCAAAAATAAGAGAAATTGAGGCAAAGATACCTCCACTTGAGAATTTTCTTCAGCAGATTAAGGTCCCAAGCAATCGGCAGTCAAAAGTTCCGTCCGAATTAGTATTTTCAGCAAAGGATAATTACGCCCAATCTGATTTAACTTCTAAATTAAATTATCAAGTTAGCGATGACCAAATATTAAATGACATTAATGCATCAAAACAAAAAAGACTTTCAAAAATTATTCAAGATGGGAATGCTCAAATTTTGGGGATCAATGAAAGAATCAAATTTGCCGAATCGTTGCTCAACAATATTCCTGCCCAAGATCCATACAGAGCGCAATCAGAAGTTTTTATCAATCAACTAAAAAATGATTTGACTAGCGTAACTGGCGCAGTTGCCGACGCGCAGGATATGCAAAATAATTTCACGCCTATCGCAATGGATAGTCCCGAAGCGCTAAAGGAGATCACATCGTTTAGGTCATTCCTCCAACTTCCAGAAGAACGCGCCTCTCAGCAACTTTATCAGATTGATCCGGATTCTTATCGCACCGCAGTTAGCCTAGGTCAGCAGTATAGGGATATGGCTACTCAGCCGCTTGGGCCAACAACTACTCCCGAGACAGAACAACTCCGAACCGCAATTGAAGAAGAGGCAATGAACCAACTTCGACTTGGGTCGACCATTGGTGCCGAAGAACGTCGCGGATACGAGCAGGCAATTCGCGGAGCTCAGACTGCCAGGGGCAATATTTTCGGTCTTGGACCAGCAGTGCAGGAGGCCGCGCAGATCGGCGCAGCCGGAGAACAACGCAAGCTGGCTAGGTTCGGAGCCGCACAACAGTTCCTGGGTTCTGGCGAAACATCCGGCGCAGCCAGAGCTCGCGATCTATTACTTCGTGAAGGCATCCAACAGAATAGGCTCGGGGCCGCGGCTGGATTCATTGCCGGAGGACCTAGCATTGGAAATTTGGCCCAAGCAAGGACAGCACAACAGCAGGCTGCAATGCAAGGCTACATCCAGGCCAACCAGGCTTTACCAGGTGGATTTAATCAGCAGGCATCTACTGCATCTCCGTTCTTTCAGGCGGTTGATCAAGGCATTCCTGTCGCCCTTACCAGTGAATTCAACAAGCTCTACAATACGCAATCTAATTACCTGGCTAATACTTATGGGGCGCAAGTTGATGCCCAATCTCGCATTTCTGTTGCAAATTCACTTCCCAACTATCTCAGCGCTGGTGCTGACATATTCAAAGGAGTTGGGTCGCTGGGCGGAACAGCAGGAATATTCGCATGCTGGGTGGCTCGCGAGGTTTATGGCGCCGACAATCCTAAGTGGCTTGAATTTAGGGAGTGGATGTTTACGAAGGCATCAGACAACTTGAGGAACTTCTATCTTGAATACGGAGAAAGAATTGCCAAGTCAATACGCAATAAACCCAAAATAAAGGCAATCATCCGGAAGTGGATGGACAGCAAGATAGGATAATATTATGGCAGACAGAATCCAAAGACCATTAGTCACGATGCCCTGGAGCGAAAAGTACTATGCGGACGCAGAAAGGGCTCAGGCTGTTGAAGATGAAGATCGTCAACTTCGCGTTGAAATGCTGAAGCAAAAACTCTATCCAGCAGACACCGCACAAAAGGCAGCGGAAGAATTAATGCAGACCACAGACTCGGCTAGAAGGGCTGCGCTAATGCAAACTCTTTACGAGACAACTGGCACAACCACAATTCCCGGAACTAGCCTGAATGTTCCAGCCGGAACACCGGAAGAGGACCAGTATAACTATCTTGAAGGCATGATGGACAGAGTTGCCAGATACGAAAGAATGGCAGGACTAGAAACTGATCCGATCAAGAGGGACATGAAGATGAAGACGGTCGACATGGCGAAAAAGTCCATTCAGGCTAAGGGCAAGGAATTGACCGCTGCCGATGTCGCTTTCGAGATGAATGCCACCGACGCCTATAGGCTGGCAGACGAACTTGAGGACACGGTTAAGAAATATGGCAATTACGAAATATCAAATCCAGAAGGAAGCGCGGCCCTTCGTCAGAAACCGTATTTCCTTGCAGTGGCTTTAGCTAAGGCGCTTGACCCAGGATCTGTCGCAAGAGAAAGTGAAGTCAAATCATTCCTAGAGACGATGGCATTGGGAACAAGTCCGGTTGAGGTTCCTGGATTTGATCTGCCTATTGCAGGCCCTAGAACTGCGACGACTCTCGAAGGAATTAAGATGCTTAGGGATCGACTTGATATTAAGGCCAACGACTACAAAAGAATTTCCGGCAGGACAATTGAATTGCCAAAGAGGAACAGAGAAGACGCAACCGTTCCAACTCAAGCGCAACAGCCGTACCAGGCGCCAATGCAACAGCAATCGCAACCGATGAGTCCATCAGGATTTGGCGGATACGATCCTCGCACTCGAAGAGTAATCCCAAACCGTTAGTCGGTCATGGCCGACGAAATCATCCGGGATAAACGCGAAGCGGCAAACTATCTGCTTCGCCAGTATCGCGAAAATCCTCAGTTTGAGTTCACGCAGGACGAGGCAAAGATCGTCCACGAATCGTATGAAGGTAAGGTCCGATTCGTAGATTCAAAACCAATATTTGAGGACGAGTTGACTTCTGCTGAATTCATCAGATCTCAAGACGAGTCAGATCCAAACTTTATAGCAAGTGAAGACGAGTTTCTTCTTCTAAGAAAAACCGAGCCTACACTTAGCAAGAAAATTGAAACAGGATACGAGGGCGGGAAAAGAAGCATAGAGGATGCTGCCGGAAGAGCGTTCAGAGAAGTTTCCGAGTATTATAAAAAGCCACCAGAATTTGGCGACGAGATAAAGCCTTTAGCAACCGCAGCCGAGGCCCTAGCCAGAGGCACCATGGATCTTGGCACAACTGCTGCTGGAGCATCTAAATTTATTGAAAAGGCTCCATTCATGGCCGCTGGGGCGCTCGGTCTCCAGGCAGACTACAAATCTTATCTAAACCAAAAGACGATTGACCAGAACTATCAGATGCAGGCAGTTGACAAGATCAACGCCGAAAGGGCTCAAGGTAAAAGCATTATTGGATTGCCGAAGGAGTCATTCATGCCAGGCGTTGCAGAGGCTACATCGATGTTTCTCGACCCCACAACATTTGCCCCATTTATTGGTCCTGGAGCTAAGGCTGCATCCGTCGCATCGAAAGCAAGCAGGGGTTTAAAGGTTGGCACAAAGATTGCCGAAGGAGTTGAAACTGGCGCTAGGGCCGTCGGAAACGTGATTGATCTTGGAGTCGAAAAGGTTGGGCAAGGCATTCAGCGCGTTTTCCCATCAGTATCAGCACCGAAGACTGCCGGAGCTATGGCTGCCGGAGCGGCTGCCGTTGGCATCCCAGGTGCATTTCCAGTTGGAGCCAAGATTGCCGCGACTAGGGCTGGAGCAGAGGTTGTAGAGAAAGGAGCCCAGGCCGCGAGGATTATGGGCGAAGAAGCAATGACAGGACCTTCTCGCATGAACCTTATGCAGAGAGTTGCCAAGAATCAGAAGAATCCAGAATGGTTGCGCCGGGCTGCGAACACATCAATTCTATCGTCTCCAATAACTGCCAAAACTGCTGAACTTGGACTAGACGTGGGAGTTGGATCGGCAAAGGGAACTGTCGTCGGCGCAGGGTTGGGTTACGTTGCGTCGGGTGGCGAAGAAGAGGGAATTGGCGGAGGAATGGCAATTGGATCTAGGATGGGAGCAATTGGAGGAGGATTTAGAGGCATTTCCCAACAGCCAGCTAGAAAAGCCCTAGCAAAGCAGGGTGACGTTAACAGGCTGTTTGCAAAACAAGCCGAGCTTGGGCTGGATGTAGAAAGCATTGCCAACTACATCCGCAAGGACAATCGCCCCTTCCTGGACGCAGCGACTCTTCAAATGATGGACCCAAACGTCCAGATCGAATTCCACAATCGTGAATCTTTTATGAGGCCCGAGAATGCCGGGATCAATGCAGCGGGTGTGGTGAAAGGAGTCCCAGACAAAAGTGGAAAACTTAGGTTGCTGATAAACATGGATGACAAGAGGGCGAGCGGAGACACCTTTCGACATGAGGCAGGGCACGTCATAACCAAGTCTCCAATAATAAATAAATCGGAAGGACGCATGGCAGTCATGGCAGAATATGGTCCTGAAGGTCTTCGCAAAAGAGGCAACGAGTACGCCAGAAAACTGATAGAAGGCGAACGCCAAGGCCGGGGATCTCCTACCGAAACCGAGGTTAGGGCGAAGGTGAACGAGCTTCGCGAGGGATCTCAAAGGGCAGAACCGGGGGCTGGCGACCTAGATTGGATCTCCGACGAAATTCTTGCCGAACAGTTTGTTGGAGAAACCCGAGGAAGAGATCTTGATTCTCTCAGGCGCAAAACTTTTCCTGGCACAGATCTGCTCTCGCTTCAGGAAGGATACCTGGCTCCTGTCGGAAGATTCCTTGCCAGGTTCGGGATCGACACGACCGGGCCTAAACCGACGAATATTGACACGCTTTTCAAGGACAATCCACTGGTTCCGTCAAAGCAATTGCGTGAGCTCACGACAAGATGGTTTCGCGACCGCGACAAGTATCTTGACGGACTAGAGAAGGCAGAGAAGCAGAAGGACGTGACGCTAGTTCCAGGGCCAGGGAACAAAAACCTAGCGAACAATCCAGCGATTCAGTTTACTCGCAATAGAAAGACAAATTTAGAGGAGAACGATTTTGCTGTCAGGTTCCCGGACGGTACCATTCGGGCCAAGGACCCAGCATCGATCCTAGCAGTTGACAAGGCCCGGGTGGCGGACGTTGCCAAAATGTACGATCCCCACGCGGTCCTAGAGCGCGGGAGCCCCGAGTTTGGCGTTAAGATTCAGTCTGACGGCAAACCATACGTCGGTGGAAATACTCTCCCAGAGGGATTCTTCAGTCTCGACAGTTTTAATGATTTTACAAAAGAAGTAGCCAAGGCCCTTCAAGATAGTCGCCGGGATGGTAAGACATATTCTGTCTGGTACCAAAAGGTCGGAACAGGCGAGGATGGTAGCTGGGCTCAGTCTGTTAAGCGCGGGCTAGGCAACATTAAGGTGGGGCAATCCGAGATCGCGTTCCTGGGTTGGCGCTTATCTAAGGCCGGGAACATCCTGGCGCAGGCAGTGGACATATCTGCTCTGCGCGGTCGCATGCTTGATTTTGCCAGAAGTGGCAAGGGCCGGATCAATGAGGTGTGGGGCGGAGACCTGGCGTCCTACGAAAAGGACGTCATGCAGTACCTGGACAACCATGCCAACGAAAGGCCGGGGGAGACAGGGATCGGGATCGATAAGCGCAATGCGATCAACTACCTATTCGGCATCACAAACATTGCCAACAAAAATGCGAATCCGATGTACGCAGCCGAAGGTCGTCCAGCCGGGAGCCTGGTGAAATCTTATCGCCTGGACCGTATTGCCAACTCTCGCGATACAGGGCGTACAGGATTCTTCTTCGACTACCAGAAACAGGCTGCGAACTTGGCGCCGGGCGAACCAATTAGATCGGCAAAGTCTGACGGAGAATACATGGCTGCTGTTAAAAATGGCGACTTGGAGACAGCGCAGAAAATGGTGGACGAAGTAGCAGCTTCTTCTGGATACAATCTTACAAACCAATGGCATCAGTCTAAGGAATCAGCAACTACTTTTGACCCGAGATACCGAACTGAACTATCTAGCATGGGATTCCACTTTGGAACAAAGGAACAGGCGGAATTTAGATCTACTCAATACGATTACAGAGGCGGACTAAAGCCATCCTTGCGTCGCTTTAGTTTGCAAATCAAAAACCCATACGAAGTAACTCACATGGGTTCGTTTGCTCCAGATCATCTGGCCGACAAGATGATTACGGATGGAATTCTTAGTGAGAGTGCATACGAAAGACTACCAGGATTTACGGAACAGGAAATTGGATCGAAACTTGTTAAGATTCTGAAGAAAAATGGATATGACGGATTGGTATATAAAAATGAACGTGAGGGTGCTGGTTTGTCATACGTTGCATTCGATCCATCTCAGATCAAATCCGCCGACCCTGTCACCTACGACGCCAGGGGTAACGTCATTCCGCTTTCAATGAGATTTAATCCAGAATCAAAGGACATTCGTTTTTCTCCTGCAACTCCACCAGCAAGGGCCCAACTAACTGATGAAGAGTTTACCGCAACGCTTCGCCAGGCAGCCGGGAATCCAGAGAAAAACCTCAACCTTCGGCTAGCAAGGCGAGAAGGCACTGGTGTGGCAAAGAATAAACTCACTGAATTTACTACCAGAGATGGAAAGCCAATTGTAATTGGATCTAGCGCTGAAGATGGTGGTAAACCATTTTCTGCTTGGCAACGAGAAACAAACGCATGGTTAACTTCCGACGAAATCGGCAAATTCCGCAAATGGTACGATGACTTGCCACAGGAATTTAGGGGAAGATTCGACGAAGACCCAGGACGTTACATGGTTTCTTGGCTTGCTGGCCAACAGAACGCATCTCCAGGCCAGGCTCTTGGAATTATGTTTAGGGCCATGGACAGGATCGATGGCATCATTAGCGTTAACGAAAAGACAGGAAAACTTCTCAAGGGTGGACTTGCCGACGACAAGGTAGAAGCAATTCTGCGAGGGAAAACCCCGGAGGGCGGGTATGGGCCTAAGTTAACAGATTTTGCAGATGCCGGTCTTGGCAGATCTTCACGATCGTTCATGGGGGACGATCCCCGAGGAGGGCAACCGTTTGTAGCTGATGTTCACACTGGACGCGATAGTGGTCACGTCGATCAGCAAACATTGACTCGATTAATTTCCCTTTCTGAAGACAACAATCTTTTTATGAATGGCAAACCAGTTTCGCTCAAGGCATCTGAATTCAAGGTTGTTTCGGCCAATGGGAAAACAACGAAGGTTCCCGAGAAAGTGGTAATTCAGCAACCCGGTGAAAAATCTTCTACAATTTTCGCTGACATGCGCGGGAGCCCCGGGGCGAATCAATACGAAGGAATTTCAGTTTGGGGAAATAAGCTCACAGATTTTCTGAATGAACAAAACTGGGAGGGAGGCAATTGGAAACCCGCCCAGGCGCAGGCTGTTGGATGGATGAGAATATTGCGTCAATACGGACTTAACGAGGGAACGTCTGAGGGCTCGTTTCGGACGAACACAAGAGACATTTATGCCGAAGTCAACTACAGTTCCGGAGCAGTTCTGCCAAGGATGTTTCCAGAATTTGGCAAACTTACGCCAGATCAACAGGCTTCAATTACTTCTTCTGTAATAGAAAAGACGGTAAATGATCTCGTCGGAATTATTGGGGGATCTTTAAGGAAAGTAAGTATCACGTCCGGGAAGGGTTATTTTGGTGGAGAGGCATCTCCGGCAATGATGATTCGGGCAATGGGGAGCAAGGAAGTTGCTGACATGCTTACGGTCGGTCTGGCGTATGTCTCTGAGCAGACCATGGCAATGTCTGTTATCAATGGGCAGGGAGGAAGGGCGAGTAATGGAATTTACATTCGCAAACTTGATAAAACTCCATTCACCCAGGAAAATCTTAATGCCTTGGCAAAAATGGATCAGATCAAGGGCATGAATGCATTTCCTGTGGACGGATATGACACAATTTTCATTGCAGATGCGGGGAAGGATTTCGCTCCAAAGGGATTTACAGAGGAAAAAGCAATTTCCCTTAGAGACGTGATGGCTAAATGGGTGCGAGAACAAGGCTTGGGCAAGGTTGACATTAGGCCGACTCCGTGCAAGATTGAGTCCTATGGCCAGAATTATAGAGAACAACCCTCCGGAAATTCATTCCTTCGTCTTTTTGACGCCAGAGGAGGCGGTAAAAGAATTCGGAGGCTCATTCAGTATCGTGGGGAATACGTCAAAAACCTCCGAGAAGCCTTTGCAAAGTTTGCCCCAGAGCAACCAATCCGAAAAGAAGATCCAGAAGTCAGATCAAAAATAACGGAAGCTCAAAAAGAAATTCTGCTTGAGGTAGAGCTCAATCGCAGAAGGCTTGAAAAGATAAAAGAAGGCGAAAAATCTGGTTTAATTAAAAAGCAGTTGGAGGCAGAAAAACAACCATCCGTCGGAATCAATATTAACGACTCGTCTCAAGATTTTACAGGCCAGATTTTAGCTGGGGAAAAGACGATTGAAACAAGGGACTCTGACAGTTTACGACCTTACGTTGGGAAGCGCGTTGGAATTGTAAGAACAGGGGTAGGGAAAGCAGAACTTGTTGGATACGCGACAATAGGAGAACCAGTGATTTACAAAAACCAAGCTCAATTCAAGGCAGATCAAGGCAAGCATCTTGTGGCTAGCGGATCTGAGTTTGATATTAAAAGGGGCGGAGTAAAGTATGGTTATCCAATTTCAGATGTTGAGAAGACAGGGCCAACGCCTGTGAAATCACAGGGAATTGTGGCAAGGCAACTTGAGGCCAAAAAATGACCTCACTCGACGTCTTTGAGCCTATCGGTCAACCCGGAGAATCTACCGCGGGAATCAAACACGGTTCCGTCCTTTGTAATGAAACCGTCAAATCTTCCGCTCCGATTGCTAACCCAACCCCTGTTCCTAGAAACCATTCCGTCAATAGCCCCTGTTCTTGTTGTGCGAATACCCCGATCCAACATGCCGGAGTAGGTTCCTGTCTCGTCCAGGAGGAGATCCCCGGCGAAACAACGACTGAGTGATAATGCTGTAACCAATAGGATTTTCTTCATGGCAAACATTCTAACACAGATCCCGGAACTAAGCGCAAGCAGAAATTTCACCCCATTTGGGGCTGGAGAATTTGACAGGCAAAACGCATCTAGGCCAATGCAGGAGCCCCAGAAGGTGGGGTGGACCGACGAGAAGGGTCAGCGCCTAGTCGCCATGTCTGAGCGCATGCGGTCGGCTGCGTCGATGGACGATATCCGGGCAGAGACAACACAAAGAGCAATGGAGGACGAAGTGAGTAAAAATATTATGCAGGATCAAAACTTGATGGGGCCGAAGGTCCCAAAGAACGAATACGAAGCAGCATTAGCAACAGTTGATATGGAGGCTAGGAAAGACAAGGCCGGAAACGTCATGGTCTACAATCTTCCTTCCGGGGACATGGGCGGGAGCTATGAAGTCGCCGGGATCAATGACAAGTATCATCCCGCGGCCGCGCAGATGCTGAAGAACCTTCCGCCTGGAGAACGTCGAGACGCCGCGGCCAAGTACGTCGTAGAGTATACCAGGCCCATCACGTCTAAACTTCCAGAACCTTACAGACTTTTTTTCCAGGACCTAACGTTCAATAGGGGGCCGGCGGGTGCTACAAAGTTCCTGCAACGCGCAATCGGGGTGAAGGATGACGGAGCCCTTGGGCCTCAGACGCTCAAGGCCCTGGAGGGATTGAACCCATCCGAGGTAATGAAGAACGTTTCTGTCGAGCAGATGACCTACGAGAGAAGGCTTGCGGAGCAGAACCCGGAACGTAAAAAGTTCCTCAATGGTCTCCAGAATAGGGTCTCGAACAGATATCGGCTTTTCGGGAATGCCCCAACCGGGTAATCGTCAGACAGGAGCAGTAGGAGTTGCTAGGGTAATCGCAGGACTCCTCGCTTCCGGGTGGAACGTGTTGACCCCATTTGAGGACAACGCCGGGTACGATATTGTCGCGGAGAAGAATGGGTCATTCAAAAGAATCCAGGTCAAATCTTGCGGATCTCCAAGGTTGCACAGCAGTGGCAGAAGGGGCCCGAGCTACAAGTTCAGCACCGGGCGCGGAGTCGACAAGAGGAAGTACGGCAAGTGCATCGACCTAATATTCCTAGTCGCGCTGGACAAGGATTTGCTGTGGGTATTTGATTCAAGAAAAATGAAAGCGACACGTTCCGCGTCTCCAGAAGACTCAATTGCCTGGATGAGTTTGTCGAAGATATAGCAAGTCAAGCTAATTAAAATTCCCCTAAAATAATATATTGACTCGAATGCCGTGTCTCGGCAGAGTCCGGTGATCTTGAAACGAGGAGGTCACCATGGGCGGAGGGAAAATGTCACGCAACAAGGGGAAACGCGGTGAACGCGAGGTATCAAGCCTGCTCAGTGAGGCTGGATGGAAGGCTAGGCGCGCCCAGCAGTTCTGCGGGTCACCGGATGGGGGAGCTAGTGATGTACTGGTCGAATCAGAATTCTGGCCCTACCACGTCGAGGTCAAGTACTGCCAACAAACCAAAATTTACGATTGGATGCAACAATCTTCCAACGATTCAAAAACTGGTAAGACGCCTATCGTCTGTCATCGAAGAAATCAAACCGAATGGCACGTCACAATGAAATTTAAGGATTGGATCAATTTAGTGAATAATAGTCTTCCGATCGTGTTGCCAGCAGTCACACACGCAAAAGACATTCATCAGACTTCACCTCAGATAAACCCAAATAAACCATAAAAGGAGAATACACATATGGCATTAGTACTCAGCGAGAAAAGCACAAAAGAAAGACCGATCGTAGAAGCGGGAGCGCATCCTGCAATCTGCTATTCGGTCGTTGACCTCGGAACCCAAAAGAGCACCTACCAAGGTGAGACGAAGGAGTTGAAGAAGATCCGGATCGGGTTTGAGATCTGCGATCAGAACGACGACTTCGAGCAAGTGGAGAATGGTAAGGTCACCATCATCAAAAAGCCGTTGGTCTGTTCCGCGGAATTTACCGCGTCGATCGGACCGAAGGCGTCGCTTCGAAAGTTCGTTGAAGGCTGGCTAGGATCGGCGCTCAACGCCAAGCAACTTGCATCGTTCAAAGTGACGGACTTTCTTGGGAAGTCGGCACTGCTCAACGTAGTTCACAAGGTTAGCCAAGTGTCCGGCAAGACCTACGCTGCGATCGGATCGGCATCCAAATTGCCCAAGGGCATGGTCGTTCCTGAGCGAGTAAACAATCTTGTCTCGTATGAGATTGAGCAGGGCCAGGGTGGCGAGTTTGTTAACTTGCCCAAGTGGCTCCAGGAAAAAATCCTTCTATCGAAAGAACTCGGTGGGGCCAAGTCGACCGCGGCGACCGACGACGGAGCACCATTCTAATGGAAGAGAATTTAATTTGGACGGACGGAGCGTTTCCGGACACAAGAAATTATGGTCTCTCAAAAATGGAGTATGCAGCGATACACATATTTGCGAGCGCAATATCTTCGAGGTTCCAGATGTTTGAGTTCCATATAGGAGCACAAGAAAGAGAGGAAATTGAGGAAATGGCTGACAGGGCTGCGAGAAAGTCGTGGATTCTTGCGGCCAAACTTGCCATCCAAGGTGAAGGTATTGCTGATCAATTGAAGGAAGGAGCAGAACTATAATGGCACTAGAACTCTCTACATATTCGGAAACGCCAACGAGATTGGTGACCGCGGAATTCTCTGCGCACTGGTACTCGACTGACGGAGAGGCTTACCACACTGTCCCGGACGCTGAAGGGCGCGATCGTCCAACAACGCTCCGGGACGTGAGGAAGCTAGCCAAGGAGGGAATTCATTTGTTACCGTCGGTCACTTCGGTGATGAAAGTGAAGGACGCCCCTCAGCTGAATGCATGGAAAATTTCTCAATGCCTGCTCGCAGCCGACGAGCGCCCGAGACTTCCCGGGGAGACCCTGGAAGATTGGGCCTCGGCAGTTGAGGAGTTGAGCAAGGCAGTGACCAAGAAGGCGTCGAACCATGGCACTGCTATGCACGACGTCCAGGAGAGACTGCTACCATTGCTACGCGAAAAGAAGGAGCCTGTATCCGTAAAGGATATTGAGATTCGAGAGGATCTGCTCCCCTTTGCAGAGCACATGGTTAAGTGGATCAACTCTGAGGTCATCTCCTCCCATTGGGAAGAGAAGGTGCTGGTCGGTGCTGGATACGCCGGGAAGGCGGACGCGCTGATCGATCACTCCGAGCATGGCACATGCCTAATCGATCTGAAGAACAGATCGTTCGATCCGGATAAGGTGACAGCATCCAGGCGCCCGGTCTATGCGCACGACGCCATGCAACTAGGGGCCTATAGGAAGGCCCTTGGTAGAGAAGTGCACTGCATGTCGGTGATACTATCGTCCAAGACTCCCTCCGCTCCGTTTGTTTACAAGTGGAGCGAGCAGGAGTTGGAAGACGGCTGGAGTGCTTTTCAGCACTGTTTAGCCTTGTGGTGCTTTGACAAAAAATTCAAACCCAAAGGTGTGCAGTAAACAATAAACCAAAGGAGTAATAAAAATGAAACCAGGACTGTACGCAAATATACATAAGAAGAGGGCCAGGATTAAAGCTGGCTCGAAAGAGAAAATGAGGAAACCCGGCTCTAAAGGAGCGCCGACCGCGAAGGCGTTTGAGCAGTCAAAACTAACAGCAAAGGAGGTTGGTTATGGCCGATAGTCCAGCATGGCAAAGGGCCCTGGGCAAAAACCCAGAAGGTGGGCTGAATGAGGCAGGACGTCGTAGCTACAATCGGTCTACAGGCGGGAACCTAAAGGCCCCGGTCAGCAGGAAGCAGGCTGCCCGATCGGAGACCTCGGCTGCGAGGCGTAAATCTTTTTGTGCCCGAATGTCGGGCATGAAGAAGAAGTTGACCTCGGCCAAGACTGCCAGAGACCCTAACAGCAGGATCAATAAGAGCCTGAGAAAGTGGGATTGTTAATATGGAATCAATCATGGAAGCAATCGATTCGCTAGGCACAGCAGTCCGCGAGCTCCAGGAGGGGCTCCCGGTCAAGGATCATACAGAACCAACGATCGAAGACGTAGCTACCTATGCGAGTAGTGTGATCAGAAAGATCATGAACCGCGGGTCAAACAAGTCTAGGTTCGGCGAGTGGTTCCACAAGAACTCACTCCGCTACAACTCCGACCGGGCGATTGCCCACATGACCCGAGCGATGCAACAGATCGATGGCAACACGTCTTCTCCGGACGCTTCCGGCGAGACATGCATCGACCACCTAGAGCGAGCACTGGTCCGGGCCGTGTTCACACTCTACAAGGCCAAGGAAGGGAAGATACGGTAATGGCTGGGCACATCATTGAGTTGATATTTTTAATCGGATTAATCACAACTATCGTGATTGTGCTTGCGCCATTGGTTTGGGTGACCATGATCACGGTCGAGAAAATTGACAAAATCCGTGACGACAAATAGTACCAGCATCCATATCGGCCCGAAGACAACGACCTGGGAGGACCCTCTCGCAGTGTTCCTCCACAAGGACGAGTCGACCAGGATGGAGCGCATCATGGAGTATCTGTCATGGGAAAACTATCGGCTGCATCAGATCATCCAGAGATTCATGGATGAAAGGAAGTCAACATGATCTTCGTCCAGTGGGGCGAAAGGTACTACGCGGTGACTTCCAACGGAGATATTTTTGATTCTGGCGGGAAGCTAACAATCATCCCGGAGGGGCTGAAGAAAGCAATCAAGGAGGCGGGTATTCATGAAGAGGCAAATAGTAACAGTTAGTTGCCAGTTGCCGGAATGGTTTGAGAAACATTCCCTGCCAAGGATGGAAGAATCGTCTAAGCGGTGGGACGCAAATCTTGTAGTCATTAGGCCAGAGAAGCCGATCGGACTGCTAGCCAAAATGTCACTGGTCGACGCGGTGCAGAATGCTGACAGGACTCTGTTTGTCGACAGCGATGTATTGATCTCGCGCGAGTGCGTAAACCCATTCGAGACTTTTCCCCAGGGACACTTCTATGCCTGTGCCGACGCTCCTCACGGTGACCAGCTACATTGGGGCCGGGCAAACGAGATGATCTTATCTCAGGCAATGCTCGGATCGGTCAAGTGGACCCAGGGTTACTTCAACACCGGGGTCATGGTTTGCGACAGGCAACATGCAGGCGCCTGGGCCAATTTCGTGTACGCACCATTCGCATTCCCTGAGCAGACTTTCACCAACTACCGGGCCAGGATGCTCGGTTACTCCATTCGTTTCCTGAGTTGGGAATGGAACGCGATGGAGATTAATACCCCGAAGGATAAGAAACAGTCAGACGGATTCATGCCACACGCAGCCGGGATCTACGGAGATGCTAGGGCGAAGTGGATTGAGGAAATGGACAAGGTACTACCATGAGAATATTGACCCTAAAAGATCC
>Ga0209086_10001755_pt1 | contig 17442 bp, 9 predicted proteins | sample M_130207_XF_Meta_FD_187312 | JGI IMG/M metagenome (GOLD analysis project Ga0209086, IMG submission 187312) | Freshwater microbial communities from Lake Montjoie, Canada to study carbon cycling - M_130207_XF_MetaG (SPAdes) (version 2) | ecosystem: Environmental > Aquatic > Freshwater > Lake... | reverse complement strand
AATCTTCATGCCTTCGGGTGAAACGGAGAAGATATTGACCGTGCCGTCATCCTCGATGTTGATTTCGCAACCGGATTCTTCGACCAGGCGCTTGATGTTCTTGCCGCCCGGCCCGATCAGGGCGCCAATTTTTTCGGGGTTGATGCGGATCACTTCGATGCGCGGGGCGTACTTGCTCAGCTCCGTGCGGGGACCGGCGAGGGTCTTGGCCATTTCCGCGAGGATGTGCAGGCGGGCCACACGCGCTTTTTCGACCGTCTCCACCATGAGCGCAAAGGGGATGCCCTTGAGCTTGAGATCCAGCTGGAATCCGGTGATGCCTTTTTCCGTGCCGGCGATTTTGCAATCCATGTCGCAGTAGGCGTCCTCCCAGCCGATGATGTCGGTGAGGAGCTTGTAGTTGGAAATCTTCTTGTCCGCGCCGTATTCGGTGCAGATGCCGACGCTGATGCCCGCCACCGGGCGGATCATCGGAACCCCGGCATCCAGCAGGGCCAGCGTGCCGCCGCAGACGGACGCCATGGAGGTGGACCCGTTGGATTCCATGATCTCGCTGGTGACCCGCACGGCGTAGGGATAGTCCGTGGGCAACATCGATTCAATGCTGCGCTCAGCCAGCGCGCCGTGGCCGATTTCGCGACGGCCCGGGCCGCTGATGCGTCCGGTTTCGCCGACGGAGAAGTTCGGGAAGTTGTAGTGCAGGATGAACTTCTTTTCCGTCCGGCCGCCGGTGTAGGAATCAAAGTCCTGCGTGTCATCCCCGGTTCCCAGCGTGACCAAGGTGACGGCCTGGGTCTCGCCGCGGGCAAAGACAGCCGAGCCATGGGCGCGGGGCAGGATGCTGGTTTCGCTCGAGATCGCACGCACCGCGTCAAATCCGCGTCCGTCGAGGCGCTTGCCTTCCTTCAAAATGAGGCCGCGCACGGCCTCCTTCTGGATGTAGTAGAAGGCGTCCTTGATGACAAAGTCGTTCACCCGGTCCGCGCCGAATTTCTCGATCAGTTTCACGCCCACCTCGTCCTGGATGGCTTTGCAGGCGTTTTCGCGATTGAGTTTGCCGGGCGTGAGCAGGGCGGGAACGAAACGGTTGCCGGCGAGCTTCTTGGCTTCCTCAAGAATTTCGTCGGGAACAATGTTCAGAGTGATTTCGCGCTTCTTCTTGCCGGCTTTGGCGGCGAGCTCTTTCTGCGCGGCGATGACCGGCTGAATGACTCCCTGGGCATAGACCAGGGCGGCATTGAAGTCGGCTTCCGTGATTTCCTTGGCCGCTCCCTCATACATCACGATGTCCTTGTCGTTGCCGACATAGACGAGGTCGAGATCGCTCTCGGCCTGCTCGGAGTGGGTGGGGTTGGCAATGAACTTGCCGGCGACGCGTCCGACGCGGACCGCGCCCAGCGGGCCGTCCCAGGGAATATCGCTGACCATCAGGGCGGCGCTGGCGCCGATGATGCTCAGGATATCGGGATCGTTCTGTCCGTCCGCGCTGAGCAGCACGGTCTGGACCTGGACCTCGTTATACCATCCCTTGGGGAACAGGGGGCGGATCGGGCGATCGGTGAGCCGGCAGGTGAGAATTTCTTTTTCAGTCGGGCGGCCTTCGCGCTTGAAATAGCCCCCGGGGAATTTTCCGGCAGCGGCGGCTTTTTCACGGTAGTCCACGGTCAGCGGGAAAAAGTCCTGCCCGGGCTTGGCCTTGGTGGCGGCCACGGCGGCCACGATGACGATGGTTTCGCCCAACTGGACGGTGACGGCGCCGTCGGCCTGTTTGGCCAGCTTGCCGGTTTCGATGGTGATCTGCTTGTCGCCTAATGCGGCGGTTATTTTTTCTGACATATGAGGACTGCTGCCGCATGAGGAACTTCATTGAACCCCGGATTGATTCGGGGCTGAATGAAATTTCCCTGCAGCAGCGGATTTTTATCGCGAAGTTTGGTTGAAGAATCGGGCCGTTCGCGTTTCCGGCTCAAATCCGAACGCGGCGCGCGGCTGCTTGAAATAACAAGAGCCGCGCCTCCGCAAAATATCAATGGCGCAGCTTCAGCTTCTTGGCGACCGCCTGGTAGCGACCCAGGTCCGTGCCCTGAAGGTATTCCAAAAGACGACGGCGCTGGCTGACCATGATCAGCAACCCGCGCCGCGAGCTATGGTCCTTTTTATTGGTCTGCAAATGCTCCGTCAGGTGGTTGATGCGGTGGGTCAGCAGGGCGATTTGCACATCGGCCGAGCCGGTGTCTTTCGCGTGCACTTTGAACTGTTCAATTGTTTTCGTCTTCGCTTCCATAGAATTTCAAATCAATAATAGAGCGGCGGACTGTAGCCCCCCACCGCCATCGTGTAAAGAACTTTAACCATTCTTTAGCCATGAAACTTCACGGTGGATTCGCGGTGGAATTGGCGCCGGGGCCCCGCCCCTTTCTGAAAGCCGCTGCTCCGCGGCTCATTCGTCCGCTCACCCTTGGCCGAGCACCGCCAGACCCCCACCGGCGGACTGCATCGAGACACTCCGGCGATTGCAGGGAGTAAATGAAATTGTCAATCCCGCGGCGCGCCAGTAGGGTTGTCGTCGCCCGCATGATGCCCACACAACAACTGGCCGCCCTGAGCGCCGCCGACTGCGATGTTGCCTTCGATAATCTCACCCGCCAACTGTACGCCACGGACGCCTCTCCGTATCAGGTCGTGCCGCTGGCAGTGGCGTTTCCCCGCAGCCCAAGGCAGGCCGGCGCCATCATCGCAGCGGCGGCGCATGCGGGCGTCCCGGTAATCCCGCGCGGGGCCGGCACGGGGCTTTCCGGCGGAGCGATCGGCGAGGGTCTCGTCGTGGATTTTGCGCGCCACAACCGGCGCATTCAGGATTTTAACCGGGATGCCCGCACCGTCCGGGTGGGGCCGGGCGTGGTCCTCGACCAGCTGAATCAATTTCTGCATCCGCACGGATTCCGATTCGGGCCGGACGTGGCAACCAGCTCGCGCGCCACCTTGGGCGGGATGATTGCGAACGACTCGTCGGGCTCGCACACGCCGGTGTACGGCACCACGGGAATGCACGTCAACGAGCTGGAGGTGGTCCTGGCCGACGGGCAGATCGTGCGGGTCGGGGCCGGGCACGACACCCTGCAGCGCCAGCGGGATCTGGTGGAGGATCTGGTGTCGCTCAACTCGCTGCAGATTGCGGAGCGGTTTCCCCCCGGCCTCTTAAAACGCTGGCCGGGGTATGCGCTGGCCCGCGCGGCCCAGGCGCCAGCCAACCTGCTTTCCCTCCTGTCCGGCAGCGAAGGCACGCTGGCGGCCATTCTCGAAGCCGAACTCAAGATCGTTCCCCTGCCCCAGGAGCGGGGCGTGGGCCTGCTGTTCTTCGCCTCCGTGGCTGAGGCCATGCAGGCCACGGAAGCCTTGCTCGCGCTCCACCCCGCGGCCATTGAGCACATGGACCGCCCGCTGTTTGACCAGACGCGGGGCCAGCGGGAATTCCAGGCCGCGCGCGACCTGATGCAGCTGGACCGCCATCCCTGCCAATCCATTTTGATCGTCGAATTTTTTGAGGACGTCCGCGAACGGCTGGCCCTGCTGGAGAAAATGAGGCTGGGGCTGCGCTCCCTGATATTAACCACCCCGGCCGAGGCGAATTGGGTGTGGTCGGTCCGCAAAGCGGGATTGTCCCTGCTCACCGGCTGCAAGGGCAGCGCCAAGCCCGCCTGTTTCATCGAGGACGCAGCGGTGCGGCCGCGGGACCTGCCGGAGTACGTCGGCAGCCTGGAGGCATTGATGCAGCGCGTGGGCGTGTCCGCCTCCTATTACGGCCATGCGGCCGCGGGTCTGCTGCATGTCCGGCCGGTGCTGGATTTGCAGCAGGCTGGCGACCTGCGGAAATTCCGGCAGATTGCCGACGAGGTGTCCGCCCTGGTGCTGCAATTCAAGGGGTCGCTGGCGGGCGAGCACGGGGTGGGCATGGCGCGCACGGAATTCCTGCGGGAACAGGTGGGCCCCGAACTTTACCGGCTCATGAAGGAGATCAAGCTCTCCTTTGATCCGGGCAATGTTTTCAATCCGGGAAAAATCATCGGCGATGGGCGGTATTACATCGACCGCCACCTGCGCACCGGCACCAGCCGGCCTGTGGACCTGACCTTTGAGCCGCAGCTCGCGTTTGCCGACCGGGACGGCTCCTTCGCCGGCAATCTGGAACAGTGCAATGGCTGCGGCGGCTGCCTCAAACAGACGCCGACGATGTGTCCGACCTATCTGGCCACCGGCGAGGAAATCATGTCCACCCGCGGTCGCGCCAACACCATCCGTGCCGTGCTGGAGCAGCGCGGGACCGGCGGCGACCCGCTCTGCTCGCCGGAGCTGGAGGAAGCCTTGGGCGGATGCCTGTCCTGCAAGGCCTGCACCAGCGAGTGTCCCTCCAACGTCAATCTGGCCCTGCTCAAGGCGGAACTGCTCCACGCCCGCATCCGCCGTCACGGACTGAGGTTGCGCGAACGGCTGCTGAGCGATGTGGACCGGCTCGGCCGGCTTGGCTGCAGCCTGCCGGGTGTGGCTAATTTCCTCCTGAAATCAGGGGCCCTGCGGAAGCTGCTGGCAAAACTTTTGGGCTTCACTCCGGAACGGCCGCTGCCCCCCTTTGCGCGCCTCCGGTTCGACCGCTGGTTTGCCCGCCGCCCGCTGTTCCGCAAATCCTTTCGCGGCCGCGTTCTCCTCTGGGACGACACCTTTGCCCGCTATCACGAACCGGAAATCGGCATTGCCGCCGTCACCGTGCTGGAAGCCGCCGGATTTGAGGTCCAGCTAGTCACCGGCCGCCAATGCTGCGGCCGGCCGGCCTTCAGCATGGGCAATCTGGACAAGGCCTCCCTGCTAGGAAGCCACAATCTCGCCCTGCTGGAGGCGGGGGACGATTCGACCCCGATTCTTTTTCTGGAACCTTCCTGCTACTCGATGTTTGCCGAGGATTACCGGGAATTGAAGCTGCCGGGCGCAGAGCGGGTTTCGAGCCGCTGTTTTTTGTTTGAGGAATTCATGGACACCCTGCTGGAGCAGGAGCCGGGCGCCCTCCTGTTCAAGCCTGAGGCTCAGAAGATTGTGATTCACGCCCATTGCCACGCCAAATCCCTGGCCGGCACCGGCCCCATGCGCCGGCTGGCCGAACGCCTCCCCAACCGGACCGTGACGCTGCTCGACACCGGCTGCTGCGGCATGGCGGGAGCGTTCGGGATGATGGAGTCGAAATATGAATTGTCCCTGAAAGTGGCCGAGCCCCTGATCCAAAAAATCAAGAGCCAGCCCTACGGCAGCGTCGTGGTGGCCTCCGGCACCAGCTGCCGCCATCAGATCCAACACCTCGCGCCCCACCGGACGCAGCACATGGCCTGCATCCTGGCCGAGGCGCTCCAGTAATCCTCATCCCCGGCAGAGATCTTCCAAGGCCGGGCGCAACTGGGGAAACTGAAACGCAAACCCCGCCCGCAAAAAATTTTCCGGGGCACACCGCTGCCCCGCCAGCACCAACGCCGGCTCACTGCCCATCAGCCGCGCGCCTAATTGCACCGCAAATGCCGGCGCCGGCGGGCTCCAGGGACGGCGCAGCGTCCGCCGCAATGCGCCCATGAAAACGGCATTGGTCACCGGATCGGGCGCAACCGCGTTGAAGACGCCGGCAAAGCGGTCGTGGACGATGACCGCCACCATCATCTGCACGAGATCAGCGAGATGGATCCAGCTAATATATTGCCGGCCGTTGCCAGCCGCCCCACCCAAAAACCACTTGGTCAGCCCGCTCAGCACCGGCAGCGCGCCGCCCTCCCGGCCCAGCACAAACCCGATGCGCAGCACGACCCGGCGCGTGGCCGGCAAAGGTGCGGCGGCGAAAGCAGCCTCCCAATCGCGGCAGATGCCGGCGAGCGCCCCAGTGCCGGCGGGTGCCGCTTCCGCGCAGACACGGTCTTGCGCGTCCCCGTAAAAACCCGTCGCGCTCGCCTGCACCCACGTGCGCGGCGGCGTTTGCACCCGGCCGACGGCCGCGGCCAGAGCCTTCACCGAATCCACGCGCGAGGACGCAATCTCCCCCACGTTTTCCGCCGTGTGCGGACAGTTGATGTTCTTGCCCGTGAGATTGACCACCGCTGCCGCCCCATCCAAAAGCCCGGCCCATTCCCCGGCACTTCTCCCATCCCAGGCCACCTCCCGAACGCCGTCCGTCCGCGGCCGGGGGGAACGCGTCAGCACAATGACTTCATAATTCTGCCGGATGAGTTCACGCGCCAGGGCCGTGCCGATAAAACCGCTGCCGCCCGCAAGAAGGATTCGCTGACGGTTCATATTATCGTAAGGTAGAAGATTCAATACCGGAACACATTGGGCCGTGAGGGGATTCATCCCGAACCCGCCCTGCTCCAATCGCTGAAGCCAGTCGGCGATCAACCCCAGCACGACCGCCCGATCCAGCTGGTGGTGGACCCGGGGATATTTCGACAGATTCGCCTGCGCCAATTTGAACAGCGCGGCGGAGGGCCGCAGGCGGTTTTTTTGGAGATGCACAAAGGCGCCCGCCAGCTGAATAAGCCCCTTGTAAAAATTTCCATCGATGCCCTGCCGGTCGGGCAACCATAGGTCTTCCAGGACATCGTGCGCCTCGTAAAAAAGCTGGCGGTTGAAGCAGTCAAAAAAACCGAGGTAATGCGCATCGAGTTCCTGTCCCCGGAAGGATTCGATCATCGCGGCAATGCGGGCGCTTTTGTGGCTCACAGGTTCAGGATAGGATGCGGGCGGGGCGGTGACGAGGCGGATTCATAAAAGTTTAACCCGGGGGGCGGGCCGAATCTGCCGAAAATAAAACAATCACTCGGACGTCAAAGGCCCGGAATAAATCCGCAAACCGGGTCTCGATCATTTGCTTGGCATCGCCGATGGCCAGCGTGGAATCCGCGCTCCTGAGGGCCTGCCGCTTGAGCTCCATCAGGATCTGCCGGTGATCTTCCGCAGTGATTTTATTAAACATCCCCTCCTCGGCCAGGTAATAGGTGGGCGCCGGGTGGGAGGATTCCAGCGACAATATCCTCGGCTCCGGCAACCGCAGGGTCACCACCCGATGGGAGGCATCGTAGGAGGCGGAGAATTTGGATGTCAGGTCGAACCCGACTTTGGCGACAAACGTCTGCTCGGCGAGGAGGCGCTTGTGGCTGCCCAGATCGGTTTTGGAATAATCCACAAGCTCCCGGATATTCCGCTGCAGAATGGCCAGTTCCGCGACCGGAGTGGCATCGCACACGGTGGCCGAAGCGACCACTGTCACTTGCGATTGGAATACGGCCACAAAGGCCGCGGCCACCCGGTCCATGCCGTGCTTTCCCAACGCAACCGTTTGCGCCACGCCCTGACTTAAAAAGGAGCCGGCCGCCTCCACTCCTTTTTGCGCCGGACGGATCATGGTCAAATAGATGACCAGTCCGACGGCCAGCGCCAGCAGCGAAAGCCCGACAAAAAAGGAGAGAATTTTATTCATGCGCCGACTTCCCGTCTGCCGGGATGAAGGATTAATACAACCATTGCAGGATCTTCCCCTCCGCATCCAGCGTCACCCCCTGGCGCCGGAAGGCCCAGCACATATAACTCACCGTCACAAAGAACGAGGCCGGCACGCGGTTGGCCGCGCAGGCCTTCACGCCCAGCAGCGTGGTCCGGCCCCCGAACCCCATGGGGCCAATGCCGAGCTCGTTGGCCGTCTTCAAAATGTCCTGCTCCAGCCCGTCCAGTTCCACGTTCGGATTCCGGTCCTCAAGCCGGCGCAAAAACTGTGTCTTGGAAAGCTCATAGCCGGTCGCCCGATCGCCGCCGATGCACACCCCGAGGATGCCTGGCCCGCAGCCCTTGCCCTGCGCCTGCAATACCGCATCCAGGATCACCTTGCGGCAGCCGTCCAGATCGCGGTTGGCGTGCAACTTCTCCAGCGGGAGTGAATATTGCGCCCCCACGTTTTCGCAGCCGCCGCCCTTGAGCACCAGCCGCACCCCGGCGTCCGGCTCGCGGACCTGATGAAAATGGAACGCGGGCGCGCCGGGACCGCAGTTGGTGCCGTCGTTCTTGCCCGTGAGCGAATCCACGGAATTCTGTCGCAGATACCCTTTTTTAGTGGCAAAAGCGACCGCCTCGCGCGCGGTCTGGGCGAAGTGGATCTGGTCGTAGCCGATGGGGCAGTCCACATAAAACAGGACGCTGCCGGTGTCCTGGCAGAGGGGCTGGGACTTGGCTTTCGCTAGCGCGATGTTCTGGTCGATGATCTTGATGGCATTGGCCGCCAACGAATTCTTCTTCTCGTTCTCGAGCGACGCCAGCAGGGCCCGATGCACATCGTCCGGAATTTCGGCGGACGTGCGGCGGATCAGTTCAACCAGGGAATCATGCAATGAACTCATAAAGGTCCCCAGCGTAAGACCTCCCGGCGCAAGCGTCAATTGCGCGCAGTTGCATTTAACGGCGCCGCTCTGTTTAATCCTTCCGCGATGCAACACCCCGTCCGCGACCATTCCGCCGACCGCCTTTTCACGCCGGTGCGGTTTGGAGCCCTGCTCGCCCTGCTCATTTTCGCCGCGTTTCCCACGGTGCTGCTCGGGCTCCAGACCTTCGTCCTGCGCGATTTTGGTTTTTTCGCGTATCCGCTCGCCCATTTCCAGCGCGACTGTTTCTGGCACGGCGAATGGCCCCTCTGGAACCCCTACAACCAGTGCGGCGTGCCGTTCCTTGCCCAATGGAACACCCTGCCGCTCTACCCGCTCTCGCTCATCTATCTGCTCCCGCCCCTGACCTGGGGATTGGGGATTTTCTGCCTGCTGCACTTGTGGCTCGCGGGATTGGGGATGTTTTTTCTCGCGCGGCGCTGGACGGGAAACCCCTTTGCCGCAGCCTTCGCCGGCGTGGGGTTCGCCTTCAACGGATTCACCCTGAACCTGCTCATGTGGCCGAGTCATCTGGCCACCTTCGCCTGGATGCCGTGGGTGATCCTTGCGGTGGAACTCGCGTGGCGCAGCGGGGGACGTCACATCCTTCTCGCCGCGCTGGCCGGCATGCTTCAGATACTGGCCGGCGGACCGGAAATCATCGCACTGACCTGGGCCCTGTTGCTGGCGCTGTGGTTCCAGCAATGCCTCAGGCCAGCGGCCGGCGCGCACGCGCCCGAAGATCCGGCGCCGGGCAAGGCCCTGCTCTGGCGTTTCCCCCTCGTCGCGGGACTGGTGGTCGCCCTTTCGGCGGCACAACTGCTGCCGTTCCTCGATCTGGTGGCGCACTCGCAACGCGACGCCGGCTACGCGGACTTCCGCTGGTCCATGCCCGGCTGGGGCTGGGTGAATTTCCTCGTGCCGCAGGCGTTCGGAGGCACTTGGAATGCGGGGGTGTTCTTCCAGCACGGCCAGGCGTGGACCTCGTCCTATTATCTCGGCCTCGGCATGGTGTGGCTGGCGGTCCTGGCGCTCTGGAAAACCCCCGACCGGCGCGTCCGACTGCTGGGGATGGCGGCCGTGGCCGGACTGGTGCTCGCGCTGGGCGACAACACGCCCGTGCTACCCGCCCTGCGACAGCTCATTCCCCCGCTGGGTTTCATCACCTATCCGGTCAAATATATTTTGCTCACGGTCTTTATCGCCCCGCTCCTGGCGGCAGCCGCGCTGGCACGATTTTTTCCCGGCTCCCCCGCCCCCGATGATGCGGCCTGGAGCGAGCCGACCGCTGGTTCAGATAAAAAAAAATCCGGACCGCTTCTTGCCCCCCTCCGATGGCTGCCGATGGGCGCTCTCTTGCTGGCGCTGATATCCGGGATTGTGGGCTGGGCCTGGTGGTTTCCCTTTCCGGGGGACGACCCGCGCGCAACCCTGCTGAATGGAGCTTCCCGCGCCGGGTTCCTGATGGTGACAGGCGGAGCGCTGTGGCTGCTGGCGCGCCCCATCCCTTCCGGCCTGATCCGCCTGGCCCCTCTGCTCCTGATTCTGACAGCTTGGTTCGACGTGTTCACCCACGTGCCCCCGCAGAATCCCACGGTGTCGCCCTGGATTTACCAACCCGGCCTGGCGCGCACCAAACTGGCGCTGCAGCCCCAGCCCGAGTTAGGGGGATCGCGCCTCATGGTCTCACCCGGAGCCGCCCACGAGTTCATCCACTTCGCCTCAGGCAATCCCCAGGATAATTTCCTAGCCAAACGGATCGGCTATTGCGCCAATGTCAACACGCTCGATGCCGTGCCAAAAGTCGACGGTTTCTTTTCACTGACCCCGCGCGAGAGCGATCAGGTCCTGGGTCTCTTTTACCGGACCACCAACGCCGACTATCCCCGCCTGGAGGATTTCATGGGGGTCTCACAGATCACCGCCTCAAGCGAGCGGCTTCAATGGCAGCCGCGAAAGACGTTTCTGCCCCTGCTGACCGCCGGACAAATGCCGGTGTTCCTGAACGATGCCGCCACGCTGGAGGCCCTGACGCAAAAGGATTTTGACGGTGGTAAAAGGGTGATCCTCCCCGAAAGCGCCCGATCCCTTGTCACCGTCACCCACCCCACCCGCGCACACATCCTCAGCTCCACCTTCGGCCGGCAGTCCGTGGACGCGCAGGTCGAGGCCGCAGAACCGTCTCTCGTGGTGGTGGCACAGACGTATTATCACCATTGGCGGGCATTCGTGGACGGGCAGCCGGTCCCTTTGCTCAGGGCCAACGGCGCATTTCAGGCCGTGCCAATGCCAGCAGGACGACACCATCTCCACCTCGCCTATCAGGATCGCACTTTCCAGATCGGTATGATCATCAGCGTGGCCAGCGGTTTGGGCTGCCTGATGGGGGGTTGGGTCCTCAGGGCGAGACCCCCTTCGTTGAGGAAAAACGAGCCCGGGGCGGCCTCCCACCCCTGAGCAGGACACCGGAGTGCCCGGCAGGGGGGGAATTCCACTGGCTGGAAAGACCGGGGATATTGGCGGCGGCAACGGATTGACTTCATCATTCCGGTCTCATAACAGCGCCATTAAAACCTTCCCCTCCTAGCGTGTATCGCCCAGCAACCATGCAATGGCCGGTTGCCACTTTAAAGGTTTGGGCAGAGGCCAATGCGGTGGCAGCGTGTCAAACGTGAGGAGTAACGGGGTTGCGCCACGATACTCCGCCGCCGCGGCCGACAAAGCGCGGACTTCGCGTTCGTAGGTGGTCAGGGCGCTGATATCGGTGCAGACCTGAATCAAGGTCGTATCGCCTTCGGGATTGCGCGCAAAGAAATCGACTTCGTAACCATCGCGGGTGCGAAGGTAGTTGATTTCACAGCCGCGTCGTTCCAATTCCAGAAAAACCGCGGTTTCGAGGGCGTGTCCGAGATTGACGCGACCAGTTCGCTCGTAAAGCGAAATGAGACCGGGGTCGATGGGATAAGCCTTGCGCGGATTCACCATGCGCTGACGTTCGGAGGCCGTGTGCAGCGAAACCGTCCGCACCAGGAAGGCGTCTTCCAAATGGGCCAGGTAATCGTGCAGTGTGTTTTTCCCGACGGGCAAGCCTTGGGATTTAAGCGTGTCGAAAAATTTCTGCACGCTGAATAGCCCGGCGGGATTGCCGAGCAGGTGGCGCTGCAGCCAGCGGAGCGCCGCCGGATTGGTGACGTTATGCCGTTCAATCACATCGCGCAAGATGGCCACGTCCACATAGGTGCGCAGCAGGCTGGCGCGGTCGCGCGCCGGCACGCCTTGCGTTTCAGGGAAGCCGCCCTCCGCCAGATAGGCCCGGAAGTGTTTGTCCAGAGTCGAGCGGCTGGCCTTGGGTAAATCCGCCCAGGGCAACATCGGTTCCGCCCCGCGATGCCGCAGGGTTTCCCTCAAACTGAAGGGGTGCACCAATACTTCCATCGCCCGTCCGCGCATGCTGGTGGCGACCTCGCGGCTCAACAGGCGGGCGGATGAGCCGGACAGAAACAGGTCCACCTTCTCGGTGTCCAGCAACCGCCGCACGAAAGTTTCCCAGCCGGACACTTCCTGAATTTCGTCGAGGAAGAAGGCGACCCGTTGGGTATCGCGATGTTCGGGATGCAGGCTGAAGTATTCCTCGACGACCAGTTGCAGTTCCTGGGCTGTCATCTCCGCCAGCCGCTCATCCTCAAAATTAAAATACAAAAGCGCGTCGCGCGGGGTGCCGGCCTTGAGCCGGTCCGCGAGGCATTGCCATAAGAAGGTGGTCTTGCCGCTGCGCCGCATCCCGATCACGGCCATCACCTTGCCCTTGATGCCGGGCAAATGCACGTCCCGCCGGGTGTGCTCTGGCACGGATGCCGTGAGGGCATCGGTGATTTTCTGCCGGATAATCTGATTTAATTCTCTTTCCATAAAAGACAATATAAACAATTCCTGTCTTTCTTAAAAGGATAAATAGAGGCCGCCCTCACCCGCCGATGGCTCGAGTGGCGGCGCACCCCAAACCGGACCCCCTGATGCGATCTCTGCGACAGGAACCCAAGCCCGTCGCGAAGATTGATTCCATCTCCTCGCCCTTAGCGTGGGCTGGCCCCCCCGCAATCATCCCACCGCCGGGCCTGCACCAGGGGGCGATGCGTCGAATCCGGCGGACCGGATGATATTTTCTTTGAGTGCCTTGGACACGGCACTGCCGCAGCTGTGAACATGCCGTTTGGCGTAAATGTTTTTTAATTGTGTGTCCGCCGTGAAACAACTGACTTCCAGTTTCCCGGTGATCTGCTTGGTGGCCAGACAGCCGCATTTAAATTCCCTCAGGGTCGAGGCCTCATCGTTTTAGCTGGCAAAAGTGATCCCAGCTGGCGTTGGGCATTTTTTCTTTTACGCCGCGTTTTTTGATGTTTTCCGTTTTCAACAGGTTCAGGGCAAGTCGTCCAAGGGTGGTGAGATTTATAGCGGCACACACCTTTCCGCACCCGGCTCTGATCTTCCCAGAAACAAACGTCCAAGAACCCGGGTAACTTATTTTCCACACCCCAGCGGCCTCGCACGACCCGGGCAAACAGCTCCACCCCGATTTTCAAGCTGGAAAGGAAAAACCTGCGCCCCCGCGTTTTCCACCATCAATCTCCCGGATGGAATCCACCTTACCCACCGAGGGATGCTTGCGTTATTCCAGCGCCACCATGGCGTGGGAGACCCCAACGCGTCGGGCAATGTCATAAACCGGAATGCGTTTGGCATTCATCGTTGAATGGCTCAGAAAAAGCCAATTGGATTCACAAGAAAAAGCATCCCCATTCCCGCCCGTTTGAGCGGGGAGGCCAAATAAAAAGGGGAGAGTCGCAACATTTTTGCCGGTCGTGTGATAGGGTGGATTGCCGGGGAGTGAAGTGGACTGCAGCAACCGGAGGCGCCGGCGGAAGGAGTCACAATGATTACGTCAAACTTGGAGGGGGAAGCATCGGGGGAGGCCTGTAAAACGGGGTTGATTGTGGAGGGCGGAGCGATGCGGGGGGCGTGGGCTGCCGGGGTGCTGGGGGTTCTCTATGAACGCGGGCGGCGCCAGTATGATTTCGTCTATGCCGCCTCCTCCGGGGCCTGTTCGGCCGCTTACTTCGTGGCCGACATGTGGCAGCCGGGGCTGCACATCTGGCGCGAGCTGGCCTGCCATGTGATTCGGAAAGCCAATCTGCTGCGCCACACCCCGATCATCGATTTGGCGTACCTCGTGGATTATGTCATGCGCCAGCATGTGCCGCTGTCCATCGAAGCGTTGCAAAAAGCGCCGACACGGTTTTTCATCGTGCTGACCGACTGTCTGACCGGGGATCCGTTCTATTTTCACGTGTGTGATGACCGGGTGTTTGCGGCCCTCCGCGCCACCGCCTCTCTGGCTTTGGCGACCCGCGGCTATGATTACGTAGACGGCAAGCCCTATGCAGACGGCGGGCTGGCAGACCCCATCCCCATCCGCCGTGCGATCGAGGATGGGGCCACGGACATCACGGTGGTTCTGACTCATAATCCCGACCTCCCTTTCAAGCCCGTCCCGTACTGGATGGGAAAACTCGCTTATCCGGAATTCCCGATGGTGGCCGAGGTGTGGACGGCGCGGCAGAACATCAAATACAACGACGCCCTGGACCTGATGAAAAAGCCGCCGGCGGGGGTGCGGATCCGGGTGTTCCGTCCGATGCATCCCATGCCGGTGGGCTCCTTCACCGCCCAAAAGAAACTCATCAGCGCTGCCTTGACCTTGGGCCATGATGAGGCCGTGCAGCAGATGGAGAACATGGAGTCGGGCCTGGCGCTGGCTTCGCTTCCGGGATGATGCTGCAACGGACGGGTCCGGTGGGCTCCGGGAGACATGGATTCCAATCATGGAAAAGAGGACATGAGGGATCTCAAACGAGGCGGAATACAATCATGAGACGCGCGATGAGGGCAAATCAAGGCGGGCCGTCTTTGCAGTGCCATCATTTGGATGCCCTGGAGGTGGTCCGCCTGCTGGACGTCGATCTGAAGACGGGGCTGTCGGCCACCGAAGCCCAACGGCGACAGGCCCGATTTGGCCTGAATCGCATCACCCCCCACCGGGACACCCCCGCCTGGAGAAAGCTTATCCGGCAATGTCATCAGCCGCTTCTGTACATCCTCTTGTTCGCCAGCGCCATCACCGCATTCCTGAGTCATTGGGTGGATGCCTCAGTCATTTTTGGCGTTGTGTTTATCAATGTCATCGTCAGCTATCTCCAGGAATCCAAGGCCGAGAAAGCCGTCGCATGCCTCACGCAATGGGTGATGACCCCGACGACGGTGCGCCGCGATGGTCGGCAGGAGCGGATTGATTCTGAGGAGCTGGTGCCGGGGGATGTGGTCCTGCTTCAACCGGGGGTCAAGGTGCCGGCCGATGTGCGGCTGTTCCATGTCCGCAGCCTCCAGGTGGACGAGTCGGCGCTGACCGGCGAATCGCTGCCTGTTTACAAACACACCAATGCGCTCGCGCTGGACACAGTTTTGGCCGACCGGAATAACCTGGCCTTCGCGGGTACTTTGGTCACTGCCGGGCAAGCGGAGGGGGTCGTTTGGGCCGTTGGCGACCAGACTGAGACGGGCCGCCTGGCCTGGCTGATTGCCGAGGCGGTGGACCTCTCCACGCCATTGACCCAGAAAATCGCGCATTTCAGCGGGTGGTTGCTGCGGGTGATTTTGGGGCTGGCGGGCGCCACATTTGCCATCGGTGTGGCGCGCGGCGAGCCGGCGGTCGAGATGTTCATGGCCGCCGTGGCGTTGGCGGTGGGAGCCATTCCCGAAGGCCTGCCCGCAGCGGTCACCATTGTCCTGGCCATCGGCGTGGCGCGCATGGCCAAACGCCGCGTCATCATCCGGAAATTCCCCGTCGTGGAGACTCTCGGTAGCACCACGGTCATCTGTTCGGATAAAACCGGCACGCTGACGAAAAACCAAATGACGGTGCGGGAGATTTTCGCCGGGGGAACTCTCTACGAGGTGACCGGTGAGGGGTATGAGCCGAAGGGCATAATTCAACTGGACGGGGCCGGCATTGAGGTGGCCGCGCATCCGGCGCTGGCGGAGTGCCTGCTGTCGGGCGCACTTTGCAACGATTCCCTGCTCGTGCGCCTGGAGAGCGGGCGTCTTCAGATGCATGGCGATCCCACTGAGGCCGCGCTGCTGGTGGCCGCTGAGAAGGGGGGGCTCTTCCACGCCGCTGTCCATCAGGCATCCCCCCGTCTGGACATGATCCCCTTCGAGCCCGAGCACATGTTCCGGGCCACATTGCATGATGCCTTTGAGGCCCGGGTCATTTACAAGGTCGGGGCGGTCGAGCGGCTCCTCGATCGCTGCGTGGATGCGCTGGACGATCAGGGCGGATTGGGGCCGCTGGACCGGGCGGCCGTGCACCGGGCCGTGGAGCAGATGGCCCAGCGCGGACTGCGCGTGCTCGCCTTCGCCCGCCGCCGGATGGAGGTCGATCATGCCCGGTTGGAACACAGTCATGTGGCGGCCGGCCTCACCTTCCTCGGCTTGCAGGGCATGATGGACCCGCCGCGACCCGAGGCGATCGCCGCCGTGCACCGGTGCCAACAGGCCGGCATCGCAGTAAAGATGATCACGGGGGACCACCTGGCCACCGCCCGAGCCATCGCCCGTCAAATCGGGCTGACCGGCGTTGATTCCGATCCGCCTGCCGCGCTTTCCGGCCGCGACCTGGAAAAGATTTCCGACGCGCAACTGCCCGAACTGGCCGCCCGGACCGCCGTCTTCGCCCGCATGGCGCCGGAACAGAAGCTGCGCCTCGTGCGCGCCCTGCAATCCCGGGGCGACATCGTGGCGATGACCGGGGATGGGGTGAACGATGCGCCCGCGCTCAAGCAGGCGGATATTGGTGTGGCGATGGGCATCAGCGGCACCGACGTGGCGAAGGGGGCGGCGGACATGATTCTGACGGACGATAATTTTGCCAGCATTGAGGCTGCCGTGGAGGAGGGGCGGGGGGTGTTCAGCAATCTCACCAAGTTCATCGCCTGGACGCTTCCCACCAACAGTGGCGAGGCGCTGGTACTGCTCACCGCCATCGTGTTCGGCACCGTGTTGCCGGCCCTGCCGGTGCAGCTGCTCTGGGTGAACCTGACCACCTCGCTGCTGCTGGGACTGATGCTGGTCTTCGAGCCGAAGGAGCGCGAGCTCATGCTGCGCCCGCCGCGCGATCCCCGGCGCCCTCTGCTCACCTTCGCGCTGTGCCTGCGGACCGTGATTGTTTCCTTATTGATGCTGGCGGGGTCTTTCTGGCTCTTCTTCTGGGAACTGAAGGTTGAAGGCGCGGAACTTGCCACCGCCCGAACCGCCGTCGTGAACGTCATCGTCCTGGTGCAGTTGGCGTATCTCTTTAACTGCCGCTCCCTGAACCACTCGCTTCTTAGGATTGGACTTTTCTCAAATCCCTGGACCCTTGTTGGCGCGGTCGCCATGGTGGCCGCCCAGCTGCTCTTCACTTACGCGCCCCCAATGAATCTCCTCTTCCATTCCGCCCCCCTCGGGATTGAATCCTGGATCCGCATCACCGCGGTGGCCGCGATTGTTTTTGTGGCGATCGAGTTTGAAAAGTGGATCCGTTTCGGTCGCGGCCGGGGCGCCCACGCACTCCCGGAGTGAATCCACCCCTTGCAGCGGAACCGATCCGGCTGAGCCCGGATTTCTCAATTCACTTTGTTCCGCTGACTGACAATCCTTACGGACGGCAACCCAGGAGAGCGCCGAATGCCATTCCCGCCCGCTTCGGAAACAGGGCTTAAGGCAGATCGGTCGAGCCCATCAGGTAGCGGTCGCATTCGCGGGCTGCGCCGCGGCCCTCATTGAAGGCCCAGACGACCAGACTCTGGCCGCGGCGGCAATCGCCGGCGGCAAAGACGCCTGGGAGATTGGTGGTGTATTTTTCGAACTCCGCCTTGGCGTTGGTGCGAGCGTCGCGTTCGATGCTGAGCGCATT
>Ga0209086_10001749_pt1 | contig 17468 bp, 14 predicted proteins | sample M_130207_XF_Meta_FD_187312 | JGI IMG/M metagenome (GOLD analysis project Ga0209086, IMG submission 187312) | Freshwater microbial communities from Lake Montjoie, Canada to study carbon cycling - M_130207_XF_MetaG (SPAdes) (version 2) | ecosystem: Environmental > Aquatic > Freshwater > Lake... | reverse complement strand
CGCAAGAAGGCAAAGGCGACGCAACAGTTGCTCAACTACTTTCTCATCAATGTGGGTTGTACACCGTCGATGGCGATATCAGCTTGTCTGACGCGCTCGACTGGACAACTATCACTGAGCGACTTGCCGCAACTACTCCGCGTTGGGAAATTGGAACGAAGCATGGTTACCACGCTTTGACGTACGGATGGCTCGCTGGCGAACTCGTTCGTCGCGTCGATCCGACCCATCGCAGCCTTGGCACGTTTGTGCAACAAGAAATCGTGAGCAAGGTCGGTGGCGAACTATGGATCGGACTTCCCGAATCACATGAGTCACGAGTATCGCCAATGATTGGTGGATTGAATTCGATCCCAGAAGATACTGACCCAGCAATCAAGGCAATGTTAGAACAGTTCTTGGGTCCTGATTCTCCTGGTGGCCAAGCACTCAGTTTGAATGGTGCTTTCTTTGGCGAGGGCACCTTCAATCGTCGCGATGTTCATGCCGCCGAAATTCCGGCGGCAAACGGCATCACGAATGCACGAACTCTTGCCCGCATTTATTCATCACTGATTAGTGAAGTCGATGGCGTGCGTTTGCTCAAGCCTTCAACGGTTGAAAAAGTACGCACTCTTGTGACACCAGAGAACGAACCTGATGCATGTCTGATCATGCCCACCACGTTTGGTATGGGCTTTATGGTTCACGGGCCGTTCTCATTGTTCGGTGGTCCAGGATCATTCGGACACCCAGGTGCCGGTGGTTCAGTGGCGTTTGCACTTCCCGAAAAAGAAATCGGGTTTGGCTACGTCATGAATCAGATGGCCACAAACTTGGCCAATGACTTCAGAGCTCAGCGTCTTGCTGAATCTGCAGTTGCGTGCGCAAGCGTTTCGTAGCGCGAATGTAAATCACACTCGCAATTGCCGCAGCAAAAGCGAACCCCGAAATGGCTTGGCGTACTCCGAAGTATTCTGAGACGAGTCCAGCAAGCGCGCTTGTGAGCGACAACATCAAAGTGACGAGAGCAAAATCGCCGGCCAAAATTCGTCCACGAATGTGATCCGGTGATCGAAGCTGTAATCCGTAACTGCTGAGGGTCCATTGCGCTCCACCGCCTAAGTGCGCCAGCATGACAAAGATGGCGGTCAACCACAGAGTGGGCATCCATGCGCCAATGAGGTAAAAACCGCTAAAGGCCAGACTGGCGAAACCACAAATAGTGAGTACCTTGCTCAATTGGCCGCGGGTGTAACGCATCGCGATTAACGGACCGAGCCCAGTTCCAACGCCTCGAATACCAATCAAGAGTCCGCGTGATGCATCGCCGCCGTGAAAGACATCTGAAGCTAAAACTGCGAGTTGGCTCACAACGCCTGCGCCAATAGCAAAAGTTGTCTTTGAAAAGATGAGCGCCATCAACACCGGATCTTGGCGTGAATGAGCGATCGCTTCGCGCATATCGGCAATCGGTCGAATTCGCTGTCGTTCTGATTGGGCATTGCGCTCTTGTTGCATCGGAGTTTTAATGCGGGAAAACAGAATCGCTGAAAGAGCAAATGAAACTCCGTTAGCAATGAATGCTGCGTCGCGGCCAAAGACCGATGCGAACACGCCACCAACCGCCGCCCCAACGGCGAGCATGACGCCCCATGTTGAACCAAGGAGTGAATTCGCGAGGGCCAGTTCTTCATCATTGCGAGCAATGTTGGGGATTGCAGATTCTGTCGCGGGTCCGACGACAGCGGCGAGTGCCGAAACAGTACTTTGAGCGAGAAATGCCAACCAGATGGTGTCTTTCCCGACGAGCAAAAGGCCAAGTGCCGCAACTGCTTGCATAACTGAAACAAAGACCAAAATGCGGCGCCGATCAAAGCGATCGACCATAGAACCGGCAATTGGTGAGGCAAGAAATGACGGCAAAGAAAAAGAGACCATCACTAGTGAGATCAAGAACTTTGATCCACTGAGATCATCAATAAGCCCGAGAATCGCCACAAAACTGAACCAGTCTCCGAGATACGAAATTACTTGTGCCATAAAGACACGGCGCATATCTGCATTGGTCTTCAGCATTTTCCACATGGCACTACGACCCTATTCGTCGTGAACTGTGAACGAGCGTGTTGGTGGCTATTTGCTAGTTAATTTTACTGATGACTTCATCGGCGTAGCGGGCAAATGAGTCGGCGGTATCGCGATAGAACAAGAATGACGGCACGATGACTCGAGCCACACCAATATCTGAGAGACCTTTGACTTCGTTGAGCGCGTTCGGGCCAATAGCTCCGTTGCCACCTGTTGTCATTTCAATCGCATCAGGATTTCGTCCGCACTGTCGAGCAGTATCGCGAACGATGTCAAACGAGCGTGCCAATTGCTCGTGTGTGCCCTTGCCCGGAAAGAAGCCATCGCCCAATCGGCCAGCGCGACGTGCGGCGATGTCGGTATGTCCGCCGATATGAATGGGAATGGTTCCGTTAACTGGTTGTGGGCGCATGATGCACTCATCAAAATAAGAGAAGTCACCATGATGAGTGGCTTTTTCTTGACTCCACAATGAACGCATTGCTGCGACGTAATCATCGTTGCGCTTGCCGCGATCGGCAAAGGGGACTCCGAGTGCATCAAACTCTTCTTCAAGCCAACCAACACCGATACCGAGCAACATACGACCTTTTGATAAATGATCGAGAGTTGCGAGTTCTTTGGCAAGTACGACTGGGTTGCGTTGCGGCAAGATCAAAATGCCTGTTGCCAAGTTGATTGTCTTTGTCGCAGCGGCGACGAATGACAACCAAATCAGTGGATCGGGGATGGGTGATTCTTCTCCACCGGGCATTTTGCCAGAGGCGTCATACGGGTATGGCGAGTCGTAGTTGGAAGGAACAACAACGTGTTCAACAGTCCACAACGATTCAAAACCTGCTGCTTCGGCTGCTTGAGCCATAGCAATGGCTTTGTCAGGGTTGCTGAAGGGTCCAGTGTTGGAAAAGGCAAGTGCGAATTTCATTGTGCGTCCTTTGGCTAGGGCATCATGTCGAGAAGTGGTTGAAGAATCATGGCGTATGACGATGCATTGGCGAGACTCGTGCTTCGATCAACAAGTGCCGCGACATCATTTCGGGAAATGATGTGCCATGTTGCTCGAGTCCACGAACGTTCATCGCCGACGATGACGCCCTCGACGCTGTAATCGCCAATGTGGCGTGATGGAACCAAGGTTGAGAAATCAACAGTCGATTCGTCGTTACTGACCTGGACGAGTAGTAGATCGTCATCTGTCAACATTGACCAGTCGGCTGGTTGCGGACAATTTTCGGTCGGCATCGATGCCATTACAATTGTGAATTCCATAGCGGCGTCTTTGTGGGCGTGTAGATCGATGAAACTGGGAAGCTGCTGCATCTCGATCATTGCAAGCCGTTTGGGGTAATAAGCAACCGCAACGCGGTCCCACAAAATCTGGTCGCCCGAAATCTGATGGAGAACATCGGTCGCCAACATGACTCGTCCACCTACTTCGGCCAATGGGCCAGTGGGGTTGTACAACATGTCGGCGTCTGCGCCACTGATGTGCAGATCGCGCCCGTCGACGTAGTCGGCAATCGGGCGATACTTCATCAGGTTGAGCGCCCACATTGGTTTGTCGTTCGAATCTGAAAACCAGGTGCTGACATAGGCAATGTTGGGCTTGCCGTAACGGGGCATATTCATCGCTGACTCCACGTATTCGTCTTGGTAAAAGTAGTGTCAGCCATTATGGCACAACTTCACGAGTGCCTGAACAGAAGTCCTCTTAAGAACTATTTGGCGAACTTCTTCATTGCGTCAATGACGCGTTCTGCTTCGGCCATGATCTGTCGAACCAAATCGCCGGCCGGAATGAGTCCCTTGATTGCGCCAACACCCTGACCTGCAGGCATGAATTCGCGATTGACATCAACATCAGTTGCGATAGGAGCACCCATATGGTTTGCGCCCGCTTGAACTGACTTCATCACTTGCTCGGGGAACTTCTTCAGTTCTTCAGGATGCTCTTCAAAGTGTTGAGTCCATTCGGTACGAACGACACGACAGGTCTTGCCGGTGTACGCCCGTGACACCACTGTGCCGTCTTCGGGCAACTCAATCAATGTTGACTTGTAACCATGGGGGGCGTTTGCTTCGGGTGTCGCGATGAAACGTGTGCCCATCCAGACTCCATCGGCACCAAGTGCAAGTGATGCTGCCAATCCACGTCCATCAAATAGCCCGCCCGCAGCGATAACTGGAATCTTGTCACCAACTGCATCAACGACTTGGGGAACAAGGGCCATGGTGGCGACGGTGCCCGTGTGTCCGCCGCCTTCTGTTCCTTGAGCGACAACGAAATCGCAGCCACTTGCAAGCGCTGCTTGCGCATGACGAACTTTTCCGCACATCGATCCGACGAGGATGTTGTTCTGATGAAGAACATCAATGATTTCGCGTGGGACTCCGAGGCCGGCCACAAAGATTCGCGCGCCACCTTTGATAATGCTCTCAACATCTTTTTCGAGTTGGCCAGGGATCGCCGCCAACAAGTCAACGCCAAAGGGCTTATTTGTGAGTTTGTGGACAGCAGCAATTTCTTCGTCGAGTTGGCCAGGCCCCATTGGAGCGGCACCAAATGTTCCGATACCTCCGGCTTCACTGACAGCAGCGACGAGTTGGTGGTACGAAACGCCGCCCATTCCGGCGAGCATGATGGGGTGTTCGATATCGAGCAGATCGGTTAAACGTGTGCGCATACCTTGACCGTAGTACGCCCGCACAAAATGATCACGATTCGTATGGGCCCTTGAGGCGGAACATTCGTCGATGCCAGCGTTTGGGCGTGAGGGCTAGCGCCCGCGGTTCGTCCTCAAACATCCATCGAGCAAAATTGCGTTTGCCCCATTCGCCGGACTTACCAACGATGGCAATTGCTCCTCGGGCACCGCGGCCATGCGCCAAGATTTTTGAGAGACGAAGCGACATACTGTGATCGGCAAAAAGATGATGCTTGACCGATTGCGCATATGTATTGCGGACTTCGACGGGCAAGCCCCCACGAACGACTGCATCGGCAGCCAGCGAACCTGTGAGCAGTGCTTGGCCGATTCCTTCACCAGTGAGAGTGTCAGACGCCATTGCGGCATCGCCGACAAAGAGCACTCGGCCGCTGCCAGTGATGGCTTCATTGATATGGGCAGGAATGGGCCATGCGGTATGGCGATCTTCTAAAACAAAATTGGGTCCGAGAGCTTCAACGACATGTGGGCGTTGTAGAAAATTGATCCAGACATCTTTCATGTCTTGAATACGTCGTTTACCGTCGCGCACAACACCAAAGCCGATGTTGACCCGATTATTGGGGAGCGGAAAACTCCATGCGTAACCGGGAAGTAAATCTTTTTCAAACCACACGATGAGTCGTTCGTTGGCAACGCCAGTGACGTTGTTGGCGTATTGGCGAAATGCGTGCCATTCACCGAGGTATCCAGGTTCAGATAACCCGAGAGATTTGCGAACCGGGCTCCACATGCCGTCGGCGGCGATGACCCACGATGCAGTGATTTGGTGTGATGTATTTTCGTGCGTGACCGATACGCACACTGATTCAGAATTGACGGCCATTGATTCGTAGGTGCAATCTTCGATAATCGTGACACCTTCGGCTCGCGCCTGAATGACTAATGCATTGTCGAGTTCAATACGGGGAGTCACTGCCGCGAACTTTCCATTGCGCGGCATCGGCAAGCGCACTTCACGACCTGAAGGTGAGCGCAACCAAGCGGCATCGATGTCTGTCCACGAAGGAACGCTTGTTGGATTGAACCGAAGTTTTTCTAACTCTCGAAGGGCAAGTGTGGTCAAACCGTCGCCACAACACTTATCGCGTGGAAACATGGCTTTGTCGATGATGGTCACGCTCAAGCCCTGGCGGACTGCGGTGATCGCGGCAGCTGTTCCTGCTGGCCCTGCTCCGACGATCAAAACGTCGCACGAGCTCGAAAGATTGGGGAGGTCGCTCGGCACGGTTTCAGGCTAGAACCACTCGCTGGTTGGTGCCTCACTCGGTGCGGTTCTCTATGATCGGAGCAGTAGAAGTCACACCCGAGGTGGGTGGGGCAGTCAATCAAGAGGAGACCCGACATGGCTCGGTTATGTGAAGGAAAAATTGCAATCGTGACCGGAGCCGGTCGTGGAATCGGTCGTGAGCACGCACTGAGCCTGGCGTCGCAAGGTGCCAAAGTCGTCGTGAACGACCTTGGTGGAAACGTGGACGGAAGTGGTGGCGACTTAAGCCCCGCCGAACAAGTTGTGCAAGAAATTAAAGGTATGGGTGGCGAAGCAGTTGCTAACGGCGACAGCGTGAGCGATTGGGCCGGAGCAGAGCGCCTCATCAATACTGCGATCGAAACTTTTGGTGACCTCAACATCGTTGTGAATAACGCCGGAATTTTGCGCGACCGGATGTTGTTTTCGATGACCGAAGCCGAGTGGGATGCAGTCATCAACGTGCACCTCAAAGGAACTTTCGCTCCAACCCGTTTTGCGTGTGTCTACTGGCGTGAACAGTCGAAGGCTGGCAAGCCGGTGTCAGGTCGCATTATCAACACCACATCGGTGTCGGGTATCTACGGCAACCCCGGTCAGACCAACTACGGCGCAGCCAAGGCTGGTATTGCTTCGTTCACCAATATCGCTGCACTTGAAATGGCGCGATACGGAGTCACTGTCAATGCAGTTGCACCAGTTGCTCTCACCCGTATGACCGAGGGCCTCGGACCTGCTCCAGAATCAGATGAAGATCGCGAAAAGCGTTCGCCGCGCTGGATTGCTCCGATCGTCACCTGGTTGGCATCAGATGAAGCCGCCGAGGTAACTGGTCGAATCTTTGAAGCGAGCGGCGATTTGCTGGCTGTTTCCGAAGGTTGGGTACGTGGACCCAAGCACGCACCAGTTGACGATCCGACCGTTCTAGGTCCGATTGTCGCTGAGCTATTGTCGAAGGCTCGCAAGAATTCGGGAATGGACGGAACCCCTGGTGGCTGGCCGCAACCCCGCTCGAAATGACATTTCAGTTACTAACCCGTCAGCCATTCAACCTCGATTACCCATAGTTAGAAATCACAACCAAGGAGAATTGTTATGCCTTTGAATCCAGCAGCAGTTGGCGCAGTCGGCGATGTTCGCACGATGTCGTGGAACTCAAAAGACGCGTTGTTGTACGCCGTCGGAATTGGTGCAGGTCAAAATGATCTGCCCTTCACAACCGAGAACACCAAAGAAGTTCAGCAAGTCGTATTCCCAACCTTCGCAGTTGTTGCAGGTTCGGGAACAACGTCGCCAGGCAAGAGTGCGATGGCCGAAATCGGAACATTTAACTGGGCAATGTTGGTTCACGGTTCACAAGCAATCACCTTGCATCGTCCGATTCCGATCGAAGCCGAAGCAACAGTGCAGGACAAAGTTGTTGCGATGTATGACAAGGGTAAAGCCGCCGTTGTCGTGACCGAAGCAGAAACTAAATTGAAGACCGGCGAATTGTTGTGGACGACGCGTTCATCAGTGTTCATTCGTGGTGAAGGTGGATGGGATGGCGAGCGTGGACCTTCAGGCCCACAGAACGAACCGCCAGCCAAGGCTCCTGATCACGAAGTGACCTTGCAGACGTCACCTGATCAAGCATTTGTGTATCGCTTGTCGGGCGACCGCAATCCGTTGCACACCGATCCGTCGTTTGCCGCTATCGGTGGGTTCGACCGACCGATCTTGCACGGTTTGTGCTCGTATGGTTTCACGGGACGCGCATTGTTGGGCGCTTTGTGCAATAACGATGTCACCAAGTTCAAGCACATCGAAGGTCGTTTCTCCTCACCAGTGATGCCCGGTGATGCACTGACCGTTCGCATGTGGAATGTGGGCGCTGGTGAAACGGTGTTTACGACGTCAGTAGGCGATCGAGTTGTGATCGACCAGGGACTTGTGCGTCACGCCTGAATTTAAAATAGACCCGGATTAAAATAGACGTAGTTCTTCGGGGCGTCGGCCCCGAAGATCTTCGTAATCAACTTCGGCCCAGCCAATTCCACGTTGTTCGGCCATTTTCTTCGCTTGCGGCTTAATCACCTGAGCGACGAAAATTCCGCGCAGGCCCTTGAGATTGCTGTCGGGCTGAAGTAGTTCTAGATAACGAGCGAGTTGTTCAACGCCATCAATTTCGCCCCGACGTTTAATTTCGACCGCTACGTAGTTGCCTTGGGCATCAACGCACATCAAGTCGACTGGGCCGATGGGTGTTGGCCATTCACGACGGATCAAGGTGAGTCCAGTTTCGATGGTGTCGGGAAGCGCAGCAAGAAGTTCTTGTAAGTGTGCTTCAACACCGTCCTTTTGCAAGCCTGGATCTTCGCCGAATTCGTGAGCGTTGTCGGTGAAGACCTCGTGCAGATTAATCGTCAGGGTTTCACCCTTCGGATTGGTGACAATCCATTGTCCCTCAAGTTCAACCACGGTGTTTGGTGCAGTCATCCAGTTGAGCGGCTTGTACGCGCCACCGTCGCTGTGAATGGCAACACAACCATCGGCCTTTACCATGATCAGTCGAACTGCTTCAGGCAATGTCGCGTCGAGGCGACCAGAGTATTGAACGCTGCAACGAGCGACGACGAGACGCATAACTCGTTCAATCTAGTTGTTATCGACCAACGTGATCGCGCATGCGTTTCTGAATGAGTTCTCGGCGTGCTTGTAGATCTTTATACGTCATTCGATCAACGTTGTCTTCGAGACCGAGGCTTGCTTTGACCCCGGCCATATCAAACTCAACCGCGGTTGGATCAACACCAAGTTCTTTGCCGAGACGCTCTCCGTGACGTTGGGCAAACATCATTGAGATGTTGGCGACTTCCCCCAAGATGTCAAGGTCTGGTGCTAGGCGCGAAATTGCACCATCTAAGAAGACCATATTTTTGACATACAGCATGAGTTCTTTGGGCAAATTGGCGCCGTAACCAAGTAATGCCTTGATGACGCGTTGAACTTCGTTGACCATTTGTTCACCCGAGAGCGAAGTGGGGTCAATGGTTGGTAGATCAAGCCGTAAATCACGAATGACTGCATCTAGGTCGGTATCAAAAGGTAACGCTCCCAAATCACGTAAGGCCGCCATCTGGCCTTTGACGTCATTGGTAGTGGCGCTCAACATCAAGCGCAAGAAAGCCAAACGACGTTCGTCCGATAAGCGCGCCACGATTCCGAAATCGAGGAGAGCCGTGCGACCGTCCTTGAGTACGAAGAGATTTCCTCCGTGAAGGTCGCCATGGAAAATACCATGAATCATGGCGCCTTCCATAAAGGCAATCATTCCAGTGCGGATGACTGCTTCGGTATCGATTCCAGCATCTTTCATTCCAGCCACATCGTCAAAATTGAAACCAGAAACTCGTTCCATCACCAAGACACGGCGCGTGACTAACTGTGGATGTGGTCGTGGTACGACGTAACCCTCTTGACCGAGGTCGTGCAACATGGCTGCAACATCAAGCATGTTTGCGGCCTCAAGACGGAAGTCGAGTTCTTCAACAATCGTTTCAGCAAATAATTCAACAAGGGCTGGAGGATTAGCCAACGCAGCAATCGGAATACGTCCAACTAAATATGGCGCAATCCACGCCATGACAGTGAGGTCTTTGCGAATAAGTGAAGCAACGCGAGGACGTTGCACCTTGACAACAACATCTTCTCCTGTGAGCAAACGAGCGGCATGCACTTGGGCGATGGATGCTGCGGCGAGTTCTCTTTCGTCGAACCACTCAAAGACATCCTCTAAGCGGGCACCTAAGTCTTGCTCGACAGTTTGACGAACAGTCGCAAAAGGTTCAGCCGGAACTTGATCGCGGCATTTTTTAAATTGATCAACGAGTTCGGCAGGAAAGAGTCCTTCACCAGATGAGATGATTTGTCCCAGTTTGATGTAGGTCGGCCCAAGCGACTCAACCGCTTTACGCAAGCGCAGTGATACATCTGCTCGGCTATCGACAATGTCATTGAACTTTCCGCGCTTCTTTTTGATAAACCAAGGAGCGAGAGCGCCGACGATCTGAGTAGCCACGGTGATGACGCGCGCTCCAGGAGGTAATCGCCGAGATGTAGTCAGGGCGGGTACCTCGGCATTGGCGCGAGCCCGAAGATCTGCTGTGAGGGGCAGCCAGCGAACTTGCTCTCGATCAACGACCCATGGGGCATTTTCGGTGAATGATCCCCACGTGAGGTCACTCGGGGTATCGCTATTTTGGCCAAATTCATTCACAGCGAAAGTCTGCCCGTGTTGCGCAAAGATTTCCTATCGGACGGCCACTGATTGGTGTGACAGTGAGTACGGCAAGTGGTTCAGTGCTCATAATGACTGACTCATGACTGACTAATGTCAAGGTTGGGTCGCACGGGGGATTGCGGCCACACGGATCACGGGGGATTGCTATGAGCTCAGGAAATTCGTTACCAGATCGTTGGTTAACCGACTGGACGCCGAGCCAGAAGTTGCCCGTGTATACCCGAGCCAACGCTGGCGAGGTCTTGCCCGACCCGTGTAGTCCGTTGTGTTGGACCATTGTCTGGGAACCCGGAGTCGTGATGGGTTGGCGCGACTGTCAAATTGATGTCGGTACTTTTAGTGAACACGAAATGGATGCGCGCCGCCCTGAAGTAGTCGGACTTTTTGGTGGCTATCTCTTCATCAATGCGTCAACTGCCCGCATGTTTGGTGTGCGCGGTCCAGGTCTTGCTCCCGAAATGATTGATGCCACGTACTTTGGTACTCACCCTGATGTGCCACCGTATATTCCTGAGCCGTGGCATGAGAATGAAGAAAATACCGCGAAGTTAGCGGCGTGGATGGGTCGAGTCATGACGGCGCAGTCGCTTCCAGAATTGCTTGAAGATCAAGCAACTTCAAATGAGGCCCGAGCATCACGTCCTGATTTGGCGAACATTGATGAAGTTTCACTCGTTCATCGCATGCGTTCATTCACAGCGACTTTGCGTCGCGACTTTCAACATCACCTTGACATGACTGCCGGCACTTCGATTGGGCCAGGAGCGCTTGGTGCAATTGCTGCAGCGTTGGGTGATCCATCGTTGGTGCTGACGTTGATCACTGCCATTGGTGATGTCGACTCTGCGGCGCCGAGTCGTGCGATGTGGGAACTCTCGCGCTTGGCAAAAGATTCAAGCGAATATGCCGAAAATTTTGCAGCATTCATTCGTGAATTCGGGAGTCGTGGGCCCAATGAATGGGACATCCGGTCCAATACTTGGGAAACCAAACCGACATTGGTGACGTCATTGATTGACACGATGCGCGGTGCGGCTAACAGTGAAAGCCCGATCATTCGTAACGAGAAGAATGTCGAGCTTCGCCGAGCCGCTGAAAAGCGCGTGCGTGAAGCATTGGCTACCGACCCTGAAGCGTTGGCACAATTTGAAATGGCCCTGAAATCTGCCCACTTGTATTTGGCCGGTCGCGAACGGGCCAAGACCAACATCATCAAAGTTGTGCATGAAGTTCGCATGGCGGCTTTTGCTTTGGCGGCGCGTACTGGATACAGCACATCACAGATATGTATGTTGCTGGCCGACGAGCTTGATGCCTTTGTCGCTCAGCCCGATGAATTTAGGGCTCGACTCGCGCAACGCGAGCGTCAATACCTCGATCTCTTTCAACTTGAACCACCGTTCATCGTGAATGGAGTTGTTCCGCCGTTGAATCAATGGGCCCTCAAGGGTGAATCAACAGCGAGTGCAGTGACCGCTGGTGAAGTGTTGACCGGAATGTCTGGTGCCCCCGGAACATACACGGGTAAGGCGCGCATCATTCTTGATCCCGCTGATCCGATGGCCCTAGAACCAGGTGAAGTATTGGTTGCACCTTTCACCGACCCGGCCTGGACACCTCTATTCGTTGCTGCTGGTGCAGTTGTCGTCAACGTCGGGGCGGTTGTCAGTCACGCGATCATCGTGAGTCGAGAATTAGGTATTCCATGCGTTGTGAGCGTTACCGATGCGACTGTGCGAATTCCTGATGGAGCAACGATCATTGTTGATGGGGCAAACGGCACCGTCAGTATCGTGAGTATGCCCTGAAACCAGTTTTTCCATATTTCTACGTTGCTTTTGTCATGGGCATTGCTCTGTCGTTGCTCGGCCCATCTGTTTCGTACCTCGAAGATCATTTGGGGGTCAGTGCAGGTGTTGTCGGAATTTTGTTTGCGGTCATTGCGGCAAGCAATTTTTTTGGTGCCTTAGTTGGTGGCCGCTGGGTGACAGGTTGGGGAGGGCACGTAGTTCTCCGCATTGGCGTCATTGCCTTTTCGGTAGGCGTGCTGTTCATTGCACTTGCTTCGACGTATGTGTACGCAGTTATTGGTGCAGTCTTGATTGGGTCGGCGACTGGCATGACTGATGCGTCAATGAACATCATGGTTGTGTGGGCGAGGGCCGGAAAATCTGGCCCGGCTCTCAATGCAATGCACTTACTTTTCGGTGTCGGAGCGTTACTTGCTCCGCTCATTGTTGATCGAGCAATTTCATTAACTGATCATTTGTGGCCAGCTTCTATTGTTGTCGGCTTTTTCGCACTCATGTCTGTCGTCATTCTCGGGCGGCGTGAATCACCTTTTGAACCAGAGCATGCTCCAGATTTCCATCGACCAGAGTTGCCGACCAAAGTCGTGGCGCATGTGGCGATCTTCTTTTTGTTATATGTCGGTGGCGAGGTCGGTTTTTCTGGATGGATTCACACCTACGCAGAAGACCAAGGAATGTCGGGTTCGAACCCAGCATTCGTTACCGCTATTTTCTGGGCGTCATTTGCATTGGCGCGTTTAGTGGCGATTCCGATGAGCAAAATTTTCAAGCCACTCACCATTGTCGGATGGGCATGTGGAGTTTCCCTATTGGGCTTGATCATCATGATTTCGGGGGACACCAACGCTCTCGCGATTTGGTTAGGCGCTGGATTATTCGGTTTCGCCTCGGGGCCGCAATATCCGACCATGATCGCGATGGTTGATGAAAAACTTTCTCTCTCGGCTCAAGCCACCGCGTGGATTGTCGGAGCGGCGGCAATCGGGGGACTGATTGTTCCTGTGTCAATCGGATCTTTGATTGACACGGTTGGGTCAGCGTCAATGCCCGTTGTCGTGCTCGGAGTATGCGCAGTTGGGTTCGTTTGGGTCTTCGTTGTGCAACGAAGTATTAGCCGTGCGAGTGCATTTCATCACACAAGCGATCTTCGCCCACTTTGATTTGCCCGGCACCGATACCTTCAAGCGCAGCAAACGGACCACAAGCCTGAGGCGTGAGCCAGACGTGCAACATGGGGTTGGCACGAAGTTTGATACCAAACGAACACGGACCATCTTCTGATGTCACACCAACGACACGAGTTACTCCCGAAACAGATGGATCTTGACTGAAACATAAGTTGTTATGGATATGCCACTGAGTAAGCGAGCCACCGACATCGGGGACTGTTTCGAGGGTGTAGTCGTCGCCGACCATGTACATCGCTGAAGCAAGTGTACGGGTTCCGCCTGGACCAACGGCGAAGACCAAACTTTCGGGATAGTTCGGATCGAGTTCGTACTCATCATTGATCCAAGACCAATTCATGAAGTGCTCAACTCCAGTACTGGCGTCGCCGATTGACGTGAACCCGTACTTCATTGCAATTTCGGGAGTAGAAAACTTCGGCAAGATCGTGCGGGTCTGGTAGATCAATTCTTCGGCACGGGCTTGCTGATCGGCGGTCACACCAGGGAATCCTCCGAGAAAAATTCGTGAAGCACCAGTGTCATTGAAACTCGGCGCTGTTGTCGTCGGTGCAACAGTTGGAGTCGTATGTGAGTCCTCATGTGCTGCATTGCAAAGATCAACTCGCTCAGAATCACTGACGTTTGAACGCCCTGCGCCAGCGCCTTCAAGGGCGGCGAATGGTCCGCAGAGATGTGGGGTAATCCACACATGCACCATGGCGTTGTTGCCCCCAGCGCGCACCGAGCCGGGAGGGCAGTTTCCTGCGCCATCGGTCAAGCCCGCAATCACGGGAACACCTTGGGCATTATTTCGCCAGCACAAATTGTCATGTGAATGCCATTGAATGAGACCACCTGCGAAGTCGGTCAGGCTTGGGTCGTCAACGGTGACTCCGACTTTGGCGATGAACATCACTGAAACCAGAGTTCGCTTGGCCCCTTCAACTTTGTAGACCAAGGCTTCTGGTGCTGTTGGATCAAGGAACTTGTCATCTTGAATCAGTTCTCGCTTAATGAAGTGTTCAAACCCTGTTGACCCATCACCGATTGACTGCCAGCCACCATCAAGGGCGGTCTGGTAATCGGCCCATGTGGGAAGTTCGCGTTGAGTCAGCTCAATGAGGGCCTGAGCGCGGCTCTCTTGTTCGGCGCTGACATTTGCGACATTGGAAATATCAAGTGGCAGTGCTGGGTCATACGGTCGCGGCCAGGCCGCAAAGGTTGATGAGTTGGCCGTTGGGGTTTCAGAGACTATTTGTTCGACGGGTGTTGTCGCCGTACCGTGGTCGTGAGGATCTGATTCGTCGATGACGATTCCGCTTGCATTAACCGTGGATCCGTGGTTGTGAACGTGAGCTGCCCCGTTCCACATTGCCGGCAATGTGAGAAGCAAGACTGCAAATGATGGAAATGCCAGTCGAACTTGAGGAAGCTCGCGTTCACCGACGAGTAACGCGGCTAGCGCGATACTGGCGGCAACAATTCCGAGACCCGCACACAAAGTGTCAGCAATTTGTGGGCTTTCACGAACTTCAAGTCCGTCAATCCATGAGATGCCAGCGATGCGGGTCAATGCCCAACCGCCTACTGCTGCGCCATTCACGATGACACCGATGGGCAAAAGCCAATGTTGTGGGCGAAGCAAAATTGTGATTCCCCATGCCAATTGCAAAAGTGTCATCACAATAAAGATTCGAGCGAGTTGTGGATGCTCGGCATGTAAGCCAATTGCACCACCATGGATTGCGCCAGCAGCGATTGATGCGAGGCCAGCGATTGCGATACCTGGAAAACGTTTCACGGACACAGCGTACCTTTTTCAGGGGTTGAGTGCCTTCAGCGCAGGTTCGGCGAGTTCGACCCGGCATACCAAGAAATCGGGTAGCCAGAGTGATTCTTGGTTGTATTTCAACTCAGAGCCGTCAATGCGACTGACATGAAGCCCAGCAGCTTTGGCGACTGCGGCCGGAGCGGCTGAATCCCATTGGTACATGCCACCATCGTGAACATAAATATCGGCTTCGCCCATCACGATTGCCATCGCTTTGGCGCCAGCCGAACCAAGTCGGGCAACATCGCAGCCCAGGGCATTGGCGACCATCACAGCACAATATGGATTACGTGAACGTGAAGTCACTAAGAGTGGCTTTTCACGCGTTGACGGAGGTACTACTGCGGCAGGACTGGCATCAAAAGTGATTCCCAGTGTCGGTAGAGCGACCGAAGCTGCGGTGAGTTCACCAGATTCCCATAATGCGATATGAATAGCCCAATCATGACGAGGGTGCTCGGCAAATTCGTTTGTCCCATCGATGGGGTCAATGATCCACACGCGTTCGGCACTGAGTCGTTTGCGATTGTCAGCTGCTTCTTCCGACAAGATCATATCATCGGGACGGGCAGCCGTCAGCGCGCTCATGATGTAACGGTGGCCAGCGATATCGCCTTCATCTTTGAGATCCCAATAATGAATACCTTCTGCGACTAATTCGTCGCGAAGTTCAACCAGCATGACTCCGGCTTCAGTGGCGACTCGTGAGGCAAGTTGTTGGTCGGTTTCGCTCACAGTCCTTGGCCCAACTGAATCGACGAACGAACGAGTTCTCGTAATTCGCTTTCGTCAACGCCAGCTGCGACAAGTTGAGCGATTCGCTGCTCGATGACCTCGGCGCGAACATCAGAAAACTCCGGGACACGCTTTGTGGCAGTCACGAGCGATACAACAATCAAAATTATTGCTGCCACGGCTCCGCACATACCGATGCTTAAGACCCAACCTTCGTTGTTGCCAGCGATGGACGAGATGATTAGCCCAGCGATACACATCACAAAGATCACTGCGCACGCAATACGAATAGCACGTGTTGCTGGGCTGGTATTCATCAACGCGCCAAAGGCTTGTACTTGATGCGGTGTGGTTGATCGGCGGCAGAGCCGATTTCCTTTTTGCGCCAAGATTCGTATTCGCTGAAGTTGCCTTCAAACCAACGCACTTGACTGTCACCTTCAAATGCCAAGACGTGGGTAGCGATACGGTCAAGGAACCAGCGATCGTGACTAATTACTACAGCACAACCAGGGAATGCTTCAAGGGAATCTTCGAGGGCTCGCAAGGTATCAACGTCAAGGTCGTTGGTCGGTTCGTCAAGTAGCAAAACGTTGCCGCCGGTCTTTAACAACTTGGCTAAGTGCACGCGGTTGCGTTCTCCACCTGAAAGATCGCCGACTTTCTTTTGTTGATCGCTTCCCTTGAAGTTAAATGACGCAACGTAAGCTCGACCGTTAATTTCGCGGTTGCCAACTTTCATATGCTCGATGTTGCCGGTGATTTCTTCGTAGACCGTGGCGTTGTCATCAAGTGAGTCACGGCTTTGATCGACATATGCCAACTGCACCGTGTGTCCAACCGTAATTTCACCAGCACCAGGTGCTTCTTGGCCAGTCAGCATCCGGAACAGCGTTGTCTTACCTGCACCGTTCGGCCCGATAATTCCAACAATGCCCGCGGGCGGCAACGAGAACGTCAGATCTTCAATCAACATGCGGTCGCCAAAACCTTTGGTGAGACCTTTGACTTCGATGACGGTGTCGCCAAGGCGTCCACCAGCCGGGATCATGATTTCAAGCTTGCTCGGACCACGATCGGCGACTTCGGCCTCGGCATGCAATTTCTCGTATGCCGACAAACGCGCTTTACCTTTGGCCTGACGAGCCTTAGGGGACATGCGCACCCATTCGAGTTCGCGCTCAAGAGTTCGGCGACGGTTTTCGTTGCCCTTTTCTTCACGAGCAATGCGTTCTTGTTTCTGTTCAAGCCAACTGGTGTAGTTGCCTTCAAACGGAAAGCCGCGGCCGCGATCGAGTTCAAGAATCCATTTTGCGACGTTGTCCAAGAAGTACCGGTCGTGGGTGATCGCAACAACAGTGCCCGGGTATTCCTTTAGGAAGCGTTCAAGCCAATCAACGCTTTCGGCGTCAAGGTGGTTGGTTGGTTCGTCGAGCAGCAACAGGTCGGGGCGACTCAGCAATAAGCGGCACAAGGCAACGCGGCGCCGTTCACCACCCGACAATGTGGTGACATCAGAATCATTTGGGGGACAGCGCAGAGCATCCATAGCGATTTCGACGTTGCGGTCGAGGCTCCACGCGTCGGCAGCCGCG
>Ga0209086_10001748_pt1 | contig 17468 bp, 17 predicted proteins | sample M_130207_XF_Meta_FD_187312 | JGI IMG/M metagenome (GOLD analysis project Ga0209086, IMG submission 187312) | Freshwater microbial communities from Lake Montjoie, Canada to study carbon cycling - M_130207_XF_MetaG (SPAdes) (version 2) | ecosystem: Environmental > Aquatic > Freshwater > Lake... | reverse complement strand
CGCGCCGATAGCGTCGCTTCTTCCGAAGAATTTACGAAAGATTGTTTCGATAAGAGCGGCGACATTCTTCCGTATGCAGGAACTAACAATGTGGCGCGCGATATGGACATGATTCGTCGTGCACTCGGTGAAAACAAAATTAGCTACTTCGGTTTTTCATACGGCAGCGAACTCGGCGCAACCTGGACCACAATGTTTCCCAGCACCGTTCGCGCCGCAGTCTTGGACGGCGCATCAGATCCCAACGCCGATGAACTGTTGAGCATATTGCAACAAAATAAGGGTTTTGAAGATTCAATTTCTACTTTCCTTGCCAAGTGTTCAAGCGACGCAAACTGTGCTTTTTACAACGGCGGAAATGCTGAAGGTGCGTTCGATGACCTGATGGCGCAACTTGATGAAAATCCCATTGCGACATCTTCGGGTCGGCCTGACCTCACACGTGGCATGGCACTCACCGCCGTTTCAGAAGCGATGTATTCCGATTCATATTGGAGCACTCTTGAAAGCGCTCTCGCGTCGGCACAAGATGGCGATGGCACCGGCTTATTGGCGCTCTACGACGAATACTTTCAACGTCAACCTGACGGAACTTACGGCAATGAACTCGAAGCCTTTCTCAATATTTTGTGCGCCGATAGTCCAGAACGCAAAACGATTGAAGAGGCCGATGCTTTAGTACCGCAGTATCAAGCCAACGCACCAAGGCTTTCACCAGGTACCACCGGCGATTACACATGTGTGTTCTGGCCCAAGGCAATTGATCCACGAATCAAAATCACTGGCATTGGCGCCGGACCCATTGTTGTGATCGGTACAACGGGTGATCCAGCTACTCCGCTCGACAGCACCCGCAATATGGTCAAAGCACTTGAAAATGGACGCTTGATTGTGGTGACTGCCGATCAACACACCGGCTACGGGCTCAACTCATGCGTCAACGACGCGGTCGACAGTTACCTGATCGACTTACAAGCACCCGATGGTGAACTCGACTGCTGATATCTCTGGCGGAAGAGGTGGGATTTGAACCCACGGACGCTTGCACGTCGCGGTGGTCTCGAAATCAACATAAGAGTTAGAGATTTCTAACCAATTCTTTTAACTTTAATTCAACATTGACACTGGTTGAATTAGGGTTTATAACTAAGAAGTGAGTCATAAATTCAAAGTATCTGGGCGCAATGAATTAAAAGTAATTATTGTCTCAAGCGTTTTTCTTGCATCATTCTTCTCTACAGTCCAGCCAGCAGTGGCAAGCAACTGGTACGGCGCAACCAGTAGCACAAGTTGGTGTAACGGCAACATGCAGGACAATTCAACTTTGACTTTCCATAGAACCTCGGGTCTTTCAACCTCCTATATGTACAGTTCCGTTGCCTCCGTCATTAACAACAAAGTTAACCCGACTGACCTCACTGTTGTTGCTGAGTTATCCTCCCCTAACTCCACTACTGACATCGTGTACTACGAGGCCAACTATTCTGGAGCAATAGCAACTTGTGGATCGACCGCTTGGTATTGGAGCGGATCTACTGGCATCCCTGCAGGTTCTGTCAGCGCCGTTGGATGGACGAAGTGTCAAAACCTTTCCGGCAGCAAATGCGATCGTTTTGATATCTACTTTGACCGATCATGGAGCATGAACGCAAATCAAAATTATCGCAACAACATTGCGTGCCACGAAACTGGGCACGCACTTGGCCTGAAGCACGACTCAAACACATCATGTACAAATACGACTACCCCTGAGGGCTACAGCTCACACGAAGTTACGGATCACATCAATGCGAATTATTAAGACATCCATTGTCATTTCTCTTCTTTTCGGACTAATGACATCGTGCGGTGAGCATCAAAATGAATCAACCCGTACAAAAGATTCACGGCCATTGTCGGAGCGCATTAATGCCATGAACTCTGGTCCCTTCAGTCTGCAACCGCCGTGGTCTCTCAATGCAATTGAGGCGTCGCCTGCTACCAACTGGGTACTCGATGGCAAGCCAGTAAAAAACATCAGCATGTTCGTTGTTGGTCAGGTCCAAAATGTTGCAGCAGGCTTTTCGCTCGGTGAACCTGAAGGTTCGCCAAATATTGATGGTCAGGCCGAAACAATGAAGCAGAACATCCTTCCGTTCAATTCCGAGAAGGCATTGAGCGATGTCGTCATTATTGAATTAAAGGTTTCACAAGGCGTTGGTCCAGACCAATCGCAACTACCAGACAAAGTGAAGATTGCATTAGCTCTACCCTCCCCGACCGATCTTGATTCGCTTCGAACCGAAATCCAAAAACACCAGTCGCTCGCCGCAATCATCTTCCCAGCGGTAGCGCTCAATGCCGAGGAAGGACTTTTCGAGTTGCAGGATTCTTTCTTTCTCGGCACGGTAGTCGACGATGCGCAAAACGACTCTGTGGTCTTTGGAGATCTCACAGGTCCGAACCCGTTCTACAAACGAGAAGTCACCGCAATCAAAGACATTCTTGCCGGCGCGGGCACGATTCATATCTCGTCAAACAAGATGACAGACGACGGGCGTCTCGTTCGGGACTGAACAATTCAGCGCGAATCGTCGAATAAATCTGACTGGCGGAAGAGGTGGGATTTGAACCCACGGACGCTTGCACGTCGCACGCTTTCGAGGCGTGTCCCTTAGGCCACTCGGGCACCCTTCCGATATCCGAGGTTATCGGCGTGAGGCGAAGAACTGCTCGAGCAATGCTGCCGATTCGGCCGCCAAAACATTGTGTGTCACCGGAAAATTGTGGTTCAAGCGCGGATCAGCTGACACGTTATACAAACTTGCGGTCGCCCCACCCTTGAGGTCGGCAGCACCGTAGACCAACGAGCCGATTCGCGAATTCAGTAACGCTCCAGCACACATCACGCAGGGTTCAAGCGTGACAACCAAAGTGCAATCGTCGAGCCTCCAGCGACCGAGGTGCTTTGCGGCATCTTGCAAAGCCAAAATTTCAGCATGAGCAGTGGGGTCTTGAAAATTCTCTCGCTCGTTATGGCGAGCCGCAATGATTTTCCCGTCGTGCAAAACAACTGCACCGACGGGGACATCGTCGTGGGTTAGAGCATCACGCGCCTGATCAAGGGCCGCATTCATTGCCTCGATGTAACTGTCGTTCACTGGCATGGCGGAAGGGGTGGGATTCGAACCCACGGAGGCTTGCACCTCACACGCTTTCCAAGCGTGCCGATTCGGCCGCTCTCGCACCCTTCCAGGGTGTCAACATCGGGTTCCTGCCAGGTGTGGTGGCGGCCAGGCGATCTGCGGCACACGAGCGAATCCGCTGAAGGCTGCTACCTTCCGGTCCTGACCTGATTCACGGGAACCCGTTGCACAGGACCCGACCGTCACCACACTCGACAGGAGCCAAATGTTGCAGGGGCAAGACTACCTGCCTCGGGACCGAGCGAGACCAGCAGCTTTTTCAGCCAGTCGGGGGATTCCGAGGTCGGCACAAAAATCGGCAAATTCAGGTGTTGGACCGCTCCAGTGCCAGTCATCAACTTTGCCAACAGGAACATCGTTGACCGTCGTAGCAATCCGTCGGAAGAGATATGCCAAGTCGCGATTTTCGCTGAGAACTGTCGCCAACTTGGCGGCACCGCGCAGACCAGGGACATCCCACTGGCCGGCTGCATCAGGAATATCTTCAATGCGTCCGTAGCGCGCCAAGACTGAAGCTGCAGATTTCGCACCCCAACCTAAGAGGCCCGGAAAACCATCGGCAGTGTCGCCAACGAGTCCAAGATAATCCGCGATACCCGAAGGTGGAACGCCGAATTTTTCCAGCACAGCTGCTTCATCCACTAAGCCGTTTTCGCCCTTGCCCATTTTGCGACGATCAATCTGCACAACGCGCGTTCCCTTCACACATTGACCAAGATCTTTGTCGGGACTCAAGATCTGCACTTGTGTCACGCGAGCGTCTGCATCAGCGATTGCGGCTGCGGAAGATAAGGCATCATCAGCTTCGTATTCGACCATGGGCCACACCATGATTCCCATTGATCGCAAGGCTTCTTCCATGATCGGAATCTGTCCCAAGATTTCCGGTTCCATGCCTTCACTAGTTTTGTAGCCAGCCCACAAGTCATTGCGGAAACTTTCAATCACGTGATCACTAGCTACACCGATATATGTTGCGCCTTCGGTGAGCAACTGCATTGTTGAGTTCAACACACCGATCGTTGCGGCGTTCGGTGCAGGAGTTGATGAACGCACCGCTTGGCCATAGTGCTGGCGATACAACTCGTATGTTCCGTCAACAAGATGAACGATCATGTCATGACATCCCTTGTATGGATTTCTCCTGTACTCATTACCTCAAAGCGTAGTGGTGAACTGACCACACTTTTTGGGCTGAGTAGGTCAGAATGGACAGGTGAACACATCAACTGATCCGACTATTCGACCGCTCTTGCGGGGCTGGTCGCATTTGGTGTCATTTCCGATCATGGTGATACTCGGAACCGTCTTATTGATCGCCGTCAATCTTCCCTTCAATCTTTTGTTCTCTTTAATTCTGTACGTTGTTGGCACTGCAACCATGTTCGGCGTGTCGGCCACGTATCACCGCGTGCCGTGGAGACCCAAAGCCAAAGCACTCATGCAACGTTTTGATCATTCGGCAATTTTTCTGGCAATCGCTGGTGGGTATACGCCGGTCGCGGTGTTGTGTCTTGATGGTTGGACTCGATGGGCCGTGCTCATTGGGGTGTGGGGTGGATCGCTCATCGGTATCGCTATTCATTGGTTACCAAATGTGCCAACCGTTTGGCACGGTGGTAGTTACATGGTTGTCAGTTGGTCGGCGATTGTGACCATGCCTGCTTTGTGGCGCGGTCTCGGCCATCTAGGTTTTGCTCTCATCCTTGGTGGCGGAGTTTGTTACACACTTGGGGCAATCGCTTTAGCAACGAAACGACCTAATCCGTGGCCCAAAGTTTTTGGTTTCCACGAGATCTTTCACGCTTTCACTGTCGTTGCAGCTGGCTTACAGTTCGCGGCCATCGCCGGAATTGTTGCCCCGCGCCTCGCCGCCTAAATTCTTCGAATCACATCGTGGCAATTCGTCAAGGGATTGTTAAGAAGGGGTCCAGTCGGTTGAGGAGGGCGATCCCATGACCGATAGACACCCGTGTTCAATCGATCGGCGACCAAAGAATCTGCCTCTCTAAAAGACCAAGGAGTCGCTGACGTCTCGACAAAGGCACGGGTTGCCGAACATTCAAATGTCGCCACCGATGACGACGGTCCAGTCGTTCAGATGGTGACGTCGCTGGTCAGCCAGGGTTTGCGCGACCGAGCATCTGACATTCACATTGAGCCACTCAATGACATCTTGCGCATTCGTTATCGCATCGATGGCAACTTGGTTGAAGCACAAAAACTCCCCCTACATATGCACTCAAGTTTGGTGAGCCGCTTAAAGATCATGGCGGGCATGAATATCGTTGAACGCCGCCGACCACAAGACGGTCAATTCTCAACAACGGTTGACGGACGCGAAGTTGACGTACGCGTCGCCACAGTCTCGACTGTCTTTGGCGAGAAACTCGTCATGAGGCTCCTCGACAAACGACGTTCAACTATTGGACTCAGCGAACTTGGAATGCCTAACGACACTCACGAGATCTACTCGCAAATGGTTGGCTCACCATTTGGCATGGTGATTTGTGCTGGTCCGACTGGAGCAGGAAAAACAACCACTTTGTATGCGTCATTGATGGAGATCAATGACATTGGCAAAAATGTCACGACTATTGAGGATCCTGTTGAATACGTTTTCCCTGGGATCAATCAAGTTCAAACCAACGAACAAGCGGGTCTAACATTTGCAACCGGACTGCGCGCTTTGTTACGTCAAGACCCCGACGTTATTTTGGTTGGTGAAATTCGTGATGCCGACACAGCACGAATAGCGGTTCAATCAGCCCTCACTGGTCACTTTGTTTTGTCGTCGCTCCATGGCACCGACGCAGCGGCTGCTTTACATCGATTACTTGACATGGGTATTGAAGCATTCCTCATTGCCTCATCCGTCATGGGTGTTATCGGTCAACGTTTGTTGCGACGTATTTGTGATTCATGTAAACAGCCATACCAACCAGACGCCGAAGAGATGGCTCTTTTTCAAAACCATCTCCCCAACAGCAACAAAAACCTCTTCTTTTATGGAATTGGTTGCCAGGATTGTTCACAAACCGGTTATCGCGACCGCATCGGTGTTTACGAACTTTTGAAACTCTCGCCAGCAATTCGTCAACTTATTGTTGACCATGCGACGACTGAGCGAGTGCGCCAATTGGCAATTGACGAAGGTATGCGTCCCATGATTACTGAGGCAATCAATCTCGTTGATGCAGATATCACGACAGTAGCCGAAGTCATCAGAACTCTATATGTGGCCTGATTGGAACACTTATGCCCAAGTTTGCCTATAGCGCGATCAACAATGAGGGTCTCACCGTTCAAGGTGACACGAAGGCTGACAGCATCGGTGACGCACGTGCATATCTTTTAAATCAAGATCTGTATCCAACAAAACTGGCAGAAAAGCGCGGTCTTCTTCAATTTGAACTCACTAAAGAAAAGGTGAAGAAGAAAGAGTTGATGCACTTCACACGACAACTTGCAGTGTTTGTCCGTGCTGGCATTCCGATCACAACTGCATTAGAAACAATCGGAGATGAAACTCAAGACACTGCATTAAGGCGAGCAATCACGGCAATGATTGAAGAGTTGCGCAATGGTGGAACACTTTCAATGGCAGCAGCTAAACATGCTCAGGTATTTCCGAACTATTACGTCGGGATTCTGCACAGTGCCGAACTCACTGGTCGCCTTGATGAAACTCTCGACAGCTTGTCGGATTACCTCCATCGTGAAATTGAAACACGCTCCAAAGTTGTCGGCGCATTGTCGTATCCAGGAGTTGTCATGGTGATGGCCATCGTCACTGTTGTCATATTGGCTGGGTATGTATTGCCAAAATTTAAGCCACTTTTTGCTGAGCTCAACGCCGATCTTCCGCTTCCAACACGCATGCTGTTAGCAGTCGCTTCACTCTTTACTGATCTCATCTATATCCCAATTGCTTGCTTCACGGTAATTATTGCGTTAGCGGTTTGGATCATAAAGACCGACAGAGGTCGGCGATTCAAAGATCAAGCTGTCCTCAAAATTCCCGTCATCAAAGGAATCATTGAATACGCCATTCTTGAACGGTTTTGCCGAATTCTTGGCGCGATGGTGCGCGCTGGAGTCCCACTTCCGGACGGAATGGAGACCACAACAGAGGCCACCGCCAATGCGGTTTATCGCGAACGGCTTGAAGTAGCGCGTGAAGAAATGTTGCGCGGATCTGGATTTTCTGGTCCGCTGGCAGCAACCAATCTTTTCCCAGGCGCAGCAAGACAAATGTTTAAAGTTGGCGAAGAAACCGGAACCCTTGACGAACAACTCGCAGCAGCAAGCGAATACTTTGACTCCGAACTCGAAGTCCGCATCAAACGCTTTACGACAATGTTTGAGCCTCTCATGATTATCGGCGTGGGTTTAATGGTTGGCTTCGTTGCCGTTGCTTTAGTCTCAGCGATGTATGGAGTACTTGGTGGTGTGAAGGATGGTGCGTGATGAACACTTTGGGTTCAGTGACCCAACACCACATCAATGAGATTCTGTCCGTAGAAAATTGCGACGATCGATCCGGCCGCCAGGAATGGTCCGAACGGCAATTGCGTTCGGCGTCCAGCCTTACCAATGATCATCATCACGACTCCGATCACTGCACCAAGAATGAATCCGTAGAACAGCCCGACCAGTGCAAGACCTGGATTCAACCATCCCAAGTACATTCCGAGCAGCGGACTCAGTCGCACGTCGCCGTCACCAAGCCCGCCTCGACTGACGGCATACAAAGCACCCATGACAGCAAGAGAAATAACTGCGCCAAACAACGCCATATAAATACGTCGTGGTTCATTTTCAATCAACGCGGCAATCACCAGCAGTGGTGCCCCCAGAGCCATCACGGTGTACGAAATTTCACGGGGCAAACGTTGGGTCTTCAAGTCAATGACCGTCAAGCCCGTCAAGCCCGCAGCAAAAATACAAAAGGCAGCAACCAACACAGTTTGCCGAAAATGCATCGCCATCAGAACAAACAAAGTGGCAGTCACGATTTCCACAAAGATCGGTTCAACTCCAATGGGTTGACGACACTTGCGACATTTGCCGCGCAAAATGAGCCACGACATGACGGGCACCAAATCAAGCGGCCCAAGTTCAAGTCCACACGAACCACATGCCGATCCTGGCTGCACCACAGATGCACCACGCGGTACACGATCAATAACGACCGTCAAGAACGAACCTATTAACAAACCCATGACAAGAGCGGCCCACACCACTGGTACTGAAGTGTCAATGCTGTTCACACAAATCATCAACAAAGGACACTAGCGATGACTTCGTTTACTCAACTCACAATTGATCTAGAACTCGACAGACTCTTGAGAGTAACTGTCAATGCGTCGGCATCCGACTTACATCTCACAGTAGGCCGACCACCCATGGTGCGCCAGAGTGGTGATCTGATCCCGATTGATGGCATGGGTGAACTTAATGCATCCGAACTTGACCGGATGATCGGAAGTCTCTTAGATGAAGCCAAGAGCAAAGAATTTGCTCAGAATCATCAGGTTGACTTTTCTTTCGGCATCAACGGTGTGGGCCGCTTTCGTGCCAATGCATTTCGTCAACGCGGATGCATGGCACTCGCACTCCGTGTTGTCCCCCATCACATTAGCCCACTCCACGAGCTCGGTGCACCACCTGTATGCACTCGTCTATTGAATGCCCCATATGGACTGGTGCTAGTCGTTGGACCAACTGGGTCTGGTAAGAGCACCACGCTTGCCGCCATGATTGACCAAATAAATCGTGATCGAGCATGTCATATCTTGACCATTGAGGATCCAGTCGAATTTGTTCACTCACATAAGCGGTCACTGGTCAACCAACGTGAAGTAGGCACCGATGTCAATACTTTTGAAGATGGATTACGATCTGCTCTCCGTGAAGATCCTGATGTGATCTTGCTCGGAGAAATGCGTGATCTTGAATCAATTGCCATCACACTCACACTTGCTGAAACCGGTCACCTGGTTTTTGCCACTTTGCACACCAACGATGCCTCGCAGGCTCTCGACCGTATTGTCGACGTCTTCCCTGCCGAACGCAGAGATCAAATTCAGATTCAACTTGCTGGTTCTTTACAGGGAATCATCAGTCAAAGACTGATTGCCTCTGAATATGGTGGACGGGTTGCCGCGTATGAGGCGCTCATTGTGAATGACGCCGTGCGTAACCTTTTGCGTGAAGGAAAAACTCGTCAGATGCGCAATGTCATTAGCACCGGTCAAGGTGACGGAATGCAGACTCTCGAGATGGACTTAGCTCGGTTAGTGATAGCCGGACATATCACTCAGTTTGATGCATGTAATCAAAGTGCGTATCCCAAAGAAGTTGTCACCCAGATCGCCACCCAACGGGCGCAACTGGTCAATAACTAGTCAACCAAGCAAAAATAAAAGACCGGCCGCGAGGGCCGGTCTTTTATTTGTTAGTAGCGCAGAACGAACTAGACGCAACCTCCACCAGTTTGAATATTCACGGCACCAGCAATGCCCACGTCGTACAGATTTGATAGCGAGCGAAGGAATTGGGCAGTGACCAATTTGGCTTCTGTGGGATCGCCAGCAGTAGCTGGTGACTGATCGGCGTACCAGGTTTCGACGGCGGTCTCGAGTACTTTCTTATCGGTATCGCAGGCACTCTGTTGACCCTTGTCGGTGATACCGCGAACGCCAAAAACTGTCACTGTTGCCAAGATTCCCAGAATCACGACGACAATGAGTAGTTCGACGAGGGTGAATCCCTTGTCGCGGCTGGGCTCAGTTATTTCCTTGTTGATATTCATGTTTTACCTTTCAATTGAAGACTGTGACTGACGCATGAGATATCGGCAAAGACATACCCGACTCAATATCTCTATTGTCAAGAACACGTCAAGGCTTCTTTAGGTCGTACCCTCTAGGCAATGACAATCGAACCTTCAGCCTCACTGCATCTCAAAGCCGATCGCGATCGCAGTATGAAACGCGGCCACCCGTGGATTCTCAGTGGTGCCGTCGCCAAAGTTGATGGAGATCCGCAGCCTGGCGACACGGTCCGCATCGTCGCAGCGAATGGAACCGAACTAGCTACTGCTTCATACAGCCCGTTCTCGGCTCTTCGAGCTCGCGTGTGGTCATTCGATCCCACTATTGAAATCACTGCTGGCTTTATCGCTGACACAATTAACAAGGCAGTTGCGCAACGTAACGCCGATCCCGAACTCACTCACACCTGTCGATTGATTTTTGGTGACTCCGATGGATTGCCAGGGTTGACCGTCGATCGTTATGGCGAAGTCGTAGTCATGGAAATCAATAGCGTCGGCATAGAACGTTGGCGTGATGCTGTGGTTTCAACGTTGATGAAGGTTGAAGGAATCACGTGTGTGTACGAACGTAGCGAAGGAGCCGATCGCGAACGCGAAGGCCTCACCGTGCGCAACGGACTTGCTGCTGGCGTCTTGCCTGCAAAGATCTACGCCATTGAAGGTAACGAGAAGTACATCGTCAATGTTGAAGACGGACATAAGACTGGTTTCTATATTGATCAACGCGATTCACGAAAGTTGGTTGCCTCGTTGGCTCCTGGGCTTCGTGTGCTCAACGTATTTGGTTACACCGGTTCGTTCGGAATTGTTGCGGCCAAGAACGGTGCCACTTCAGTAACCACCGTCGAGTCTTCTGGTCCCGCACTCGAGCTTGCCAAGCAGAACGCTGAATTAAATGGTGTTGATGTTGGCAAAGTCATCGAAGGAGATGCCTTTGAAGTTCTTCGTCGTATGCGCGATCGCCGTGCCGAGTTTGACTTGATCATTCTTGACCCGCCGAAATACTCGGCGAGCGCAAAACATATTGAGCGCGCCACCCGTAAGTACAAAGACATCAACTTGGTTGGTATCAAATTGCTCGCACCTGGCGGCAAGTTGATGACGTTCTCATGTTCGCAATCAATGGATACAGATTTGTTCCAGAAGGTTGTTGCCGGAGCAGCAGTTGACGCGAAACGCGACCTGCGAATTATTCGTCGACTTGGTCAACCTGTAGACCATCCGGTGCACTTGCACTTCCCCGAATCGGAATACCTCAAAGGCTTGTTACTACAAGCCGACTGATCTTTACTCCTGAACGAGTTCAATCAAAGTTCCGAAACTGCCCTTGGGGTGGATGAACGCAACAGTGGTTCCACGGCTACCTGGACGAGGTGCTTTGTCGATCGCGGTTGCACCAGCGGCCAACATCGCATTTAACGCAGCGCCGCAATCGGCAACACGGTACCCAATGTGGTGAAGGCCTTCGCCACGCTTTTCAATTGCTTTGGCAACCGGACTGTCGGGACGAGTTGGTGTCAACAGTTGTATGTAGCTTTCAGCCACTTTCAACAACGCTTCTTCAACGCCGTCGCTTTCAACGATTTCGCGATGATCTACTTCGGCTCCAAAGGCACGCTTGTAATAATCGATGGCGGCTTCGAGGTCTTTGACGGCAATAGCAACGTGGTCGATTTCGGTGAGAATCATGTCAACAGAATGCCACGAATGATCAGGCGCGTTGGAATCGGGTGATATTGGCTTCGCCAACTTTGGCACGGAACGCCGGATCGGTGATACCAAGACCAGCTTCTGGAGCCAAACACAAGACGCCAAGCTTGCCCTCATGCATGTTGTTATGCACTTGGTAAGCGGCCTCGCCAACATGATTCAAGTCAAAAGTCTGGCTCAGCACGGGATGAATCATGCCCTTAGCCAACAAACGATTGGCTTGCCAGGCTTCTTGGTAGTTAGCGAAGTGGCTGCCTACGAGATTCTTGAGTCGCATCCAGAAATGGCGGTTGTCAAATTCCATCATGAAGCCACTTGTTGCTGCGCAGGTCACAACAGTGCCACCACGCTTGGCGACATAGATCGATGCCGCAAAAGTTGAGCGACCGGGATGTTCGAAAACGATGTCGGGGTCTTCGCCGGCGAGATCGCGAATATCGGTTCCGAGGCGACGCCATTCACTTTCGTCGTGAGTGTGTTCGTCTTTCCAGAACTTGTAATTAGCGGTCTTGCGATTGATGATGTGTTCAACTCCCATGTCGCGCAAGATTTGCGCCTTTTCGTCACTACTCACGACACACACCGGAATGCCTCCGCCGTTCAAAACGTATTGCGTTGCATAGGCGCCGATGCCACCAGTTGCTCCCCAAATCAAAACAACATCGCCTTGTTTCATTGCTGCACCATTGCGACTGACCAACATGCGGTAACTCGTTGAGTTGCACAATGCATTCACTGCTGCTTCTTCCCACGTGAGGTGAGCAGGCTTCGGCATCAATTGATTGGCTTTCACAACTGTCAAATCGGCAAGACCACCGAAGTTTGTTTCGTAACCCCAGATGCGCTGATTCGCGGCCATCATCGAATCGTTATGCGCGGTGTTGTCTTGATCGTCAACATGATTGCAATGCACGGTCACGTGATCGCCGGGCTTCCACATACGAACAGCCGAACCGACTTTGACAACAACACCAGACGCGTCGCTACCAATCACTTGATACGGCTGATCATGGCGCTTGGCCCATTCGCTTTCACGCGAGAGGCGCTTCATTGGGCCAAACGTTGACACTGGTTCAAAAATGCTCGACCACACCGTGTTGAAGTTGATGCTGCTGGCCATCACGGCTACATAGACCTCGTCAGGGGCAAGTTCGGGTGTTGCAACATCGCCCACATGCACGCTTTGACGCGGGTCTTTCTTTTCAGATGCCACGCCTTCCCACATGGTGGCTTCGCTCGCCAAAATATGGGCGGCTCGGTAATTGTCGGGAATGCTGAGGGCTCCGATGGTTGCGCTGTCGGCACCGCTCATGATGGCGTCAAGGATCTTTTCCATGCGCCGATGTTACTCAGGAGTAGGTTCTGAGGGCACTTTGGCGACACAATAGAGATCTGACAAATGCGTCACCCGAGAACGCCTTACGAAAGAGAGTCCATCATGGCCGGTTCATACATCGTCGCTGGAGCCCGTACGCCGATTGGCAAGATGAGCGGAGCACTCGCTTCGTTCAGTGCCGCCGATCTTGGCAGCATCGCAATCAAGGCCGCCCTCGAGCGTGCCGGTGTTTCACCGAACGAAGTTGACCATGTGATCATGGGCCAGGTGTTGATGGCCGGTCAGGGTCAGGTCCCGAGCCGTCAGGCCGCCGTCAAGGCTGGCATTCCGATGAGCGTGCCCGCCATCAACGTCAACAAAGTGTGCTTGTCAGGTTTGAACGCGATCTATCTCGCCGACCAAATGATTCAGGCCGGCGATGCCGACATCGTGATTGCTGGTGGCATGGAGTCGATGACTAATGCTCCATACATCGCTTCGGGTGCTCGCGGCGGTTTCCGTTACGGCAACACCGAACTCAAAGATGCCATCATCGCCGATGGATTGTGGTGTTCATTCGACTCATGCTTGATGGGTCTTGGTACCGAGCGTTACACCGCTGGCAACATCAGCCGTCAGCAACAAGACGATCTCGCCATGAAGAGCAACCAACGCGCCGCAGCCGCAATTGCTGCTGGTCGTTTGGCTGACGAAATCATCGCTGTTTCAATTCCGCAGCGCAAGGGTGACCCGTTGGTCATCGCGAACGACGAGGGGGTGCGCGCCGAAACCACGATGGAAAGCCTTGGTGGCCTCAAGCCTGCATTCGACAAAGACGGAACAATTACGGCAGCAAACGCTTCGCAGTTGAGCGACGGCGGTTCGGCCGTTGTCATGATGTCTGAGCGTTTCGTGAAAGATCGTGGCATCAAGGCTCTCGGACAAGTTGTGAGCTACGGAATGGTTGCTGGTCCCGACAATGCATCGTTGTTGACTCAGCCAAGCCGCGCCATCTTGAAGGCACTCAACAAAGTCGGCATGAAAGTCAGCGACATCAACTTGTTCGAACTCAACGAAGCATTCGCCACCGTTGGTATTGCATCAATGGCCGATCTCGGAATCAGCGATGACATCGTGAACGTCAACGGTGGAGCGATCGCCCTTGGTCACCCAATCGGCATGAGCGGTAACCGCGTTGCGTTGACCGTGTTGCATGAACTTCGTCGCCGAGGTGGTGGCGTTGGTGCTGCAGCATTATGTGGTGGTGGCGGTCAAGGCGATGCCATCATCGTCCGCACCGTCTGATACTCACTTTTCACTGTCATTCTGGTTAGGAAAGTAGTTCGCGGATTCTTTCTTTGGGTCGGCCGACAATGGCCTTCTTCGCAGTCACCACAATCGGACGCTGCAACAGTTGCTTGTGCTTGACCAATAGCTTCACGACCTGATCGGCGGTCTTGGCATCTTTTTCTTCAAGGCCAAGTTTCTTCCACATACTGTCTCGACGCACCAGATTGGTCACGGGATCTTCGAGCTTCGAGATGATGTCGCGCAATGTGGCTTCGTCGGGCGGATTCTTGATGTACAACACAATCTCGGCGTCAACGCCTAATTCCTCAGCAATGCTCACGGCACTGACACTGCTGTTTCAATGCTGATTGTGGTAAATCGTGACTTTTCCGGGCTTCGCCATAGAAAAGACCGTAACTCACGTCTCAATACTTGACATGATTGCGTCACATTTGTAACATAATTGTCATATCAGGGCACCGGTCCTGCAACAGGTCTTTTTCCGCCCGCACCTTTTGCAGAACTGGTGCCTTGATCGCGTCTCAGGATGGTCGCGTCTGCGGACTGTTCTGGAAAAGCGTTCAGTCTTCGATGACTCGACGGCCGTTGATCGCCCGGCCCAATGTGAGCTCATCGGCATACTCAAGATCGCCACCCACTGGCAGACCAGAAGCTGGTCGGGTGATGCGGATATTGAAGGGCTTCAAAATTCGGCTGAGGTACGACGCCGTCACTTCGCCTTCGGTGTTGGGGTTCGTGCACACGATGATCTCGGTGATCTCTTCATTTGACAAACGCATCACGAGTTCGCGAATTTTCAATTGGTCGGGACCGATGCCATCAATGGGATTCATCACCCCGAGCAACACGTGATAGCGACCACGAAATTCACCGGTGCGTTCGAGGGCGATGATGTCACGACTTTCTTCAACAACACACAACACCGATGGATCACGACGAGGATCGGCACAAATCGGACATAGTTCGTCTTCGGCGAAGTTAAAACAACGCGCGCAAAATCGAACCCGTGCTTTGGCGTCGGTAATTGCTGAAGCTAAACGTTCAACATCTTCATCGGGAAGTTTGAGCAGATGAAACGCAATACGTTGGGCTGACTTGGGTCCGATACCTGGCATGCGACCAAGCTGATCAATCAAAGTTTGTACAGGAATGGTGTACGAAGCAGCCACTCTTATTCGTCCTCAGCGAGAATCTCTGAACCAGGAAATGCGTCAGCCAAATTTGTTTCGGTTGCCTTATTAGAGACGGTGGGCAACTGCTTGATTTCTTCGATGTCAACGAATTCTTCTTCGGCTACTTCTTCAACAACTTTTGCTTTTGGCGTACGTGGTTCTTCAGAACGAGTTTCAACCACAATCGCACACTTGCCTCCAGCGACTTTAAAGATCACTGCCGAGAGATCGGACAAGTATTCATTCACACGTTTTGCTGAAGGTTCGTTATCCACCATCAAAACCAATTGTCCATCTCGTTCGGTTGGCTTAGCCATTTGAGCAACCGCGCGACGCATGCCCTTCAATTCGCCGATCACAGCGTCATTCCATTTTTCAATCACTGCAGCAATTGACATTGCACTTGTTGACGCCGGCGCAACAGGAGCAGGTTCTATCGCGTCAATAATTGGTGCAGCAGGTTTTGTTGCTGGTGCGGCGGCAGGGGCGGGTTCGGGTCGTACAGCGGGCGCACTTGGATCCTGCGCAACTCGTCCACCCAAAACAGCTCGGCCAGTTGAAGGATTTACTGGTGCAGGCGCGATTTGGGGCCGATTTTCCAGCTCTTTTTCCAGTCTTTCAACTCGGGCCAACAATGATTCGATTCCCATTTGTAACTCACGATGTACGAGCCGTACTAAAGCGACTTCAAGAACTACTCGCGAGTCGGGTGCATTGCGCATGTCGTTAATTGCCAGACCTAACGTCTCAATGACTTTGACAATGCGCGGTGTACCCAGTCGGCCAGCTTGCGCGGCAACTTCGGTGGCACGATCTTCGGGCAACTGCACAAGTTCGGGGGCCATCTGCGTTAAGAACGCATCACGCATGTGTCGCACCAAGTCGTTCACAATGGTCCGCGGATCACGTCCGAAGTTGACGGTGTGCGCTACGGCAGCCAACAATCGACCAGCGTCGTACTCAATGAGTGCATCAACAAATTCGTCAACCGGCGTGACCTCATCAACCATGCCACCCGTTGCTGCTGCGAGTTCAAGTGCCGACAACGTATCGCGCGCTGAACCTCCGCCTTGACGAAGCACGGCATGAATTGATTCATCACTGATGTCAATGCCTGCATCAGATACAACCCAACGCACATGTGCTTCAAGTTCGTCAACGGGCAACAAGTGGAATTGCAGATGTTGCGTACGACTACGAATTGTTTCGGCGACTTTCTCTGGGTCTGTCGTGGCCAAAACGAATACAACATGCGATGGTGGTTCTTCAAGAGTTTTCAGAAGCGCGGCCGATGCACCTTTTGACAACATATGTACTTCGTCAAGGATGTAGACCTTGTGTCGCCCTGGTGATCCGAGGGATGCTGCCGCGATAATTTCACGAATGTCTTCAACGCCGTTGTTGCTAGCCGCATCAAGTTCGATGACATCAAAACTGTTGCCCTCTTGTACTGCTAAGCACGAACCACATTCGCAACATGGCTCACCGTCAAGTGAATTTTCACAATTCAGTACTTTGGCCAGAATGCGTGCAGTTGTTGTCTTACCGGTGCCGCGTGGTCCAGAGAATAAATAGGCATGGCCCTCACGTGAGTTGGCAACCGCATTCTTGAGCGCGCGTACAACATGCTCTTGACCCTTGAGTTCGGAGAAACGTTGCGGCCGATACCGGCGGTAGAGAGATTGAACAGCCATCGCTTGAGACTGTAGTGGTGAGGTGTTGCGAACGATGCTTCGACTTCCCAAGATCACTCTGGTGTGAGTGCCCATATTCAGTAGGTGTCGGAGAACTACCGTTGGAGGTGATCATGTCTGTACTTACTGCCACCTCACCTGCAACTCGCCCTCGTCGTACATTGCGAGCCGCCGTCCAGGCTTTGTGTGTCGGTGTGTTTGTCGCTCTGAGCGCTGGCCTGTTCTTGGACGCCCAGCCAG
>Ga0209086_10001743_pt1 | contig 17479 bp, 10 predicted proteins | sample M_130207_XF_Meta_FD_187312 | JGI IMG/M metagenome (GOLD analysis project Ga0209086, IMG submission 187312) | Freshwater microbial communities from Lake Montjoie, Canada to study carbon cycling - M_130207_XF_MetaG (SPAdes) (version 2) | ecosystem: Environmental > Aquatic > Freshwater > Lake... | reverse complement strand
CTTGCACTTAGAAATCGCATTGGCTGACTCCGGAAGGGGTGTTATGGAAGGTTAACTTGCACGCTTGCGATTGGATCGGGGCTGGTGGTCATTCTTTAGTTAGGCCGCACGCTTAGGCGTTTCTTCCTCAAGGTTGTCGTAGTAGTCAGTTTGGGCTTGCAGAAAGCGTTCGCGCAACTGCCATTCTCTCTCAAGCTGTTCCTCCTCCTCAGCCGCCTGGAATTCAATTTCCGCCATTTCTGAGGTCAGCCCCATGCACAATCCCAGCAGGAGTTGGTCAGTCGGCTCTCGAAATAGAAGAAAGTCGTACTCATCAAGCTCGGTTTGCATGGCTTTGGCGTTTTCTTGGTTGCGTGGGTTTTTCATAGTGGTTCCTTGTTGAATGTTGACCAAGTGAGGTTTGGCGTAACGGACTCGAAAGGGGTTAAAAATTTCAAGGCGATAGCTATTGGGCAACGAGCCCTCAGTGGCGATTTAACGTAAATTCAAGGCGATACCGGCCAGGATTTTAGGTCCTGTAATAAATGACTTTTAAAGTAAATAAAATTTTAGTCCTGTAACAACTGCTTTTTAAGCGAAATATCAGGCCTGCCTAAGATGCCATCCTACCATAACCCTGTCGTTGTGTCAAGTAGGTTTATCAAATAATTCGGATATTACTTATAACCAATATGCCAGTTTGGTTAGTAATCCAGAACTGCTAAAGCAGTGAAGCGGCGAGTGCCAGAATTCTCTGTAGCCGGACGCTTGGATGTAATTGATGGGGATGTAGTGGCACGAGTAGCATTGAGGCAAACAGACGTATCAATTACTAGCCTGTGTTTAGACATCAAAAAGCAGGCATATGCAAAGGAATAATTCTTAAAACCGAGAAGATGGTAAAAAGGTAGCTGAATTTAAAATATCAAACAGGACACAAAATGAAAAAATATTATTTAAAAAGGACTTCCGATCAGGATGTGACAAGAACGGTTGTTGTTAATAACGAGGCCGTGGAAGATTTTTTTGGTCTTGATTTCAAACATAAGCATGAGGAAGCATTTGTCCAAATTAAATCTCCGCCAGGCACGCTATATGAAACAACAAAATTTGTTAAAAAACAGGATATAAGAATATTTATCAAAAAAGATTTTGTTGAAAAAGACATACTTTTATTTACTTCACAGGGCAACAATTGCTTTGATCTTGTAACTATCCACCAGTCTAGTAGTAGGTTTCGGGTCTACGACTCAGCAATACCGGGGGGAAGAGTGAACTACCTCCTAACAAATCAGCTGCCTGGTCAAAGCGCCAACGAGGAGTTGGAAAGTATTGAGAGTGAAAATGACCAACATGAAAAAGAGCTGGTCCAAAGATCTCACCAAGGAACCACGGAAATTCTCCAGCTTGTAAAGGCGCGTCGCGGCCAAGGCGTATTTAGAGAGAATGTGTCAGCTCTTGGATCCAAATGCCGATTGACGGGGGTAAACGATCCTAGATACCTGCGCGCTAGCCATATCAAGCCATGGCGAAAATCAACTGACCAAGAAAAAATAGATGGCAATAATGGCCTAATGCTTGCCCCACATATCGACATGCTGTTTGATGGTGGCTTGATTTCATTTAAGAACGATGGAACGTTGATTATCTCAGATCAAATTGAACCAAGTGTTTTAAGCGCGTGGGGCATTTCCCCAAAGTTAAATGCCGGGGTCTTTAGTCCAAAGCAATGCGTGTATTTGGAACACCACCGGAACGAAGAACTGAAAAAATAATCTAACTTGTGGATGTAGAGCTATCGCAAATAGCCCCACATTTCGAAAACGCCATAGTCAGTTTCTCAAACTACCTACAAGCGTTTTAATATTTTTGGATTTATGACGGTTTTCAGAATCATCAAACTTAAAGCTGTCAGACCACTGCTTCGCCATGGCCCTTGCCATGCCAGGAAAGGTCTTACTTCTCATTGTGCGTCTTTCTTCAGGTGATTTTGCGTACACAAACGCATCCGAATACCATTTGGGCTGACTTTTACCACTTTTAAAGTAAATTTTTTCGCCCTCGCCAACAATTTTGGTTGGTTTAAGCATTGGCATATTTTTTAACCAAAGACATGTCGTCTTTCGCGCTTCGTCACCAAACATAAATGGTTGAACTACCTGATCAGGTTTACGATATTGAGTGCTTATAATACCGATCGGATTTTCAATGGCAATTTTTTCAATGGAAGTATTTGCTAGGGCAATAAAAAATTGAATCGCTTCCTTGCGATCCCGCGAGCGATTTGGATATTTAGGGTGGGGCCTACGCTTCGTCGTTGGCAAATGCTTGTCGCTTGGGTTGTAATACCATTGGGCTCCGCTAACCGCTAGATAAGTACATGGTGGGTGGGCGATCATCATCTCCCACTTGCCTGTCCATCCCTTTGAGCATTTCATAAATTTGCCATTTTCCAACTTCAAATTTTGGGGAGATTTTATAACCTTAAAAATATCCTGCTTAAAATGCCATTCTGGATGGCCGCCACTACAGGGAAGCAAGTCGCAGCTATATGCATGGTGTCCAAGCAACCTTAATTCCTTGGTAACAGCCTGGCTCTCTTCGCAAGCGACCAAAATATAACGTTTCTTCTTTTTAAACTTCATTTTTCCTAAGTCCCGTAGATATCGCATCAGCAATTTTTTTTGCCATTTCAGGAGGGACCGCATTTCCAATCATTTTGAAGCAATGCCCCTGGCTCCCTATAAATTCATAATCGTCAGGAAACGATTGCAAAAGAGATGCTTCTTTAACAGTGATAGACCTAGCTTGATCGACATCCGGATGAATAAACATCAAGCCATCCTTGTATAAATGAGCGACAATCGTTGGCGAAGGCTTATTCCAAACAAGATTACGGTATTTGGCATGATTTGAAGCTTTGCCAATCAATTTATTATAAAAAGAAATTTTCTCTTCAGTCGTGCTCTTATTCATATCATTCTTAATCCACTTCGTAAATATAGCGACATCGCGCGCGTTATGAAATCGCGCATCGTGAAATTTGATAATTTTTGCGCCGATTAATTTATGCGACACGTTTGCGCCATCTTGTTTTAGTTGAGTTTTTAATGGTTCAAATCTTGGCAAGTGTGAAATCGCATCCCTTACATTCTTGGCTTCAAAAATGTTTTGCAATAACGAAATTTCGCTATATAGCGATTCTAAATTTATTTTTGAACTTGACTTTACGCCAATTATTATGACTCGATTTCTTTTTTGAGGTACTCCAAAGTCAGAAGCGGTGTAAACGGACCTCTGTAGTAAGTCTGGAGTGCGGATTTCATATCCAATTTGTTTGAATGCGTTGTAAATTCTGTTTGTTACAGGCATATCGCCTGGACAGGCGCTTAAAAGCCCCGGGACATTTTCAAAAACAAACGCATCAGGCTCGAATTCTTTAACTACTTTCACAAAGCTTTCAAATAAATAGTTCCTGTAGTCATTTTTCATCGAGTTTTTATCTTGCGCCCGACCAGCGATAGAATAAGCTTGGCATGGGGGACCCCCAATAATTAAATTTACTTTTTCCCCTCCAATCAATCCTTTCAAGCCTTTGTTTATTATTGTTTGATGATTGGTCTTGGAATATATACTCGCTGTATCAGGATTCCAATTTCCGTTGATCAATTCTTCAGTTTTTTGTATGTCAAAATGTATGACTTTTTTCACCGCATCATCAGGTTTGTGGCCCCATTTCGTAACAAGTCTGTGGCGCAACGTGTTCACCATTGGCATTTCCCACTCAACATGGGCCAACGCCTCAAATTTTCCTGTTTGAAGAAAGCCCTCGGAAAGGCCTCCACACCCAGCAAATAAATCTATAAATGTCAGTTTATTTTGTCTCATTATATATTTAGTAGGCGTTATCTAAGTAATTACTGAAATTTATAGCTTTGATCTCGCAATTCTCACTATGCAAAAGTTTAATTGTTTATCGCGTGAAGGGCGTGATTGCAATCTTACTATTCTGCTGAATTAGCTAGATTTGTCAACATTCCTTCGATGAGGGCGGCATGTGTAAAGCCTAGTCCGACCGCCTTCTCGAGCAATATCTTGCCTTGTTTCGCTTGCTTGATTGAAGGGTGTTTATTCAGGTTGCCAATCGAAAAGGATAAGCTTCTTTGCCAAGGAACCAAAGAGTTGGTTTCTTTGGCCCATACCGCAACAGCAAACCAAACTTCAGATGGAATTGCCACAACCGCATTGATCAACGGGTTAATTTCTTCTGTCGGGTCGGCGCTCGCGGCACTAGCAACTGCTTGTCCATTTGGCATGCCAGGCAGATCAACACTAATTGTTGAGGCAAGTACCGCATCCCAACATTTTGGTCTTTTGCACCACTCGCCAACATTTGTATAAGCGGCTGGTGGATTGACAATTATGTCTCGTACGCCAATTATTATTTTTTTTAAAATGGTGCAATAGCTATCCGGTATGGCTTGGGTTCTCCAAATTTCGTCCCACGGTAGGCGGCGTTGTGAGCGATGGGATAGAAGAGCGATGGCGTAGGCGACAACGTTAGCTCTGTAGCCGACAAATGCCAATTCTCCGTACAGTCTTTCAGCCGTCTTGAACAGGATCGCTTGGCCAATGATTTGTTGGAATTCAGATAACTTGGGCTCTGGTCGACTTTCTTTTCGAAGACGGGACATGAATTCCACAAAGCTTTTTTGCGCTCCCTTGCTCACAATAGATGGTTCCTGTTGCCAACTCAGCATGAATTTTGCCAAGTCTGTCTTGGTGAACTTTTGGCTAGGCGGATTTTCCGTCCTAAACTTACGTTTGCCGGCCGCCGTTCCCGTGGAGGCCCCTTCATCCGCATATTGCCCCCGTGACCGCTCATAAAACCAACGCGATCCGCGGGCGCTTCCAAGCATGGGCGTTGTCCAAGTTGCTCTGGATATTAATTGCAAAGCAACATGCCAAGGGTTGTTGGCGTGAAAATCCGCCTCCTGAATTCTGTTTTGCGTATTCGCATATTGTGAAATTTGGGGAACCAATGTTTCAATAAGCTCAGCGGGGACAATTGATAGTTTCATTGGGACGACAGCCAAAGAAAGATCCACTTGATCTTTACGTAGGCACGTGGCTATTGAAGCGGTTGTTTGTCCGCCATTTACGATCTGGAATTCTTCGACTGAGATGATTTCGCCAATTTTCCCATCAATCAATTTAAAGTTCACTTTGGATGCGGTTGCCGACAATCCATTGTTGTAGGCAAGAAATCGTTGGGGCTCATTGATCAGGGTTTGCCTAATTCCCTTGTTTACTTTGCCATTGAACTGTAAGAACGATCTGACATTTCGTTCTAGCAGGCGGTTTCTGTATTTGTCATAAATTGCCGCCAATACGGTGGCGGGAATACTGGTTAAGAGCACCTGTATGCCATCTGATGCCTTCTCTGAAACAATGCAGGGCAAGGGGCCATCATGATCCTTGGTAAAATTAATGGCGATCGAATCATTTCCTCCACCCGTGCAAACTTGCGAGAGACGCACTAAGTCCCACAGGTCACGATCCATGTCAGTCTTTTTCTGAGACGCCGCCGTGCGGTCGGTTACAACGCCAGTGGTGACCACATGCAATTGAATTTTCTGTTTTGTTTTGGCGCACTCCCGAAGTAATTCAACCAATTCGGCCGCGGGCTGTGATTCTTCGATACCCACTATTTTTTTTTCAAGCACCCGTTTCACAAATGTCTCAAGTCTTTTAAAAGCCTTTTCAACTTCATCTTTTCCTACAGCGGTGATGCTTGCCAGATCACCAAGCGGCACATTTTTTGTTGCGTCGATAAAGAAGAATATTGAAAGCACATCGTCTTCGAAGTCGCACATGTACCCATGTACTTCGGCGGCATAGTTTGAGCCTTCGTCTATGTGGTAGGCGAATTGCGCTTCGGAAAAAAACCCCGCTTCTTCCAACATGTCAAAAATAGTCTTGGCAATGGCCGGCAGGCGCTGTTCGCCTTGGTTTTCTTGATGTGCCAAGTCATATGCGTCAGAGATAATTTGTTTTAAAAATCTTTCTTTATTTTGATCCGCGGACATTTGGTTCAACCTCAATTGTTGGAATAGATCGGCCAACCACCGGCTCGGCGGGAACTTTAAACTTGGCAAGGCCTCCAAGGGGGAGCGAATATTTCACACCGGTCACACCAGCCGGTACTTCGAGTGATGTGATCCGTGGAAATCCTTCGATGACTTGGAATAGCGAAAGTGGACCCACTGCATAACGGCTTGGATAGGTTTCCGCTTGTGTTCGCAGGTAGCCGTATGAGGCGAGCGCATCGTAAAAATCTTCAATAACTGAATTGTCATTGCCCATCAAATTTTCGACTGACACCACAATCTCCGGTAGTGTGTGTCCACTAGGCGCTTCCGACAACTGTATGGCGGCTAAATAGAGCGGTCTGTTAGGGCTATCGTCCAATTGTGAAGTGTCGCTTATGCGAACTGCAGCACTTCCGCTTGCCTGGAAAGTCTTCACCTCAATCGTGTGCCCCGCAAATTCAAAGTCACGCAAACCATCGTCTGGCGCCATCCAAGCGGCAAGCGCCTCGCGCGGGGAAAGGCTTTGTGCGCAACGTGCCAATATCGCAAGTTCGCCAATTAATCCACGCACTTCTAACTTGTCCAACGCGCCACTATTGCGGTTTGTGAAGCGTCTCCAACGTTCTATGCAATGAATGACGGATTTAACCGCGCCATCAGCGCTAATAGATTCATCAACAGCTTCCATGATTTCGTGGCCAAGGAGAGCGAATAAATCAATAAGTGCTAGATCGGTTAGATGGAGCGCAAAACATATTTTTCCATGAGGCAAACCAGGAATTTCCGACAATTTTGCTTCAAATGAGCGGGTGTTTAATGCGCTGAAGGAATCAGGGGCAGCTGACTTTGGAATCTCAATCACGATTGCAGGGGCCATTGAGGGACCATAAATACCCGCTGACAGCATTACGTGCGTGGTGTTATTAATTCCCAGCAATCGATATTGGTCACCTAAAAGTGGGACTTGGATCAAGCGCAATCTTTGCCACTCTTTAAGGAGTTTGCACATTATTTTCACTTTCTTCGAGGATATTCTTGTAAAGACGATTTTGCTCAGACCATACAGGATTAGCTAAATAATCAATGGGCTCGGCATTTGAAGAAGTGGGAAAACTAATTGCTAATAAAGGACAGAATAAGGGAGATTCCACATTAAACGGCTCTTTTTCTACTGGATATATACTTAACAATCCGCGGCGTTCAGGGCGTACTTCTAAGACAGCATTGCGGCTCGGGAAATCCGGTAAATTGCTGGGGGGGTTTATTCCGCGGCTGAGCTCGCGTGCCCTGTCAAATTCTTCTTGCGATAAATCAAACGATATATCTAATGGTCCCATCAAGGTTTTGTGTTTATTTGAAGATCCAATTGCAAATACATTCGGCCCCACATCATTACGCAATTTTCTTCTGACGCAAGTGGATACATTTCCTTCAATAGTTATTTGATTTCCTTCGCCAGACATTAGAACTACCGTCCAATCGAGTAATTCGTCTAATTTAACTTGTTTTTTGATATAGTTAGTTAAAAGGAAGGATTTATCTTTGAATGCTGAATCAGAATTTGCTTGGTAATTTCCAAGTAAATTAAGAATGGTATTCGAGTCTGTTTTCCAAATAGAATGCCTGCAAGGTTTCCCGCGTAAATTATTCTCGCCCCTTCCCAAGGTTTGTATCAAGGCGCGAACCGCATTTATATTATCTTGCTCAATAGAACCCTTATATTCTATTTCATTCGCTTCGAAAAAATCACCGGCATAGCTGACTTTAATAAGCGTGCCTCTTCTAATTTTGTTTGCAGCGGCAGGCAAACGGTGGCTAGTTGGAAATCTCATTCGGAGGCCAAATTCTTTTGGGGTTTTTCCTAATTGGCCCATAAGTATGATTTGCGCAAAATACTCGTCATTTGCAAGGGTCATTTCTTTAAATTCATCTAGCAGGTCGTTCGGTGTATAGACCTTGCATAAATCCGCATATCCAGGGCGATACCCAAACCACCGACCCATTTGCATTAGTGTGTCCCAAGTGTTGGAAGCCCGTAAAAAGTAACTTACAGAAAGGCCGCTTAATGTGAGGCCCCTACTTAATTTATCGCCTCCCACAGCAATAATATACTTCGATTTTTCCGCGTGAAAGTAGGGCAAGATATCGGTGCTTGACCCGTTCATTAACATCACATCTACTGAGGACAGAACGTCTTTTACGTGCCGCCAAACATTCTTCCATTCAGGAAGTTTATCACAGATCAATTCCTCATCGTTGAAATATTCCTCATGGTTTTTAAGGAATCTTTCTACCCATATTTCTTTATATTTGATTTCCAAATCTCTCACCATGGAAGTGGTCCCGCTTTTCATGGTTTCGGCCAAGCCATCGATTTCTTTTTTAACATCTTTTCTAACGCGTTTTTGAACCTCTTGTAATCTAGTCACATGAATAAGCATTGAGCAGTGCTGTTTGGTTTCGGTATGTCCTCGTTCTACACGCACGGCGCATCCTATTATAAATACAGATATTGCTTCTTTAAGCGATTTCGGTAGTTCCGGCAACCCCAAAACGCCATGATCTTTTTTGTGCCTTGGGGGCATCCACTCCTCAAAATCCATAATATCCAAATGCATTGGCAATGGCTTGATCTCCTCCCAGCCCGCTTCCTTATCTGCAAGCCGTCCAAATACACGAGAAGATCCAATATAATTACTTGGGGCTGGCAGGTATATTATAAATGACTCTGGAAAAAGATCTTTTCCAAATTCTTCCGAGGCCGCTTCGGTTGTAATGTTGCAATTAGCGAGTGGGGTTGCTGTATATCCGACAAAACCAACACGGGTGAAAGTTTTAATGAGTTTCCGAATGAGCCCATTTATAGTTGATGGGTCTGTTTCGGACGCCACATTTGTTGTATCGATAGAAGAATGATCTGCTTCATCATCAATAATTAAAGTAGGCATATTCTTATCTTCTTGTGTGTCTAGCCATGTTTTCAAGTTGGTTAGAACGGTCTTTTGTTTCTTTACCACCAGCACGAGCCTATTTCCTTCGTTTATAACGCACTGGACGGCTCTCGCCAGATTCGTGCTGAAATCGCCATTATCATCTGCGAAGGTGAGAGTCGTAATTCCGAATTTTGGATTTGGCAATCCATGTCTATTTGCATGCTCCGCTACTCCACTTTGTTTATTTACTGGTGCAGCATTTCTTACTTTTAAAAGTTGAAATACTAGAGAGCTGTCACGTCCAACAAGGTCTTTATCGATGCGTTGTTGTGTTTGGTTTCGCAGGTTATTATGGATTCCCGCCAAAATGATTACGATTTTATAACCCGAATCTATGGCCTTTGAGGCAAGTGCCGTATAATGTGTTGTTTTCCCGGATTGGACTTGCCCAACTATCAATCCGCGGCGGTCCCAGGCGCCCTCGCGCATTGGACTTTCAAATTTAGAGAGAGCCAAATCGGTCGAATGATCTATGGCATCAATTACTTGTCGGGAAATCTCTCCTTTATAGTTTAAATATGATTTTAACCTGTTCCATAGGCACCAATCCTCTTTTGGGGTCTTGTCGAGCCATTCAATGTGCCCCTCGTCATTATGGATGCTCGCTTGTGTTCCAATACGGACATGAATTCTTCTGCGAATTTCACCGATGATTTTGTCCCGCTGCGGGACTAGAGTGGGAAAGGCTTTTAACAGTTCATCGACCTTGTTAGAAATATCTTCGATGCTCGGATCAGATTTTTCTATCTGTATTGAAATAAAAATAAGTTGGATAAATGTAACGAGTAAATCTTTCATTTTTGATTCGCCTTTATTTAAAATTTTAATTAATTGCTGTCTAGCAACTCAGATATTTTTTCACGATGCAGAGACATCGGTTGCGATGAAAGGACAAGCGCACGGGCTTGGCGTGGACTTTTGCCCGATTCAACATAGAATTTAATTGAGATTGCCGCGAGTTCCACTAGGTCGCCTATGCATTCTTCATCTACGGTCACCGCACCATCTATTGCCTTCGCATTTTCTTGAAGTATTGAGGCAATCGGCAAAGTCTTTTCAATCAGCTCAAGAAGTTTTTTAAGGATTTTCTCGTGCTCGCCACCGGCATGAAGCAATGCTCGAACTACGGGGTGTGTCTTATCTATTTGGTAACGGATGCCCTTGTTGACATTGGCGCGGCGCCATAAATATTTCTCCGGAGGCGCATTGGTAGGTGCCACGGCTTCGCCCCTGTATCGGTAGACATTTCCCGCGTGTCTACGAACGTCTTCTGCAATTCGCACAAAGTCATCGCGTAGTGGCGCGGGCACGGCCACGTGTGATTTCATTACATTCAGGTTCCAGTCGGCATCCATTCCATTTGGAATATCAACCATAATGCGGGCTAGTTTGAGGTGCTCATCTTTCTTGAATGGAAGATTGAGCCATGCTCCCGCGACAATCAATCTGCGACATCGGTATATATAAAAACCTTGATGCGCATTCCACCCGTTTGGGCCCGAAGCGCGGTCGTGGGCATCGTTAGTTAGCTTGCTGTGGTGGGGAAGTATGAAGGGTGTTACAGTAATGGATTCGCCGTTCAGCGATAAATTTTCAGGTGGACGTCTTGTTGAGAGTTTCTCAATAAATGGATCCCAAGCGTCAATCGCTGTGGAGCCCAGCTGGATTACCACCCCGTCGCTGATGAAGCGGTGAAACACCATTGAAATGTGTTGGCGTACGGATATGGAGACGGTGGTCCAAACTTCATGGGCCCTGTGGGGTTGGGCATTCACAAATGCCGGTCGATCAAGCTTTTCAATTATTACCGCTGTTCCCGGTTTATTGGAGATGCGTTCTAAATATTGATCCGCTATTTTTGTGGACTGATTTAATAATTGCCACTTTCCGGATTGAGCGATGTGATCAATATCCCAGCAGCGAACGCTTGGTTTTGGATCAGCTGCCGTACGAGTGATTACAGTCACGCAACGACCCTGTGACAGGGAGGCTGTCTTTAGCCCAAGGCCAAATCGTCCAAGGTCCTTTTCGCTACGTTGCGCCTTCGGGCCGCCGCTTCCCATTCGCATAGCTTCCACAAGTGTCATTTCCGGCATGCCACTACCATCATCAATCAGCGCTATATATGGGCTGTCTTGGCCGTGTTGGATTTGAATCTCTATGTGCTTCGCGCCGGCGGTCAGGCTGTTGTCTATAAGATCGGCAATCGCGGTGGGCAGTGTGTAGCCAAAGTCCCTCAGGGATTCAGCTAGTGCTCCAGCATCTGGCGGGACATCTTCAGCGATATTGTTGTTAGTTGTCATTTATTTGCCCGTGAAGGGTCCTTGGGGACCAAATTCAAGTTTAACAAATTGCAATCGCAAAGGTGCGGGATGGCATTGGTTTGATTTGAAATTTAATTTTAGTAACGCTATACAAACGATATTGGTTGGTTCATGTGACACTTCGAATTTTTATTATTAGACAGCTTGGTGATTAAGTGCACCGCAACTTCAACGGCAACAGCGTTTTGGGGTTCCCGACGGAGGGTGGCCTGAGCCGCATTTATTTAATGTGCTAGATCCGGGACGACATGGAGTTTGGCTACAAGAATTATTTTGAATGCGTCATCGACGTAGTCGCCACGTCGTAGTCGAAGTCTGTTTTAAATGGAAGTTCTTCCAACTTCACAAACAAATTCTTTCCCGTCGTTGTGACCTTCTACCGCTTCGTGGTGGTTAATGCGGATTTGTGAATCGTGAGGCCGCCTTCAAATCCAAGATCCATTCCTCCGCATCTAGAAAAAACTAGGCGAGTGTGAATGGTTTGTTTGCTTGTGTCATGGAAATTGTTGCAAGGATAATCAGCCGGTTTGATTTATTCTTGATTACTGGAATTATTGGGGGTTTAATTCAAATTTATCAATGCAATTTTTGAAGTCGCCCTTGGCGGCCATCACCTTTGCCAGCCTTGCCTGTACTCGTTGCGGGTTCTTCAGTTGGCATTCCCAAACGGTGAGAACGCTCCAGCCCTGCTGACGCAACATGCGAGCAGCTCTGCGATCTCGACGAATGTTGCCTTGGAACTTCTCGCGCCAAAACGCCTTCCGCGTTTTTGGTGTGCGGCAAGCGGCGCAACCCTTGTGCTGGTGCCAGAAACATCCATGCACAAAAATCACAACCCGTGATTTGGCCACAACCACATCTGGAGTGCCTGGCAGGTGCTTGGCGTAAGCGCGGTGGCGGATTCCCATGCGCCGCAAAATTGTCCGCAACCCACGTTCCGGCGTGGTGTTGGTGGAGCGGATGCGCGCCATAAGTTTGCTTCGATCTGTTTTGGAGAGCGTGTCCATTGAATAGGGGATTATGGATACAGCGATTTTGTGATTTGATGTTTACCGTGGTAAACACATCTTTCGCACTGTCTACACATGGTCAACTTGGACTCGTCCAAATTTTCCAAATCAGTGTGATTCAAGTGTGCTTATTCGGATTTTCAGTGGGTTCCTTATACACATATGGCTTGCCATCTGGTTCGATATCGTGGCTAGGCATATCCCACGGTGGTTGGGCAAGTCCGTAAGCAAGCGAAACAATGGCCTGCTCTCTGGCAAAAACGCTTCTATTGCCAAGCATGTGTGTTGTGCCATCTTTTCGAAGTACAAGCGCATGCTTTGGCAGCGTTGCGGTTTCCGTATCCACGCTTGCATGTGGTTGGGAATCATCAGACACACCTTTATTTTTTCGGGTCCAACGCCAATCCTTCAGTCTCGCTTGCAATAATGGGTGCGTGCTCCCGCCACCAAGTAGCAAAACCTTAAATCTTGGCTTTTGTCGAATACCAATTCCTGGTTCAAACAACCCTGTCAGTTTGCCCATTTTATCTCGGGTTTCTAAAAGAGTGCACCCAATCGCCATACTGACTGTTCTTTCAAAGGATTTAAAGTAATCAGATTTAGATAGGGCAGCACCATCTATGTTGGCGATTTGCATATGTCCAATTCCGCCGATCGATTCTGTAGGACTCATCTTTGCTTGGACAAGTTGGTCAAATCCACATTCAACAGATTGAATTGTGTAGTACGACGCAATTTTTTCAGATGAATCAATTCCAGGCGTGAACCAAAAAAAAGCCGTGTCGGTTGTGAGCCCGCCAATATCAATGGTCATCCAAAGTCCTGGTGTCACATCATCGGCCTGTAACCGGAACAGGGCGGCGGCAAGTGATTCTGGATAAGCATGAACAACGCTTTTTCCCTCATCTTGCAGGGGTTGATTTCTACTTTTCGTAATTAGATTTTTTGCCGTTTCAAAACTGACGCCATCTTCAGGATTGGAGATTTCTTTGGATAACTCCCAGGCTCTTTCCAAGACCAATCGAATTTTTTGTTTGGTTGTTCCCTCCAATGTTGGGACAGCGCATTGAATGTGCCAATTCCATAGCGCACCCTTCGCCTTCTTGCGTATGAATTCATCCACAGAGTGTTTTGCAAACGCCAGAACCATGGCTGTTTTTAAAGTAACTAAGTCCCGAGCAGTGAAATCACGAAGAATTTTTGCGTGAGGTGTGTTCTCCTTGTCTAATTTCCAATCATCAATTAGAAGTAATTTTAATCTATCGATAGCTTGGAACGGTGTTCCGGGTTTTGAAGCAGCACCAAAAAAATCCATGCTTTTTTTAAAAAAGGAAATGGGTCTTGTAATATTTTTAGGTGGGCGCAATCCAAATATTTTGTCATCTGAATACCAGATGGATGAAGGAATGTGGACGGCCGAACCAATCTCATTTGGTTCCATTGGAAATTCAACAACAAAATGATTCTTCTCCGTGCTGTTTGGAATGGCTATTTTTACCGCGGCCTTTGTGAGCGCCATGCCAAAGTCAATTCCAATATAAATATTTCCAGTCTTGACGGGGACGGGTTGTGCTTTCATTGGTAGACCTCTATCAGGCCAAGAAACACGTCGGTTTGCGCAATAATTTCACGCGCAAATTTTTGGATTGCATCTAGTTCTTGGTCGCGGTCCCTCTCAAAGCGTGCTTTCTTTCCTTTATTCAAATTTAAAATGCGGGGTTCGGTAAGGCCGGCGATCTGCAGATCAATTTTGTCAATCAATCGTGTCCAGTGTGTTTTCGACACCGCCTCGCGGCGGGCGCGCGTCAACTGCTTTTGTTCATCGCGTTGTTTACGGAGATTGTGAACTCGCTCAATCATCGCCGCTTCCGCTCTTTGGTCCGCATTGGATGCGCGGAAGGTTTCCCAAGGGGCATCCAAGTACACATCGGAATGGCGTAGCATTGCAGTCATAAGCGCGTCCGCGTCTGTTTCAGAGGCCGCGATGTTTTTATCAATTGCCACCGCGGACGCCACCAATCCAGCTCCGGTTGATCCACCTTGATAGTCCAGCCGTGTGATGAGCAGGGCCCACAGACCGGGTGGTACGGAGTCCGTTTGAACGCGCGCCGCGAAATTGCGGCGTTGTTGATCATCATTCAAATCTTCCGTTGGCACAAGAGCGCGTACGAATGGGTGGGAAGCGGAAAGTAAATCTATATTCTTCGCCTGTTTTTTATATTCAAATGCAACTCTTAAAGAACCTCCCAGAATCTTCGAATGAAGGCGTCGCCATTCATTAGTGTTTTGATTATGGCCGGCGTTGTTGATGTGTCTTCTAAGGGTTTCTTTCAGTTGGATGGTGAATACACCGTCGGCATCTGGAAGAGATATGGTGGAGGTGGGATCTATCTCCTTGATTCGCTTATGTATGAAACGGTATAAATCTTCGTGGGACAGGTAGCGACCGGCCTTCTTAAGGCGATCGACCTCGTCTAATAAAAATCGATCTTGACCAATCAATGAGCTTGCTTCCGATTCCAAAATGCCAAGCTGAAGTTTGCGCCTAGCGGCGGCTTCCGCTTCCTGTTCGATCGCGTGCTTGCGTTCTTCAAGGGAAAGTTCCGGGTTAAAAAGGGTTTCGCGCAACCGCTCTTCCATCTCACCCAGAACTTCTTCAAGATCGCCAATACTGCTTTCAAACAAATCAAGTCGCATATAGAGGCGCTGAAGGATTTCCCACTCCACTGTTCCTTTGCAAGCGATATTGAGAATAAAAATTCGTGGCGCAAGTTGACCGATGCGATCAATTCGTCCAATCCGTTGTTCAACCATCATTGGATTCCATGGCAAGTCCCAATTCACAACCGTGTCGCAAAACTGAAAGTCAAGTCCTTCGCAGCCAACCTGGCTGGCCAACATGACGGTGGTGTTGGGCTTGTCTCTGAAATTATTAATTCTTTGTTGCCGTATATCCAGCTCAGGGTCGGTATTGGTTGGCACATCGCCATCGATTCGCTCATAGACGACATTTATTGATCGAAGTCTTATTTCCAATAGATCCAAGCTTTTTTTAAAGTAACTAAAAATGATCAGTTTGCGACGGGCTCCGTTTGGTCCAACATTATTTCCATGTTGTTCAATTGCGCTTCGCAGCAGGCCCCACTTCGAATCTTCTTTCCAAAGTCGATCAAGATCGACCGTGCTTATTGCCGTAGCTAACGTTGCGTAGTGCTGCTTATCTAGAACTTCTGAAGTGTCGACTTCGCTTTCCTCTGTTTCTGCCGTGGCAATTTCCAGCGTTGCCGTGACACCAGGAATTGGTCGGGCTTCGGGGTTGCCACGACGATAGTCATTGATTGCGGCCCAGAGTGATGAGGCGAAACGTTGTTGAAATGCTTTTAATACAAATCGGGCAACTTGATTTCCGTGCCGGTGTTTATATTCGCTGAAAATAGCATGGGAAATCGTGTCATATACCGTTTGCTCATATGGGGTAAGCGAAGCGTCGACCGCGACCGCTGATCGGATTGCAATTTGCTCATGTACATCGCGTCTGCGCGTGCGGGTGAGAACGGGCGAAAGAAGATTCACTTGAAATAGGGTTTCTTGCGTACGGATGCGCGCCTCGATTGCCTCTTTGGAATTCGGATCGGGCATGGCAAGAAGCCCGTGAAGTTCTTGGCACGCGGCCGGGAAAAATGGATTTGTAAGAATTAATGGTTCGTTTGAGTCCTCTAAAATTTCCAGCGCATTTCGCAAGCGTAATGGATCTTGGTCGGACATCGCACGTTCCGCCTCCACCACACAGCGATTTGATTCAAGGCGATGCCGAAATGAGTCCACATCGGGGAACTCGCCGGGAAGCAACATGTGCAATAGTTGAAAGAGATTCTTGTCGGCTGTTTGAATTGGCGTCGCGGTTAAAAAGGCGACGGTGGTCGTATGCGCTCTATCGCAAAGTATTTCCAGCGCTTGGGTTTGTTTGGCTGAGGGGTTACGCGCCCTGTGGGCTTCATCGGCCACCAATAGATCAATATGTCTTTGAATTGGCAGTTCTTCAAGACCCTCTATGAAATTGTCGGTTCTGATTGTTTCGTACGCCACAATTGCGCGCAATGGTTCATTTATTTCGCTGATGCCTTTGGCAACACGATTTACTGCTTCATTTCCCCTGAATATTTGGAATTCCAAACTGAATCGATCAAGCAGTTCGCGGCGCCACTTTTCTCGCAGCATTGGCGGACAAACAACAACGATATTCGCATTGGGTTGGCGTGCGATTGTTTCAACAATCAGGAAGCCTGTTTCAATTGTTTTGCCAAGGCCCACTTCGTCGGCGATAAGAATTCGATTGAGTTGGCCTCGCTCAAGCTTGAGAAGCGGCTTGTATTGGTAGGGGAAAAAATCGGTTCGCGTGCCTTCAAATGAGGCGAATTGATCTTTTAATTGAAAGGCAACTTTGAGGCGGGTAAGCAGTCCTTGGACTGCTTCAGGTCCAACAATTATTTCCTGGGCATTGTCTTGATCCACAACTTCAAAGTCTGTTTCCGGATACCGTTTTTCCGCGCGGCCAATCCGAATTACATAAACATGGGTGCCACCATATTCACCTAGGTAGCGAACCACAAGGCCGGCCTCGGCGGTTGCGGTGACAATCACGGGCGTATTTGGTTCTATCAAAGTACGTGCCTCCAGGAAAACGAATTTTTAGTTTAGTCTTTACAAATAACTAGGTGTTGGTTGCGATAAATTTATTTGAAAAAAACAACTTAATATATTTATGCGCTACTCCATACCTTCATCCGCTGGATTGTCACAGCTCATATCCGGCTCCCAGGACCGCTGGCCGAAAGTGCTTGGATCCACGCGTTGCTGTTGCGGGCCGCCAATACGCCCTCGCGGTGGATCCGCCGAGTTACGCAAATCATTCGGCGACACATACGGTCCCAGATGGCCAAGCGATTTCGCGCCAGTGGCGCCAGTGGAGCGCTTCACAATGTCCTCGGCCTCTTGCGCGCTTGTCGCAGGCACTTGCATTTCTTGCCAGCCGCCCGCGCGCGGTCCCGTTGCCATCACTCGGAAGATCCATCGAAACATGC
>Ga0209086_10001741_pt1 | contig 17481 bp, 15 predicted proteins | sample M_130207_XF_Meta_FD_187312 | JGI IMG/M metagenome (GOLD analysis project Ga0209086, IMG submission 187312) | Freshwater microbial communities from Lake Montjoie, Canada to study carbon cycling - M_130207_XF_MetaG (SPAdes) (version 2) | ecosystem: Environmental > Aquatic > Freshwater > Lake... | reverse complement strand
GATATGGCTGCTTCCGCCCTTACCGAGGGCTTTTTATCGTTAGCCAATGCCTCGATTAATATAGGAACAATCATTGGGAAGGCTGCGGTATCGAATTGCCTTAACTCCGAAGCTGCATCTGCTCTTTTGTCTTCATCCCCATCGGTTTTCAGAATTCCGATTAACTCGGGAACTCTTTCTACAGGGTTTTTTACAGGCTTCTTGCCAAAGAACAAACTGCCATTAATTACACCTGCTTGCACAGGGCCCATGCTGGCAACCCCAAGCATCATTACCAAAAAAAAGCGACTGTCCATGATTCCCTCCAAACAGCCAGTAACAAACAAATAACCCTAAGCGATAGGTTTTCAAATCGACCAACAAAAGGATTTACCCATGGATATTGCCCTGTCAGGAAAGCTATTTTTCCAGAGAGAAACCATACTACCGATACACTTTCACATTCTGAAAAAATCTGTAACGCTTATAAGGGTAGAGAGAGTTGAAAGGAATTTGCAGGGGCTTTTAAGAGCCCTCATAATCGTTACATTTTAAGGGCCTAATGACTATGGTATTTGGGCAAACTCAGGTTATGATACCCACTTGGTTCTTCTTGTTTAAATGAAAGGTTGCTCACATGATTCGCATCGGACTTGCTGGTATTGGCTTCATGGGTATGATTCATTACCTTGCTGCGCAAAAACTTAAAGGCGCAAAGGTTACTGCTATTTCGAGCAGAGATCCCAAAAAACTCGCAGGCGACTGGCGCGGGATCCAAGGCAATTTCGGCCCCGCAGGCACCCAAATGAACCTCTCTCATCAAAAAAAATATGAGCGCTTTGAAGATATGATTGCTGATCCTGATATCGATCTGATTGATATCTGCTCACCCACTCACCTGCACCCCAGCATGGCGATTGCTGCACTTAAAGCAGGTAAGCATGTCCTTGTTGAAAAGAGTATCGCTTTAGATATCAAGTCGGCTGATGCAATGGTGAAAGCTGCAAAAAACGCAGGTAAACTTCTGATGGTTGCTCATGTTCTGCCTTTCTTTCCTGAATTCGCTTTTGCTGCAGATGCCATTAAATCAGAGAAATATGGCAGGCTTCAAGCTGCACATTTCGTAAGAGTCATTTCCAAACCTGATTGGTCAAACGATATCGATGACAGCTCTAAAACAGGCGGCCCCGCTGTTGATTTACACATCCACGATACTCACTTCATCGGGCTTATTGCCGGCGTTCCGGGCAGGGTTTACTCGAATGGCATCACTCGAAACGATGGCTCGGTAGAGTTCCTTACCACCCAATATCTTTATGGCGATAATGGCCCTGCTATTTCGTGCAGCAGTGGCGCACTTAATATGCCTGGCAGAGCATTTGCCCATGGTTTCGATATTTACATGGAAAAAGCAACCCTCACTTATCATTCCGCAGGCCAACCTCTTACCTTACTCACCAAAGATGGCAAAACAAAACAACCCGTTTTGAGTGGCGGTGGCGATCCACTTTTTGCATTCACTAAAGAAATTCAAGCCGCGGTTAACGGAGTGGTCAAAGGGATCGAACCAGACTTGCTGAGTGGTGCCCTAGCACGCGATGCATTGGTTTTGTGCCACAAAGAAATTCAATCCGTTAATACTGAGAAAGTAGTGATCGTAGGATAGGAATTGGCTTGCATCCCAGTCTTCCCCTTTTACCAACATGGTAAAATTCGGATTATTCTTAGCTTTTTCCTAAAGCTCATTCTTTGCCTGACCCGAATAGAACATATAGCTTCCTTTAGGTTTTATTTGGGTAGGGTTTATTCATGGGCTTCCAGAAATCAATTTACAAGTTCTTGATTCCTTTAACCGGGATACTATTTACTGCAATCGGTTGTCAGATTTATTATCCTTACGAACCCTTCATCAGAACTCTACAGCCCGATTTCGCAAACCTAACAGCAGACTCTTCCTCCAATTCAAAATGCAAAGTCGCTATCTTTTTCATCGAAGATTTCGATTTCTGTGATTGTGGCGGGTTTCGCGAATTGAACGCTCAAGTACGAGCTTCCGGCTTTAATAACACTCACTTTGGCTATCTCTACCATGCTCATCAGTTCGCCAAGGATATTCAAAACCTTAGCCAAAAAGATCCTGAAATGCGCTTCGTAATTGTAGGGCATGGCTTAGGCGGAACTGCTGCATATTGGCTTGCAGGCAAAGTTAACCCAACCCCAGTCGATCTTCTAGTCACTTTGAATTGTCATGAAAATCTTTGGGGAACTCAGCACACTAATATCATCGAGAACCTGCATCTTCCAGCGGGCGATAATCAAAAAACAGACATACTCAAATGCATTATGGGCAAAGCTGATGCTGCAGAAAAATCACTTGATGGCCATATGATAATCACGCAAATCGCAGCTATTGCCAAGCAAATCGAAGAAGCTCAAAAAGGTAAAGCGCCCAAAAAAGATGAGTGGGATTTCTTGAAGCCCAGGGAAGACGCTGGTAAAAAGAAGTCGGGGCAGCCTGCGCCACCCCGAATCATTCCAAACTCAATCTAATCACTAAAACTTAGCACCGCTTAACCCATCGCTACTGGGTTACGAAGAATGCCCAAGCCTTCGATTTCAACTTCGCAAAGATCTCCTGCCTTTAGAAATACTGGGGGTTTTCGAGCGATGCCCACGCCTGGGGGCGTACCGGTAAATATTAAATCGCCTGGCAACAAAGTCACCACCTGCGTCAGGTAAGCAAGAATTTCACCTACCGAAAAAATAAGCTGACTCGTAGTGCTATCCTGCATGGTCTGGCCATTCAACCTAAGCTTGATCCCTAATTTATGGGGATCAGGAATTTCATCACAGGTCACTAGATAAGGGCCACATGGTGCAAAGGTATCGAAGGTTTTTCCTGCCATCCATTGCTTCCCATCTTTTTCCAACTGCCAGTCTCTTGCAGAAACATCATGCCCAATCGTGTATCCTGCGAGCCAATTAATGGCATCATGAGCTTTAAGGTTTTTGCCTTTTTTACCAACAACGAGAACCAGTTCTGCTTCGTAATCAACTTTAGTGCTAACTGGGGGGAGGAGAATAGGTTGATCATGGCCAGTCAAAGCCGTGGGGAATTTGCTGAAAAGAACCGGTTCCTTGGGGATGGGCATGCCGCTTTCAGCAGCATGATCTTTATAATTAAGGCCGATGCAAACCACCTTATTGGGATCAACTACAGGAGATGCAAAAGCGATTTTATCAGCAGCGATTTTTACTGCTTTGGCAGAACCGCCCAGCGCCTTTACTTTTTTCAACACTTCATCACCAGATTCTAAAATAGCTTTTACACTTGCGGGAAGTGTAGAGTCCGTGGCGTTGATGTCGATATGAGCACCATCATGAAAAAGTACCGCCCTGTTACCTTGTGGGGTTTGAATCGTTGCTAATTTCATTTCAGAATCTCCTTGGTTAAAAGTTCATATTAATAAGATACAATTCCCTGTGCTGATTACCAGCATCAAGATGACTTCCATGAATAAGGAAGGTATTTTGCTAGCAGGCATAGTTTTTGAAAAGTACCGATCCTGACTCTATCGTTAAACAAATCAAAATTATTCTTCTGCATTTTATCGAGAATAGCTTTGTAAGTATGCAACATAGCAAGAAAAATGCCCCGTGCGTTACCATCCAGATATTGGGTCAATTCCTGGGCTTCTTCATAGTATTTTGCAGCCCTCTTGGCTTGAAAATCAAGCAGATTAAAAAAGCACTCATCTCTTACTTCATTATTTAATTTGATCTCATCATAATCAAACCTAACCATGTCTTCTTGGGGAAGATAGATTCTTCCCCGTGCGTAATCTTCCTTAATATCTCGAAGAATATTGGTTAATTGCAATGCTATACCTGCAGATTCAGCAGGCAACAATGCCTTTTCAGAATTAAAACCCCATAAGTGAATACAACATAATCCAACTGCAGATGCAACCCGGTAGCAGTATTTGTAAAGCTCATCAAATGTTTGATAGCGATGGATATCAAGATCCATTTCAACCCCATCCAACACATCAAGCAGATATTGGTGGGGTATTTGATGCCTTTGAACCATCAAGGCAAATGCGGGATGGATGGGATGACTGAATTGCCCGTTTAGTGCGCCTAAAGTTTGATCACGCCAAATGCCCAAAGCTTTTCGTGTGAAATTTATCTCGCTCGGTTCATCTGCAATATCATCACTAATGCGCATGAAGGCATAAAGAGCACACATGGAATCGCTTTTCAATTTAGGCAGAAGATGAAAGGTGAGATAAAAATTCCCCGCCTGCTCCTTGGCGATTTTCCTGCAATAATCAAATGATTCTTTTTGCGACAGCATCCTGCTTCCAACTCCTTGGCATAGAAGATCTAAACGATTATTATTTTGACAGGAGCGGTAGGCGTTTCAAAAGTGATTTTCCTAAAATCATCATCTTTTCCCATTTAGATAGTGATGGCCTAGTCTCCCACACCTTGTAGTTCAATTTTTTTATTTTACCAAGAATCGAAAGCCCCCCCTCCATAAATAACTCCAAGTCCACTTTTCTAGCCTTAGGCACCATGCTTAGCAATGGGCTACCCATAAAAAACATCTTTTCTGTTCGATCCACCAAATCAGCCATCATCGATTCAAAAGCCTGATTCTGTTTCCGACAGCCATAATCTTCGGGGGTATAATTAAACTTCAATCTACATTCTGCAGGGATGTAGATTCTTCCTATTAGAAAATCTCTTGCAACATCCTGCCAGAAATTTGCAAGCTGCAGCGCGGTACAAATATGGTCTGAGTAAACAGCTTTTTCCTCGTCATATGTTTCCCAGAGCATCAAAACCAAACGCCCCACCGGATTTGCTGAGTATTTGCAATATTGAAGCAACTGTTCATAAGTCTGGTATTCAAGAACCAATTGATCCTGTTCAAATGCAAAGATCAAGTCTTTGAATAGTTGTTCGGGAATTTGAAAACGCTTGATGGTTGGTGCTAATGCTACAAAAATAGGGTGATAGGGCTTCCCCAAGTAGCAGTCGCTTAACTCTAGGCGCCACCATCGCAAATATTCTAAAGCTTGCTGCCCACCGCCTGTTTCATCGCCAAGATCGTCGGCCCATCTGCAAAAAGAATAGACTGCATGAAAATGAGGTATCAAGGGCTTGGGAAGCAGCCTGGAAATGACACTGAAATTTTCGTAATTGTTATGGGTAAAGCTAAGGCAAAACTTGCGGGAGAATTCAAGTGATGGAGTAGAGTAGGCTCTTTCGGGCCCAAATTCAGCCAACGATTTTTTGAAAAATGCGCTCATCTGTACGATTGTAATCAATCTCAGTTTCACTTGCTCAAAAAAACATCACCCTATAAACAAAACAAGACCTTGGAGTTACCCATGGTCTTTGTTTTGTTATTTGGATCTTAAAGTTATTGAATAATTGCAGAGGTTGCATCTTCTTGAGTAGTAGCTTCGCCACCCTTCGATGGTAGCAATTCTTGGCGATAAATAGGTACATCTCTTGGAGCTTCAATACCAAGTCGAATTTTGCCTCGGTCTATATCTACTACGGTAATACAGACATTCTCACCAATATAAATTTTCTCTCCAAGTTTACGGCTTAATACTAGCATGTCGCAATCCTCCTGCGCGCAAATCAAACTTGTGCATCATAGAATGAATGTACCCCACAAAAATCAAAGACAAGTTGATTCAAAGCTTTATTACTTATGGGTTTCGGACAGGTGGATGTTAAATTCGTCACAATCACAATAGCAGGAACAAATTGCTGTTTGAAACCAGCAGATTTAATCCAAGGCCCGATCAAATCGGACCTTTCGAGCGTAGCACCTCCCATTTTAACTTTTGTAATCTGGGCAATCTTTTACTTTAAATTGCTTTTCCCTAGCATCAGATCAATCGTACTTTTCAATACCTGTTGGATTTCCTCATGCTTCATCTCATCGAAGTGGCCCAAGGTGAAACAAGCTACCCTGCCCTCAGGGTTTTCCCTAATCCAAACCACTGGTTCCATCTTTCCACCGGGTACAGATTTACCCTCAAGCAAGACCTTCGCATCCTTAGCAAGCGGATTCACTTTATAAAGGTGCGAAGCCAACTTTTCAATTTTCACTCTATCAAAATTGATGTTTTTAAAGTGATCTACAACTGGCATAATTTGCGTTAAAGAATTAGCAACTTCATGCCCCTGATAGTTACAGCCTAAAACATCTTTATCAAACTCCTTCCATTCTGCATAACCAGCAGGCAACTTCACATTAGGCGCAAAACCATGCGTTGCAGTCCGGATTGCAAGCAGAGGCTTTCCTTTACCGATATACTCTTTTAGCATTTTCATCTCTTCCTCAGGCACTCCCCTTCTTCGCAAACTTAGTACAAGTAAATCTGCGGAATCAAGCATATGTAAACCGGGGAGACTGCCAAACCTTGCTTCAGAAGAAAAAGCAAATTGAGATTGATACTCTTTTCCAAGTCTTGCCACCGCAAACTCTGGAATCCAAGTTCTTGACTTATAAGCATCTTCTGCTGCAACAAATAAAACCCGCGGGCGCTTATCCTCTTTAAACCGAAATTCCTTCCCGCCTAGTATCTGATTACTCCCAATCGTAGGGCACCAAAACTTCTCAATATGTTCCACAATTAGATCTGTACCTGTAAAATGGCTAACGAATGGCGCCTTTTCTGGATTGTACATCGTATCTGTTAAATCCCGAACCAAAGCAACCTTCATACCCTGCTGCACCATCTGCCTGATAGAAAATGGCCTGCCCAACACACAAATGTTAGTATGCACACCAAGCACCAAAACATTCGTAATCCCTTTTTGCTTCATTAGGTAAAAAGCTTCCGCACTATCGGTGATGGCATCTTGCGGATAAATCTCGATCGCATCAATTTGTCTCGTCCAAGCGCGGTAATTTTTACATTTAGGAATGGAATCATCCCCGCCATCGGTATCATCAATTGGAAGTTTTTCCTCCGCGGTTGGATCAAGCTTGCACCACCGCATCAAAGGCGTTTTCGTTGCAACCACGGGGGCATTTTTTGCAAGCAACCGTTGAGGTGTATCCTTGTAAAACTCCAAAGTATCACTGGGGCAATGAATGATGGTTGCGCCCATCTCCCGCGCTTTCTTTACAAAAAGATTAACCGTGGGTGCCATCTCCCCCACCCGAACCGAGGCATTATCGCTCCAGTGCTTATCCCACATATCGCAAACCACGACTGCAGTTTTTGATGCAATCCATTTATCTTTCTTAAGTTCTGTTGCCCAATCCTTTTTATCGCCCTTTATTTCTTTCTTTGATCTTAAAACCAAGCTTAATTCAGCTTTTTCCTCAGGAAACGACCTCCCTATCTCCGAATATAATAGCGGCGTGATAATAACCAGCATTACCAAGGAAGTTATTCGCAGTATCTGATTCATTCTTTTAATCCTGAAATATAGTTGCCAACAACCATGCACCTATGACACAATATTTACATGATGGTTTAGTTCCTTCCTTAATGCAATCAGGAAAATTCAAGCAGATGGCGCTTAATTTCCAAAACTACCAGCACCCGAAGTTAAACCGCAGGCAAGCGATACAAGCCGGCGCAGTTGGATTATTGGGTTTGGGCACCAATCATTTGCATGCTTTAAGAGCATTGGAAACAACCTCTGCAAAACCTAAGATCAAAGCCAAGTCTGTAATCTTTATTTTCCTTTCGGGGGGTCTCTCTCAAATAGACAGCTTCGATCTTAAGCCGAATGCACCAGAAAATATCCGTGGCGAGTTCAAGCCCATTGCAACCCAAACCCCTGGGTTTACTATCTGCGAACATCTCCCCATGCTTGCTGCTCGCAGTTCCAAATGGGCCTTGCTTCGCTCTTTAACTCATCGCTCCAATGATCATTCCGCAGGCCACTTGATCATGATGACTGGGCGTGCTGATCTACCCGTGGGATTCGATGCTAGCAAACCCAAGAATTCCGATTGGCCCTCGATGGCATCAATCATTGGGAATGTAACCAAACCAAGTAACAACCTCCCACCTGCAATCGTATTACCCGAGAGGTTGGTGCATAATTCAGGCCGAGTTATTCCCGGGCAGTTTGGCGGACAAATGGGCACTCGGGGTGACCCGTGGTTCATCGAGGCCTCGCCTTTCGATTCCAAGGCATACGGCGCATTTCCCACCTATGAATTTGATCATCAGCAACGAGAAATCAAAGGTGTAAAACGGGCCTTTATAGCTCCTAATCTTTCACTCCCTGAATCCTTGACCAACACCCGTTTGCAAAACAGATTTTCCCTCATGAAAAATCTAGACAAACAAGTCAGCGATCTCGAATCAGTAGCTACCGTCAACCAATTTGATCGCTTTCATCAAGGCGCTCTTTCACTCCTCGTTGACCCTAAAGTCAGAACTTGCTTCGATGTTACGACTGCTCCGGAAAAGCAACAGGAACGCTACGGCAAGAATTCGTTTGGCTGGTCGCTTATGATGGCGAGAAATTTAGCAGAGGCTGGCGTCCCCCTCATTCAAGTCAATCTGGGAAATAATGAGACTTGGGATACGCATGGTAATGCTTTCCCCCACCTTAAAGAAAAACTTCTGCCACCAACCGATAGAGGCCTCTCTGCCCTGCTTGATGATCTTGAAGAATCCGGATTATTAAAAAGCACACTCATAGTGATGGCAGGAGAATTTGGCAGAACTCCTAAAATCTTTGGGCTTCCCGCACATTATAAACTCCCTGGTAGAGATCACTGGGGCGGAGTACAGAGCGTCTTTTTCGCAGGCGCAGGCATTCCTGGTGGAACGGTCGTGGGCAGTTCAGATAAAAACGGCGCCTATCCTGCCACCGAACCTTACACCCCCGAAAATTTTGCTGCTACCATTTATCACGCTCTTGGCATTCCCTCAGATGCTGTTTGGCATGATGCCACTCAACGCCCGAACAACATTTATTACGGCACTCCCATCCCTGCTTTTTCCTAATTCAATTTTTGACTATTTAATTTCCCACAATTCGCTACCATAAGTCTAATGATTGATTCCCTATTAGGGTCGTTATGAAGCTTACTTTTTGCATAAGCACACTCTTGGCACTTTTCCTGACTTGCACTTTTTCACTAGGTGCTGAGTCTTTTAATAAAGGCGTGGTTGTTTCTGTTTCACAACCGGGCTCCGATGCGGGATTACGCGTTCTTAAATCTGGTGGCAATGCTGTTGATGCTGCAATTGCAACCGCCTTTGCACTCGCAGTAACGCATCCTGCTGCAGGCAATATCGGAGGTGGAGGATTCATGGTGGTCCACCCGCCCCAAGGGAAAGGCGAACCAACAGTATTTGAATATCGCGAAATGGCACCCAAATCCGCTTTTCAAACGGTATATAACAAAAACGATGGCATGTTTACCCACAAAGTATCGGGGGTACCCGGAACAGTTCGCGGTCTAGCTTTGGCGCACCAGCGCTTCGGTTCAAAACCTTGGGGACAGCTTCTTATTCCTGCTATTGAGCTAGCTGAAAAAGGCTTTCCAATTAGCAAGCAACTTGCCAATTCTTTGAATGGGTTGCTCGCAACTTCCAAAGAATTCGAAGAACTTCAGCGGGTTTTTAAACCAACGAACCCCGCCAACCTTTGGCAAACAAACGATATCCTCATTCAAAAAGACCTGGGCAATACCCTCACTAGAATCGCAAAATTTGGCCCCGATGAATTCTATTTGGGCACCACTGCTGATCTCATCAGCAACGAAATGAAAATCGGAAAAGGCCTTATAAGTAAAGATGATTTGGCACTTTACCAAGCAAGAGAAAGAAATCCCATCAAACTGGAATACAAAGGGTACTCCATTTATGGATCGCCTCCTCCTTGTTCAGGAACCATCACCTTAGGCCTGATGCTCAACATGATCGAGCCAGTAGACATAAAAAAAATGGGGCGCTGGTCGCCTGAAACTTTTCATCTACTGATCGAAACCATGAAGCGTGCTTTTTGTGAACGAGCTAGGCATCTTGGAGATCAAGGTTTTATAGACATACCCGCATCTCTTCTCGATAAAGAGTTCGCAAAAAAACTTGTAGCAGGCATCGATCCTCAAAAAGCAACTCCCAGTGCCGACCTCGCTAAGGATTTTAACATCACCAAAGAAAGCGACAACACCACCCATTTTTCAATCGTTGATGGGCAAGGCATGGCAGTAAGCAACACCTACACCCTGGAGCAAAGTTACGGATCCAAGGTGATGGTAAGGGGCGCAGGATTTCTTCTGAACAACGAGATGCTTGATTTCAACTGGTTCCCTGGAGAAACAAATACAACGGGAAGGGTTGGGACCAAAGCGAATTTGATTGCGCCCGGAAAAAAAATGCTCAGTTCGCAAACTCCGGTGATTGTTGCAAAGAATGGCACCCCCTACCTTGTTACCGGCAGCCCGGGTAGCAGAACCATCATCAATACCGTCTTTAACATCATCATCAATGTCATCGATTTTGAAATGACTGCACAAGAAGCAGTTGATTCAGCCAGGCTTCATCATCAATGGTTCCCTGATAAAGCTTATTTCGAAGAAGCGGGTAATGCAAAGTACGAGGTCAACATGAAAAAGCTTCGCGCCATGGGGCATGATATTTCATCTCGAAGGCAGGGTGATGCTCATTCAATTCTTATCGATCCCAAAACCAAACTATTGTACCCGGGATTAGATAAACGAATTGAGGGCGGACTCGCAGGTCACTAAATTTTATGAATGAAGATAACTCAAACAACGACTGGAATATCCATGTCAAATACTGGGGAACCAGTGGCAGTATTTCTTCACCTTTAAAACCTTCTTGTGTCACACAAAAAGTCATTGATTCCATTTGCACTTTGATTAAGGGCGGGCACCTCATAGATATTGACCCTAGCAACCTTGAATCAAGTGTTGCAAAAATGGTTCATGATCATCTGCCTTTTTCTTCCAAATCCACTTTTGGCGGAAATACCTCATGTGTTGAGATCAATACAGACGACTGCCTAATTGTAATCGATTGTGGCACAGGAATCATGAACTTTGGAAACAGCCTCGAATCAAAATGGAACGCCATACAAAAAGATGAAAGAAAGGGCTTGATACTCTTCAGCCATATGCATTACGACCACTTGTTCGGCTTACCCATGTGCCAGTCATTTTACGATGCAAACAATTCATTCGACCTTTATGGGAGCGAAAAGGTTGCAGCAAATCTCATCGAATTTTTTGGTCAAAATTCAGACATGGCCAATTCCATCTACCCACCGATTTTATCCAAGATCAAAGCAATCAAAAAAATTACTCCTTTCAAAGAAAATTCTGAACTTGTTATCGGGGCGACAACCATCACCCACTTCACGCTTAATCACCCGGGTGGTGCAAATGCCTATAAAATCGAGTGCAAGGGAAAGTCCTATGTTTACGCATCTGATCATGAGCAATTGACCGAAACAGATACCGGGTTTGCAAACTTCGCTAAAAATGCTGATGCAATTTACATGGATGGGCAATACCTCCTTTCTGAATATCTGGGCCACTCTGGTATTGGATCTGGGTTGCCTACCAAACGAATTGGTTGGGGCCATTCTCCCATGGAATGGTGCCTATTAACTGCTTTTGCTGCCAACGCAAAATCCCTACATCTAGGCCATCGAGATCCCAACCGCTCGGATATCGAAACAGAAAACATCTTGGCATACCTAAAGGGGCACGCAGTAGAATTAAGCAAATCAAACCAGCAAAATTGCCCTGAAATTCTCTTCCCTCACGAAGAATTAGACTTCTTTATTTAATCTGATTTTCTTTAACTATTCTTCCCGTTTTTCCAAAGTTTCTTGTAATTCTTATTGATGATGCCTTTTTTTCCTGATTTAAGCTTAATCTTTCAGTTTTAGCACCGGTTTACCGATACAACCTTAGGCCGTTTTAAATTTAGTATTTTGGCCAGGCACAAGTAAACAGATGGAATTCAAACTCGATGACTCCTCTAAACAAACTTACAACCACACTGAAACAAACCGGGTTGATCAAATTTTTGAGTCACTTTGCTGAACAATTTTCCGATATCATGCTCAAGGATCTTTCAATGGCCTCTATTGGGGAAGATCGCAAAGTTGATTTTCTCGGAAAAACAGTGACCAACTTCGGCTCAGATAGTTTCCTCGGCCTTGATCAAGACGACCGAGTTAAAGATGCCCTAAGAAATGGCATTGAACGCTGGGGTTCCCACAACGGTGCCTCCCGAGCATTCTCTAGCGTTGAAACGAATGTGCTCGCTGAAGAAAAACTTGCCGAATGGCTTGGCATCGAAGCTGTTTTAATTTACCCCTCAGTTACCTTGGCAAATGTAGGCGCAATCCCCGGGCTTGTTGGCAAACAAGATATTGTTGTACTCGATCAGCACTGCCATAATTCGATTCAGGAAGGTGCAAAAATCGCCAAGGCCAACGGATCACAAGTCCTTTTCTTTGAACATTGCGACCCCTCCTCGCTTGCAAAAGTTTTACAATCTGCAGGCAAATACCGACATGCACTTGTTGCAATTGATGGCATCTACAGCATGAGCGGGGTAATTCCCCCGCTTAAAGAACTGAACAAAGTTTGCATGGATAATAACGCAATTCTTTATGTTGATGATGCCCATGCGACCGGGGTAGTAGGAACCAAAGGCCGGGGAACGGTTCTTGATGCTGTGGGGAATTACGAAAACATTCTATTGGTGGGATCGTTATCCAAAGGATTTTCCTGCCTGGGTGGTTTCATCGGTTGCACTCAAGAAATGAAAAGCCTTCTGAAATGGAAGTCAAACACCTTCATTTTTGGCGGCCCTGTTGGCCCTCCTTATCTTGATGCGATTTGTACTGTTTGCGACATTTTATCTTCAGGCGAATATGAGCTCATCATTGCCAGACTTAAACGAAATCTAAATATTTTAGTGCAGGGATTACGAAGCCAGGGGTTACAGGTTCTTGGCGGGGCAACCCCCATTGTTTCAGTAGTGGTTGGTGATGAAGAGCAGACCTTGAAGGCGGGTCACATTCTGTTTCAAAAAGGTTTTTATGTACAGTCAGTGATCTTCCCCGCAGTGCCTTATCATGGCGGAGTGCTTCGGATTCAAGTGAATGCCAACCATAAGCCCGATTCGGTAAAAGATCTCGTCAATGCATTTAAAGAGCTGCAAAAAGAAATAGAATTTCCAACTGCAGGCTTGAAGAAGGCAGCCTGATATCATGAATATCTTCAACCTGTTTCTTGAGTAAAAGCGTTTAAGCAGCTTCTGATTTAAATTGATCTGATGTTCTTAAAACAATCAAATCCAAAACCTGTCCAACGGTAGAAATTTGCTCTAAATCGGCTTGCGAAAGCCTTATTTTGAACTGGCGTTCAACCTGCGAAATTACACTTACGATATCAACAGAATCCAATCCCAGACCATCCCGGAGTGTGATTTCGTCATTTAAATCCTCATGCCTGACACCCAGATCGTTTTCAATGATGTCCGCTATTGTTGACCTTATTTTATCACGATCCATTACAAATGCCCTCCTTGGCAAAAAATTTCTAGGAACTCCATTCCCAAAAAATCCACTCAACCTAATTGCGCTTCAAATTCGCCATCTCGACTTCAACCTTATGACCATCTTCCAACCACGATTGCTTCACAATCCTGTCGGTACCATCAAACCATAGATCCGTGTTTGATTTACTAAAAACCTTGTACTTGTTGACATTAACATTTTGCCCAGCAATGCTGGTTTGCTGCTGCCCTTGAAACTGCAAATTTCCATCAACATCCTTGCCGGATTCGGCATCAATAAGCGGGATTACTCCCTTGCGTTTTGCAGGGTCGGGCAGGCACCAGAAGGTGGTCGCCCAAGCCTCACCACGGGATATCTTTTCTTGATTATTAACTCGCACCCTCATCCCGGGGCCCTCTTTTACAGCTAACATCGAATACTTCGTTCCATTGTCATTGGTCGATGATTCGATCTTCAGCAATGATCCATCTTTCCAGACTTCCTTACCATGAAAACTATAACGGTAAGTGAACACCAAATAAGCATTAACCAACAATTCGGTATCAATGGAAGTGGTGATGGTACCATCCTCTGCCTTTGTGATATTCATGGTCATTTCACCAGCAGGTTTGCCATCGATTTTAATTTTGAACAACCGTATTTCCGTATCAGCAAAAGCAAAACCACCCAAGGTTAGAAAAGTAACCAAGAAGGCGATGAGGTAAGAAACTGGTTTTGAAAACTTGGCAGCGCAACGCATGGCAATCTGCCTCCTAGTTAAAAGTTCAAACACAAACATTGTTTATACAGTGAGAGGTAGGAAAAATCCAATAGAAGATCGCATTCTTTCGCCAAGCCTCGCAATCAGCGCAAATAACCAGGAACCAGATAGGTAAATGGGGGCAAATAGGCTTGCAATAATGTGATTAACCCAATGACACTTGCAAGAAAAATGCTATGCCAGATGACCGCCCTGAAGATATCAGCCTCTTTTCCCAATTGGCCCGTTGCAGAAGTTGCCACCACTATGCTTTGAGCATCAATCATTTTACCCATGACGCCACCTGTGCTATTGGCGGTACAAATAAGAACCTCAGCTTGAGGCAGAGAAAGATGTTGAAAGATACCAGCAGAATGAATTTCAGCAGCGGTGATTTTTTGCAAGCTGCCAAACAGAGCATTGCTTCCAGCATCGGTGCCGGTAAGAAACACACCAAGCCAACCTAAAATTGCAGCAAAGAAGGGATACATGAAACCAGTTTGGGCAAAGGCGACCCCCAGAGTAGCATCCATGCCTGCATAGCGAGTCAAATAACTAAGGCCAAGCATAAACATGATGGTAAGAATGGGCACCGTCATTTGATCAATCGTTTCACGCAACACCTTAAGAAATTGCATAAAAGTCATGCCAAGCAAAGGGATGGAAATCAATGCAGCAAGAAACACACTCGAACCCGGCGCAGTCAACCAGATGAAGTTGAACTCTGCTTTTTCCTTTTTTTGTTCACCTAAACTCGAGTCATGAAGTTTGGCATCACGCAAGACTTCTTCATGCAGGCCAGGCAGAGGAATTTTATAACTGGCCTTAAAAGAACCAATAATTTCGACAGGCCCCTGCCCCTCCTTCTGCTTTACAATTCCAGCAAGCAGCAACAACACCGACATTAAAACATAAGGCATCCAAGCTTTAGCAACTTTGCCTGCAGTCAACTCATCGGCCTGGTGTTGAGAAGTTGGAATCATCTGCCCGCCCGTAGCTGGAAGTATTTCCTTAGGTTTCCAAACTTTCAAAAACAATGCGGTTACAACCAACGAAAACAAGCCTCCACCAATATCTGTCATGGGATAAATTACCAATCCCTCTACATAATTATGCATGGTTGCAAAGAAGTACTGAAAGAGCGCAAAAGATCCCCCCGCTGCAAGCAATGCCGGCCATACTTCAAATGCCTGCTTTAATGTACATAAACAACAAATCATATACGCAGGAACTAAAAGCGAGAGCAAAGGTAATTGGTGCCCTGCCATGGTGCTAAGAACTTCGGTTGGAATTCCAGTAACGCCGGTAAGGGTGATTAAGGGCGTACCCAACCCGCCATATGCTACAGGCGAAGTATTTGCAAGCAAACACAAGACAGCAGCTTGCAAAGGATGAAAACCAAGGCCGACTAAAATCGCGGCACAAATAGCAACAGGTGCCCCAGCGCCAGCCGCGCCCTCAAGAAATGCCCCGAAAGCAAAAGCGATCAGAATAGCTTGCAGCCTGCAATCATTCGACAACCCCGCAACCGAACGCCTTAGAATTTCAAACTGCCCGGTAGTCACGGTCATGTTATAAAGCAGCATTGCATTAAAAACAGTCCAGCCAATGGGTAATAAACCAAAAAGGGCCCCATTCACAAAAGCCATCGAAACAACAACCAAAGGGGTTCCATAAACAAAATAAGCAAGAATCCCTGCAACAAATGTTGCCCCAGCACCCGCAAGAGGCGCAGACCAACGCGAAACCACCAACAACCAGAAAAGAACAATTACAGGTAAAGCTGCAACCACTGTAGACCAGAAAGCTGATGCTGAAACCAAGCCAGCAAGTGGATCGAGCTGTTGAATAAAAGCCACCGCCAAAAGCAAAGGAGAGTTTGCCATCATTTTTCCCATCAAGTTGAAACATTCATCAGAAGCAACAATTTTAGATTGTTTGAGTATCATTGCAAGAAAATGAGTGCAAATGTTGATAAAACATAACCATAAGGTTCAATTTGCAGTTACCCTAGGCATGCAGATAAAACCATTAAGGGAATCAAACCAAGGCATGACTTCAACTTTTGACTACCCAGATCACCGAACCTCAAAGCTAAAAGGCCTAGATGCCCGCTGGAAAGTTGCAGGCTTTTTCATTGCGATGCTTTGCATAGCTTTTCTAAAAACATCATTAATCGCAGTGATTGGCTTTGGAGCATCCTTGATGTTATTAGTTTGCACTTGGCCTGATTTTGGATGGTGGCTGCCCAGAATTTTCTGGATTATCGCGGGCCTTCTCCTTTTTATTCTGCCTACTCCCTTCCTTACACCGGGCGAAACCCTGTTCGAATGGGGCATATTAAAAGCTAGTAAAGAAGGACTGGATACCTCACTATTAATTTTTTCTCGAGGTCTTGCAATCAGCACTCTGGCCCTTGCCTTGATTGGAAGTTCAACCATTTACGATTTGGTTCGGGGGGCAATCGGCCTCGGGCTACCCTCAAAAATAGGTTCAATATTCTGGCTAGGGTTCAGGCATCTCGATCTTCTTTCTCACGAATTCAAGCGCATGCGCATTGCTCTTCGGGCTAGAGGTTACAAGATTAAATCAGGCTTTGGTTCCTACAAAACCATCGCATGGCTTAGTGCAAACATGCTTGTCAGAGCACTCGACCGCAGCGAACATGTAGGCTTGGCAATCAAGGCTCGCGGATTCAATGGCGTCTTTACTTCAATCGAAACGCCCAAAACTACCTGGCGAGAGTTTGCATTTTTATCAGCCATGCTTCTTCTACCTGCCTGCCTATTAGCCCTCGATTTTTGGTGGGTTATTAGCCATGATTAATTCCATCATCACCATCTCAGAACTTTCACACTCATACGCAGATGGCACAAAATCGATTCATTGCATCAACCTGCAAATCAATCCGGGCGAATCAGTTGCAATCATAGGGCCGAATGGTGCAGGGAAAACCAGCCTTTTTCTTTGCATTGCAGGGCTTGTCACCTTCAAAGCTTCAACCTTCAACATTTCCGGTATCAATGCATTGGAAGGAAACAACAAGTCGATTCTTCCCTCGAAAGCCGCTTTGTTATTCCAAGATAGTGATGATCAATTATTCTGCCCAACCGTGGAAGAAGACATCGCATTTGGCCCGATAAATCAGGGATTAAGCAAAGTAGAAGTGAAGCAACGGGTTGAAATTGCACTGG
>Ga0209086_10001737_pt1 | contig 17515 bp, 8 predicted proteins | sample M_130207_XF_Meta_FD_187312 | JGI IMG/M metagenome (GOLD analysis project Ga0209086, IMG submission 187312) | Freshwater microbial communities from Lake Montjoie, Canada to study carbon cycling - M_130207_XF_MetaG (SPAdes) (version 2) | ecosystem: Environmental > Aquatic > Freshwater > Lake... | reverse complement strand
ATGGATTCAATTGAAAATGAAAATATAAAATTAAAAGAAAAAATAATACAATTAGAAGATAAAATAAAAGAATATGAAGAAAAAATAAAAAAATATACAAATAGTGAAGCACATAAAAAATATTATCAAGAACATAAAGAAGAAGTGAAAAAAAAAGGATTAAATTATTTAAAAAAATTAAAAGAAGAAAATCCTGAAAAAATAAAAGAATATAGAAGAAAAGCATATTTAAAAGAAAAAGAAAAAAAATTAAATAATAATCTTTAATATAAATTATTTTTATATTTTACATCTTTAAAATATATTTTTATATATTTTCATATTTAAAACACATATTTTATAATTTATTTTTAATATGATATGGTATTTCTACTAATTTTTGATGTTTTAGAGCATAATTAAGTTTTTCAGATGTCCATTGTGCTCTATCAGTTGTATTGAGAATTCTACATATTAATACTGTGTTTTCTATAGTATGATTTAATTTATTATCTAACCTTTCTAAACTAGGATAATTCCATGAGTTACGATTTATTGATAATTTTACACCTGATTTAAAACATCTCCAATTTTGTTTTTTTCCAATATTAAACATATCAGAAGCTTTTAAACGTTCTTCTAATTTAGGTGGAGAACGTTTACTTATTTTATCGTGATTATATACTGCTTTTGTAGCACAAGTAAACATTGATTTTAAATGTTTCTGTTGTAATTCTCTATCATACTCTCTTGATATTTTACCATTTATATCACGACTTTTTAAATCTATACCACTTTGTCTTGGTGTTAAAGTATATTTATCTTCCCATATTTTTGAATGTAAAATTAGTTCTTCTGTAGTATCTGGTTCTATCATTTGTTTTAGCATAGCAGTGTATAATTCAGTATATGCTAATTTTAAATCAGGAATTGCATCATGTTGAGCAATATTTTCTTCTAAAGCAATTATTTCACAATATTCTGGTAAATGCTCTAATTCACGTTTATTATTTTGAATACTAACTTGCCAAGAACCACAAGATATTGAATATATTGGAATACCACTAATTGAAGAAAATAATCCCCCATTTTTATCAATCTGTTGTTGAAACCATTCTTTTGATAATTTAGGATAATTATATAAAATGTATGTAATATACTCTTCTGGATTTTGTCTTTTTTTATCTGTTTGTAAAATATTACGACATTCACGACATGGATTATGAATCCATTCTTTTGATGATTCTAATACTAGAAAATTAGGTGAAAGTCTAAAATCATATAGTGATTTCCATTTACTACAACATACACATTGTTCTTGAACTTCAATATTTTCATTTATTTTAATTATTTTGCGATCATGAGAACGTCCTTTTTTTTGTATTATTTTTTCTTCAAGTAAATCTTTTTTCCATTTATTTTGTAATTGTATTTTTCTCTCTTCCATTTGTAATTCAGTATCTGTTGATATATTTTCTGCATATCTTTTACTGCGTGATTTTAACAAAGCCATTTTTATAATTATTAAATAAATTTATTACACTTATATTTTAATTTTTCAATTTTATTTTTAAATTATATATTATTTAATAAGTTAATTTTTTATTTACGTTTTTTTTAAAATTAAAATATTGTATATATATAATAATAATATACAAAAGTTTCAACTTAAAGAAATACTCTTATTATAATATAAGAGCAAAAATGTCTCAAGTTAAAAAACCACCTGATACATTAAGATGTATGAAAACATCAATAAAATCTATAGTGAAACCTGATTTTGATATAAATATTTTATTAGATGCTACTATAAGAACACATAAAATAGTTATACATACTTATCAATTTTTAAGATTATGGATATTAGATAAATATCATAAAAAATTAGAAATACCAACTATTACTACTGATTTAATTAGAATGACTTTTAAATCATTAGTTAAAGCAAGTCAAGGTCCCAAACCAAAAGGAACTAATTTAAAACATTATACTGAATTTAATGATTTTTATGAAAATACTTATAAGAAACTTAATTATGAACATAAAATAGATGGTAATAATTTATCACAAATTTTAAATTATATGTCAGTTGATATACTTACTAATATTGAAAATAATATTAAATTAAACTTTATATCTTATGTTAAGAGATTTGTAAATTCATCATTTAAAACTATAAATAAAGATATTATTGATAAATTACCAAGTAAAGAAAGAACTAATAAAAGAAAAGAATTATATAAAGACTTATATGAAATAAAAGAAGATTTATTAAATAATACATTAAAATCAAATAATAAATATCACGAATGGATAAATAAACACAAAAGTAATATATTTCCAAAAGAATTTAAAAACTCATATGAATTTGATATACAAAACAATCCTCAAAATTATATTAAATGTATGATTTATATGTGTTTAGAAATTGAAAATTTAGGAACTAAAAGTTTTCAATTCTTTCCTTTAAGAAATGATATTATACTTAAATATATTCCTATTGATACTAAATCACTAGTAGAATTATTTGTAGTTAAGAATAAAAATAAATACTTATTAGATATTGAAAATACAAAAAATGAACTATGGACTAAGTATTTTAAATTAGATAAAAAAGTATTTAAACAGAAGAACTATAAATTTGACTATAGAATATCTACTGATTGTTATGGTGTATCTATACAACTAATACATAATGATTCTATACAATCTCAAAAAGATAAAAAAGCGAATATGAAAACAAAAAGAAAAGAAAGTAAAATACTATATAAAGATATGACACAAGAAGAAAAAGAAAAACATAAAGAAGATAAACTTAAGAAAAAGAAAGATTCTAATGAAAATATTAAATTAGTAAATAAAGAAAAGAGAGATAAAGAAAAATTAGAATTCAAGAAATTAACAAAGGAAGAAAAAGATAAAAAAATAAAAGAAGCAATAAAAATTAAAGAAACTAATAATTTAAATAAATATATTGAATTTCCATATTTAGAACAATTAAATGATACACAAATTGAAGACTTAAAATCTAATAATTGGGTTACAATAGACCCTGGTAAAAGGTGTTTATTTTATATGAAAAATAAAGAAGGTATTACTTTCAAGTATAATAATAAAACTCATATGAATAGAACTAAAAGAATAAAATATCAAAGACTAATTAAGAATTATAAAGATAAAAAAGGTATTACTCTAATTGAAAATGAACTAAGTAATTATAATTCAAAAACGTGTAAATATGAAGATTTTATAAATTTTATTACTAATAAAAATAAAACTAATGAAATACTATTAGAGAAATATAAAGATGATTACTTTAGAAAATATAAATGGTATTCACATATAAATAGAAAAAGAGCAGAAACAGATTTAGTTAGAGATATAAAAGATAAATATGGTAATACAACTTTAATAATGGGTGATTGGAGTGATAAATTATCAATAAACAAGCTAAAATATATTTCAACCCCTAATTTAGGAATGAAAAGAAAATTAGGCGAATATTTTAAAATTTATAATTTAAATGAATTTAGAACATCTTGTGTAAATTATAAAACTGAAGATAAATGTAAAAATTTATATTTACCAGATAAGAAAGGAACAGAAAGAAAAATACATTCAATACTAACGTATAAAACGGAAAATAACCGTATAGGATGTATAAATCGTGATGAAAATGCTGTGAATAATATGATAAAATTAGTAAAATGTTATTTAGAAAACAAATCACGACCAGAAAAATTTAGGAGAGATTATAAATTTCCTGATGAAATAAAAGATAGTAACCCTAACTTAGTAAATAAGAAAGCGTCAAATACTATCAAGCCTGTAAAGGTGCTATTACATTATCAAAAAAAAGAGTGAGTTTTTGTCTCATTTTTCTTTTCGGTCGGTGTAATAATGTCTTAATGTCTTATAATTAACAAATATAAAATTACGAATATGAATAAATGATGAATAAATGATGAATAAATGATGAATAAATTACTAATAAAAGAAATATCCTTCAGAATCATTATAAGCTTTCTTGGAATGATGAATATTCATAGAACTATCACCATTACTTCCATTACTATTTTGTAAAGCATCTACTATATCTTTAGTTAACCATCCAACTTTTGTTTTCAATTCATCTAAAGTCATTAATTCTAATGTTTTAACTTCTTCATTTTTTTCAAAATTCTTTATAATTTTATTACAATCTGCCTTTGACAATTCTAATTTATAAAGAAACCATACATCCTGATTCTTAAATAAACTACCTAATCTTGGAAATAATGGAACTTGTCTTATTGTAACTAACTTTAAATTTTTCTTATTTATTTTTATATTCTTTGTAACTTCCTCCCCAAATTGTCTATGTAAAGCATTAACTATTCCATTATCATCTAAATCAATATGTCCTCCTGGGAGACTTACAATAGTATTTCCTTTACCATCATCTTCAATAGTAGTCAAAATATTATTATCTGGTGTCATAATCATTAAATGAGTACCTATATTTGTATTGGGAGCGGGAGGATAAGTTTTTAATTTAGTAGCAACAAATATTAAATATTTTTCATTTGTATCATTATAATAAAAAGTAAATTCTTTTTGAATTAATTGTAATAGTTTTACATCTATTTTTTGATAAATCGATTCATCTATTTTTAACCAAATACCTTTTTTTGTACTTTTAACTTTCTTTACTAATGTATCTAGTTCAATATCAAAGCTAGATTTTATTGTATTCTGTTTATTTATAATAATGTTGTAGAAATTAAATACTGGGGTCACTTTCTGACCATTTATTTCTTCCATTTTTGTTTTGTAAATACCTATTATTACCTATTATTACTTATTACTTATTAATATATTTATTTTTTAACAATACAATAATATATACAAAAAATTGAAATATAAATATAAAAATACTATTATTAAATTATATTGTTCTAGATACATAATTATAAATACTTATAAATACTTATAAATACTTATAAATACTTTTAAAATGGCAACTACTAAAGCAAGTTCAACATCAATGAGAATTACTAAAGCTCTGATTGCTAAATTAGAAGCTGATCCTCATATGGAAGGATTATCTACAGATTTAGCTCTTCTAGAAAAAGTTCTTTTACAAGCTAAAGAGGCTTATTTTAATACTGATAAACCATTATTTACTGATGCATCTTATGATATTTTAGAACATATATTATTTGAAAGAAATCCTGGTTCTGTATTGTTTAAATTAACAGGAGCTAAGATTGATGAAACACATGATAAAGTTAAACTTAAATATTATTTAGGCAGCATTAATAAAGTTAAGCCGGGAGAGAAAGTTCTTACTAAATGGTTAAAAGAACATCCGGGATCTGTACTTATATCTGAAAAATTAGATGGCCTCAGTTGCCTATTTATTATTGAAAAGGATGAATCTGGTAAATATAAAATGTTCCTATATAAGCATGGTGATGGTAACGAAGGTCAAGAAATTAGTCAACTTATTGAAAAAGGGATCCAACTTGGAAAATTAAATAATAAAGAAATTGATAAGCTATTTTTACAAGATACTAACCAGACTAAACAAATTGCAATCCGTGGTGAAATTATTATGACTAAGGAAATGTTTAATAAGAAATATTCCAAATTATATCCCAAAGCCCGCAGTCTTATTGCCGGAATAGTAAATAGTAAATCTCCTGATTCCAATATTGTCAAAGATATGGAACTGGTCTTCTATGAATATATAGCCCCAGGACATCTTAAATATGAAGATCAATTCACTATGCTAGGCAAAATGGGAGTTAATATTGCCAGACACAATATATATGATTCTGTAGGTGAAAAACAATTACCAGAATTACTAATAGATTATAAAAAACAAAGCAAATATGAAATTGACGGCATTATATTAAGCGATAATACTAAACCTCATAACCGAGTTACAAGTGGTAATCCCTCCTATGCAGTGGCATTTAAAATGCCTCTAGACGAGCAAATGGCCAATACTGTAATTCTTAATGTGGAATATAATATTTCCAAGCATGGAGCATTGAATCCCCGGATTATGTATAAACCGATTGTAATTGGAGGAGATACACACCAATATACATCTGGATTCAACTTGCGATATATAGTTGATAACAAACTGGGACCTGGTGCCGAAATACAGATTATTAAAAGCGGTGATGTAATCCCTTATATATATAATATTATAAAGTCGGCTAAGGAGGCCCAAATGCCTAATAGTGATATAAAATGGCATTGGAATGAAACTGAAGTTGACGCCATTGTGGATAATATTGATGATAATAAGGATGTTAATACTAAGCGGATTGTATCTTTCTTTGAGGTAATGAAAATTACCGGAGTAGGTGAAGGAGTTGTTAATAAAATGGTCAAAGCCGGTTATGAAGAAGTTAAGCTCATATTACAATTGACTCCGGACGTAATTGCTAGTATTGATGGATTTCAACTTAAAAGTGCTACCAATGTTCATACCGCGATTCATAAAGTTATTGATGTTCCTCAAAAGATTGAGCGCATAATGATGGCTAGTAATGTATTCGGATTGGGTTTGGGTGAAAAGAAATTCAAATTAATTATAGATGCGATTCCTGATTTTCTGGAAAAATGGAAAAAGGGGAAGATTACTAAGCCCGAAATAATGGCGATTGAGGGATTTAGTGATAAATCTACAGATATATTTATATCTGGAATGCCTAAATTTCTAGAATGGCTAGAATTACATAAAATGATAAAGCTGGAAAATCTGGAAGAAAAGAAAAAGGCAACTGGTAGTGCTACTGGCTCAGGTCCTAATGCTACTAGTACAAGCAATACATTCGCAGGAATGTTAGTTGTTTTCACTGGTGTGCGCAATGCGGCAATGGAAGATGCTATTACTAATGCCGGAGGCAAAATTGGTTCTGGAATCACAGGAAAAACTACTTTGGTAGTCGCAAAAGATACTACTGAAAATAGTAGTAAATTAAATACCGCCCGTGAAAAAGGAATTCCTATTATGAATATTGAAGACTTTGGAAAGAAATATGGATTGTAGATTGTTATTTGATTAGGAATATTAATTATGAAATAAAAATATTATATAGAATTTATAATTTTTATTATTTTATTATTTTATTATTTTATTATTTTAATTTTTATAGAATAATTTTTTTATTGTGTTAAATTAAAACTATATAAACATATATACTAACTATATAAACATAAATAATCTAAATAATCTAACTATACATTCATATACATTCATACAAAACCATATACATCAAAAATGCCACTTTCCAATACAGATGACTATTTCAATTTAGCTAAAAATATCGATAATAAATATACATTTTTGCCTATTTATAATCATAAATATTATGATTTCTACAAGAAACAGCTTTCTACAATCTGGACAGTAGAGGAAGTCGATTTAAGTAAAGATCGCGAGCAATTTCTAACTAAATTATCTGATACTGAACGCCATTTTGTAAAGAATATTCTAGCATTCTTTGCCGCCAGTGATGGCATTGTTGCCGAGAATCTGGACCTTAATTTCATAGAGGAAATTAAATACAAGGAGGTCCAGACTTGTCTCCGTTTCCAATCTATGATGGAAGATATTCATAGCGAGATGTACAGCAGGCTGATTGATACCCTAATAAGTGATAATGAAGAAAAAAAACATATTCTCAATGCCATAACTACTATTCCCTGTATTAAGCAAAAGGCGGACTGGGCCCGCAAATGGACCCGAGGGGAAGACTCTAGCCTACCGATGCGGCTAGTTGCCTTTGCGTGTGTGGAAGGTATTCATTTTAGCGGATCATTTTGCGCCATTTACTGGTTAAAAAAGCGCAATCTAATGCCAGGTTTGACATTGAGTAATGAATTTATTGCTAGGGATGAAGGGTGCCATACCGAAACTAGCGTATCTTTATATAATGATTTGAAAGGGGAATATAGATTAGATGAAAAAATTGTTAAAAATATAATTGATGAAGCAGTGGAAATCGAAACCATTTTCATTACGGAAAGTATTAGTTGCTCTATGATTAGTATGAATTTAACAATGATGAAGCAATATATTAAATTTGTAGGCGATAGGCTACTTATCCAATTGGGATATAGTAAAATGTATAATGTCACAAATCCTTTTGACTTTATGGAAAATATAAGTGTGGAAAATAAAACGAATTTTTTTGAAGATAGAGTAAGTAATTATAGCAAAGCTGGGGTCTGCGGCGAAGTGGGGGATAAAGACTTTGATTTAGAGGCGGAATTCTAAGTATTATAAAAATTATTTCTTTTTTATGAATGTAAGTCCTCTCATTGTTTTTTGATAACAAGTCTGTAAATTTACATTTTGGTCATTATTATTATATGAGTCATAATTTAATTTTGTAAATGTACCAATGTAACATTTACAAGATAAAGATATAGATTTACTTTTATTATTTCTATTTTCTACATATATAGCACCAGCATCTAATAACTCAAATTTATTAATATTTTTATATTTTATTTCAATATATAAAATAAATTGTTCTAACATTTTTGAACAATATCCTTGATTTTTATATTTATCATTTATTTCAACATTTGAAATTGTAATACTATTATTATGTAAATCATATTCTCCCATTATTAGTCCCATTATTTTAGATTCATCAATAAAATATAATACGATACATTTTTCAAAATATTTAAAAACATTTTTATATGGTTTATTATTTTTTATTAAATTATCTAATTCAGAAATTTCTATATCACTAAGTGGATTTAAAGTATTATCATAAATTTTAATCTCAACTTTTTCTATTGTTTTATTTGACCCCCCTTTCATTTTCCTAGCAACTGAAGAATTTTTCTTACTGTGTTTGAGAGATTTCTTATTCTTTAATAATCTGTTATTCTTATGTTTAAATGTTTTTCTTGGCATTTTAAAATTATGTATCTAGATAGTTAATATATAGAAATATAAAAATTTATCTTAAAAAATAAAGAATAATTAAAATTCTGGTGGCCGCAATGCCTCCGGCATTGTGGCTACCTAGCTTTTAGTTAAGTTTTGGTAAAACTTATAGGAAATGAGAATTAATCATTTTACACCAATGTATTATTTTTTTTTCATTTGATCCAAATATAATAGGTATCAAATTTACCATACACCAGCCAAATGAAGCCCCACTATGTAGTTCATCTGGGTCAATAATGTGTGTATATTTTCTACTCAATAAATTACTAAATCTTTCTCTTATATTGAAACTTTCATTAGTATCAGGATTACGTTCATTACAGTTACTTTCATTAAATTTACTTTCATTACTATAATACTTAGAATTTTCCAATACTTCATCTCTTATTTTTTGCCTTTCGTAATATGTTAATGAATAGAAATATTCCTGGAATCCTATAATACATTTTGCCGGATAAGTAAAATATAATCCTTTATAATGATTTACCTTTTCTAATAAACGACTAAATATATAATACTCATTTACATCACACAAATCATCAATATTAGTCAATAATTTATTTATATTATCATATGTATCATCTTCTAGATTATGATTTAATATTGTAATAAATTTATTCTTAATTGTTTTGAAAGTTTTGTTTCTGGATTCTCTAATTTCTGGGAATAAATACATTTGTTTATATTTATCTAGAATCATATAATGGAGCTCATATGGAAGAGCAAGTAAGGCTTTATCTAAACTAGAAGCCATTTTTAATTATGATATATGTATGTATCTTTTTATTTTTTTATCTTTAGATTGAAAAATTAAATATACATAAAAAATACATAAAAAATACATAAAAAATACTAAAAATATAAAGAATATAAAAATATAAAAAATGTAAAAATAAAAATCATTTTAATTAATTTTGTAATATACTCATATCATATCTATTTTTATTAAAATGCTCTTCTTCTACAGTTCCTTTAGTAACAAAACGTACGATCTTTACTGGACGGGACTGACCAATTCTGAGAGCCCTAGCCACTGCTTGCGATTCCATTGCTTTCACTCTTTCAATATTATCATATAATACATCTACGAAGATAATCACGCACGCCTCGGTTAAATTTGTACCTGAATTTGCATTTTCTGAACTCAATAATATAACACGATAAGAATCATCTTTTTTAAATTTATTAATATTTTTATTTAATACATAATTATTACCACTACAATGAACAAATTTAATTTTAAATTCTGATAAAGTTATTGAAATTAATTGAAGCATCTTATCATACTGACTGAATATTATAACGCGATTTTCTTTATTTTCAAATATTGTATATATGTACTTTATCAGCTCATACATCTTACTTCCGTGTCTGTTGACACAAGTATTCTTCCAATCTGCTCCCAATTTCTGTTCCAGCGGGCTCAAAGTTATATCAATAACAGTATTATCTTTTTCTTCAAGTTTGCGCGCGGGATTTTCTAAATCCTGCTCCTTCTTAGTAGCATTTATATTAGCAACTGTGGTAATATTCACCGAATTACAGCTCAGAGGGCTGCGGCATTCTGGGCAAGTGAAATTAGATTTTAAATCATTTGACATCTTTTTAGTACAGTCCAGGCAGAAAATGTGGCGGCATTGTGTAATAACAACTTGATTTAGATCTTCGAAACAGATTATACAAGGGTCGCTTGTTTTCTCCTTGAGAAACTCATTATTAGAGAATAGGGCAATTTGGTTTGACACGCGCTTCATATCATTATCAAATGTTTCAATTGCCTTCTTCTTCTTAACAATATCTTCCCTTATTTTATATTCACCTAGCCGGGAACCATATCCCACGAATTTCTGTAAAATGTCCTCGCCATTCCAGGTATTCCTCCAGATACGATAAAGGTGTTCTTTAATCATATTAATATTTGACAATACAATACTATATATATTAGGATAATCGCGCCAGAGTTCAAATACATTTATAATATTATAGAACATTTCACAGTGGAGCCTTGCTGTAGAGCTTTCAATATTACTAAATTTATCATTCAATTCCTGGAGTATCTCGGGACTTATTCTTTCATCTAGATTAAGACTGATTATATAATTTGAAAGATTAACCCAATCCTCCATACGAAATGCCGCCTGCTCAATCTGTTGTAGGGCGCGATTCTTATTACCCTCTAATTGCTTTAATTGTTGATTAAATTTGGAAATCATATTGGCATTCAGCTGCTCTAGAGTTAAAGCCTCCGTAGTAGTAGGTATATCATTTTCACCATTAAGATCATAGCCCTCATTTATTAATATATTAGTACACATTAAAAACAGGCGCCGCATCCTGACCGCCTCTGTAAAATGGCGACTACATCGTATAGTATTATATATATTGCGCTCAATATTGGTTTGCTCAACATATATAATTTCTTCAGTAAATAATGGTATATTTAATAATGCTTTTACATCTTTTTTATATGTTTTCTTCATTATTCTAGAAAGTATATTGTCTAGATTAGTTTTAGATATACCTACAATATCACTCAGGAAACGTATTTTCTCCATTTTTTGATAGAAGCTATCATCATAATTCTTTTTAGTTAAGAATTCTAGAATACCCATTACATTGTCAATACCGTGTTCGGTAGGTGTCCCAGTCATGGCCCATTTATAATTGGAATTAATAGCACAGAGGTTTTCAAATAAAAATTGGTCTTCTAGATGTATTTTAACCCCGCCGGAAACATATTTTTTAACTGATGTAGTGAACATCTTAACTACCGGAATGAGTTTTTCATGGGCTTCATCAAGTATTACCCGATTCCACTTGATACGGAATATGTTAAATTTATCAATAATTCGGCAAATTTGTTCTGGATGAGTCTCATAATTAACAATCTTTTTCAATTTATAACTCTCATTACCTTCTAAACATTCACCATTTATATGATGTTTTAAATGATTCCCGGAATTGTGACAGATGTAATTTAAATAATTTTCATTACTCAATAAATTAATCGAAACAATGTAAATATCATATAATTGATTACTTTGATACTCCTTAGCATATGTATCATCTTCACTTCCTTCCAAAGTCTCATCAATATATTTATTTATATAATCATATTCATCGGTATCATTATCATTATTATTATTAGATACTAGAGGTGTTTCTAGAAGTATTTCGGGAACTGTTTCTAGAGGTGTTACCATAGGTAAAGGTGTTACAATAGGTATCTCAATTTCCATACAACCTTGTAATAGGCTTTCAAATGTATTACTTTTTTCTGGAACAGGTTTTACAACTTCTACAACTTCTACAACTTTCTTAACAGTTTCTAATACAGTTTCCTTTACATCTTCATTTCCACTTTGCTTTCCTTTACCTTGTTTCTTATCATTGGCTTTCTTAGCAGCTTTCATTAGTTTTTCAATAGTCTTCTGGGCTTTAAGTTGTGACTTGGTTAATTTAACTTCAGTATTTATAGGTTTATCATTTACAGAAGGTTCTTTTATTTCAGAATCATCAATAATATCAGCATCTTCAATAATATCTATATTTTCACTAATAATTGATGTATTATTTATAATAGGCTCAATATTACTAGGAGCAGCTTTACCCTTAATATTAATATTAATTTTAATTTTTTTATTAGATTTTTTAGTAGTAGGATCATTATCAGTATCCTTACTATCCTTACTATCATCTTTCCTCTTTTTCAAGTCTTCCATTTTCCTCTCTTCCTTTTTCCTCAGTTCTTCTTTTTTAGCATAGAAATCGTGAAGTTCCTTTTCTAATATTTTAATAGATGTAATACCCACTAAGACCTTTGCCCGCAAATTGAACTTATCCTTTACATATTTCTCTATTTCACTTTCCCATTGCGATGTTAATCTACTAGGTACAATAACTAAATTATTATATTCAAAACCATTATCTAGCGGGTCATCATATACATCATCCTCACTAGGAATACTATTTTCTAATTGATCATCATATGTTTTCTGATTACTAATGGTAGCATTTTTATCAAAAAAACTAGTCAAGTTTTCATTACATTTAATATTTTTATCATTTAGTATTTTCAATTTATCTATTATTTTATTCATACCTTGTTTATATTTACCATATTTTATCATATCATCTTTCATTTTAATAACCAAGTGGGAAATAATTGACAGCGTTTTACCAAGGCCCACCTCATCACATAAAGCCCCGCCGCACATTTCAATAGGTTTCGAATGGGCTTGAATATATTCTTCATGTGGTAATATCTTTTCGATTACATCTAAATCATGATCATAATTATTCATATTGCGATAATTCTCGGCATTTAATATGGACATTATACTGGCCGATTGCGCTATAGTAGCAGTATTACGAATATCAATGACGTGTTTCTGATTATTATGAATAACAGTATAATTTTTAAGAAATGCTTCTGGGCAACGTACTTTCAAATTATGTAAATATATTCTAATATCTTCAATATGGTCGAAATTAAGTTCAAAGTCACCTACAAAACTATTTACTGTTAATTTGCGAGCATCTATATCATCTTCTGTTTTTAACATCCATAAAACATTATTCTTTTGGTATTCAAATAAATTTAGGGCTAGCTTGGAATCTATGAAATTCTGTAATTTATTTATTGGGTTCTGCATTGGGTTCTCCGTTGCCCTCTGCTGATTTGTTACTGGCAATTTATGAGTTGTATTTATAGAATGATTCATTATTTTATAGCTTTCATCTTGATATCTATCTTCCATTTTTATTTTATAGAATCTACTAAATGTAAATAAATCTGCTGCTATATTTGAACTAATTAAATCGTTAAGTAATTGTTTAGAAACGTATAAACATACCATATCATAAGTTTTATTTTCTGTAACTTCATAGCTAAATACTAAATTATTATTTAATCGTGCTTTATTATTACAGACATATCGTAAATAGACTAAAGATATATAGGAATTAAGGCTATCTTGAAATGTAAGTCTAAATCCAACTGGTGTATTAAAAAGGATATGTTCTTTATAATAAGGGTCAATCTTATCTAATAATAATGTGATGCTCTCTATATCTTCGGTATATGACTTTATAGCTACATCCGTTTGGGCTCTAGCAGCACTATTTTGCTTACATTTATTCTTTTTCAAATTTATAATTTTATTTTCAATATATGTTATTTTACTAACAAGAACATTATGCTGTTTATCTATATTGTAGATGGTTGTATCTTTTGTATTGAAACAATTTCTAAATGGAAGGGCATCTTTATAAGTAATGTCACCGAATTGCTTTGGGGTTATATATAATTTGGAAGAGATTGGACATATTATATTGTATCTAGAATTATTATCTACTATGATATATGAATTATTATATACTAATAGGCGATGGTTATGTAGGAATTCATAGGCATTTATAGGCTGCTTATTCAATTCATCCTCCCATAATTTCTTAATGATATTGATAGATGATTGCGCGCCCTCTGCAGTATTTATCAAAGGTATATATTGTTTTAAATGTTTATAGTTTTCATATTCCTTTTCATATTCTACTGGTGCTAGAATAGAATTTGTTAATCTAAGTATATTTTCTATTCTGGAATCATTAAGTTCCTTTTTTTTAATATAATTATCAAGTTGTTTAGTAAAAACATTATTACCATTACTATCAAAATTGATAGCGGAATACAAATTCATTATTTCATCTAATGGAATTGTAATGGTTTCGGTAAATACATATTGATATGATTCATCTATTTCATAACTATGCTTTTGAGTTCCACTAAATAATATTTTTTTTAACTTAAGGGCAGAATAATCTTTATAAAGATATTTAGTATTAAAGTAATCACTATTTTTAGAAATCTGCCTGTATCTAGATAGGAGTGGGTTAGTAAGTTGGGGTGGTGGTGTAGTAGTTTCAGGATCTGTTGATGTGGATGTGGCTGTGGTTGTGGCTTCTGTTGTGGCTGTATTGCCTATATTTATTGTATTGATATGTTCATAAAGTTGAATATCATTTCGATTATGAACTGAATGAACGGGATTAGGATTCGCATTCGCATTATTACGATTTGGTAATACATCACTATTTTTTACAAAAATATCATTTACTAATGTAAATTTTACAAGTACTAGGCAATTAAGATTATTATTATGATTAATATTATTGTAATTATTAGCAACTGGTGTATTACTGCTATTATTATCACTTGTTACGGTATTACAATCATTAATTAATATATTAGAATCAATTTGGTCAATAATAGGGAATGAATTTACAACACCATATTCCTGTTTGATATAATCTTTATAATTATTCATTAACGTGGGTAAATTTTCAGGTACATAATAAGCAAAATATTTAGTGTCTTCCATCGTGAAGTTTTACTTTTTAAATGAGTATTGCGAGTTTTTATTAAATATAATTATAATAGGTTTTTATTCTTTAAGTTATAAAAAATGTATTATGTATATAGTTATATAGAGAAATTGGTTTTTATTATAAATTAATATTATATTATTATAGTATAGTATTATAGTATATCATTATTCTACATAGAATTATATAGAATTATATAGGAGGATATCATGAAAACTAAAATAATTAGAAAGAAAAAGGTATCTGGAATAAGGGGGAAATTACAGAAAGGAAGAAATAGTAAATTAAAGAATGGGAAGAAGATTAATAGATATAGTAGAAAAATACAGAAGGGTGGGAGTGGTGGTGTTGGTGTTGGTGTAGCTCCGGTGAGAAATTCTTATTTTTCAATACCAACTCTTATAGGGTATATTAATAATCCTAAAAATTCTATTAATAATACAGAAGGGTTTACTCTTGTAAGTGGTAAAAATATAAATCCTTTAGAAAAATTAAAAGAGGAATTAGAATATTTATATCAATGTAAAAATTTAAAAAATTTAGATAAATTAGATAAAAATAGTAGTTTTTATAAATATAAATGTTGTTACGAAAATTGTGGAATTGAACCAGAAACAAAAACAGTATTACCTATTACAAAAAAAACTCAATTAAAAACTAATCCATTTTCTGCTTTATCAATTGAAAATAATGAATCTAATAATGAAGAAGCAAAAAAGGAAAATGAAGAATTAGAAGAGGAAGAAACAGAAGATGATGATGAAGGATATGATAAAAATACATCATATAAAAAAGATACAATTCTATATGTAAATAAAAAAACAGGTGAAACATATAGTGTATATGAAAGAACAAACCAAAATATTGGTGTAGAATATAATAAAGATAAATCATATAAAGAAAAGGGTATATTTTATGATATAACACCAATAGAACTCAGTGTTGATACTATGCAACTTGCTATAAATACAGGTTGTTTAGAAATAATGCCACCTAAACCTGGATCAAAGAATGATAATACATATTTAGGATTTAAAACAAGTGATAGTGGTATAAATTTTCCTTCATTAAGTGTTAAACAGAGAGATTCATCATCTGGTTTTAGTTATTCTAGTAGAGAACACGCTGAATGGATTAGTGTTTATGAAGAAGAATTTGATAAAGATGCAAAATTTGAATTAATAGAAACACAAGATGGAAGACATATTGACCAAAATACTTTTGATGTTGAAATATCATCATTAAATGAAAAAATAAAATATACTAGAGATGAAGAAGAAAAAAAAATTTTAGAGTTACAAAAACCAGTTGTAAACGGAAAATCTAATTTATCTAATGAAGAATTATTTATAATGAAACAAAATGAAATGAGAACACTTTTACAGTCCGGAACAGAGGAAGATAAAAATAAAGATAAAATAGCTTCACAAGTTAAATATAGAGCATATGTTAGTTTGGAAGATGAATATAATAATAATGATATAAAATATGAAGAATCTATATTTAAATCATTTAATACTAATAAAAATAATAATATACCTAAACCTAATCAATATGTAACTAATGAAAATATTGAATGGGTTATGTATAATGCTTTGTGGTTAGAAAGATATTTAGAATATAAAACAGTAGGACAAACTTTAACAGCAAAAGAATTATATGATTTTATTGGTAAAGATTATGATTGTGATTTATCAGGGTTAGATGAAAAATATATTATTGTTGATGAATTTAAAAATGAAATAGATAAAGGAGGTGATGGTTTAGAATATGTTATTTGTGGTTATCCAGATAAAAAAATGAAAGAAATAATATTATCTTTTTGGCAAAATGAAAATATGAGAATAGAATTAGATAAAGTGCATAAAAATCATAAAGATAATTTAGGTAATTTATTAGTAGATTTTTATAATAGTAATAAAGAATATAAAGATGTATTTCCAGATACAATTTTAGAAAACTATTTTAAATTATATTATAAAGTTAGAGAAGAAGATTGGCAATATATATTTAATTATTTTGCAAAAAAATATGAAAATACTGGTAATGAAAAATATAAAGATTTTGAAAATAAATTTAAAATATTATATGCTGACTATTATAATAAAATTGCAAAACTATATTTAAATAAACCTAATCTAAATATAAAATATATTTTCTTAATTTTTAAAAATGAACAAAATA
>Ga0209086_10001736_pt1 | contig 17520 bp, 15 predicted proteins | sample M_130207_XF_Meta_FD_187312 | JGI IMG/M metagenome (GOLD analysis project Ga0209086, IMG submission 187312) | Freshwater microbial communities from Lake Montjoie, Canada to study carbon cycling - M_130207_XF_MetaG (SPAdes) (version 2) | ecosystem: Environmental > Aquatic > Freshwater > Lake... | reverse complement strand
AGGATTTTTATCAGTGGTATCACCAGCAGGGTTACAAGGGCTTGAAGTTCCGCCTTCTCTGGGACTCTGAGAAGCCGGATGAGCTGATTCGTTTCTACTGATCGACTAACCCCCCGCCGTGATCTGCACGATCTCGATCACGTCACCTTCACTCACCGTGGCGGTCTCAATCTCACGCGGCAACAGCGCGGCTTGATTCTGCTCCACCACCACCGGCTTTCCGGCCAGCCCGACGGCTGCGAGCAGCGACTTCACCGTCTGCGGGGCTTCAAACTCACGTTTCTCTCCGTTCAAAGTGATCTTCATGGGATTAGAAATTCGTTCATCCTTCGCAGTATGCTACGGAGAATGGATCATTCCTCATTCTGATTTCGTCATTGCGCCCTCAGGCCACCATCGTCGCGAGGATCGACGCATCCCAGTCCTTCCACACAGGATCCAGGCCGCTTCGGCGCAGCATCTCGGCCACGCTGTGCGCCGAACGCTGATCCGCGATGCCAAACTGGCCTTCGGCGCGATTCGTCTCGTCCTTCGTCTCCACTTCGACGCGCTTGCCGCGCACGGTGAGATGCAAATCCTCATTCCCCGCGCCCGTGTAACCGCCCGGCTCGGTGTGACTGCCCGCACTCATCACCGTGATGCCCAGCGGTGCCAGCGCATCGCGCAACGGCGCGGACTCACGCGTGCTCAAAATGATGCCGACTTCCGGGAACGTGAGGCGAAAGGCGCAGATCGTCTGCACCAGCGCCCAATCCGGAAAATCTGTCATTGGCGTGAATCCACCCGCCGCAGGCCGCAGACGCGGAAACGCCACAGTGAAGGTCGATTTCCAGCAGTGCTTGTAGAGATGCTCCAAATGCGCCGCCAGCCGCAGCGCTTCGAGACGCCAGTCGCTCAAACCAAACAGCGCGCCGATGCCGATGCGGCGAAATCCGCCCGCATAACCGCGTTCCGGGCACGCCAGCCGCCAGTCGAAGTCCTTCTTCGGCCCCGCCGTATGCATTTGCTCATACACGACGCGATCATACGTCTCCTGATACACCACGAGACCCTCTGCGCCCGCCTTGACCATGCGCTCATACTCCGGCGCCTCAATCGGTCCGACCTCGATGCCAATCGTCGGCACAAAGTCACGCAGCGCGCGAATGCACTCCTCCAGATACCCATCGCTCACAAAGCGCGGATGCTCACCCGCAACGAGCAAGATGTTCCGAAAGCCCTGTGCCACCAGATGCTTCGCCTCGGCCACGACTTGATCCACCGTCAGCGTCACGCGCAGGATTGCATTGTTGTCCCGCGAGAAACCGCAGTAGCTGCAGTTGTTCACGCACTCGTTCGAGACATAAAGCGGCGCAAACAGTCGCATAGTCTTCCCAAAGTTCCGCCGCGTGATGATCTGCGACTCCCGCGCCATCGACTCGATCTGCGCCGGCCCCTTCGGCTCCAGCAACGCCGCAAACCGCTCCATCAGCGGCGATTTGCGCGCCGGGAGGGCATCAAGCGTGGGAATGAAGGTGGTTTGCATCAGGACTGCCTTGGATAATCCGCAATCCGTCATCTGCAATCCACAATCACCCGACATACTGCGTGATGAACACCTCGTTCCCCTCCGCATCGCGGAAGACGCCGAGCAAAATCGGCTCGCCTTCGCGCTGCTCGGGCGATTGCAGAATCTTCGCGCCCGCCGTCGCGATCTTCTCCGCCATCTCCAGCACATCCTCGTATTGAAAGCTGAGTCCCGTCGGATTGCGCGAGCCATCATGGCCTCCGTGCAACGCGATGATCGCGTCACCGTGACGCAACTCGGTCCAGAACTCGCTCACAAACACTTCCTCCAGGCCAATCACATCGCGGTAAAACGCTACCGCGCGTTTCATATCGACTGCCATGAGCATGAACTTCACTTTTTCGGGTTTCATGGCGGCGAAACTGCCCGTGCCTGGCAAAACCGCAAGCACCTCGCTTGGCGGCAGACGGATTCACGCTACCATCGGTCCATGCTGAAAAACTTCATCATTCTCCTGCTCGCCTCGGCTTTGGCAGCTGTGCTGCTGATTCGCCATGGCGACGAGCATACCCACATAGTGGAAGCTGCGCCCGTGGTGCCAGTCCCAATGCCGCCTGCACCTGTGCTTCCGGCTCCCCAGCCTGTGACGGTGCTGCCTGAACCGCCGCCGCCTCACCCGATCACAACCTTGCTGCGCGAAGCGCATGCCAACACCGCACTGGCTGGGGCCGCGATCGGTTTCTGCCTGATCAATGCCAAGGGCGAAACCGTGCTGGCTGAGGATGCAGACACCGCCTTTATCCCAGCTTCCAGTCTCAAAACGCTCACCACCGCCACCGCCCTCGAAATCCTCGGACCCGACTTTCGTTTTAGCACAGAACTTAAATCCACCGCGCCGATCAAGGACGGCATCATTCAGGGAGCGCTTGTCATCAGTGGTGGAGGTGATCCGATGCTCGCTGTGCGCGATTTGAACTCATGGGTCGCTGATTTGAAGCAGCTTGGTCTCACACGAGTCACGGGTGGTATTCGTGGAGATGGCAGTCTGTTTCAAGGCAGCCTCTACGGCGATTTTTGGAACTGGGGCGACATTGGCAACGGTTACGGCAGCGGTGTGAGCGGCTTAAATCTCAACCACAACCGCTACATCGTCATGTTTCGAGCAGGAATGGCGGTGGGATCGCCTGCGGAGCTTCTGGGCATCAATCTCGACATCCCTGAAACCCATTGGAAAAATGAAGTTACGACCGGCTCCGCTGAGTCAGGTGATGGCGTGGTCATTCATGGCGGTGAAAACACCTCGGCGATTCATCTTCGCGGCACCGTGCCGCTTGGAGCCGCCAAATTTCAGGTCGCGGGAGCTGTGCCAGATCCTGTGAATCTCGCCGCGTATCTATTTCGCAAAGCATTACAATCGGCGGGCATTCAAGTGGGAGCCAGCAAAATCAGCGTTGGGCAGGCGACTCATTCGCTGCTGCAACACTCCTCTCCACCGCTGATCGATATCGTGAAAAGCATCCACGCCACCTCCGACAATCACGAAACCGAATGCGTTTACCGCATGCTTGGCGTGAAGGCCGGCAAACCATCCGCCGAGGTCATCCGCGAACATTGGAAAACTCGTGGTCTCGATTTCATCGGCTTGCGCATGGAAGACGGCTGCGGCTTGGCGCGTGCTGATTTCATCCGTCCGCTCGACCTCGCCCGTTTGCAGTTTCTTGCCGGGCAAGGTCCGCAAGGAGTCGCCTATAAAGACTCGCTGCTATCCAAGGATGGCCTAAAATGGAAAGGCGGCGCGATGTCCGGTGTCCGCACCTTCACCGGCTATGTCACTGGCAAGTCTGGCGAAGAATTCTGCTTCGCCTTCATGGTGAATCATTACACCGATGGCAAAGCCGTCTCCGAACTCAGCCAGCGTGTGATGGATGCGATGCTCGGGCTCTGATCTACTTCAGCTCCTGAATCCGCAGATTGCGGAACTTGTACGTCTGCCCCTTCTCACCGTGATGCTGGATGGCGATCACGCCGCTGGCATCCTTGTCATCCTCCACGTCGGTGGTCAGCACGCCGTTGACGAAAATCTTGAGGCTCTTGCCACGGCACTCGATGCGGTAGGTGTTCCAGTCGTTGCGCTTGAAGGTCTCGCCTGCACGAGCGCGAAACGCGGCTTCGCTTTCGGCATTGCCCTTGATCGGGCTGATGAACCACATGCGGCGGCCTTCATCATACAAACCACCGGACCACTTGCGCTTCGCATCGCCATCGACCTCAGCCTGATAGCCGAAGACTTTATTCTTTTCCACGTGAGCACGGAACATGAAGCCGCTGTTCGCTTGGCCTTCCGGCAGAAGGATGTCGCCTTCAAAAATGAAATCGCCGTAGTTTTTCTCGGTCACGACGAAGAACTTCTTGTCGCCAGTGAGATGAACTTCACCATTCACGACTTCGATCTTCCCCCAGTCATACGCGTTCTTCCATCCGGTCATCGTTTTGCCATCAAACAAAGACACCCAGTCCTCCGCGAAGGCAGGAATGGCGATGGCAAAGGCGAGAGCGGCGAGGATTAGATGCTTTTTCATGGTGGAGAGCGATCAAAGCTCTGCGGCCTCGCAAAACAAGCTCAAACCTTCAAGCGCGCCATATCCCTTCGGTCATGACGATCTTGGGTGTCTGCGAAATGCCACGTTCATTCTGCTGATACTGCGCTTCCAGCAGATCGACCGCCGCTGCCCCGAAAGCAGACAGTTCGCAGTTCAGCCATGATGGGGTTAGGTGCCGCTGCGGAGTGTGCCAGCGGATTTGGGTACGACCATTTTGGGGGAACTGCCGGAGCCACCGGTATTGGGATTGTAGCCGCCGCCGAGAGCTTTGTAGGCTTTCACGAAGGCACTGAGCTGTTGCTGCTTGAGTTCGACGAGGTCGATCTTGGCCTCAAGCGCATCACGCTGGGTGAAGAGCACTTCGGTATAGTCTGCGCGGGCATTGCGGAAGAGCTGGGTGGAGAGCGAGATGGAGTCTGAGAGTGCCTGTACCTGTAGGCGCTTGAGATCAAAACTCTGACTGAAGTTTTTGATCTGCGCGAGCTGGTTAACGACCTCGACGTAGGCTTTCAGGACGGTTTGCTGGTAGGTGTAGATGGCACCGATTTGGCGGGCGCTCATGCCGTTGTAGTTGGATTGAATGGCGCTGCGATTGATCAGCGGTGCGGCGACGTTGGCGGCAGCACCATAGATGAGCGAGGCGGGGGTGGTGAATGCGGTGCCGAGAGTGAAGGAATTCAAGCCGAGTGCGGCAGCGATGTTGAGTGAGGGGTAGAAACGTGCGGCGGCGGCCTTCACATCCAGCCCGGCGGCGACGAGCTGTAGCTCGGCTTGACGTACATCAGGGCGATTGCGCAGCAGTTCGGCGGGCATGCCGGCGTGGATGCCGGTGAGCATGAGTTTGTCGTAGCCAGCGGAGTTGCGCTTGATGTGCTGTGGGTAGCGGCCGGCGAGGTAGTTGAGCCGGTTTTCCATGACGGTGATCTGCTGCTGGATTTCATAGAGGTTGCTCTGGTTCTTGAGCACTTCGGCCTCAAAGCGGCGCACAGCCAGCTCAGTGACACGACCCGCTGCTTTCTCCAGTTTCACCAGCTCGAGGGCGTTTTGCTGAATCTCGATGGTGAGCTTTAGGATGACCAACTGGCTGTCAAAGGCCATGAGTTCATAGTAGGACTGGGCGATCTCTGACACGATGTGCGTGATCATGAAGTTCCGTCCCTCCTGGGTGGCGAGATAGCGCAGCACGGCGGCGTCGCGCTCGTTACGCAGCTTGCGCCAGATGTCCACTTCCCACTCGAAGTCTGCGGCGAAGGCGAAGTTGGAGAGTGGGGTGGGGATTTTCTTGTCCGTTTTGATTTCGTTGGTGGCGTTTTCTTCCACCGCTCCGTCGCGCGTATGGCGGCCGACTTTGTCCAGCCCGGCGCTGCTGCCGAAGGTGAGGAAGGGGAAGATGGCACCTTTACGGCCGAGCACTTCGCTTTTGGACACAGCGATCTCTTGCAGCAGGATGTTAAGCTCCTGGTTGTTATCCAGCGCGGTGCCGATGAGGGTGGTGAGGTTGGGATCTTTAAAATACTGCCGCCAGCCGATCAAGGCGGAGCTTTTGGCCCCATCTGCGAGCGGATATTTGGCCGGTAGCGGCGGATCACTCGATGGCAGGGTGCCGCGTTTGAGCGAGGAGCAAGCTGGCACGAGCGCCAGGATGGAAACGGCAGTCAGTAGATTGAAGGTATGCTTCACAATTTTCATGGTCAGGTATCAATTAAACTCACCGCGTTCACTCAAGGGCGTTTCGGATTCGTCTGGAAGGAGCTTCCCGCGGGATGCGAGCGTGCCGAAGATGTAATAAAGGCCAGGCACAACGAGCAGGCCAATGACGGTGCCGAGCAACATACCGCCGGCTGCTGAAGCACCGATGGTTTTGTTGGCAAGCGCACCTGCACCCGTGGCCCGCAGCAGGGGAATCATCCCAGCGATGAAGGCGAAGGAGGTCATCAAAATCGGGCGGAAGCGCACTTTGGCACCTTCAATGGCGGCTTCGAGGATGGAGAGTCCCTCCTGATGACGCTGCTGGGCAAATTCGACAATAAGGATGGCGTTTTTGCCCAACAGGCCGACGAGCATGATGAGACCCACCTGCGCGTAGATGTCGTTGTCCAGTCCCATGGTCTTGAGCAGGAGGAAGGATCCCATCACACCGATGGGCAGGGAGAGGATCACGGCCAGCGGCAGCATGAAACTCTCATACTGGCCAACGAGCACCAGATAGACGAAGAGCAGCACGATGACGAAGATATAGAGCGCTTCATTGCCACGTCCCACTTCATCAAACGAGAGGCCCGCCCAGCCAATGTCAAAGCCGCGCGGCAAGGTTTGCGCTGCGACTTCCTGGATCGCTTTGATGGCATCACCGCTACTGTAGCCTTCAGCCGGAGCACCTTGGATGGTAGGGGCTGGATAGGCATTGTAGCGGGTGATCTCATTGAGGCCCTGCTTGGGCACCAGCGTCATGAAGGCTGAATAGGGAACCTGCTCGCCTTTCTCATTGGCAACATAGAGGTCTTTGAGGTCGGATGGTAGCTTGCGGTACTTCGGCTCGGCCTGCACATAGAGTTTGAAGAACTGGCCGAACTTGATAAAACCCTGCTCGTAGGTGCTGCCGATGAGGATGCCGAGGTTGTCCATGGCTTTGCCGATGGAGACGCCCTTTTGCATGGCGATCTTGTTGTCGATGACGATCTCCTGCTGCGGATAGGCAGAGCTAAAGAAGGTGAACAGCCCGCGCAGTTCCTTGCGCTTGTGCAGCGCCTCCATGAACTCGTTGTTCACCACCTGCAGGCGGTCGTAGTCACCGGTGTTGGTCTTGTCGAGCAGCCTGAGCGAAAATCCGCCCGCTGCACCATAACCAGGAACTGCTGGCGGCTCATAGAACTCCATATTCACACCGGCGATCTCTTTGCACCGCTCCTCCAACTCCGCGATGATCTGTGGTGCGGTCAGTTTGCGCTCTGACCAGTTCTTGAGGTTGATCAAGCAGGTGCCTGCGTTTGAGCCGCGGCCTTCGGTGAGCACTTCGTAGCCTGCCAGCGATGACACGGACTGCACGCCTTCGATCTCTTTGGCGATCTTTTGCAGCTCGCGTGATTTCTCATACGTGCGCTCCAGGGTTGAGCCGGGCGGTGTTTGCAGAATCGCATAGATCATGCCCTGGTCCTCGGCTGGGATGAAACCGGCGGGCAGTTGTTTGTTGATGAAGAAGATCGCCACAGCGGCCGCTGCCAGAGCCCCGAACGTCAGGATGCGGCGATGCACGATCAACCGCAGGAGGCTTACATACACGTCGGTGACCTTTTCAAAGACGTGATTGAAGATGTTGAGGAACCACCCGATCGGCCCGCGCGGCCCATGATGGTCGTGATCAGGTTTTTTCAGGATCATTGCGCACAACACGGGCGTGAGCGTGAGGGCCATCACGCCGGAGAGCACGATGGCCACCGCCATGGTGATGGAGAACTGCCGGTAAAACACGCCCACGGGGCCGCTCATGAAAGTCACCGGCACAAACACTGCGGTCATCACCAACGTGATCGCGATAACAGCGCCCGCGATTTCATGGAGCACCATCTGCGTAGCACGATACGGCGACAAGTTGGTGCCATGCATTTTGGCGTGCACGGCCTCGACCACGACGATGGGGTCATCCACCACGATGCCGATGGCCAGCACCAGCGCAAAGAGCGTGATCAGATTGATCGTGACGCCAAACATCTGCATGAGGAAGAACGCACCCACCAAGGATACCGGCACCGCCAGCGTCGGGATGAGCGTGGAGCGCCAGTCGCCCAGGAAAATATACACGACGAGCGCCACGAGAATGAAGGCTTCCAGCAGCGTGTGCAGCACCTTTTCAATGGAGGCATCGAGGAAGTTTGAGACATCGTAGCTGATCTCGTAATCCATGCCCGAGGGGAAGGACTTCGCCTTAAACTCCTCCAGCTTCTTCTTGATCTCCTTGATCACCTCACTCGCATTGGTGCCGAAGCTCTGCTTGATCACGATGGCGGCTGAAGGATGGCCATCCATATCGGAATAGAGGTCATAAAACTCGCTGCCAAGCTCCACCGCTGCGACATCCTTCAGCCGCAGCAGTTCGCCATCTTCGGTGGCACGGAGAATGACGTTTTCATACTGCTCGACCTCGTTGTAACGGCCTGTGTAGGTCAGCACATACTCCAACGACTGTGAGGTCTTGCTGTCCGCACGACCAATGCGCCCTGGGGAGCCAATCATGCTCTGCTGGGAGAGAGACTTCATGATATCCTCACTGGAGATTTTATACGCACGCATACGGTCCGGCTTCAGCCAGATGCGCATGGCGTACTGCCGTGTGCCGAGAATCTTGGCAGAGCCAACACCACGGATGCGGCTCAGCTTCGGGATCAGGTTGATGTAGCCGAAGTTGAAGAGGAACTGCATGTCCGCATTCTTGTCCGTGCTGTAGAGATTCACGTACATCAGCATGTTGGGCGTGAGGTTGTTTACGATCACGCCCTCGCGCTGCACCAGTGGAGGCAGTCGGCTCATCACCTGGTTCACGCGGTTCATGACGTTCACGGTCGCCTGGTTCGGATCCGTCCCCATGTGAAAGATCACCTGGATGGTCGCCTCACCAGCGCTGGTGGCGTCGGAGGTCATGTACTTCATGTTTGGCACCCCGTTGATGGAGCGCTCCAGCGGGATTAAACATGATTCCTCCAGCACCTTGGCGCTCGCGCCAGGGTAGTCGAGCGTTACCATCACCACCACCGGTGCCACATCGGGGAACTGGGAGATGGGAAGCGTAAAAATCGACAACCCGCCGAGGAACAGGATGAGCAGGGAAATCACGATGGCCAAAGCTGGCCGGTGCAGAATCTTGGTGAACATGATCTGGTGGTTCTCGTGTTACTCCGCACGCAGTTTCAGGTGCTTGAGCACCTCTTCTGGCTCCTCGAATTCGTACTCCGCCTTTTCGCCAGTCTTGGCGTGTCGTAGTCCCTCTAGCACGATCTTATCATTCTCCGTCACACCTTCAGCGATGATGAATACATCCTCCAATTCCTCGCTGACGTGAACGCGCTGCTGCGTCAGCACATCGTCTTTGCCCACGATGAATACATAATGGTGGTCAAGAATCTCAAACGTCGCCTTCTGCGGGATCAAAACGGCACCCTTGATCAATTTCTTCATCTGAATATTGCCCGTTTCACCATGCCGCAGTAGCCGGTTTGGATTCGGAAAATCCGCACGGAACGGGATGGTGCCCGTCATGTTATTAAACTCCGCTTCGATGACGTTGATTCGGCCTGCCTGGTCGAAGAGTTTCCCATTAGCCATCACCAAGCCTACCTTCTTTCTATCCTCCGGTTGTTCTTGGGATGCATAGTCCAGATACTCCGCCTCGGGCATATTGAAATAGACCCACATCTCGCTGTTGTCAGAGAGTGTGGTCAGCAGATCACCTTCAGCCACCAGACTGCCCTTCCGCACTTGCAGGCGGTCCATCAGACCAGAGAAAGGTGCTTTAATCTCCGTGAAGCCGAGATGCGTCTGCGCCAGATTTACTTCCGCCTGCGCCTTTTCCAGCTTGACCTTCGCCATCGCCAGTTCCTGATCTGACACCACATTGCTTTCGGTGAGGCGCTTGGTGTTGATGTATTCCACGTTGGCCACCTGCGCCTCGGCCTCAGCACGCTTCAAGTCCGCCTGATAAACCAGCGGTAGGATTTTGAACATTGGCTCGCCTTCCTTGATGTGTTGGCCTTCCTTCACATGCGTCGCCTCCAGATAGCCACGTTCCATCGCCCGAACCTCGATGTTCTGGATCGAACGAATCTGACACACAAAATTGCGAGTAACAGTCGTATCCTGCTTCAGCGGTCGTGTCACGATCAGCTTCGATTTCGCCTCCTCGTGCGCCGCTTCGTGCTTGTGGCAGCCGGTCGTGAATATGCCAGTCAACAGTCCGGCTAGAATAATGAATTTCAAACGCGTGTCGTTCTGGGAAGCTGGTGAGATGAACATAATTGGGTTTGATGCGCTGGCTTAGAGGTCGAGTCGGATCACAAAGTGCTCGCTTACTCAACCACTCTTGATCAGCGAATTGCATCATTCGTGCCAATTCATATGAACGTTCTCACCGTTCGTTCTGATGAAAGTGTAACCGGCTGTTCGTCATTACCCGCGAGTTACTGTAACAGCGAACCTGTGATTGCATTCCTGCTCTGTTCTCGTTAAAACGGCAACCAACCATGAAACACGCCATCCTTGCCGCCCTCATCGCCATTTCCTCCGTCAGCGCCCAGCAGACCTGGATTGAAGCCGAATCCTTTGCCAATCCCGGTGGCTGGGTCCTGGAGACGCAGTTCATTGACACCATGGGCTCGCCTTACCTGATGGCGCACGGCATGGGCAAAGTGGTCAAGGACGCCAGCACCTACGTCAAGGTGCCAGCGGGCGAATACACGCTCTGGGCACGCACGAAGAACTGGGTCGGACCATGGGATGCGCCGGGAGCACCGGGACGCTTTGAGATCAGCGTGAATGGCGATAAACTGAAGCATGAGTTCGGTGCTACGGGCAAGGATTGGCAGTGGGAGAAGGCAGGGCCGTTCAAGGTGTCGGGTGAAGGTGCCAAGATCGCGCTGCATGACCTCACGGGCTTCGATGGTCGTGTGGATGCCATCGTGCTGAGCGCTGACGCAGCTTTCACGCCGACAACTGAGATGAGAAGGAAAATGCTGGGCCTGCCAGAGAAAGCACCGGAGACAAGCGAGTATGACCTCGTCGTCGTCGGTGGTGGCTACTCGGGCATGGGCGCGGCGATTTCGGGTGCGCGTCAGGGTTTGAAGGTGGCGTTCATTCAGAATCGCCCGGTGCTTGGCGGCAATGGATCGAGTGAAATCCAAGTTTGGGCCATGGGTGGCACACGTCGCGGTTTGTATCCGCATTTGGGCGAGATCGTCGAGGAGTTTGCGGATCGTGCGAGCAACAGTCCGGCGGCATCGCCAGATGAGTTCAATGACAAGCTCAAGGAAGAAACGGTGAAAGCAGAGAAAAGCATCGACCTCTTCCTCAACACGCACGTTTATGGCGTGGAGATGAACGCGGATAAAAAGAACATCCGCAGCGTGACGGGCCTTGATACGAAGACGGGCAAAGAAACACGCTTTGTAGGTAAATTGTTCGTCGATTGCACCGGTCACGGTAGCGTGGGTGCGCTGGCTGGCGCCGAGTTCATGATGGAAGAAAAAGGCCGCATGGGCATGAGCAACATGTGGGTGATGCAGAACATGAAAAAGCCCGTCACGTGGCCCGCCACACCTTGGGCGCTGCCTCTCAAGCTGGAAGACTTCCCTGAACCGCGTGCCATGGAACCCGTCGGCAAAAAGAATGCCGCAAACATGGCCGGGTTCGATCTCGGTTACACGCCGGTAAAAAATCCCGAAGAATTCCTTCATGGTGAGTGGTTCTGGGAGAGCGGCTTCAACAAGCACCCAATCAACGACCTCGAACTCATTCGCGATCACAACTTCCGTGCCGTCTATGGTGCCGTCTCAGCCTTGAAGAATCTGAAGGCTGAACAATACGCCAACTACGATCTCAGTTGGCTTGCCTACATCGGCGGTCCACGTGAGAGCCGCCGTATTGTGGGTGACATGATCCTCAATGGTGAGGACATGGTGAAGGGCACCATTTATCCGGATGGCTGCGTGCCGACGACCTGGGACCAGGACCTGCATTATCCGAAGGAACAGTATGCGAAGAATTTCCCTGACAATCCCTTCATCAGCCGCGCTGAGTTTGGCAAGCACACCGACCGCAAAAACGGTTATCCGGTGCCTTATCGCTGCTTCTACTCAAAGGACATCGGCAACCTCTTCATGGCTGGCCGCACTATCAGCGTGGAGCGTCATGCGCTCGGCTCTACTCGCGTCATGCGCACCTGCGGCATGATGGGCGAAGTCGTCGGCAAGGCCGCTTGGATCTGTGTGCGCCATCACACCACACCGCGTGGCGTGTATGAGCAGTATCTCGATATCTTGAAGGATCTCATGAACCAACCAGGCGCGATGCGTCGCGACACACTCGAAGCCGATCTCAAGATGCCCGCCAATGCAAAGAAACTTCCGCCCGTTGCCGATGTCGGCATCGACGTGAAGAAGCTCGAAGGAATCGTCATCGACGACACCGAGGCCGAACTGAACGGTAAATGGTCCCACGGCGAAGGTTTGAAGCCTTTCATCGGCAAGCACTACAGCTTCAGCAGCGACAAGACCGCCAGCGCTCGCTTTGCCTTCAGCGTGAAGCAGACCGGCAACTACGAAGTCCGCATCTTCTTCCAACCTCACGAAAACCGCGCCAAGGCCGCTCCTGTCAGCGTGCTGAGCGCCGAAGGCGAAAAAACGATCACCGTGAACCAGACGAAGCCCGCGCCGCTGCCGCAGGGCGCTTACAGCCTTGGCACCTTCAAGTTCAACGCCGGTGAAGAAGCCGCTGTGATCTTCCGCACTGCGAGTGCTGGTGGAAACGTGCATATCGATGCCGTGCAGGTGCTGCCTGTTAAGTGAGTATTTTTCTTTTAAAAAACCTCATCTGTCATGGAAGCGGTCTCCATCCCTTTGAGTAAAGGCAAAGTCGTGCTGTTGGTGATCGGGTGTTTCGCGTTTGTCGCGCTTAGCACGGGTCTCCTGCTGTTTAGTGACCAAGTGCCGCGCATGGATTCCATTTTCAAGAAGATCGTCGTGGCGGCGGGAATACCGTTCTTTAGTTTGTGTGGTGTGTTCGGAGTTCGAAAGCTGTTTGATGACAAACCGGGTTTGGTCATCGATTCTGAAGGCATCTTGGACAATTCCAGTGCGATCGCGGCAGGACGCATTCCATGGGAGGAAATAACAGGTCTCAGAATTTCAGAGGTCTCCGGCCAGCGTTTTCTCACGATCATGGTCACCTCGCCCGAGAAGTATGCTCAAGGCAAAGGAAGAGTTCGCGCATGGTTGAACTCGGTAAACACCAAAATGACCGGCAGTCCGATCAATATCTCCGCCAACAGCCTGAAGATTAGCCTGGACGCACTTTCGGGGCACCTGATGAGCGCCTGGACGCAGTTTAGGAAGCCTTGATCATGAGGGGGCGTCCAGTTATGGCGAACAGGGCAACTATGCCACGCCTCTTCGCTTGCTAAACAGGCCGTATTTCGGGCTGAAGATGTAGGCGAGGAGGAAGAAGGAGCCGAGGACGACGATGATGGTGGCGCTGACGCTCCAGCCGAGTGGGTAGGAGATGAAAAAGGCAGCGACGGAGCCGACAGCACCGAGGATGCCGCCGCCCCAGAACAGCGTGCGGGCGTTGTTGGTGAGAAGGTAAATCGTTGCAGCAGGAGCAACCATGAGCCCGACGCTGAGGATGCAGCCGACGGCTTGCAGCGAGGACACGAGCACGAGGATGGTGACGGCGAAGGTGGCGTAGTTCAGCAGTCGCACAGGTACGCCGAGGCTGGCGGCGATGTTCGGCTCGAACAAATAGATGAGCAGCGGACGCTGCAAGGTGGTGAGGGTGATGACGGCGATGGCGCTGATGCCGAAGGCGATCCACAGGTCGGAGTCAGCCATGCCGATGATGCTGCCAAAGAGCCATTCATCGAGCTTTTGGCGCACATCGAGGTTTTTGAGAATCAGCAGGCCTGCGGCAAAAGCGGTGGTGTAAAGCACGCCCATGGCGGTGTCTTGATCAAGCCGGGACGTGCGGGAGAGGAAGATGGAGCCGAGGCCGACGATGAGCGCGGCGAAGATGGCTCCGATGAGGGCGCTCCACTGCGAGAGTCCGGCAATCAACACGGCCACGGCAAGTCCTGGCAGCAAAGAATGCGAGATGGTGCCGATCTTGAGCGCGGATTTCCGCAGCACGACGAAGGCGCTGACGAAGCCGTTGGAGAAACCGATCAGCAAACAGGCCAGCAAGGCGCGTTTGGCGATGGGTTCGGCTAAGAAATCGGTGATCGTGGGCATGGGGAACGCGGTTCTTAGTTCTTGGTTCCTGATTCCTGGTGGTCGTAGGCGCGGGACACGTTGGCAGGCGTGAAGGCGTCCGCGACGGGGCCGAAGGCGATCTGGTGGCGGTGGATGAGGAGGACGTCGTTGAAATTGCCTGTGACGGTTTGCAGATCGTGATGGCTGGCGATGAGCAGGCGGCCTTCGGCGGTGAGTTCTTTGAACAGACGGCTCAAATTCTCCTGCGCAGGCTTGTCGAGGCCGGTGAAGGGTTCATCAAGCAGCAAGACGTGGGCTTCTTGAGCGAGCGCACGCGCGATGAAGGCCCGTTGCTGCTGGCCACCGGAGAGGGCGCTGATTTGGCGGTCCTGGAGGTCGCGCAGTTCCATGCTGGTGAGGGCGCGCTCGACGATGTCGGCATCGTGGCGGGAGTATTGCCGCCACCAGCCGAGATTCGGGTAGCGGCCCATTTCGACGAGGCCGCGCACGGTGATGGGGAAGTTCCAGTCGATGTCGCCGCGCTGCGGCAGGTAGGCGATCTCGTGACTGCTGCGGGTGAGCGGTTTGCCGCGCCAGAGGATCTTGCCGGTGTCACCAGGAATGAGTCCGGCGAGCGATTTGAGCAGCGTGCTCTTGCCCGCGCCGTTGGGGCCGATGAGAGCCATGCTGCGGCCGCATTCGGTGGCGAAGTTGATTTTTTCGAGCGCCCGCACTTCCTGATACTGCACGCTGAGATCGACGACTTCGAGCCGGTGATGCTGCGTGTGCTCACAACCGCCGCCCCAGCAGACGTGCTCCTTGGTTTTGTCATGCGTGGCTGCGGCGCTCATTTCCAGGAGAAGGTGATGACTTCATCGAGACTGCCGGCGGAGGACCAGCGTGTCTCGCTGCGGGCTTCGAGGCCGTCGGGCTCGATTTCGAGCGTGACGGCGGTGTCGGGTGTGTTTGCCGGCCAGGTGGCGCTTAGGAAGACATCGACGCCCTCTTGGGTGGCAGGCAGCACGGCATCGAGTTCGAGAGGCGAGGCATTGGCAGACGTAATCAGCTCTTTGTCGGCCAGTTTGAGGCTGAGAGTGGTTGGTTTGTGCGCGAAACGCAGGCGCAGCAGCGCTTTCACGCTTTTGGCCTCCTTGGCGGCGACTTGGACGACCTTGGCGTTGCTGGTGTTCCCGGTCAGATGGCTCATCGGCACCGCCAGCACGATGAACGCGAGGCAGAGCAGAAAAATCTGAATGGGCGGGAATCCACGCATGGCCTATTTCGTTTCGCTCAAAGCGGCCACGAGGGCGCGGACGTTGTGCGCGAGCATCGTTTCAAAGGTGTGGGCGATCTTGGCGGTGCCGTCGGCGATGAGCGGATCGCCAATCTTCACGCCAGTGCTGCGGGCGATTTCGGCGAGCACTTTAGGATTGGCCTGATCTTCGGGGAAGACGGCCTTGATGCCATGCTCGCGGATTTCCGCGATGGTTTCGGCAACGTGCTTCGAGTCGGCATCATCGTTGCGGCCGATGCCGAGCAGCGAGATGGGTTCAAAGCCATACTCCTTGCAGAAGTAACCGAAAGCAGCGTGCGCGGTGACGAGTTTGCGGTCTGCGCGGGAGATCTTGGCGATCTCTTTTTGTGCCCAGACTTTGAGTTCGCCGAAACGCTTGGAGGCAGCCTTGGCTCCTTCTTCATAAGCGGCGGCGTTCGCGGGATCGGCGGCGCTGAGTTCATCGGAGATGATGCGTGCAGCACGCTTCATGTTTTCGGCACTGTGCCACCAATGCGGGTCGAACTGGCCATGATGGTGATCGTGGTCGCCATCGCCGTGATCGTGATTGCAGACGAAGGGGATCGAGGGGATTTTTTCGCCGACTTCGACGAGCTTGATGCTCGCGCCGAGGCTGTCGCGGAGTTTGTCGAGGTAGGTTTCGAGTTCTTTGCCAGAGGCGAGCAGCAATTTGGCCCCACGCATGGCGGCGATGTCCTTTGGCGCTGGCTCGAAGTGATGGATGTCTCCGCCGGGCTTGAGGATTTCGATGACTTCGACATTCGCACCGCCTACCTGACGTGCCAAATCGGCGACGAGAGGATGCAACGAGGCGACTTTGAGCGGAGCGGCCTGACCGATGGCGAGTGACAGCGCAAAAGCTGCGAGGAAGGTTTTCATGGCGGTGGCTGGTTGGGTTACCAGTAGTCGCCAAGCATCCTTGTTGCAACTTGATTGCGAATTAGGCTTTGCGCTTGGCGGCCTCTCGCTTCGCGATTTTCAATCCCGCTTCGACGATCTGGCTGCGCAGTTTTTCGAGGCAGGCTTTCCAGGTGGCGGGGCTGATGGGGAGGTAGCGGTCGGTGCCATCAGGGAAGCGTTTGGTTTCGAAGATGTTGCTGGGTTGCTGGATGAGGTCGTCGTAGAGGCCGTGGATGAAGAAGGTGCGGGCGTCGGCACCGTCGGGCCAGGGGCTGGGGTGGCCTTCGGCCTCGCGGATGGCGGCTTCGATGGCGCTGAGGATTTCGACGGGATTGAGCGTGATCTTGAGCGGTGCGCCGGACTTGAGGTAGTCAGCGATGGCGATTTGCACTTTGCCGAGCACGGCTTGGATCTGCCGCAGGTCGGCGGGTGCTTCCTCCGGGTTGAGGGATTTCAATTCAACCTTGGTGCGCGTGGGTTTTTGGGGGCGTTTCGTGGCCATTTGGCGGCACTTTGCATAAAATGATCGCTCGGCCAAGAGGCGGAAGGATTTTTGAGATGAAAATTGGCAACCGTCGGGATGGCAACGGCGCATGTGTCTGTTAAGTGATCGCTTTCTGCATGCCTGACTCTCTTGAATCCATTTCTTCGCCCGCCGGTTGGCGGCTTGACCACTCGTATGCGCGGCTACCGCAGTTGTTTCATTCGCTGGTCGATCCAACGCCAGTGCGTGAACCAAAGATGGTGGTGCTGAATCGGCCGCTAGCTGAGGCGTTGGGGTTGAACGCAGACGAATTGAATGATGCCGCGATCTTTGCGGGCAATGCGCTGCCGCTAGGAGCGGAACCGCTCGCCCAAGCCTACGCGGGGCATCAATACGCGCATTTCACCATGCTGGGGGATGGACGGGCGATCTTGCTCGGCGAGCAGGTCACGCCGAGCGGCACTCGTTTTGACATTCAGCTCAAAGGACCGGGCCCGACGCCGTTTTCGCGTCGTGGCGATGGTCGTGCGGCTCTGGGGCCGATGCTGCGCGAATACATCATCAGCGAGGCGATGCACGCGCTGGGCATTCCTACGACGCGCAGCCTCGCGGTGGTGACGACGGGTGAAAACGTTTTTCGCCAAGGATCGCAGCCTGGAGCGGTGCTGACTCGCGTAGCAGCCAGTCATATTCGCGTGGGCACGTTTGAGTATGCGGCGGCACGCGGAGAAAAAGCGGATCTGCAAGCGCTGGCTGACTACACGAGGCAGCGGCATTACCCGGAGGTG
>Ga0209086_10001732_pt1 | contig 17541 bp, 24 predicted proteins | sample M_130207_XF_Meta_FD_187312 | JGI IMG/M metagenome (GOLD analysis project Ga0209086, IMG submission 187312) | Freshwater microbial communities from Lake Montjoie, Canada to study carbon cycling - M_130207_XF_MetaG (SPAdes) (version 2) | ecosystem: Environmental > Aquatic > Freshwater > Lake... | reverse complement strand
ACTGTGAATGGTAATATTCCTTTTGTAACAGAAAGTTTGGTAAATAATCCAAACGAAGCTACTCCAGTTACAGCAGTTCCTGCTGTACTACCAATAGAATTTAAAATTAACAATCTAGCTTCATCAGCAAAAGATGACATTGTTGTGTAAGCTAAATCATAAAAGTTTGTTGTAATTAAACCTTTGATATCTGTATATGACATTGTTGACGCAACACCTGAATATAGTGTCAACTCATCATAAACATCAAGGAATTTTTTAACTAAAGGAGCACTAGTATTTGTCAAAGTATATAGAACTTCTATATTTGAACCTGATTTAGTTATTGTATTGATTGCGTAACTAACTGTTACTGTAACGCCTACTGCCATTTTATTCTCCTGTATACAAGTTATTTTTTCTAATATGTAGAATAAAATTCCTATGGAAAAATTTTTAAAGTTTTGCGCAGACTTAGATGAGCTTGGTTATCTTGACGAAGCTGATGATATATTTTTTAGATACGCAGCTAAACATAACGATTTTCTTAAAAAACAAATTTTGATTCCAATCAAAGTTAGAGAAATAGCTCTCAAAGCATACACCCACAAAAACAAAGATATTAAATTCGGAAGTATTGAAGATATTGAAATAGCCAGACAGCTTTCACAAAGATCATATTTAGAATTAGATACTGTATTAAAAGTTCATAAAATTACAATGAAAAAATTTTACTCTCGATCTAAAAAAGAAAAAAGTCCAACATATTGGGAATATTTATGTTATGGTGGAGATGATGGAAAACATTGGGCTGAAAATATAATCAAAATTTATTTAAGTAAAGAGTGGAAAGCCAACTAATTTTAATGTACAATATTGCTAGTTGCGCAATTTGAAAAACTGAATAAAGAAAATCGGTGGCTTGACATCGTAAGATATAATAAAGGGGTAAAGTAAATCTCTACTGCTCCCGCCATGTAAAAGTGGTCATTCAAGCAAGCTCAATCTTTGTGAGTTTCAAGCACAAATCTTGGAACTATGGAATAAGATGAAAGCAGACTTATATTAAGCTGAATATGAGCCAAGCACAGCATCATCGAAACCTAAAAGATGAAGAGTAGTTACGAGGTTCGAGAAGTCACGATTAAGAGCTTCGTAGCATGATGAGAGGTTTTGCGGAAGATACAATATATTTCCTTCCGTTATAGTCTTGAAATCAGGTTTCTATGCTTCGTGGAGCATAGAACATTGAAGTGAGTTGTATTCCATAATCTGGAGCAACAAGATACGCACACTTCTGTAGAGAGCGAGTAAGAATTAATAAAGAGATCGCAATCCGTTGATAAGATAAAATAATTCACTCAAGAAATAGACGTATCTCGTGTTAGTTGTAAGTGACCAAAAAATAAAAAGTGTAAATGCAACAAACACTTATCAAATAGATATATAGAGTAAAATTTATATAAACTATTTTTTGTAAGACTAACATTAGACTAGAAATGCCACTAGTTTAAAAAGGCGGTTATGTAGTTTGACTGAAAAGTGGATAAACAGGCAATCTATAAGTTGCGAGTAGAGTAATCCTGTGAACGAAACTACAAAGACTAGGAATAATCTCATCCTAGTCTTTTTCTTTTAAGGAACTTTATGTTTCTATGTAGTATATTAACAGTGGACAAATCTTTCAAGGATGTATACAAAATGAAATTAGCAGTTTTAGGATTAGTTATAGCTTTGGCTTCTTCGGGATACGCACAACAAATTGCTACTCCTAGTTTTGTTCCTACTTGGCAGCCTAAATTTAATCTTTATCAAACAGACACAATTACTAATATCAAAACTACTCTTCAATCTAAAAAATATGAAGCAGTCAAAGTTGGATATAAAAGTACAGTTGTTGGAAGTGATCTAAAGAATTCAGTTGATCATGATTTGAATTTCAATGTTGGAGCAAAATTCTTGTCTGGAACATTAAGCGCATCTGTTGCTAATCAGAAAGTTTATGGCTCTTTACAAGACTTCACATCAACAGGACTTTCATTTACAAAGTCTTCTTCTTTGACCAATTTGAGTTTTAATATATTTCAAACCAATCAATTTAAAACAAATACTGGTCAAAATGGAACTGTTGCTAATTTAGATATGACTATCAAACTCTAATCTGGTACAATATCTGTATCATGGAAAAAACACCAGAATACGCATTAGAAGCTGGAATTGCTGTTTGGACTGCTGATAATAAAGATGTTGTCAAATGTGCTTTAGAATTAGCTGCGGTAACAACTGATCTTGGATTAGTAGATACAAATCAAAATTCTTTTATGGGAATTGTTCCCACTGAAGTATTTGGTCCAGATGGTAATCTAGTTCACGAATGTTTCTTGAATATCAATCATCAAGCGTGGGGATATTTCAGAATAATTATTAGATCAACTTCTCACTTTGAAGTAATTTCTCCAAGACTTACAACTTTCAAGAATCAAATTTTACTATCTCAACAAGAAGTATCAGATTTTATCAAAGAACTTGCCTCTTCTTTAGACAACTTATATCTCTTAGAAGAACTACTTGACAAGAAAGAAATTCGCGATGCTGAAAAATTGCTTGAAAAAATGCTCGTTGAATATCATGAAGCAGTAAAGCACGAACTTATCTCAATCAAAGAGTATATAGCTAATTTTCCTGGCAAAATGTACATTCTAAGTACAAACAGTGATGACAAACAATACATAGATGAAATTCCTAATCGTTATGACTTAGCTTTACAACATCCTGAAAACTGGCATATTGATTTTTTTGAGGGATTTGGTACTGCAAAGCAAGAAGATAAAGAGTTCAGGGAAAGATTATCTGAATTTCAAAAACTAGAAAATCACTATGCTTGTAGATTATATCTAGCACAAAAAATTGTCAAAGAAAAAAGTTTGAGATTATCAGTCCTCACAGATAGTGAATATCCAGAACCTGATATTAGTGGGGAAGTATTAGTAGACGAAGCAATGAACTTAACTTTAGTACGTCCAGTTATGCATTGTATCGGAATGAGGATAGAACATGATTACTGATTTTAAAGTAAATATTACAGAAACTGCAGCAAATTTAGTTAAAGAAAGTATTGATGGTTTTGAAGGTTCAGATTGCCATTTATATTTTTATGTTGCTGGTGGTGGATGTTCAGGACTTCAGTATGGTTTAGCTGTTTCTGAAGGTGAACCAGAAATAGATGACTATATTGTTTTTGATAAAGATATCAAGATAGTTGTAGATGGCAATTCTGCAAAATATCTTAATGGAACAATCATAGATTACACAGAAGATGGTATGCAAAAGGGTTTTAAAGTTGAAAATCCTAATGCTGGAAAAAGTTGTGGATGTGGAAGTTCTTTTTCAGTTGAGGGAGAAACTCATGATACATGTGGCGGATGTGGTCATAAGTAATCTTTCTTTATCTCAATAATCACACTAATAGCCTTTCCAAATTTAGTTTTACGCTGATTTTTGGAAAGGCTATTTTCTATTTTTTCTAATTGTTCGATGCTCATCAATAAAGCTATGTCTAAACTTTTTACCATATCATTTCTAGATAACTCTAATTGAGTAAGTTTTCTAGCCACCATTGCTTTATAACCATCAGCATCAGAATAATCCATTACATCAAACGAAGACGATATTTAGTTTGATTAAATATAGCCATCATTTCATCTCTAATATTTAGTAAATCAGAATCGTAATCAGGTTCTAAAGATTGACCAATTGTTTCTCTCAAAAATGTAATATATTCGTCAATAACTTCTTCAGCATTGTCAGATAAATTCATTAATTTCAATGTAAATCCATCTCTTCCCATGATAGCTCCATTTTTGCCTTGAAAAATTTCAATAAAATCATCAATTAATGGATCAAGTTCTTCATATGCTTTACCAAATGCTTCGTGTTGTGCAAAACTTCCAGGTTTCTTTTGTGTTTGCCAATGAAATACTCTCATTTGATTTTGAATTGTGAGTAAGTTAGTTATAATGTTCATTTGTAGCTCTCTAAGGTTTCATCGACAAAATCCCAGTTTATCAAATCAAACCAGTTTTTTAAATATTTTTCTCTGTCATTTTGATATTTGAGATAATATGCATGCTCCCAAAGATCGCACCCAATCAATGGTTTACCGCAACCTTCAATATAGGGATTATTTTGATTGATCATAGAAGATAATTTTACATCAGTTCCGTCTTCTGTACACAACCAAATCCATCCTGAACCAAAATGATCCATACCTGTCTTTATAAATTCATCTTTGAATTTTTCTAAAGAACCAAACTTTTTATTTATAAGATTTTTGATATTTCCAGAGCAAGTTGTTTTATTTGCTGTCATTACATTCCAGAAGAAAGAATGATTAAAATATCCACCAGCATTGTTCTTGAATTTTTCTCTATCATTAGCTGGAATTTTATCTAAATCTGACATAAGTTCCGTAATGGTTTTTTTCTTGAGTGAAATTTTACTATCAAGAACTTCCATCATTTTATCATGGTACTTTTTTTGATGTTTTGTATGATGGATCTTCATAGTTTCTGCATCAATAATAGGTTCTAAAAAATTATAAGAATATGGCAATTTTTGAAATTCAAAACCAGTGATTTCTACTTTTTCATTTTTTTGAGAAAGTATAATGTTATTTGTTATAAACATATTACCCACCACTTACAAATACAGTGTAGTTGCCTTTTTCATCAGGAGCACTTGTGACACTAACCATTAACTTTCCTCTGTAAGATGTTAATGATTTAAAAGCTCCAGTATTGGCAGCTCCTTGATAACAGGATAATAAAAGATTGTTTGGGTTGAGACCATTTTGATTAGCCCATTGAACATATTGATTTTGATCAATACCTTGTCCATTTTGATCTACTATACTAAACTGTCCATTAGTGAGATTTCCATGAGCAAGAGTAATCATTTTATTATTTTCAACATCTCTAATCGCAGTAGGAACGCCATCATTCATAAATTTCATGACAGCACCTCTTCCAGCAGCATCTGTTTTAACACCTTGTGATGCTCCTTGATAAACCATAGAAGGAGATGATGATTGAGAGAGATTTTCAAAATCTGGATTTTGAGCAATTTTGTACCACATAATATTAAATACTCACTTAGAATTAATGAACCCTCCATTCTATAAAGTTTTCATATTTAACACATTCTTCACAAATAATTTCTAACTCTAGCAAAACATCAAATATATTATTTTCCAAAGTAAATTCTGCATTTGATAAATCAAGAAGTGAAATCAATTTGACGTAGAATTTTTCTGGATGCATTTTTCCAAACAAGGGTAAGGATAATTCATCAAGTATTTTTTTAGCTAAGTTTTTAGGCAATATTATCTGATTAGAATTTGTTGCAATGTCATTAGCTTTGATTGTCACTCTTAAAGCTTCATCACCCTGATGATACCAAGCATATTCTTTATTATATGGATAATCAAATTCTAACTTAAAATTTAAACTTGTAAATTCTTTTTGCCAATACTTTAAGGGATAAGTGACAGGTTCTTTTGTATTATTGACAGTCTTGAATATACCTTCAGGAACGATGTCCTTAAACTCTTCTGCAAGCTTAAAATTTGCAGACCATAAAACATTGTCACTAACTTCTTCATTATCAGGTAAATCAGAAGGTTGAAAAATTACATGTTTAGCCATTACAAAGTTGGTTCATTATTATCAATTTTATTGTGAATATTATTTAAAGATGTCCTTAAAAAATATATTTCTTGCTTCAAATTAAATATATCTTGTGACATCTCTTCAAACCTGCGATTATAAAAATAAGGATCAGGATCTACTATCACTTTTCTTCTACTTATTAAATCTTCTGCTTCTTCTTTTGTAATGAAATTTGACATTTCTTTTCTAATATCAAGCATTTGTTCATCAGTTTCAGCAAAAGTATAAGATTTTCTTAAATAAAAATGAGACATCAAAAGTTCCTTCCACCCCCAAAGCCACCCATATTACTTCCATTCATTCCACCTGTATATCTACTAAATTGATTGATAAATAATATGTTACCTAAGACTGATTGTAAATCAAATGGATCTATATGGTTGAGAAATATTTTTTCAAACATTAGTCCTCTTGGTTGTACTACTGTGATTTCTGGAGTGGATTGCTTATATTCTGTAGATACTCTAGCTTTGACGATATAAACATCATTTTCTTTGGTATATGTGAGAGGAACTGTATTTGCTCTCATAACTAACTTTAGTGAATTTTCAAAAGGTTGATCTGAAAGATTCATTGAGATTACACCATAGACACTATTTTCTATGACATAATTTTTAATTCCAGCTTGCTTAAAAATCATCTCTAAGCTTGTTCTTACTGGTGCATCTTTTAACTCCATCGTTATATTTGATTGTGCAAAGGAATAAGAGCAGATTAGCAATACTATAAGTAACATAAAAAACTTTTTCATTTTTTCTTAACCATGTAATAAGTTTTCTTCTCATCTGTATCAAATTGAACATTGAGGAATTTTTCTAACAAATATTTAGTGTCATCAAAATTCTTCTCCCAGATTTGAAACTTAGGAATTTTTATCTTATTAATTTCCTCTTTGTTATATGAGTATGTTGTGATTTTTGCAGCTCTGAAAAAATCATCAATAATTGTTGAAGTCAAAACATACTTCGTACTGATTACAGTATAGACAGGATCTTTCTTCTTTTCGTCAGTTTGTAGACCAAAAAAGATTCCAGAAAAAAATCCTAAAAGATTAACTACTACTAAAATATTTCTCATATTAATTTCCTTATTCTAGTTAACTTGTACAATTCACTTATGAATACTGAGAACTTAGACAACGACACCATCGAACAACTTCAAAAGGAACTAGAAGAACGCAGAAATCAAACATTGATGCTAGATCCCATAGATTTAGTTCAGAGACTTGTAAAAATGCATGATAGCACAGATGTTATTCTAGAAGGATATGAACTTGTTACTAACATTGGTGAAGGTCATGGTATAGCAATTGCTGGCATATTAAGACTAAGAGAAGCTTTGGTCGATAGCATTGAATGGATCAATTATAATATTGTTTTTAATACTGAAGATGAAGAGCTTGAAGAGGATGAACTCTAGTGTCAGCTTACAAAAAAATTGAATGTGATATTGTTGATAAAGACAGTCTTTTAGAAGCTCTGGAATTATTAGATTTAAGTGCTGAAATACATGAAAATCCGATAAATCTCAAGGGATACAGAGGGGATAAGAGAAATGAAAAAGCTAATATAATAATTGATAAAACCCAAGTAAATAAGTTTACTGGAGCATCTAATGATATAGGTTTTTTATGGAATGATGCTAGTAATAAATATGAGTTTATAGTTTCTGAATATGATCAGCGTTATAAGATGGATCAAAGAATTATTCAAGCTTATGTTAAAGTTGTATTAGAAAAAGCTCTCAAGAAAAATGGTTTTAAAATTAAAGTAAATATTGACGAAGATAATCTTAAAAGAAAAGTCATGTCAGATTTAGAAATAACTGCGAGAAAAATAGTCTAATGTCTAAAGAAATTGAATTAAATATTACTATTGGTAAAGATGGAAAAATAACCGTTGAACCAAAAGGTACAGAAGGCAAGGAATGCCTTGATATTATGAAATTTTTAGACAAGATACAAGGTTTCAAGACATTAGAAACAACTCCCACTAAAGATATAAAAAAAGATATGAAAAATGTTGATGTTCAAGGAGTAGATTTAAAATGAATAAAGTTTCTGAATTTTTTTGGAAAATATTATCAACGCATAAATTCAATGATGTTGCTTCTTTTGCTGTAGCTCAACCAGGACCTATTTCAAGAAGAGCTGCTAAAGATGCTCAAGCTAAAGAAGTTTTATCAGTTAGAGAAGAAGGTAGCAATAGAGGTACATTTGTTGAAGTTTATTTAAAAGCTGTTGGTTTAGATCCAGGAAATCCATGGTGTATGGCTTTTGTAGTCTTAAGATTAATCAAAGCTGCAGCACACTTAGATTTACTATTTCCTAAAGATGTACCAAAAACAGGTAGTACAGTTTTATTTTCAGACTATGGAAAGAAAAAAAGTTTTTGGATTAGAAGAGCTGATTTTGAATTAGGCAGAGCTAAAATGCAGCCTGGGGATATTGTTTTTTACTTTTTTACATCTAAAGGAAGAATTGCTCACACTGGAATTGTTGTAGATTTAGCAGATGATAATAACTTCTTTACAGTAGAAGGAAATACGTCTGGTGGAATAAATGACAGTGTTGATAGAGACGGACAAGGTGTGTATATGAAACTTAGATCTTTATCTAGTCTTGGTTTATGGGGAGGAGTTGTTCGTCTTCCATACTAATATCTGCTATAACTAATTCTGTTTTATTGTTTGTTTTTGCTGCAGATAATACAACACCGTTCTTATCAACTATTTCAGTATGTCCTTGAAAATACAGCGGGAACATCCATCCTGCACAATAAGGTCTTGCTATATATATTTTGTTTTCTAAAGCCCTATTTCTATGGGGCTTTTCTTTTTTTGGATCGTACGGATATCCTGGAAATAATCTCCATCCATTAGATGGACATACTAAAAGATCGCAAGAAAACTCTGCAATATATTCAGGATAATTAACATCGAAACAAATACACAATCCTATTTTCCCTAGTGAAGAATTTATTACTGTTGGAACGATGCATGATTTGATTCTTAAAGATTTTTCAAATCCAACTAATTTATTTTTATATCCAGTGCCAATAATATTACCAAAATTATCAAAAACTAATTGTTTATTATAAATACCATCTTTTTCTTTGTCGTAAAAAGTTCCTGAAATTATATACACATTATATTTTTTTGAAAGATAAGTAAAAGCAGAAACAATAATATTTCTTTGATTATTAGTGTTTATAAAATTAAATAAAAAACTAAGATTTATTTTTGAAATAAAACTATCAAATATTTCTTCAAATTTACTACGAAATAATTTAATTGATATTTTTTCTTCTTTTGCAAATAACAAACAATAATTAATATTCTCTGGAAAAACAATAAGATCAGGTATCTCATCAAATTGACGAAACACCTGATCTTCTAAATAATCAATAAATGATTGAGAGTTTGTGCAGTGCTTAAGATTTAATTGAACTGCACAAACTTTCATACTATCCTCTCATCCAAGAAGCTACATCAGAAACAGTATTATCAACATTTATAGTTTCTGCTGCTTTAGCTTCACTTGCTGCTTTTTCAACTAAATAAGATTTAGTTACTGCAAGAATATAATATCCTATACAATCTTCAACATAATTTTCTTTTGTAATTGGATTTGGTATAGAATTTCCAGCATTATCTAAGACTGTATCAACTGGGATTGGTGCTCCATAAGGTCTTAATGCTAAAAATGCAGATTTAATATCTTCTAACTCTGTATCTCTAATAGGAATAGTAATAACAAATGCGATTGGATCCATTTTATTCTCCTACAGTGATATAAACATAAAATTCATCACTGTCCATAAAACCATTATTAACACTAAATCCAAAACTTGCTTCTCCAGTAAAATCTACATCAGGAGTATAAGTAACAACATTATTCAATATGGAAATAGTTCCTGATGTTGCAGAACCTAATGAATAAGAAAGACTTCCATTCAATGGATCAGTCCCTAATAATATAATATCAACTGGAGTATTTTTAGTTGCAATAGTATTAATATTTACGCTTGATGGTTTTACACAATTTACATCTATAATAATATTTGCAGCATTACTGTATTTTGTGCCATTAAATGCTCTGTAAACAATACCTAAAGTTCCATTGTAATTAGCATCAGGTATATATGTAAGAGTTTCTTCAGAAATACTTGCAGAACCAATATTTGGCTGAGTATAGATTTCAAAACTCAAAGGCAAATTATCAGGATCAGTTCCTGTTAAAATAATATCTATATTTTGGTTTGAATTTGTCGAAATAGATACATCTTCAACTACTGGATGATTTGAATATGTGTTTGCGGGAAATGCTTCTGACCTCAAATTGTCAAACCATGCTACAACATCTTGAGATCTTTGATTTGATTCACTTTCAGCAATAACTTTTGCATCAGACTCAGCTTTTTGTATCATGTGATTTTTATAAATATTAAATAAAAATTGAGCACAACATTTTTCCACAAATACTTCTTTTGTAATTGGATTTGGCTCTAAAACACCTAAACCTAAATCTACTCTTTCTTGATAGCTGAACATTTTAGCAAAAGCATTCTTGACATCTTCTGCATCAACTTGTCTAATTGGAACTTGTATTGTATATCCAACGTTATCTGGCATTTTATATCTCCCTATTGTATAATATCAATTCTTCTACGTCTATTATTTTCTTGACCCTTAAATGCAAGCGCCCATCCTATTCTTGGATTACCAGATGGCGAAGTTGTGTAATTTAAAGTGAAACCATTTTGATCTCCATTCAAATTTTCAATAAATCCATTCATTAGAAATCCAGGAGCTACAACATCTGCGTCAAAAAAGTTTATTGCATTACTTGATGTCAATGATGTCAAACCTTCATTTGGTGTTCCACTGTCTCCATCATTATTGCCAAAACCCACAGAAAACTGACATGGAAAAGTAAATAAATAAGCTGATCCCGTAACTGTTTTACTCGCGTTAGCTGTTAATGTTAATGAAGTGTCCGAAGCAACAGCTGAAACTGTACCAATTATATCGAAACCTGTATCATATATAACACTAGATGGTCCAAATTGCTGAAGAAATGAAGAACCTGTTCCAGTGACAGTAGCATTTGCTGTAGATGAAGTAATTGTTCCGACACCATTGTGATTTCTTCTGCTAACACCAAATCCTGAAAAAAGTGTAAATGATTCTGAATTAGTATTAGGAGCAGCATCTGCACCGGTGACATTGCTCGCAAAAGCTCCCATGACGTGTTCTGGCATAAAACCAGTTCCGTAAACTGATGTTCCAGCAGCAGTTCTTGTTGTGATATTTTGCAAACTAAAATCATCAGAAGATTCACTTTCTAATGCTAAAAAATAAAATCTATGTCCAGTATTAGTAGTTGACAAAGTAACAGCTAAACCAGCACCAGTGAATTGACTGACTGCTATAGAAGCTGTGGAAGCTAGTGTTCTAGTTCCATTACTTCCTACAAATCCTGTAGTCACGGATGTATTTTGACCATTTAAGTTGCTATAAGCTAAACTAGCAGCACTTCGTAATTGAGTTGTAGCAGCTCCAGTCACTCTGTGCCATGCTGCAAAATTTATATCAGAATCTGTAGTCGTATTTTGCCTATTGTGCATACCAAAAACTAGATCAGGTCTAAATCCTACATCAACGGGTGTTTCTCTATTGATAACTGTAATAGGGTCAGTAGCTCCTACAGCGGCATTCACATCATTTCCAGAAAATACAGTGAATATCATGTCCACTGGAGACTGAGGAGATCCAGTAACATCAAATCTGCCAACTATTGTACGATCTAAAAAACCTGTTGCTCTCCATGATCTTTGTATTGTTCTATCTATATTTCTGTCAACGACTGAACTAGTAACTGAAAATCCACTTCTGCATACTGTAGGATCTTGGTCTTCTTGACTTACTATATGTGTATTGACCATACTTAATCCAGTACCAGCAGTGTTTGTTGCACCAAAACCAACACCAATACATGGAAAGTCAGTTGTGCTATCAAAAGAACCAATGGCTGCAGAATTTGTGAGATGATAAACTACAAATGCTTTAGGAACACCAAAACCTTCAGGCAATAAAATATTATAAGCACCATTAGCTTGAGTTGCTGGAATTCTAGAATGTACTGTGCAAACTTTCATTAGACTTCTTGAAGCTCCAAATAGATAGAAAATGCTGCGTGTGTTGAGTTCAATGCTGTAAAGTTCAACCTTAATTTGTCACCTGATGTTAAAAATGTTCCAGCAGTTGAAAAACTATTTGTAGATGTTTCATAGATTCCAGCTCCGGCAATACTGATCGATGTCACAGCAATTGCACTAAAAGCTCCTAATCCTGATGATTTATCTATTTGAATTGTTGAAGTACCAGCTGAAGGTGTTTCAGCTCTAACATGGAATTCTTTAGGACGATATGTTAATGATTGTGTTGCATCTTCTGGTGAGTCAGGTATTCTTATTACTACTGCGTCAGCTCCAGAAGTGACAGGTGTAAATCCAGCACAAAATGATACTATAAGAGGCCTTAATGCTCTAATATGACCCGTTGTTGTGATAGCACCTAATGTTGCTGTTGTAAGACCTACACCTACTGAAATAGATGTAACCGTACCTGAACCACCTGCAGCAGGAGCAACCCAGATTAAGGTACCTGCAGTATCTGATTGTAAGTAAGAAGCTCCTGTACCTGGAAAGTTAGTTGGAAGTGTATATGTTCTGTTTTGTACGTTTGATGCACTAGCTTTGAAACCAACATAGTTAGTGTCATCAAGTCTATACGATCTTATTTCATTTCCAAAACGTGCTTCAAAAGAGTTACTTCCTTTGACAGCATTTGCATTTAATGCAAATTGTATTCCTGTGTCTACTGAAGTTCCAAAAGCAGCTCCACCCCTTACAGTAAGTTTGTGTGATAAAAAAGGACTTTGAGTTCCAATACCAACTGTTTGAGCAGCATATTCACCTAGAATTACAGTTCCACCAGCGCTGGATCTTAACTGTGGAAGTCCAGAAACATCATTGACCGACCAAATAGTTCCTACTGTAAGATTAGAATCAAGAGAAAAAACTTGTCCTTCATTACTAGTAAATGACAACGTATTGTCATCTAAAACTTCAAGAGTAATTACAGACGCACCTGCTGCAGCGCCAGTAAATACAATTTGAGGTTTAGCTGGAGATGGTTTACTTCTATTGCCGGTTATTCTTATATTTTTATCTGCGTCTGCCATAATTTCTCTCTTGTTATATTATAAAATAAATTTATAATCCATATCTTGATTTTTGAGCGTTATATACTTGCAATATTTCTGTTGCTGAAAGTTCTCTTAAATATAATTTTGCTTGAGAAATATCACCAGTAAAATTATTTATAGAAACTGGTCTTCCTGAAGCTCCAATGGTTAATATGGTATTACTTGTATTAGGAGTATAGATAGACGATGAAGCTTCTAAAACACCATTTAAATATGTTTTGCTTGCACTTCCACCAGCATTAGTAGCACACATAAAATACCATTGCCCAGTAGCCATAACTGTAGTACCTTGTGTACTTGTTGTTAAGGATCCAATAATATTGCCCCAAATAATAGTAATTTTAGTTCCGTATATACACATCTCAAAAAGAGTCGCACTTCCGTCAGAACCTAAACTCAATATTGCAGAATTGGCTACTGAAGATGGTTTGATCCAAGCCATCAATGTTCTTGCATATGACCCACTTGATCCAAAAACAGAACCAGAAGTTGCAGTTTGTGTTGTGCCATTAAAAGTTGCTATAATTAAACTCAATACTCCTGAAATAGTTGGAGTGTTGTTCAATGTCAGGTTTATTCCAGAAACAATATCTTTTAGTGAACCTACAGCGTTATAAGATGTAATATTTCCAAAATCATAAGATGACCTGAGTCCATCTACCGGCAATTTAGGTCCACCATTTTGTCCCATAATTATAATCCATACCTGCTTTTGTAATTTTGGTAATTTTTTTGAATTTCTTTTTGACTAAGAGCTTTATTGTAAAAATTAGCTCTTGCAATTTGACCGCTTATCCCAAATCCACTATTGTCACAGCCTATTCGCAAAGTACTATTAGTTAAATTAATTGGGGATGCTAATGCTGTATGAGCTAATCCACCATTAATGTAAAGCTTAATATTGTGAGTAGATCCTGATATTAATTCACTAACATACACAGCGTAGTACCATTGATGTAAATTGTATGTTGATGTTGTTGCTGCACCAGAATTACCATATCCTAATAACCATACTGTACTTGATGTAGCTAATGCCATACCTGTACCTGCACCATTAGCTCCTGTAGAAACAAGTCCTTGAGAAGATTTTCTTCCAAATCTCACCCATACTGCCATTGTTCTATTTGCTGTCCCTGAGACACCCGTATTTCCTCCAGAAGTTACAAAACCAGCTCCGCCAAATTCAAATGTTGTTTCACCTTTGGCAGAAATAAATGTCACACCAGATGTATTTAATTTGTCGTCATTTAATAATGAATTTATAGTATTTCCTGAACCAGAATATGAATTAAGATTTAAAGCGTCAATTCTGATTACAACACTATCAAGTGCTTGACCAAAAGGACCTACTGAACTTCCCATTATTGAGGTACCACCTATCCACCACCACTGGAAAAACCAAATCTACCCTTGAATGCTGCATAATTTTTTGCATGCTCTTGAGCTGTAAGTTGTCTGTTGTACATTAGGCACATTGCAATACGGCCTTGAAAATCTCTTACTCCACCACTATATCCTTCTGTACCTAAAAAATAAGCAAATGAAGCTGGGAACGTTGTCTGATTAGTTCTGTATGCTCCTAAGATATTCCATCCAGTGACCAGTGTTGCTCCATTTGCAGCAGAAACTCCATTGACGTAAAAAGTGGTTGAAGCATTACCCCAATCATCTGCATTTAATCCAGAAGATTTTATTGTCCAAGGTCCAGTTCCATTAGCTCCTCCAAAACGCATGCTTTTATCGGTATTTGTTGTATCATTAGAGGCTGCTATTAACCCTACCAATGATGCATTATTATTTACAGTAAAATCAGGCTGAAAAATAATTGTGCAATCAACGTAAGCTTGAGATTTTGTAGAAGATATATAATTTGCACTTGAAGCTGTAGCAAAATTCCAGTAACTTGAAACTCCAGCACCAACGTAAGATATTGTGCCATTAATCGTGCCATGAGCATCTTGCCCAGAAAGATCATTTATAGCAGTTCCAGATCCGGGATAAGATCTTGTATTGGAAGCATCAATATTTAAAATTAATCCATCTGTTACTATATTTGGGTTGAAATAATGTCCCATACTAATACTCCGTCACAAGTTTAGGTATATCTTTTCTTTCTGCCCACACTGAATAATAACAACGTATTGAGTTCATAAAATTGTCTGCAATGTAAACATTATAATTTTCAATTTTTTCTACATAAAGTTGAGAATATCTTCCAATAGGAGTAAGGTGAACTGTGTAAGAATCTTCATGAACTAATCCGATCCAGTGATCAGGCACTTCAATAATATTTGAACCATTAAGTTCTCCTCTTACATAAACACCATTTTCTGGACCTTCTAAGCTTCCGTATCTTAGCTTCATCCCAGGTTTTGTTGGGTGATTAATTACAAAGCTCTTATTTGTAGCAGATAATTCACCATTGATTTCTAATTCATACTGTGGATTAGAAATTCCAATACCAATTTTAGTTGAAGAAGCTGATAATACATTTACCCATAAACCTGATGTATATCCACCACCAGCTAAGGAGAACATAGAAACAGTAACTGCAGTACCACCAACTGAAATATATTCAAATCCTCCAGCTCCACCAAAAGAACCATTATTATTGAATTGAATTTGTTTTGGACTACCAGCTGGAGAACCACTTCCTCCTCCTGGTGAGTTGACCCATGACATATTTCCTGAAGTATCACACTGTAAGAATGATGCTCCAGTTCCAGGTGCTGTAAGAGGTAATTTATAGAATATATCAGCAGCTTGGGATTCATGTGCTCTAATGTAACTCATAAAGTTACTTGAGACTGTTGATCCTCCAATACCAATACCTAAAGTAGAGTGTATGGAGAACAAGTTACTGCTATAAGATGCTGTGCCTTGATCTTGTGAATACTTAAATCTCAGTGCAGAAGCATAAGTTGCTGGTCCTTGTGGGACAACTTCAGCAGCAAATCTACTGTAATAAACATTTGCAATTCCAGATCTACCAACCATTTCGAAAGTTGGAGACCATCTTGTTGCTTGTCCACCAGACGCTAATCCATTTTCAAGTCTGAGACCAACTTGAGTAGATGTTGTATGGGAAGCATTGGAATTAATTTGTAAAGTGTATCCACTATTTTGCCATGTAAGTCCAGTAGCTCCACCAAACGCTCCAGCATTGTTGTATTGTAACTCTGTAGTATTTCCAGCAGGTGTTGCACTTCCTCCGGTAGGTGAATTTACCCAAATCATGGTTCCAGCTGTATCTGATTGTAAAATAGATGAACCAGTAGATGGATAAGCTAAAGGAAGAGTATAAACGGAATTTGCAGATGTTGCTCCAGCTTTGAATCCAGTGTGGTTTCCGTTTGTAGAGTTATAGAGTTGTATACCTTGTCCAACACTTAATGATAATCCAATAGCAGCACCACCAGCAACAACAAATGCACCACTATTTTTAGAAAGAGTTGCTGTAGTTGTATATACTGATGAACCTGTTGCTGTTATTTGAAATGTATCTACATTTTCATTGACAAATCTGATTCTATTATTAGTAGTTGTTCCTAAGACTAATTCAGCTGTAGCGGCTGTGACATATACTGCGTTAGGAATATTTGTGCTTCCTAATCCTGTAAATCCACTGGAGTTCATTCCAAAGGTGCCATAAGCTCCTGTATCGGTTGAAATATCATTATTAACAACTAAGTCAGAAGATGCAGCAGCTCCATTATTACTATTCTGAATAACTACTTGGTTATAACCGTTTACACTTGATTGGAAAGCTGCAAGTAAATTTGCTGCTGCATATGTAAGGTTTCCTACAGCAAACAAACCAGAAGTAGCTGCTGTAGCACTTAGATTGCCGCTAAATACTCCAGATGTTAATACATTACTTAAGGAGTTGAATGTAAGGTTTGTATCAGTTGAAAGAGCAACACCAGAACCACCATTTACTGGAGAGAATGTCAAGAAATGTGAAGCATTAGTATTAGCTGAAACAGTATTTACATTTTGAGCAGTTGTTGCAGTCCCTGTGACATTTCCAGTAAGAGTTCCAAAGAAGTTGGTAGCAGTCACAGCTGTTCCTGATAAATTACCAGAGAAAACATCTGCAGTAAGAACATTAGTCCCTGGATTGAACTGTAACTGAGCGTCTGAAGAAACCGCAACTCCTGAAGCTGTAGCATTCACAGGAGAAAACAACAAGTAGTGTGCTCCCGCAGTAGTTGCAGCAGTAGTATTTATATTTGCAGATGTAGTAGCTGAACCTACACTTCCTACTAGAGTTCCGTAGAAGTTTGTGGCAGTTATTGCTGTTCCAGTTACATTTCCTGAGAATGTAGTTGCGGAAAGAACATCAGTTGCTGGGTTATATGTAAGTTGAGTATCACTAGATAATGCAACGCCGGATCCTCCATTAGTTGGGGAGAATGCAAGGTAATGGACAGCTGCTGTAGTAGCTGCTACTGTATTTACGCTTTGTGCTGTAGTTGCATTACCAGCAAGAGTTCCGTAGAAGTTTGTAGCAGTTATTGCACTTCCTGTAATGAAGTTTGCAAATAGATTTCTCCAAACTAAAGT
>Ga0209086_10001730_pt1 | contig 17543 bp, 17 predicted proteins | sample M_130207_XF_Meta_FD_187312 | JGI IMG/M metagenome (GOLD analysis project Ga0209086, IMG submission 187312) | Freshwater microbial communities from Lake Montjoie, Canada to study carbon cycling - M_130207_XF_MetaG (SPAdes) (version 2) | ecosystem: Environmental > Aquatic > Freshwater > Lake... | reverse complement strand
GCGCACGGGGCTTTGGCGAACGCGATATGGGGCGCTCGCCCTATCTAAGAAGGAGTCCGATCAACTTGGTCACGAACCTGACGCTACCGAACCAATGGCAGGGTGCGCAACGACACCGCAAGAGGTTTCGGGGGATTTATGGTCAGCGCAGGCCTGAGAGGGGCGCTGAGTGGGCAATCAAACGGGCGGTGAGCTCGGTCTGATCAGTCAGCGTTGACAGAATCGGTCAACGAGGCCAATTCGGCATCGAGGAGCGCTGATTCGACTTCCGCGATCACTGCCCGCCAGTCGTATCCAACACCTTTACCCGGGTAGGTCTGTTCGGGTGACATATTGACGGTACTAACCGTGTTCAAACACTGTTGAGTGAAAGGGGTCGAGTAAATACTCATTGGTCGGACCTCCCGGTTGTTGTCGTTGTCAGGTGTTGGGTGATTATCACTTCGCTGTTGGACCGTAAGTAAACGGACTGCGGAAACCTATAGACAATTGACCCCTATGTCTATTCATTTCGGGATATTTTTTGTCTATGTGACATGCGCTACACCTTGCTAGGAATCCCCAGCGTGTTGGGGGTGTTGAATCGGAGGCACATCACTTCCGATGTGGCGTTATCTGAGAAAGAACGAGGACCCGTCGTGGGCTTAGCAATTGAACTATCCAGTGAGAATTTTGAGTCGACGATTACGGACAATGACCTTGTTCTTGTTGACTTTTGGGCTTCGTGGTGCGGGCCCTGTCGCCAATTTGCTCCGGTCTTTGAAGCGGTTGCCGAGAAGAACCCGACGGCAGTCTTCGGCAAGGTCGATACCGAGGCTCAGCAAGATTTGGCTGGATCTTTCGGAATTCAATCAATCCCGACGTTGATGGTCTTTCGTCAAGGCGTGATGTTGTACAACGCCCCTGGTGCGTTGCCGCAACATGCTCTTGAAGATTTGGTGACCAAAGCCCTTGAGTTGGACATGGATTCGGTGCGGGCAGAAATTGCGGCGCAAGAACAAAACAACTCGTAGTTACACAGCGTCACAGAGTGTCAGAAGAGTGTCAGAACACGTGACTTACCGCTGAAAATTGTAAAAGTACTATGAATACTTTTGTTAATTTTTTGTAGTTGACCTGCGATTGTCCATGTAGTGTTCACGTTGCCGCTCCCGCCAGCGGCACCAACGGCCCGGCCAGCTTGAGCTTCACCGCTCGCTACCGGGTCGTTGATTTTTCCGCTGATTTTTGCCAGTTGATTTATGTCAGTTGATTTATGTATACGGTGTCATCCATGTCGAACACAGCAGGTCACGGTCTCCCTTTTGTTGATGCCAGCGAGGTCGGTATGAGTGCCGAACGATTGGCCCGCATTGAAGGTCGGTTCAAGACCTACGTTGATGAATCGTTTCTTTCTGGCTGGGCTCTCACGATTGCGCGAGAAGGAAAGATCGCTTTATCCGCTTCCTACGGTCTAGCTGACCGTGAAAACAACAAACCAATTGTCGACGACACGATCTATCGCATTTTCTCGATGACTAAGCCCATTACTGCTGTCGCCGCGATGATGTTGTGGGAAGAAGGCAAGTTTGAACTTCACGATCATGTCTCAAAGTTCATTCCTGAATTCGGTGATTCAAAAGTTTTCCTTGGTGGATCATTTTTAAAGCCAATGCTCGGACCACAAACAAGCGCCATGGAAATGTGGCATCTATTCACGCACACCGCTGGTTTGACCTACGGCTTTATGTATTCGCATCCAGTTGATGAGTTGTATCGCCGTGCCGGAATGGAATGGGGATTCCCACGCGAACTCGATCTTGCTGGCGTGTGTTCATTGCTCGCACAGCAACCACTCTTGTTTCAACCCGGAGCCGAATGGAATTATTCAAATTCAATTGATGTTCTTGGGCGCGTCGTTGAGGTGATTAGTGGTCAACGTTTAGGTGACTTTCTACATGATCGAATTTTCGCGCCGCTCGGAATGACCGACACTGCGTTCTATTGTCCTGAAGAAAAAGGCGATCGTTTAGCGGCGTTGTATCTCGCGCATCCCAAGACTCGCTTGGCGAGACGCGGCGACGCCGCCGATCGTGGAACGAATAAGTTGCCCGCGGCCGATGGTGGTGGCGGAGGTTTAGTGTCAACGATGCCCGACTACGTGCGTTTCGCTGAAATGTTGCGCCGTGGTGGCGAATTCAATGGGGTGCGTTTGTTGTCGCCGCGAACAGTGCAGTACATGGCGAGCAATCACTTGCCGGGCAATGCCGATCTCACCGAGTTTGGTCGACCGCTCTCTGCCGAAACCGATTACGACGGTGTCGGATTTGGTCTTGGAGTAAGTGTCACTCTTGATCCAGTCGCGACGAAATCTGCTGGTTCGGTTGGCGACTTTGGTTGGGGAGGGGCGGCCAGCACTTGGTTCATGGTCGACCCCGTTGAAGACATCACTTTGACCTTCATGACTCAACTCATGCCCTCAGGCACACATCGTTTGAGTTCGCAGTTGAAGCAGATGGTGCACCAGGCCTTAGTTGACTGACGGGTACGATTGACGCAGAGGTGAGCACATGTTTCAACCAATGCCCAAAGATGCACGAATTTATGTAGCCGGTCACGGTGGTCTTGTCGGTAGTGCCGTCGTTCGTCGCTTGCAGGCTGGTGGTTTCACCAACATTCTCACCGCAACTCGTGCACAACTCGATCTGCGCGATCAAGGTGCTGTGAATACATGGTTCGAACACAATCGGCCCGATTATGTGTTCTTGGTTGCAGGCACTGTCGGTGGAATTTTGGCGAACAGCACGCGGCCTGCAGAATTTATTTACGACAACCTCATGATTCATGGCACTGTGGTTGAAGCAAGCCATCGTGTGAGTGTCACGAAGTTGTTGTATCTCGGCAGCTCATGCATTTATCCACGCCATGCAACTCAACCCATCACTGAAGAGCAATTGCTCACTGGCCCGCTTGAGCCCACCAACGAGTGGTACGCGATTGCCAAGATTGCTGGCATCAAATTGTGTCAGGCCTATCGCCGTCAATACGGCAGCGATTTCATTTCGGCCATGCCCACCAACTTGTATGGTCCCGAAGACAACTTCGACTTGTCATCGAGTCATGTGTTGCCAGCGCTCATTCGCAAGTTCCACGATGCCAAGCAAAGTGGTGGCAAAGACGTCGAGATCTGGGGCACCGGAAGCCCGATGCGCGAGTTCTTACATGTTGACGACTTGGCCGACGCTTGTGTTTTCTTAATCGAAAATTACAGCGACGACATGCACATCAATGTGGGCACCGGAATCGACTTGAGTATTCGTGAGTTGGCCGAAAAGGTACGCGATGTTGTGTATCCAGCCGCCGAACTTCGCTTCGATACGTCAAAGCCCGATGGAACTCCCCGCAAAGTTTTGGATGTGAGTCGTTTGAACAATCTGGGTTGGTCGCCGAGTTACACCCTCGACAGTGGACTAGCCAGCACGTATCAATGGTTCTTAGATCAGCAAGACAGTCACACCGCCATGCGCGGCATGAAGCAATAACTACTAATTCACCTGACGGGTGTGATTGACCCAATAGGGTTCGCGCAATTTGAACTTTTGTAGTTTGCCCGTTGCTGTGCGTGCGAGTTCATTTCTGAATTCGATGCGCTTTGGACACTTGTAGCCCGCCAATTTTGTTTTGACGTAAGCAATCAGTTCTTCTTCGGTGAGAGCCGATGTCGGGTTCTTCACGACGAGTGCCATGACCATTTCTCCCCACTTTTCATCGGGAACTCCAATGACGGCAACTTCGTTGACATCGGGATGATTGAAAACTGCATCTTCAACTTCGATTGATGAAACGTTTTCACCACCCGAAATGATCACATCTTTCTTGCGATCGCTAATTGCTAAGTAGTGATCGGCATCAATGTCGCCACCATCGCCCGTATGGAACCACTCAACTCCGCCGGCATCATCGCTGGCGGCATGAATTGCATCGGCGGTGGCTTCGGTTTGATCCCAGTATCCCTGCATCACCACGTTGCCGCGGGCAAGAACTTCGCCTTGGTCGGAAATACGTAACTCAACTCCGAGTGCGGGCGAACCAGCGCGCGAAAGTTTTTGGGCTCGTTCGGCCGACGTGAGTGCATCAAATTCTTCGCGGGTGCGATTCATCGTGAGGAATGGTGACGTTTCGGTGAGACCGTACAACTGAACGAATTCCCAACCGAGTTCGGTTTCCATTCGTTCGATTGTTTTTGTCGGAGGTGGTGCACCGGCAACAACCATGCGCACGCGATTGCGGCCAGGTATCGGGCCATCCCAATTTGCCGCAGCATCAAGAACCATGTTCACAACTGCTGGAGCACCACACAACATGGTGACTCCGTGCTCTTCAATGCGACGTAAAATTTCGGCACCGTCTACTTTGCGCAAGATGATGTGGCGTCCACCCATGCCAGTAACCGCGTACACCATGCCCCAACCGTTGCAATGGAACTGCGGAAGCGTGTGCAAGTACACGTCGCGATCATTGACGCCCATCTGCCAACCGAAAGTTGCTGCGTTCAACCACAAGTTGCGATGTGTGAGTTGCACGCCCTTCGGTCGTGCCGTCGTGCCACTCGTGTAGTTGATAGTTGCGGTTGCGTCTTCATCGGGAATCCAGGGTTTGGGTTCAACCCCGAAGCGCATGAGAATTTGATCTGATGCAGCGCCGATGATGAATTTGTGTTCACACTCAACTGATTCCATTGCTTCAACAAGTTCGGGGTCGATGAGTAACACCCGAGCACCAGAGTGCTTCACGATGTATTTCACTTCTTCGGCAACCAGCCTGAAGTTGACTGGCACCAAGATGCGTCCAGATCCAGAGACACCAAAGAATGCGGTCAAGAGACGAGCCGAGTTGTGTGACACCATGGCGACGCGCTCGCCGACACCAATTCCGAGAGCATCAAGACCCGCAGCCATGGCTCGAGCCCGTTCGGCGACTTGCCCGTAGGTGAGTGATCCCCACGACTCGGCGGGCTGATCGGGCTCATCGACGACCGCAATGCGATCTGCATAGAGAAGTTCGGCCCGACGGATGTGATCGATGATGGTCAACGGAACGCGCATAGGTAAACAGTAGGCATTTTGAGGTGCATTGACCATTAACGAGTGGCTGCACAGCCCATATTGGCGTGATCGGGGATACCCTGCACATCAACATGAGTAATTTCGCCCCCCGCAAGGGAGCGCCTCGGAGTCCGCGTCGTCCGCGTGACTCTGCCGGACAAGAAGAAGTTTCCGGCCCCGCGCAACCTTTAACCAGTATCAATGTCCTTCCGCCAGTCGAGACCCCTACGGGTTTCGCCAAGCTTGGAGTTCCTCCCGAAGTCGATGCAGGTCTTGCTGCTGCTGGCTTTGCCAATCCATTCGCGATTCAGATTGAAGCGATTCCTGTAGCGATGCAAGGTCACGATGTGTGTGGCCGCGCCAAGACCGGTTCGGGTAAGACCCTCGCCTTTGGTGTGCCAATGCTGTCGCGTATTTCGATGAAGGCCGAGCCGATGAAGCCTTTGGGCTTGGTGCTGGTGCCGACGCGTGAATTGGCCGTGCAAGTTGCCGAAGTTCTTGAACCGTTAGCCCGCCATTCTGGTCGACACGTATTGGCCGTCTACGGCGGAGCAAGTCGTCACCAGCAAGTTGAACACATGGCCAAGGGCATCGAGATTGTTGTTGCCACACCATTGCGTTTGATCGACTTGTTGAAGTCGAACGAAATTGATTTGTCTGCAGTTGAAGTTGTCGTACTCGACGAAGCCGACCGTATGGCCGACGATGGCTTTACTCCGCAAGTTGAATGGGTATTGCGTCGTTGCACCGGTCGTAATCAGACGATGTTGTTCTCGGCAACTCTCGACGGTGATGTTGGCCACTTGATTCGCCAGTTCATGAAGAACCCAGTTGAAGTAGCCATTGACGAAGCAACTGACACTGTTGGAACGATGCACCACTTGTGGCTCGCCGCTCACCACATGGACAAAGACAAAGTTGTTTCTGCGATTTCACGCGGTGCGGGCAAGACCGTGGTGTTCTGTCAGACCAAGCGTGTGTGCGATCGTGTCACCGACAACTTGATTGCCCTCGGTATAAACGCCGCAGCAATTCATGGTGACTTGGCACAACCGGCGCGCGAAAAAGCGATGCGTCGTTTTGCTGAGGGATCTTTGAGTGTTCTTGTCGCAACCGATGTGGCAGCACGTGGTATTGACATTGACGATATTGCGGTAGTGATTCATTACGAGCCAGCCAAAGACAATAAGGACTACTTGCACCGTTCGGGACGAACTGCTCGTGCTGGTCGCGATGGTTGGGCAGTGACGTTGGTTGAGTACAACCAGCACACTCAAGTGACGATCTTGCAGCGCACCATGCGCATGCCGATCACCAAATCAATTGAAGTCTTCAGCAATAATCCGAAACTCTCGAACCTCGCCGAATTTATCGAGTGATTCTGGTGTCGTTTTCTTTGGTAATACCAACGAAAACGACACCAGAATCACAAGGTTATTTGGCTAACCAGGATGGGCGTGAGGTCTCAAAGTTGGCGATTTGATCGGCGTGCGAGAGCGTGATGCCGATGTCGTCAAGACCGTTCAAGAAACGATGCTGGTTCTGTGGTTCCATCGGGAACGACTCGGTTAAACCGATACTCGGAACTTCAACGATCAATCGTTCCATGTCGACCACGATGTTGGTCTTGGGATCGGCTTCAATTGCGGCCCAAATTTTTTCCACTGCCTCAATCGGCAAGGCAACGGGTGCCAAACCATTCTTGGTGCAGTTGTTGCGGAAAATGTCGCTAAAGCTTGGCGCAATGACTGCATCAAATCCGTATTGCTGAATTGCCCACACGGCATGTTCGCGTGATGAGCCAACACCAAATGATGGACCAGCCACCAAGATTGATGCTCCGGCGTAACGCTCATCGTTCAACACAAAACTGCGATCATCGCGCCAGGTTGAAAACAGACCAGCTTCGAAACCAGTTCGTTCAACTCGCTTGAGCCAATCGGCGGGAATGATCTGGTCGGTGTCAACGTCGCTGCGACGCAAGGGGATTCCGTTACCGGTGAGAATTTGAACACTCTTCATGATGCTTCCTTCACTTCAGATCTGCCTGAATCTAAATCTGATGGGGTGGCGAAGGTGCCGGCAACTGCAGTTGCTGCGGCGACTTCGGGGGACACTAAGTGAGTACGACCGCCACGGCCTTGACGACCTTCGAAGTTGCGATTACTTGTACTTGCTGAACGCTCACCTTGCGTGAGCTTGTCGGGGTTCATGGCCAAGCACATCGAACAACCGGGCTCGCGCCAATCGGCGCCAGCGGCACGGAAGATTTCGTGCAAGCCTTCAGCTTCGGCTTGCGCTTTCACTGAGTGACTTCCAGGAACAACCATCACGCGCGGAACGGTGACTGTGCGACCTTTCATGACTGAAGCAGCAGCGCGCAAGTCTTCGATGCGGCTGTTGGTGCATGAACCAATGAAAACCGTGTCAACTTTGACGTCGCGCAACAATGTTCCGGGGGTGAGGCCCATGTATTCAAGTGCACGAGCAACTGTCTCGCGGGTTGTGGGATCGGCGAAGTCGTCGGGTGACGGAATTGGTGCATCAATGCTCGCGACTTGTGCAGGGTTAGTTCCCCACGTCACTTGCGGAACAAGTGTGCTCGCATCGATCACAACTTCTTTGTCAAACTTTGCGCCGGCATCGGTGCTTAAGGTCTTCCAATAGGCAACGGCCTTGTCCCACTCGGCGCCTTGAGGTGCATGAGTACGACCCTTGAGGTATTCGAACGTTGTTTCGTCGGGCGCGATGAGTCCAGCTTTTGCACCGGCTTCAATTGTCATGTTGCAGACGGTCATGCGACCTTCCATTGATAACGCCTGAATTGCTGATCCACGGAACTCGATGACATAACCAATGCCACCAGCGGTTCCGATATTGCCGATGATTGCCAAGATGATGTCTTTAGCGGTGACTCCTGCGGGCAAGGTGCCGTTGACTTCAACGCTCATCCACTTGGGTCGGCTTTGGGGAAGAGTCTGCGTTGCAAGCACATGCTCGACTTCGCTTGTTCCGATACCAAATGCCAATGAACCAAATGCTCCGTGAGTTGCGGTGTGGCTGTCGCCGCACACGATGGTCATACCAGGCAAGGTGCGACCTTGTTCGGGTCCGATGACGTGCACGATGCCCTGCAATGGATTGCCCATCGAGAACAACTCAACACCAAACTCTTTGGCGTTGTTACGCATGACTTCAACTTGGCGTGCCGAAATCGGGTCGGCAATGGGCAAATGAATGTCGGCCGTCGGCACATTGTGGTCTTCGGTTGCAATCGTGAGTTCGGGGCGACGAATCGGGCGCTTGGTTAAACGCAGACCATCGAAGGCTTGCGGACTTGTCACCTCATGAACGAGGTGTAAGTCGATGTACAAAAGATCGGGTTCGTCGACAGCCGAGTGCACGACATGGTTGTCCCAGACTTTCTGGGCGAGGGTGGTGGGGTTGCTCATAATTTCCTCAGTTGTTGAGTTTCTTTTGACGTGGATTTTCTCAGTATGTGGGATAGTATTCTTACTGTATGGACAGCATATCGGGCGTTGGAGTTGTTGACAAGGTGGTCGCGGTTCTGCGTGCCCTTGAAGCCAATGGTCCCTCGTCATTGGTCGAATTACAAGAAGCCACCGGCATGCCACGAGCCACCGCGCATCGTTTGGCCTCGGCTCTTGAAGATCACGGTTTGGTGCGGCGCGAGACCGACGGCAAATTTGCTCTCGGACTTGGTCTGGTGAGTATGGGCAAAGCCGCATCGTCGGCGTTACCGCTGATGGACATTGCCCGACCAGTGCTTGATGCCTTGCGTACCACGACCGGTGAATCTGTTCAGCTCTATATGCGCGAGGGTGAAGGTCGCCGTTGCGTTGTCTCGCTTGAGTCACCACACGGACTGCGTTGGATTGTTCCTGAAGGTTCGTTGTTGCCACTTGGTGCAGGATCGGCTGGACACGTATTGGCCGGAGAGCGCGTCGACAAGCGCGGCTGGATTCAGTCAATCGGCGAACGCGAAGCGGGCGTGGCATCGGTGAGTGCTCCGGTTGTGAACGCGCATGGAATTATTGTCGCGGCAATCAGCGTGAGTGGTCCGATTGAACGTTTGTCGCGTAAGCCAGGTGAACGACATGGTGTCGCTGTCGTCAGAGCCGCGAAAGATTTAGCGAAGCTTTTGTAATTATCGCCGTTGAGGTTTTGTGATTCCCACAGTACGGGCATGACAAAAACACTTGATGACAAAGCCGACGACATTCACGAACCCGCACTACTTGTTGCGCAATTTATTGACTCTTTGGTACATGCTGAATTAGAAGATCCTTTCGAAATTGATCTTGCCCGGTTGTACGCCATGCCTGAAAATGAAAATCACGATTGGCAAATTGCGTTCGAGGCGAATCCATACGAATTGATGCTGAACAATCCTCGTCCTCCAGAAACCAAAGCAGGGTGCTTGGTCGTTACTGGCTGGGCGGCACCGATTGAAGGAGCCCCCACTCCCGACTATGCGCCGACATCTCGGCCGAGTAAACACCCAAAACGTCAACGTGTCCGGGTCTGCATCGCGATTTGTGATGGAAAAATTGCCACAGTGATGCGATCGAGCGATGAGCCTGACGAAGTGAAAAACATGTCAGAGCGCGGGATGGGCGGAATTCCTGATGTTCTCGAAGCCTGGTGGGCCGGACCGTCTCGTTAATTCCCACTGAACTCTTACCAACAGAGCACCACCTACTCGTTGCAGTGTTGTCAGACTGTGTGAATGAAAATTTCTCGACACATTGCCTTGGCGGCTGTTGCCTTAACGTTAGTGGCTTGTAGTTCCTCATCTGATGCCAACACCACGACGGTTGTGTCCGTCACAGATGCGGTTGAACAAACGACAACCACCGGAGCAGAGGTGGCGGGCACTGAGGCTCCAGCGCCCGACGTACCAGCCAACAGCGCATTGCCTGCACTAGGTGAATGTCCAACAGCCGTCTTTCTAGATTTAACCGCAGTCATTGGTGCTGGTGAAGAATATGCAATGCCTGAAGTATTAGTTGAGTGCACCGACACCGAACTTGTGGTGACATCAAACGGCATGCCGAGTTACACGTACGAACCCCTGACACCAAATGGGCTGAACGAACAAGAGTGGGTGTGGCGTGTTCCGTTAAAGCCAACTGTGGCAGCGTCGACCACTTCTATTGCTGATGTTCTAGGAACTCTTGGTTTCACCACAACAGGATTGCCAATCTATGGTCCGACCGAAGGCCCAGTTCCCACTGATCAAGCATTTGGTGATCCGGTGTACAACGGGATTCTTGATACCTGTGGCGGACACACCGGCTACGCCGCCGACTATCACAATCACGCGTTGTACTCAGATGTGTATTGCAATCTCACAAGTTCGGTCATTGTCGGATACGCGCTTGACGGATTCCCGATCTACAACTCGGTCGGATGTCTCAATGTTGATTGCACAGATACCGCACAGTTCATTTCGGGCTACGACATGACTGGTGATCCCACGTCGTATTCGTGGAAGGCCTACACCTACAACTCAACAGGTAAGACGAACGTTCTCGATGAATGCAACGGACGTATCGGGCCTGACGGAACGTATCGCTATCACGTAACTGACGCATTTCCGTACATCATTGGATGCTTTGCTGGAACCTCAGCAACACAAACTGGAAATGCTGCTGCCGATATGCCGCCCATGGGCGGTGGTGGTGGCAATCCGCCACCGGACGGAAATGGCCCGCCACCGAACGGCTGAGAATTAGAACGTTGACAGCAAGTCGATGACCACAACGAGGTCAGTCGATGCTGGAAGTTTCATATCGCTATTTCCCTCGGTGCCAAATGCATCAGCAAAAGGAATCGTCAACTGACGTCGCCCGCCGACTTTCATGCCGGGAATGCCGTCAATGAGTCCTGGCAACGAGCCACCTTCGTCAAGTAACAGACCCACTGGACTGGGGTCGCCCCACGTGCTGGCCAACTGTTCGCCAGTATCAGCGCGGTAGGCAATGATGTGCACAAGAACGTTCGAACCGGCTTTGGCTGCGTCGCCTTTGCCGTCAACGAGATCTTCGCTGACTAGCGCATCGACATTTGCTGCGCCTTCAATGGTGATGTCGGGTGCATCGGCTGCGTCAATGGGCGGGACAATGGCCACTGCATCAACAATGAATGAAATAGCCGAGTCGGGCGGAATCGCATCGCCAGATCCGGCCGCGCCATAGGCAAGTTCGGATGGAATATCTAACTGACGTTGTCCGCCAGCCTTGATACCGATCAGGCCTTGTTCCCAACCGGGGATGACTGCACCGGATCCGAGGGTGACGGGGAACGGATCGCTTCCGTAGTTGCCGTCGAAACGCTTTCCGTCTTTAGTCAACACGCCGACGTAATACACGTACACAGTTGAACCTTCAACTGCTGCTTCGCCATCACCTTCGGTGATATCGGTAATGACCAACTCTGTGGGAATCTCGGCCGGTAAAGAAACTTTCGGCTCGTTCACCAAATCGGCTGGATCTGAGGTTTCCGAATCAGCGGTTGAAGCTAATGGATCGGTAGTTTTCGTCTTATTGAGGAGACTTGAATCGTCACCGCCACATGCAGCAATCAAAAGAGTGGACGAAAGTGTGAGCGCAAGAAGGGCGCGTGATGTACGTGATGACATCTGCAACACGCTATCCGTGTTGGGCTAACCATTCCGCTTCACGACGGCCCATTTCGGTGCTGGGAGCGCCTTCGGCGAATGGCCAAATTTCTTCGGAGATTCGCCGGTAGTTGCCGCTTGCACCTAATTCGCCAAGAATTGCATACAGCCCAAGATTGATGCGCTGAATAAAGACAAATGGTTTGGGAACTGTGGCATATTGCGCAATCGGGCTTGACCGGTCAAACGTGTGGCGCACAATTCCGCTCGAATATTCGGGTGTCCACGTGATGTCTTGGTCTTTGCGAACTGGTTCGTAAAAGCGCCCGAAGTATGTGCCGACATCTGCTGTTTCAACCGGAGCATCGCGTTGCAACATGCCAGCATTTTCTAAGACTGAACGAAACGCTGGAATATCACTTTCGTATGCGGCAGATTTCACCATCGAAATAAACGTGTTCATTTCGCTGTCACTGAAATGTTTGACCAATCCAAAGTCAAGGAATGTCACGCGACCGTCTTCATGAAAGATGTAGTTGCCAGGATGCGGGTCGCCGTTGAATTTATGCATCCCATACAAACTGCGAAAGACAAACCGAAAAAGACACTCGCCAGTGAGATTCTTTTGTTCTTGATCTTGTTGCATTAACTCAGCGAAAGACATTCCGTTGACGAGTTCGGTGGTAAGAACTCGTGAAGTACTGAACGTTGGCAGCACTTCGGGAACGCTGATGTACGGGTGGCCTCGGTAGTAGTCGACGAAAAGTTGCTGATTTTGTGCTTCACGCGAGTAATCAAGTTCTTCACGAATTCGTTCTTTGACTTCTTGCACCATGTCGCTTGGGTCGAGCCCACTAAAGCTCTGTTGCAACAGCGCACCTAGAAAATCGGCGTTACGTAGATCGGCGTCAATCGCTTTGTCGACTCCGGGATATTGCACCTTCACCGCAACGGCGCGTTCTTTGCCAGTGATTGGATCAATAATGACGGCGCGATGAACTTGACCAATAGATGCCGACGCAATGGGCACAGGATCCCATTCCACAAAAATTTTGTCGGGGGCGGCGCCAAGCTCGCGTTCAATGACTTCGGCGGCGAGATCACTTGACATTGGAGGTGCACTTGCTTGCAACTGCGATAAGGCGGCACGCATGGGAGCGGGTAAACCATCATCGAGATAACTGGCCATCTGGCCAAGCTTCATCAACGCACCTTTCATATTGCCCAGGCGTTCAGAAACTTGTGCGGCGGTCTTCAACTCAGTTTCGTGATTAATCTCAATGCGACGTTCGGCTGACGAAAAAACTTTGCGAGCCGATGCCGACGCATATGTTGCTCCGACTCGCGCACCCAAGCGCACAACTTCGGCATTACGAGCAACCAAATTTCCGCGGCGAATCGCACTTGTAATCTTTGCGCTACCGCCACGCTTTTTGATCAAGTAATAAATCGCTGGGGCACTGAGCGCGATGATTCCGGCGCTGGTGCGCTTCTTCACGACGAAACCTTCGACTGCTCATCATTGTTTCGCTCAATGATTGAGTTGACACCCTCAATAATCATCTGACTCATATTGGGAGCCAGCGCAACAATTGCATCGTGTTGGCCGTCGATGCGCACAGCTTGTGCTTGTGAAATTTCGGAATACAACTTCAATTGTCGATGCACAGGTATCACTGGATCACGCAATGTGATGATGTGAGAAGTCGGAACATCAATTTCTGGTAACCATTCGAGGGCCGAGAAATTACCGATGGCGTGACCGGCCTCTAAAACCATGCGCCAGTCGTGAAGTTCAATTTGGCTCATCGCCCACGGACCCCACTTTGATGCTTTACGTCGCAAGAAGAGTCTTTCGGTGAGCCACTCTTGAGCAAACGGGGGAGTCAAGCGCGCTAACGCACCCATTCCGGTGAGTCCAAGAAATCCCATGCGTTCGCCACGACTGTGAGCAAAACTTCCGGCGGTGGCGCACAACATCAATCCATCAACGATTGATCGGTGACGACGCCACATCAATAACGCGATCGGTCCGCCCATCGAGTAGCCAACTGGAATCACTTTTTTGATTCCGAGTTCAGATAACAAACACGCTGCATCGTCGGCGCAGTCGGCTAAACGAAATGGTTTACGCGTGCGAATACCGCGACCATGTCCGCGATGATCCATAGCAATCACGCGAAAATGTTGACCAAGAGTTTCATAGATCGCAAACCAATTGAGATCGGCCGTTGCGGTCCAGCCGTGTAACAACAACACCACTGGCGCATCAGGATGTGGGCCTGGCAATTCGCGGATGAACGTGGTTCCACGACCCGGTAGTTCGAAGTCACGTCCAGGTGGCAGTGGGGGAATGCCGGTTTCGTTGCTGGAATTATCTGAACTCAGGGCAACTCCACGCTGATAATCGTCACGTTCAATTTTGAACCGTTGGGAGTTTCGTACTCGGCGGTCTCGTTAATGCCACGACCGAGAATTGCTTGACCAAGCGCCGACTCGGGAGTCATGGTGGCGGCACCAGCAAACTTCTCTTCACGAGAACCGAGGTAGTAGGTCTCAGGTTCATCTCCATCAATCGAAAGGGTGACGAGCTTGCCGGGTCCGACAACATCGCCGTCGCCATCATCGCCATCAACCGTTTCGACGAGCACATGATTTTCAAGAATTGATTCAAGATGGCGAATGCGGCCTTCCATATGACCTTGTTCGTCTTTGGCGGCGTGGTAATCGCCGTTCTCTTTGAGGTCGCCCATCTCGCGGGCACGTTCAATTTTGTCGGCAACTTCGATACGACCCCTGGTGGTGAGGTCGTGAAATTCGGTTTGAAGTCGCTCAAGGGCAGTTTTGGTGAGGTGGTGTACCTGGGCCATGCCCACAGGGTAACGCCAGGCGGCAAACCTTGCGATGGCAGGGCCAAGACTTGATCATTCCTGCAGGACAGCAGGAGTCAGAGAGCATCAAATGTTTGGGTTGAGCCCATTGCCCGTACGATATGAGACTTATGGCAGCAACATCAGCGCACCGTATTGCCGTGATCGGCGGCGACGGCATCGGACCCGAAGTAACCATCCAGGCCCTCAAGGTGGTCCGAGCGGCTGGCGTCAATATCGACACCACCGACTTTGATCTCGGTGGAGCACGTTTCTTGCGTGACGGCGAGATTTTGTCTGATGAAGTACTGAATCAGTTGCGGGCTTTCGACGCGATTCTTCTTGGCGCTGTCGGAACCCCCGATGTTCCGCCCGGAGTCATTGAGCGCGGCTTGTTACTCAAGATGCGTTTCGAACTTGATCTGTACATCAACCAGCGTCCGTTCATCGGTACTGCACCGGGTCACACCAAGCCGCACGACTTCATTTGTATTCGCGAAAACACCGAAGGTCCGTACGTGGGCGAAGGTGGAGTATTGCGTAAGGGAACGCCGCATGAAGTGGCAACACAAGGCAGCGTTAATACGCGCATGGGTGTTGAGCGTTGCATCCGTTACGCATTTGAATTGGCCAATAAGCGCGAGCGCAAGCATGTCACGTTGGTGCACAAGACCAATGTGTTGACTTTCGCTGGCAACTTGTGGGAGCGCACTTTCAATGAAGTTGCTGCCGAGTACCCGCATATTGGCACGGCATACAACCACGTTGACGCCGCGTGTATTTACTTCGTGCAAGACCCGCATCGTTACGACGTCATTGTTACCGACAACTTGTTCGGCGACATCTTGACCGACCTTGGCGGAGCAGTCTCTGGCGGAATTGGCTTGGCCTCATCGGCCAACCTCACCCCCGCTCGAACTGGCCCCAGTATGTTTGAACCCGTGCATGGTTCGGCCCCCGACATCGTTGGCACTGGCAAGGCCAATCCGACTGCAGCCATTTTGTCGGCCGCGTTAATGCTCGACTTCTTAGGTGAAAGTGAGGCTGCCGATCGCATTCGTGCAGCATGTGCCGATCCAGTTACAGGAAACACTGTCGAGATCGCTGACGCGATTGCGGCACGAATTAAGGGCTGAGCCCAACTCGTTACCAACTAATCTCACTAACAGAACTTTCGAACGGAGTACGCAATGCCCACATTGATCCCCACCCCAAAAATTTGGATGAACGGCGAATTGGTCGATTGGGATAAAGCACAAGTACATGTGCTCACCCACACCTTGCATTACGGCACCGGAGTCTTCGAAGGAATTCGCGCCTACGAGACTTCAAAGGGCACCGCAATTTTCCGCCTCACCGAGCACATTGAGCGTTTATTCCGCAGTGCGCACATTCTTGGCATGGAAATTCCGTACACCGTTGAAGAACTCGTTCAAGCCACCAAAGACACCGTTGCATCGACCGGTTTGCCGTCGTGCTACGTGCGCCCGTTGGCGTACTACGGCTACGGCGAAATGGGACTCAATACTCTTCCGTGCCAGGTTGATGTGGCGATTGCTTGCTGGCCTTGGGGCGCTTACTTGGGTGACGATGCGTTGACCAAGGGTGTGCGCATGAAGATTTCTTCGTGGACTCGCCACGATCACAACACCATGCCGCCAGCTGCCAAGACTGTTGGTAACTATGTCAACTCTTCGTTGGCCAAAGTAGAAGCATTACGGGCCGGATACGACGAAGCCATCATGTTGGCTCCGAACGGTCTCGTTGCCGAATGCACTGGCGAAAACATTTTCTGCTCACGTAACGGCATCATCTTGACTCCGCCAATGTCGGCCGGTGCACTTCAAGGCATCACCCAGCACTCAGTGATGGAAATCGGGCGCGACCTTGGCATCGACATTCGCGTCGACAACATTGCCCGTAGTGACCTGTACATTGCCGATGAAATTTTTGTGTGTGGAACCGCCGCCGAAGTGAGTGCAGTTGCATCGGTTGACGATCGTTTAGTTCCGGCTCCCGGACCCGCAACGACGGCAATTGGGCAGATGTATGCACGCGTCGTGCGTGGCCAAGAAGCCAAGTACGCCCACTGGTGCGAACTCGCCAAATAAACCTTGGTGAAACTGGTGGCGAAAATGCCCGGTAAACCGGGCATTTTCGCCACCAGAAAAACTAATTAATGTTGCGACGGCGGGCGGCAAGACCGGCCAGACATTCAAACGCTAAGCGGTGCGCCACGTTGACGGTGAGATCGCTCACGTCGTAGGCCGGTGAAACTTCGACAATGTCGATGCCCACAACATTGTGTTCAAGACACAATGTGCGCACCATGCGTAACAAGTCTGATGACAAGAGGCCGCCGGGCTCGGGCGTTCCTGTTCCGGGAGCAAATGCTGGATCAAGGCTGTCAACATCAATCGAGATGTACAAACTCTCTGCAGTACTCAATGCTTCAGCAACTGCATCTTTCATCACGGTTTGAAATCCGCGTTGCCAGATTTCGTCCATGGTGTGCCAACGCATTCCTTGTTCGCGCATCCAATCGAAAACTTCTTTGGGTGGCCAGTATCCGCGCAAACCAACTTGTACAAAGTTCTTGCCCGGTATCGCACCCGACTCAATGAGTCGGCGCATAGGCGTTCCGTGACTTGCCAAGTTGCCATCAAGAATGTTGGCGGTGTCGGCGTGGGCGTCAAAGTGGACCATGCCCACGTTGCCGAATCCTCTGGCTTCAGCAACGGCAGTTGCGGCGGGCCAAGTAATGGAATGGTCTCCACCGAGCGTGATCGGAATAATTCCGCGACGAGCGACTTCACTCACTCGGGCTTTGATGTTGGCCAAGCTGACATCGGTCTGACCGTGGGGGCAATACGCATCACCAAAATCGACCACTTCGAGATAATCAAAAATCTCAATACCCAAGTCCACGTGATAGCTACCAGGTTC
>Ga0209086_10001729_pt1 | contig 17558 bp, 12 predicted proteins | sample M_130207_XF_Meta_FD_187312 | JGI IMG/M metagenome (GOLD analysis project Ga0209086, IMG submission 187312) | Freshwater microbial communities from Lake Montjoie, Canada to study carbon cycling - M_130207_XF_MetaG (SPAdes) (version 2) | ecosystem: Environmental > Aquatic > Freshwater > Lake... | reverse complement strand
GCCGAATATTTTTCGTTCAAATGGGGCGACTGCGGCGTACATGATTGTTCATGATGCCGGACGCATCATCGTCAATACGGGGATGGGCTATGAGGCGGTGCATCACAAAGCAGTCTTTGATGCGATTTGTCCGGGACCCACGACACATATATTGACGACGCAAGCACACGTTGATCATGTGGGTGGCGTCGGATTATTTCGTGAACCGGAAACTATTTATATTGCTCAGGCCAGTAATCCAGCGTGTCAACAAGATGATGCGCGCATTGCGAATCTCCGTTATCAGACTGCGCAAGTGTGGTTTGACGTGTCAGGAGCGGCGGCACAGCGAATTGCGCAAAAAAATCCTGGAGTTCCGATGCGTCAGGATAAGCCCGTACCCGACGTGCTCTTCGAAGATGTCTATGAGTTCGTTGTGGGAAATTTGCAAGTTCAGTTAATAGCGGCAACGGGTGAAACTATTGATTCAATGATTGTGTTTTTACCGCAGAGCAAGACAGCACTGATTTCTAATCTGCTCGGACCATTGTTTCCGCACTTCCCAAACCTCAATACCTTGCGCGGTGATCGTTATCGCTTTGTTGAGCCATATTTGGCGACAGTCAATAAATTGCGCGCTTTGCGACCGCAGATGATTATTCCCGGTCGGCATTTACCCATTGCGGGGACCGAATTAGTTGACGCTTGTTTAGAACGGTTGCACGGAGCCGTGGATTATGTTCATCGCAAAACTCTCGAGGGTATGAATGCGGGAGTGGATATTTACACGCTGATGAATGAGATCAACCTGCCCGCCGATCTGCGTGTTGGTGAGGGATACGGCAAAGTTGCATGGGGAGTGCGGACGATTTGGGAAACCTACATGGGGTGGTTTCATCTGCAGTCGTCCACCGAGTTATATGCGGTCGCGCCAGTTGAGGCGATGAGCGAGTTGGTGCGGGTTGCCGGAGTTGAGGCGGTCTGCGAGCGGGCCGCGACTCTGGTTGCTTCGGGGCAGCCAGTTTTGGCAATATATATGGCCGAAGCAATCCTGCAGGTTGAGCCCGATCATGTGGGTGCAGCCAAGGTCATGGTTGTAGCCCATGAAGCCTTATTGGCGCAGGGTGGAGATGTGAGTTTTTGGGAATCGGGTTGGTTGCGTAGCCAAGCCGCGAAGTGGCGCCAGTAGCGGGCGATTTGGGACGATTATCTGTGGCTATTCCAACTGAGGCTGGTGCGTAATTCCAAACCCCAACGTTGATGGGGTGCTGGTGGGGTTTCAGTAAACGTTTGGAACGTAAAACACCGTTTCGGAACGCGTGTTTTGACATCTCCCTAATTGGGAGGCGGTCATTTGAAAGCCAGGCCTCTAAGAAGGAGGCGGTCACGTGAAGGCAAGATCTCAGATCAGGTGGTGACTACCGCTTAGGTGTGCGCTTCCAAGTCTCCGAGTCGAAGTCGTGCATTCTCAGTAGCTTCTAAACCATCTCGTGCATGTTGAATCTGCGCCTCAGCTTTGGCTTGGGTGACCTTTTCGCGGGCAATATCCCCAGGGTTACTAGGCATTCCTGAATATGCAATCGCTGCTCGGCCGATAAAAGCAGCCGCCCAGACCTTGTGTAGTTCATTAATGGCTAGATCGGCATTCTTGCGAAATGTTCTGTCCTTTATCCGTGAACGGGAAGTTCGTAATCTGCTTTCAAGATCATCACAATGAATATTTATGCCATGGCGATCCCACGGGTGTGGTAGTCGTCCTCCGGAAGCAATTGCTTGGTTAAACACGAAGGAAGCTTCGTCTAAAGCCTGAGTCGCCAAACTTGCGGTCTCGTGAGTCAGCCGGGCTTTGCGCCAACGGATTCCACGATCCATTACGACTCCAATTGCAGCACCGCTTATCAGCAGAATGATGTCGTAAGTAACAACAGCATCATCTGGACGTAACTTCATTAATGGCCACCTTTTACATTAAAGCCCCTCGACTTCAATAGTTCGAAATGTTCTTTTTCACCACGTTTAGCAGAAGCCTGGTCGAAGTATTTCTTACGAGGCGCAAGATCGGGCCGAAGTCTGACTCCATGTTGTTTCACAACACCGGCATACAGGCGACCGAATTTGTTGCGGGCGCCCTCTCGGTGTTGTTGAAATCTTTCTTCCGGAGTTCGGCTGGTCTCGCCAACATATACGTACCCTTTCCCGGGATTGGTTACAGCGTTCTTATCCAACTCAATGACGTACACAGTCCACACTTGAGTGTTTCGATTTACTGTGTATCCCTCGCTGGTCAATTTTCTGGTGAGTTTCAGAAGAGCTTGTTTTGCGTCTTCACTCGATTTGTAGGATCTTGATTTCGCAAGGTCAGTACGAAGTCGAACGACATGTTCGGTGTACCAGTGTTGTTTATTGCTGCGTTGAATAGTTGCAAATCGTTCCTCGGGTGGTGTCACAGTCTTTGCGACATACAGATTTGGCTTTTTCGGGTCGCGACGAGGAACTACATCGTCAAGTTCAATGACGATCAACCAATACTCCTGAGGTGTGGAGTCTTCGGTCTTCATATAACAATCATGTCACGTCTCTGTTGGCACTGATTCAGAAGATTTCAATTTACTGAAAGTTGTTTCCTTATTTAGGAGACGGTCATTGCTGTTTAGTCAGCATCTTCCTCGTCGGCCGAATCATCGACGTCATCTTCTGCTTCGCCGCTGAAACGATCAACAAAGTCATTCCAAAGGTCGCTTAAGCGGAGGTTGGTGCCCAAAAGACCCCATTCAACCCAACCATTTGCGGAGCGTTTACGAATATGGACTGCAGCACCACTTGGAGTCTTGTGAACCGTGCCGTCTTCCAGACGCAGTGCCCCGTCCTCCATCACTTGAGCCGTTTTGCCTGCACTTAATCCTTTACGTAACTCGAGGATCGTTCCTACCTCAATAATTCCACCCGAAAGAAGTTTGCTCACCGATGCTTTTGTCTCGGTTTTGGTCCGGCTATCGGTTTGAGGATCCACTGTGTGCCCCGGAGGCGTCGGCCAAACCCGAAGGAAGAGATCAGTCATGATGTCGCTCCGCTCGTCAATTTGTTTAATGGTCCAGCCATCGGTTCCAGTTTCATCGACGAGAGCTCTGTTCATTAAGAACGTCGTGTTAGCACTCAGTAACGCTCGTTTATGTTTCTTTGGATTATCTCCGAACCACGGGCCGTTACTTACGGCGGCATTCTTAGTGGGCGTGAGAAGGGTCAAGTTTCCAATTCGGTTGATTCGTTCCTTGCGTGCATCTTCAGATTCGCTCTCAGCGAGTGGCCAATTTGCTCTCCAAGCAGTGGGCATCACGTGCTCAACCTGGAGACGTCCGCGTTCACACCATTGCTGCGGTGTGGCTGCCTGTTCGCCGACGGGATTTCTTATCTCATCTTCAATTCCTTCGAGAATCATGCGCAATCGGCTTCGGGTTAGGGTGCTGTAGAGGCCCAGGGTTGCGAGGTTTTTTCTGACTGTCGAGTCGTCCGGCCAATACGTTGCATCTGCATTTTGTTGCCTTAAGAAAGACTCCACAAAACTTCCAGCAGTAGAGCGTGGGTTGGCAATTAGCTCGTCGACCAACTGTGGAAACATCTTGTTGAAATTCTTGCTAGTCGCTCGGATGACTGCTCGACGAACTAACCAACTCTCCAACGCGTTTATAGCTTTGTCGATTTCATCGCCTGGTATTGCTGGTAGAGAAGGATCGAGTAGATGAAGAAGGACGGGCTTAACGGTCTCTGTGTCCATCGCATTGACTCGGTATACAAATCGTTCGACAGTTGAAAGAGCACCTTCAGGTCTCTCTGAAGCCTCGATGATTTTTTCGTACACCTTGGCCATTGCATGAATCTGTTTGAGCACGTCCAACGTGGAAAGGTTTGTCTCTTCTTCGACGTATACCTTGAATCGATCAAATACCTTTTCGACTTTGATTTCTTCCGCAACTCGGGATACAAGAAATTGACCCAGAAAGATCGCCAAACGGGGTTCGACGTAGCGACCCTTGCTGATTAGGCGTTCCCAGAAGGGTGATTCAAATGTCTGCCAATAAGTGTTGTAGGCAGCTGAGTCATCTTCGCCTTCCATTAGTAATCGTTGAAAGAGAAAGTTCTTAATTAAGTCGGCGGATGTAAGGCGAACACCACGAGCATTGAGAGTTTCGAAAATTTCTTGAGGGTCTTCAGATTGTTCAAGGCTTATGACAACAAGCTTCAAACTCTCGCGTACAGCAATTACAAGAGCTTCGGCTCGTCGTTCTTGAAGCTGTTCACCAGTTTCGGTGATGTATGAACGAACTTGTTCCGTAAAGAACTGGTGAGCTCGCACAAAACGTGATTCTGAGTGCACGAGTGATTTGTGATCAACCGGGGGTTCAGCCGTCATCACTTCTTCGAAGGCCGCTTGATCGATGTTCATAGGCCACACTTTGAATTTCTCAAATGGTGGTCTTGCACTTTTAATTTTGTTGCGAATCAGGCTGTCAAGCTGTTCTGCTTCTTCGCTGATTCCGAATTCCATCAAAACGGCATGGGTTGCATCAAGTAGTAGTTGCAAAGTAGTGAGACGTTGCTGGCCATCAATCACTGTGCGCCGCTGCACTGCGCCAGGCTCGTTGGGGCGTTGCTGGATTACAACAGATCCTAAGAAATAGGGTCTCTGATGCTCTTGTGGGTTAGCAAGAATACGAAGTGCAATGCGCTCGATATCGGTCCACAAAGGTTGCCATTGAGATTCAAGATCCCAGATGTAGCGACGCTGATATAGCGGAATCTCAAGAAGTTGACCTTCTCTGAATACGTCATCAACCGTGTAATCCTTGGCTTGCATGTTCCAACTTTCCTAGATGACGTCTTCGTCGATGGCTACGACTGTGTCGTACAAGCCATAGTGGCGAAGTTTTGGATGTGAATCGATGCCTGTGTAAGAAAGAGATGAATCCTCATATCGACGGAAGGCAAAGACAGCCTGATTCATGTGAGTTGAATTGAATACTCCCAATGAGACGAGAAGGTTGAAATCCTTGACAGTAAGACCGGTGACAGCTTTAAACAGGTCCGGTTCGAGCTTTGTAATCACATCGGTCAGGGTGTTCTCACGGAAGTCGGTGAGATACATGAATGCGGGAATTCGCGTTGCAAACTTGATGAGCTTGTCCTGAATCTGCTTGCGCTTTGACTTGTATTCCTTCTCCTCGTCGGAGAGCTCCTTCTTTTTCTTGTCAGAGAGATTGTTGCCTTTATTCTTCTTCGTGTCGCGAACGTCTTCGCTCTTGTTGACAACAGTCTCGAAGATCGAACTACCAAGGGCACGGAAACCCTCAATATTCATGATTGCTTCCATAGCTTCCTTGCTCGCAATGATCTTCTTCAACGTGTCGTTATCGACATTGACCAGAATGGCTGATTCCCATTTACGGGCTAGCAACGTAGCGGATGTACCAGCCATTGCAATGTCAAGGATTCCGCCCGCATCAATCTGCGTCATGTTGGAGCCGTCGTAGGCGAGTACAGGAAGAAATTTGACGAGTTCTTCCACGGCCTCTTCGGGATTAGAGGTCTCGGGTGACAAACCTTGTCCATATTCAGCAATTTGTCGAAGTGCACGAGTAGGTGCGAAGTCGAATACAAAGCACACTGGCTTCATAACCGCTTCTTCATGTGGATTGTCGCCATTCGGGTTTTTGATAGACCACGGTGACTGCACACGAAATGCTGCTTGAAAGTAAGTCTCGGGCGACTTGAGGTTGCGCAGCATCAGCATCGAGGACCACTGTGGGACAGTGACCCCCGTAGTCAGTTTTCCGCAAGACAAGGTGATGGTCTTCGAGTCATGAGCCGCACCTATTGCTTTACGAACTGGCGGTAAAGCCTCAAGGCCGATACCAGCGCCGGTACCGGCTACTGACATAACTGTGTACTCATGCCAATACACATTGTGCTTCTCGGCGAGAAGATTCGCCATCGCATGGCACGATGCGACGTTTGGCATAAACCAAAAGGAGTGCTGCATGTAGGGGAGGAGTCGTGCATCTGAATATGGAAATGGTGGACGCTTGCCCATCTTCATGGCGTCAATCTGCGTGGGCAAATATGCACCGCGAATAATGTCGAGCCATTTCTGAACATCATCCTTGTATTTAAAGACTGCATTCTTTCCTGTGCCAGTGGCTTCGAAGAATGCATTTAGGTCGAATTCGTCGAATTCGCCTTGGTTAGCAATCGCCACGATCTCGTCAGGCATTTGATACGTCAGGAGCCGCATCTCTGGCAGAGCCGCATATGGATTCCATTTATCTGGATACTTCTTTGTAAAAGCTTGCTTTGCGCGCTGTTCGTCGGTGTAGGTCCAGTTGAAGATCTGTTCTTCAATGAATTCGCCTGTTGCTAGGGCCTTAAAGGGGGTACCGGACAAATACAGGTAAGCCTTAGTGGTGATAGGCAAGAAGTCATCCTCAGAGCCACTGAGCTCATCAAGTTTCTCCTCAAAGTCATCCAGAACAGCGCCGTATTCATTAGCAACTTCTTTCTTCGCCTCTACCTCGTCTTCGCCTTCGAAGAGTTCCTTGGCACTATCTCGCCATGCACCAAAGTGGTACTCATCAAAAATCACCAGGTCCCAATTGGTGGTGTGTAGCCACTCGTTCTTGGCCTTAATGGTTCCAGTCGCTTTGTCTTTTCCGAGGAGGTCTTGGAATGAGCCAAAGTAAACGAGGGGAGAACTCTTCTTCGCGGTTGTTGGATCTCCACCGGTTGATTTGGAGAAGTATTGCCAACCAGCGAAGTCAACATGTGACTCCAAGTCTGCCTGCCATGCATCCTCTACGGCAGGTTTAAACGTCACTACGAGAACACGCTTTGCTTCGAGCTTCTTCGCGAGGTGATAAGAAGCAAATGTCTTACCAAATCGCATTTTGGCGTTCCATAAGAAGCGCGGTACGGCCTTTTTGTCGTCAGCCCAAATTGATGTGTAGTACTCCGCCGTTTTCTTCACTGCTGCTGATTGCTCAGCACGCAATTTGAAATCTTCGTGATGCGATCCAACTCGGGCCTGGCCAGTCTGAAGTTCAGTTATTGCTGTCAGAACATCTTGTGCAGTGCAACGCATCCACTCGAGCTCCACATTTTCAAAGCCCTTAGCTTTTAATCGTTCTCGTACTGCACTATCACGAAAGACTGTTCCATCTATACGCTCTGCAGATTCATCAACTTCAAGTTTGTACTTAACTTGCGCAACACCTTGTGACTGCTTGATGCGAACATTCACATCTTTTTGAGTCGTCTGCCCAACTTTCAGACAACCTTCAAATTTCTTGATTTCCTTTGTAGACCAGGCGTAAATACGTAGTCGAGCCTCGGGCTTCTCCGGAAGAAGGTCCTCGATAGGCCTACTCACTGTCGAGCTCCATCGGCCGAATCATGCTCTCAATAAACGCAATTTCATCTTTTGTCAGCTTGTATTTCTTGTAGAGCACCTTGTCGGTCCAGATCTCATCCCAGGACTGTTGAGGTACCCAGCTATAGACCCCCCGATTGGCGTCCTGGCTGGGCTTTCGGAGGGAAACGAGGAATCGCAAGAACTTTGTTCGCTGGTACGAGGCAAGGCTCTCACACTCAGACTTGGTGGCGAGTGGGCCAATGACCAAATACGTTTGCGTGCAAACAGACTTAGGCTCTGCAATCACCGGACGACCCAAAACCATGTCAGGTATTACATGACCCCCGCTATTACCTGGTCCCGCCTTTGGGGCAAGCACTTTCCACCGATTGATTAGCTGCTCGTTGCGTGTGACCAGCTTTGGATCAACCCAGCGATCATGATCTCCGCCCTGCATGTAGAGACGGACAAGTCCACTCAAGGGTTTCTTGGAAAACGAAGAGAAGTTTGATAAGAGTCCGAATGGGGTTTGCCCAGTAACGATTTCACTTAGTGGATGCTCAAGATCTGGAAGCACCTTATGAAGAATTGAGACTGCAGTTGCATCTCGAACAAAAACATCAAACTCTCCAAGGTCGCGCTGCAAGGGGCCAATCACGGAGCTTCCTCGAATTGAGGTAACTTCCGTCTTTCCATGGTGCGCTAGGTCGCGAAGGAAGAAGCAAACACCTCCTTTGATATCGACTGAAGGGAACACATCGCTCGCGACTGGGTAGTCGAATATCACTTTGAGCGCTTTGTCGGCAAGCATGTCAGCTCGAAAATCGTCAAGCCATTTCCCGCCGGCCATCCAACGTGCCGGAATGACCATAGTTAGATACTTGGGCTCAAGCGACTTTGCTTGCTCCACAAAACGATGATAAATCGGTATGTCGCTCGATTCTCCGTTAGACAGTTGATATGGCGGGTTGCCGATGATGACGTCAAACTGCATTTTTGCTCCGAACATTTTTGAGAGTTGGGTTTTGATGTTTTCGCTATGGATAAAAGCGTAAGCGTAAGTTTCAAGATCTTTGTTTCGTGCGTACTCACTCTTGCTTGCGCCGCAAAACTTGCATTTCCCCCCCACCCACGTGTGTTCAGTGCGTTCGAACCAGATGTTGCCATCGTTGTTTGTGAAGGTTCGCGCGATGGAGTGAATGCCGTTGGCGTACTTTGAGCAGTACACACTCCGCCTCGCCAGAAGGCTCGTCAGTTCGGTGATGCCGATACCGAATACTTGCTTGGTGAGAATGTGGTTGATGCGCTCGGTGAGGTCTGGGATCTCTTTGGCGAGTCCTTCATTCAGACGCTTAACGATCTCACGAAGAAAGACACCGGACTTTGTGCAGGGGTCGAGAAAAGTGACTTCTTTATTCGTCCAAATATTTTCGTCGTCATTACTACTAGCCCAGGACTTAGCAAGCGTGTCGAGCATCTGGTTTGCAAACTCCGGCGGTGTAAACACTTCATCGTTTGACAAATTGGCGATACAAGTTAAAACGTCAGGATTGTGCCCCTGCAGGGTGAAGGATGCTTGGCTCATTGGGATATTTCCTCGACAGTCATTTGTGGATGAGTTTTGGTTGGAATGAATAGCTCATGTTCCTCGAGCACCTCGAACAGCGTTCCTTCGATAGAGGATCGCTGAGTGAGTGCGTCATATCGAAAATCTCTACGTTGAAACTTTCCACTGCCTAAATAACCCCATTCGGGGAACTCGATGGGCTTTCCATCGGTAGTGGTAAGCGTGAGTGCGTCACCTTGCAGAACGTTCACCGCAAGCACTGCCTTTCCGGCGCGGTACCAATTGTCATCTGGTGAGACCCGGAGATAATCGGCGAAGATGGCCAAAAGATTCTGACGACATTCCTCAACGTTGTCTTTGAGAAGTTCAATGCCGTAGATGCACATCAATGCAAACAGTGCATGATGGCGACGTTCAAAGTCGCTCTTGCCGTAACGCGTCTGCACAGTGATGAGCTTGCGTTTCAAAACTGACTTTAAGAAGTTCCCAGATCCACAAGCTGGCTCTAGGAATCGAGAGTCGATGCGCTCAGATTCGGATTTGACTAAATCAAGCATGTCTTCCACCAACCAGCTAGGGGTGAATACCTCGCCGTGGTCGGCAACGCGCTGCTTTGATCTGACCAACCCCTCGGGGTCCTTGGCTGAAGCCTGTGGGATAACGACTGCTTTCACCATGTCGCTTTCATTTGTCACCCATTCATCTTGTCATGCTGGTGTTGCAAAGATGGCAGGAGACTCTTGACTGGAGCCGTTTTTCCTCTAGAACAGACAACGTCGGTAGCACCATGAAATGCGTGATTCATCTAAATGGCTCTAGGACAACCGGCCAGAGTCCCGCGCCCATTTTTCAACTTCGCGCCAGTCCCAAATCATCGCTGTCTTAAGATTTGCTACCGGAGCAGGGAAGTCGGCATGTCTTTTCCGGATGGTGTGTACTGACTGGGCATGGCTGAGGCCGAGGCGCTCGGCGATTTCGTGAGCTCCCACTAAATACTTTGGCGGAACCCCTGTCATGCCTCCACTCTAATTCATTCCTGTCACAAGGTTGTCTACAACCGTAGTCGGCGCTATGGTGTCTACAAACGTAGACAGTCTGGAGGACTGAAGATGACAGAAAAATTGGCAGGACTAGTGATTCCATTGTTGGAACCATTGGGTTACCAGCAGGGGTGGGGTATGGCCACCGTTGCTCGTATCCGGCAGGAAATCCCTGATGACGTGGGGCGATTGACCCTCCGTCAGCAGAACATTGATGAGGTAAACACCTGTGGTGGGTTGTGGCAGGGGCGAGAAGTCGCCACTGAGATTCCCGCCCATGTGTTCCTGCTTCGGCGTGACCTGTTTGTGCGGGTGGCTCGGGAATACCTCGAAGCAGCTGTGATTGATGAGGCACCTAAGCCCATCGACTTCGTCCGTACCTATCTGGGCACTGAGGCGAACTTTGACCCACTAACAGCCACATGGCTGTTCTTGCAGAGTGAGTTCGAGCGGGTGGAACTGGAAAATGAACTTGCGATGGCGGTCGCCCACTTGGTGGAGGCATGGCCACAGATTGTGGACGGCACCCAAGTAACAATCGGACCCGTTCTGGAAGACATCGCGATCGGTGATGTGGTGTTCTCGGTGGACACAGTGGACGTCACCTTTGGTGATCACCGCATGGGTGTTGAAGTGAACTGGCCAGGGGCAGTACTCGTGCGTCTGGTGCCTCAGTGGCCGTCACCAAAAGAACTAGAAGAAATGGCATTAGGCGCTCTTGTGCACGGCATTGCAACAGGGTGTCCACCACAGCGACTTGTGGTGTGGGGTTTGCAGTCAGGCAAAGGCATCGCAATGGATGTTGAACGTGAGTGGCTTGAGATGGCAATCGCAGGAACTCAGTTAGCAACACAAGCGATTGCCGATATGCGTAATGACCGTGGGGTAGTGGTGCAAGGTGGCGAACATTGCACGATGTGCCCATTTAGTGATTCATGTGATGCGAGCGAGGCCGATGAGTATCCGTTCTGATATTTGTGTGTTGACATTGTTTGAATTATTTAAGGTGTTAATACAAAAATTGATAATAAAAAAGCGCTTATCTATTGACATATTGCATCAAAAGAAATCTGTAGGAGTTGCGCCTGGCGACACAATCAGGTGTCATAATTGTCTTCAACATAATGTTTCATCGTCAACGCGACCCGTTGCCGGAACATCCCCCCACGCAATTAGAACTGTTCAACAGCGACTGCACAAACAGGGGCAATGGATCCGGGCTAAACGAGCGGAACAAAACGAGAAAGAATTTCTGGATAGATTTATCCAAATTCCAGAACAGAAGTGTCGCCCTTTCCGTAGGAGCGAAGATGAGGCGCGATAAGCGTATTCGTTTGCATGATGCGTTCGTTTTGGTGCATTCACTCATTGAGTCGTCGTATCCGGCACCAACAGGAACTGCACGAAAACTGCATGGGCTGCTGATTCATTTCGAAAAAGACTTGCAAGCCCATGGTCTTGAATTCTTGGATGAGATCACTGCAGATCATGTTCTGCAACACATGTGGTCGGCACGAAAAACGAAACATGGCTACGCCCAGGTATCACCACGGACTGCAGGCAATCGCCAGTGGGCGTATCGCTTCTTTCAGGTTGCAATGGGGTCAGAAGGTTTCAATAACGGCTTTGACCACAGCGGTGACACGGTGTTACGTGGTGAACCAGAATCACCACGCCCATTGAACCTTTTGGAACTTGATTCAGTCATCGGGATGGTGGACAGCACGCTAATCAGCACAGGTGAAGATGTATTGGTTGCTTTGAGCATGTCGGGCGCAACTGCCAATGAAGCCGGACTGATGCGCGTATGTGATGTTGACCTCGATAGCAGGGTTGTGCACTTTGAGGGGGAGAACCCACGAACTGCGGTGCTCACAGAATGGGCGTGCAATCGCATTGCTCTCTTTCTTAGTGAGAACCATCGCGATAGCGAACAGCGTCTGGCAGTTGCAGATTTTGTGACGTCAGAGAACGTTGCAGGCACAGTAAACACACGCCTGATGAATGTGATGCGTATGACTGGGTTCCGTTCAGGTTCAGGTGTGACAGCAAAGTCAATTCGTCTCGGTGCAGCAATGGTGGTGCTGGAAACCCAAGGGTTAGAAGCTGCTGCATTGTTCTTAGGGAACAACTCTCTGGATGCAACAGCCCGGATGTTGCGCTACGAGTGGTGGGTGACGAAGTAGTGGCAAAGAAGCGGCGGATACCTCGGGCACAGAACTTTCGCTTAGACCCGATTGCTGCATCGGAATTGAACGCGGTTGTCGACTATTCACTCGCTGATCGTCTTGACGGGCCAACAGGGAAAAAGGGTAATGATGGTGAACGTCAGCGCGACTCGCATACGACCCCAATTAACTTGGCTGACCTTGAATATTTCGTTGCATATGTTTTGGATGCGACAGTGTGGGAATTCGCAGAAGAAATTGCTGCTGAATTAGAAACTCGAATGGGGCCAGGGCGTCCACGAGAATATGAAATTCATTCTGTGATTATTAGTGATGTGATGTTGTATCAACATCACTCAATCCGGAAAACTTTTCGTTCGTTAAGTAGTCCGATGGTGTGGGGGATTCTGAAAGACGAGGTAGAAAAAGCGTGGCCCGATTACGACACTCGGCGACTTGTAGATAAACCACTAAGCCGAGATCAATACCATCGTGGTCGCAAAATCTTGCTGACTGAAGTTTTTTGTTATCTAGATAGGTTGCGTGAGCACGATAAGCAAACACAACTCGGGATCGCTCGCCTCATTGGCTGCTTTGTTGACGATGACTCTCTGACACATCCTTCGAATCACAACATGATTTACGGCGACGCTACGTGGCTTGAGTCGCTGTATCAATTTGATACGAAAGGTCCTTGCTTTAATCCCGAAACAGGTGAGATCCTGCGCCGAAACTTTGACCCAGACGCACAGAAATATCGAGATGGCACACAGTTCCCTGGCAACTATTGGGTAAGCGCACTAGTGCGCACTTCTCATCCTCACGAGCGCGTGATTCTTGATGCTCAATTCAAACCATCTGGAATAGGTGACGGTGAAGCTTTCACCAACATGGTGCTACCCATTATTGAAGCGGTGTCAGAGGTGCGAGGAGTTGGGTATGACATGGCTCTATACCCGCAAGACCATGACCGCATTCTTGACACTGGACGCCATGTCATTGTTAAAACTGCACTCACCAACAAGGGTAAGCGAGCCCAAGTACCACTCGGCATGCATGACTTTAGTGGCAAGGGACGCGAGATATCTCTTGCTGTCACTGCCGTTGATGGAACGCCCCATATCCAAAGCGTGCTTGATGGTCAGCGCATGTTCCAACCACTTGAGCGAGTGCAAACAAAACGAACCAAGTACGCCCTATATGGGATTTGGCGAATTCCGGAGCATGAAGCAGTGAGTGCACACCTGAAGGGGCTCACAACATTGATTCGTCATTCCAGCACGGACGATGAACGGGCGAACAACAAGTGCCGCACCCGAGCCCTACGTACCATTCCACCTACCGACCCAGACTGGCGATCGTTGTTTGGTGGTCGTGAAGACACCGAGTCAATGCACAACAACATGAAGGAAAAATGGTTTGGGCGGCGTGTGCGGGCGGTGGGTCTGGAACGACGCGAACTACAACTACGCGGCTACCAAACACATCAGGGCATCACTGCTCTTTTGGCGTGGCATTACCGAACCGGGGGAGACGTGTCTCGATACTTCGGTGAATGGAAGCCACCTGACCGAAACCCCAAACCTCGCGCATAATCTCTGATGCCGTTGCTTCTGCATGGCCAAGAACTAGTAGCGGGCTTGTTTCACCAGCACCAGAGCAATTTCGGCGCAGTCTTTCCACGCTGAGCACACTCCAGTAACCTCTATGTAGATGACGTGAGGTGTGTCGGCGAATTTCGCACCACATTTCGCACCATCCCCCGCCTTCGTAGCTCAGTGGATAGAGCAACGGTTTCCTAAACCGCAGGTCGTAGGTCCGATTCCTACCGAGGGCGCGAGCAGTTCCCGGGGCTGTGTATCGTGATAATTGGCATCAGTCGCTTTGACCCGAATTATGTCTTTGTGATTTTTGAGGACGGTTCGCGATGTTTGCTGTTGATGTGTGTCGTTTGCCCGCTACTGGTGGCTCGACCTTCGTGGTAGCCGCTGGCCTGTTCATGTTGATTGCTGGTGTGATTGTGACGCGTTGGGTGCGAGCATCTGCTGGCCGGATGTCGGTTGTGGTGGCACCGCTCGTGTTACTTGGTGGTTTTGTGTTGGCGCCGTCGGTCTCAGATCCGTGTTCACCAACGACAACGGTTGCACCAACGACAACAGTCGTATCAACGACAACAGTCGTATCAACGACGACTGTCGTTCCAGTTGACCCGAATTTGGTTCTCGAGATTGATACGACGGTATTAGGTCCAGTCGAGCTTGATTCGGTAACGGCAGCTGATGAAAGTTTCGTTTTTGAACTTGGGCTTTTTGGCGAGGTGGATGTGCTTGTTGATTGGGGTGACGGATCAACCGACAATGTCAGTGCTGCTGGACCGTTCCCACACACCTATACGACATCAGGCCAATACACCATTACGGTGAGTGGTTCATTGACTGGCTTTGGGCAAGATCTCTTGAAATTTGGTCAACAATTGGGTGGTGCACAATATTTGAGGGCGGTTCGTTCGTTTGGCGAGTTAGGCATTACAGCACTAACTTTCGCGTTCTATGGTTCAACAAACTTGATTGATGTCCCATCAACTCTGCCCACAACAGTGACGGACATGAGCGCCATGTTTGCAAGGGCGACAGCGTTTAATGGTGATGTGAGTGGTTGGGATACGGGTCTGGTTTCGGACATGAGCGCCATGTTTGCAAGGGCGACAGCGTTTAATGGTGATGTGAGTGGTTGGGATACGGGTCTGGTTTCGGACATGAGCGACATGTTCTTTGAGGCGTCGTCGTTTAATGGTGATGTGAGTGGTTGGGATACGGGCCTGGTGACAAATATGTTTGGCATGTTCTCTGAGGCGTCGTCGTTTAATCAGAGTCTGAATAATTGGGATACGGGTCTGGTGACGAATATGAGTTACATGTTCAATGGGGCGTCGTCGTTTAATCAGAGTCTGAATAATTGGGATACGGGTCTGGTTTCGGACATGAGCAACATGTTCGAAGGGGCGTCGTCGTTTAATCAGAGTCTGAATAATTGGGATACGGCTTTGGTGTCGGACATGAGCGCCATGTTTGCTAGAACGACAGCGTTTAATGGTGATGTGAGTGGTTGGGATACGGGTCTGGTGACGCATATGTGGTACATGTTTTATCAGGCGTCGTCGTTTAATCAGACTCTCGGTGCGTGGGACATTAGTGCAGTGGTTGACATGAGCTACATGTTGGACGATTCGGCATTGTCGGTTGATAACTATGACGCGACCTTGATTGGATGGGCCGACATCCAGCAGGCCAGGCAGCCGAACGTGGTGTTAGGTGCTGCCGGATTGTTTTTCAGTAGCATCGGCGCGTCAGCGCATGACTCTTTGACGAATCCGTGCGTCAACAATCCGAGCAATTGGCTGATAAATGATTCAGGTCTCGAAACAACGGTGATGAACAACGACCAATTCCTTGCCGTTGGTTGCTAATAGACCGCGAGGGGTTGTACGGCAAAATCTGAATGTCGACAAATTTCAATTTTTCTTCAACCGCAGGTCGTTGGTCTGCTAACCGCCGAAGGCACAAACTATTTTTCGATTTGAGTAAGATCAGGTGTGAATTCAGTCGCTATGCCTGGGTTGCGTCTTAAGACTATTTGGGGAGTTTGTGATGTTTGCTGTTGATGTGTGTCGTTTGCCGGCGACTGGTGGTTCAACCTTCGTGGTGGCCGCCGGCTTGTTCTTGTTGATCGCTGGAGTGATTGTGACGCGTTGGGTGCGAGCATCTGCTGGCCGGATGTCAGTTGTGGTAGCGCCTTTGGTATTGCTTGGTGGTTTAGTTTTAGCGCCGTCGGTCTCAGATCCGTGTTCACCAACGACAACGGTTGCACCAACGACAACAGTCGTATCAACGACAACTGTTGCACCAACGACGACCGTTGTGCCGGTTGACCCGAATTTGGTTCTTGAGATTGACACGACGGTGCGGGTACCAGTCGAGATTGATTCAGTAACAGCAGCTGGTGAAAGTTTTGTTTTTGAACTCGGTCTTTGGGGTGAGGTGGATGTGCATGTTGATTGGGGCGACGGTTTGGCGGACAATGTCACTGCTTCTGGCCCGTTCCCACACACCTATACGACATCAGGCCAATACACCATTACGGTGAGCGGTTCACTGACCGGATTCGGGCAAGATCCTTTGAATTTTGTTCTACCATTGAATGGCGCACATTATTTGAAGGCGGTTCGTTCGTTCGGCGAGTTAGGTATCACATCTTTCGCGTATGCGTTTTTAGCCTCAGTTAACTTGATTTATGTTCCCTCAAACCTGCCTGCAACAGTGACGGATATGAGCGCCATGTTCGCTGGGGCGTCGTCGTTTAATCAGAGTCTGAATAATTGGGATACGGGTCTGGTGACGACCATGGGTGCCATGTTCGCTGGGGCGTCGTCGTTTAATCAGAGTCTGAATAATTGGGATACGGGTCTGGTATCGGATATGAGCAACATGTTCTTTGAGGCGTCGTCGTTTAACGGTGATGTGAGTGGTTGGGATACTGGTCTGGTGACGAACATGAGCAACATGTTCTTGGAGGCGAGATCGTTTAATGGTGATGTGAGTGGTTGGGATACTGGTCTAGTGACGAACATGAGTTATATGTTTTCTGGGGCGTCGTTGTTTAATCAGAGTCTGGACAGTTGGGGCACGAGTTCGGTGTACTCGATGAATGGCATGTTCCAAGGGGCGTCGTTGTTTAATCAGAATCTGGACAGTTGGGATACGAGTTCGGTGACCTTCATGGGTTACATGTTCCAAGGGGCGTCGTCGTTTAATCAGAATCTGGACAGTTGGGATACGAGTTCGGTGACCCATATGAGTTATGTGTTTGATGGGGCGTCGTCGTTTAATCAGAGTCTCGGTGCGTGGGACATTAGCGAAGTGATTGACATGAGATCCATGTTGGACGGTTCGGCATTGTCGGTCGATAATTATGACGCGACCTTAAATGGTTGGGCCGACTCGGCCACTCAAAGTGACGTGACGTTAGGCGCGGCTGGGTTGCATTTCAGCAACAATGGAGCCTTTTGGCACGAAATTTTCACGCAGTGTCCTTTTTTCTGGTCGATTTTTGATGAAGGCAATCAAGACTTCATTCCAACTTCGCTGAGCGACAGTGACCAGCCTGTCAGCATTGCGTGCAACTAGACCGTCAGAGGTTGCGCAGTAAAAATCTGAATGAAAACCACGAATACTTCGGCACCAACGCCCACGACGTCGGTGCCTGATTTTCAGATCAGTACGTGACGGGCATGCGGGCAATTGCAGCGAACAAATTGGTGTTCGCCCGTTCAAATTCGCCGTTAGAACTGATGTTTGGCGTCAGCGTCAATAGATCTTTGAACATCACCGCAAGTTCAACTCGGGCAA
>Ga0209086_10001728_pt1 | contig 17559 bp, 11 predicted proteins | sample M_130207_XF_Meta_FD_187312 | JGI IMG/M metagenome (GOLD analysis project Ga0209086, IMG submission 187312) | Freshwater microbial communities from Lake Montjoie, Canada to study carbon cycling - M_130207_XF_MetaG (SPAdes) (version 2) | ecosystem: Environmental > Aquatic > Freshwater > Lake... | reverse complement strand
AGTTGTGGCTGGGGATCGCAGGGAAGTGTAGTTGTAAATATTGATAATACCACTTGCGGAGGAAATACGCCTCCCACAAATTTGTCAGTAAGCCCACCAACCTGTAACAACCCCAATGCAACTTTTAACTGGTCAAACAATTCTAATAACTGGAATTTAGATGTAACTACCAATTCCAATTGGAGCAGCTGGGATGTAAAATTTGGTTTGATCGGAACAAGTGAAACCGGTCCGGCAGGATTTTCAGGTGGACTTACTTTCCAGGCTGGACTTACCTATTATTGGAGGATTTATAACGGAAGTACTTTTACTTATGGTCCCAGCTTTACGGTTCCTAATTGTGATCCTTTGGGATACCTGGATATTGCTGATTGCGCAAGTATTCAGGGCTGGGCTTTTGATCCCGACAATAGTGGTCAGAGCATTGATGTGCATATTTACATTGATGGCTTTTTTGCTGGAGCACTTACTACTACTGCTGCACGACCTGATGTGAATACAGTGTTTAATATTTCGGGGGTACATGGCTATAGCTGGAACCTGCCAAACAGCTTTCAGGATGGAAGCTCTCATTTGGTGCAGGTATACGCAATCAATTTACCTTCGGGCAATAATCCACTAATTGGTACTGAAAACTTTGGTCCTTGTATTCCAGTTAATCTGCAGTCCTCCTCCAACTCTATCTGTGAAAATGAGAACATTGCCCTATCATGGACCAATAGCGGAAGTGGCTGGTATATTGATATTTCTACAAGCCCTACATTTGCAAGCTACTCAAATCAAGCTATTCCTAATGTTACTTCTGCAAATGCCCCAGCCGGGTTTTCGCCTGCTTTTACGTTTCAGCCAAATACTATCTATTACTGGCGAATCTGGAACGGTAATGGTGTTCATACAGTTGCGCCTTTATCAATTACTGTTAATCCTACACCATCAGCTGCTGCCATTACTGTAAGTGATGATAGTATCTGCCCTGGTTTCAGCACTACCATCGCTGCGTCAGGATCAGTTGGTGGTATAGTAGATTATAATTATTATGATGCGCCTTCAGGCGGAACACTTCTAGGGCAGAATTCAATTACTGTGACCCCACCGGCCAGCTCCACCTATTACCTGGAGCTTATCAATCAATTTGGATGTAAAAGCATTCCTAATCCAACTGCTATTCCCATTATTGTTAACCCTGCACCTTCTACCCCTGCAGTTATTGCAAATCCTGATTCGGTCTGCCTTGGTGATACTGCCCTGATAACTGCATCAGGCTCAACAGGTGGAATTGTTTTTTATAATTTTTATGATTCACTTAATGCCGGGCTAATAGTGGGATCTTCCCCCTTATCAGTAAGCCCTTCAAACAATACGGTCTATTACCTGGAGGCGATTAATCAATATGGATGTGTTGCCGATATAGGAAGAGTACCTTTATCAATTACTGTTAATCCTAGACCATCAGCTGCTGCAATTACTGTAAGTGATGATAGTATATGCCCGGGTTTCAGCACTACCATTGCTGCGTCAGGATCAGTTGGTGGTACAGTAGATTATAATTATTATGATGCGCCTTCAGGTGGAACACTTCTAGGGCAGAATTCAATTACTATGACCCCACCGGCCAGCTCCACCTACTACCTGGAGCTTATCAATCAATTTGGATGTAAAAGTATTCCTAATCCAACTGCTATTCCCATTATTGTTAACCCTGCACCTTCTACCCCTACAGTTATTGCAAATCCTGATTCGGTTTGCCTTGGTGATACTGCCCTGATAACTGCATCAGGCTCAACAGGTGGAATTGTTTTTTATAATTTTTATAATTCACTCAATGCCGGGCTAATAGTGGGAACTTCCCCCTTATCAGCAAGCCCTTCAAACAATACGGTCTATTACCTGGAGGCAATTAATCAATATGGATGTGTTGCCGATACAGGAAGAGTGCCTGTTTTACTAACGATAAAACCGTTACCTGCCGACCCGGTGTTTGTTTCAGGTGATATTTCTATTTGTTTTAATGATTCTACCTTGCTGGTGGGAGCATCACCAAACGCTGCAATTACCTGGTGGAGCTCAGCCAACGGAGGAATACCATTAGTTTCTAATGCTACATTCGCCACTCCTGCTTTATTCAGCTCCCAAATATATTATACACAGGCACAATCTCCTGAAGGATGTTTAAACCCGGGAGGCCGGATACCTATTTATGTTACTGTAAACCCTTTACCAATATTAACTTTGAGCAATGATGCAGTTACTTTCAATTCTATTTTTGAAGGACAGATCATCGTATTTACAGCTAGTCCTGAGGGTTTGGTTAACTACCTCTTTTTTCTTGACAGTATTCCTATTCAAACCGGAAGCAATAACATCTACCCTACTAATTTTATCAAAGATCAGCAAACAGTTGCTGTTATTGCCACAGATATCAATGGATGCAAAAATCTCTATGATAATAGCATGAAAATAGAGGTTAAACCTCGATCCAATGCTTTTACACCTAATGGCGATGGTATTAATGAGCTCTTTTTAAATGGTTTGGATATTACTATTGTTAATCGCTGGGGTATGGTTTTATTTGAAGGAAAAAATGGGTGGAACGGACAGCATAATGGGAAAGACCTGCCCGATGGAACTTACTTTTATATTATTAAACTGTACAATCTTGCTAGTGAAATAACGCAAATTTCGGGGCCTGTTACACTTACTAGGTAGCTGAAGCCTTTAGACTTCATTTTACCAATAAGTCAAAAAAAATTGTTGAGAATTTAGTATATTTGTAATAAAACTCTTTTTTAATGGAAAAAACATTTTTTTTCATAGAGGAACCCAATGCTGGGATGGAACTTTCGATGGTAAAAATGTAAGTTCGGGAACGTATTTTTATTTCATAACTATTTACGGCCCCCGATCAATCACTAATTACACAAATTGGCCCTATTAAATTAATTGATGAGTAATTTAGATAATTTTAGAATGATACGAATCCGATTGTTTGTTTGTCTGTTTTTAGTTTCAGGCTTTCTTTCTTCTGCAGTTGCGCAAACACTTACGCATAAAGCAGATACAGCAGTGAGTTATAAAGAATACTTTACCGCTATTGAATTGTATCAAAAAGCATTGAAAAAAGGAGAGGCTGCAGGCAATGAAAACAGGATGTATTATAAGGTGGGTGGTTGTTATGCTGCTATAAATAATTATAAAGAAGCAAGAGTATGGGTAGAAAAAGCAATGGAAAATGGCTATTCGGATCCTGCTGGATTTTTATTATATGGTGATATACTTATTACATACGGGGAATATGATGCTGCAAAATCTGCGTATGAAACCTATATTAAAAAAACAGGTGATAAAAGTGCAAAGCGAAAAATAGCCTGCTGCGAATTTGCACTATTAGGAAAAAAATCTGAAATCGCCTATGATATTAAAAATGAATGGGATGTTAATTCTGATTTTAGCGATTTTGGTCTCACAATGGTTAAAAACAAATTGATCTTCTCCTCTTCAAGAGTGGAAGAAAAAGGAAACAAATTTGACAATTTTACCGGGCAAGGCTTTTCTGATGTATATGAAACAACCTTAAATCCTAAAAATAGCAAATGGACAAAGCCTGTAAAGTTAAAAGGCGGTATAAACACAAAGTATAATGAAGGCGCCTTTGTTTATGACAAAAAAAATAATATAGGTTATTATATGAAATGTAATGGTGAAAAAAAGGCAAAAGAAAATTGCAATATTTATAGTACCAGTTGGAATGAAAAAAAAAATCTATGGACAGAATCGAAGCAATTTGATTTTTCAGATGAAGTTTTCAGCATAGGTCAACCAGCACTCTCCTCTGATGGTAATACCATGTATTTTGTTTCAAATATGAACGGAGGGTTGGGAGGAAAAGATATCTGGGTAATTAAAAAAAAAGGTGGGGCCTGGGGAGAACCAAAAAATTTGGGAGCGCCCGTAAATACAGCTGACAATGAAATGTTTCCATACGTATTAAATGACACCTTATATTTTTCTTCTGACGGAAATATAGGCTTTGGCGGACTTGATCTATTTTCTTCACAGATTAACGCCAATTCATATGGTAAACCTCAGAACTTACTGGCACCTATTAATTCAAGTGCTGATGATTTTGGAATTATTTATAAAGGAAGCTCTATTTTTGAAGGATATTTCTGTTCTAACCGGCAAGGTGGCATAGGAGAAGATGATATTTATTCTTTTAAAAAGGCTCCTCTTATTTTGAGTGCAGCCGGAACAATTACTGACTCTAAGTCCGGAAAATCACTTAATAGGGCAACTATTTATTTTAAAGCCAGCGATGGAAGTATTGATTCTACAAAAACTGATTCTCGGGGGAGATTTAATTTTGTTGGCCTCAATCCAGGTTTAAATTATGTTGTTAGGGCCTTAAAAGATGGCTTCTTTAGCGATTCGAGGGAGCTATCAACTGTAAGTTTAAAAACGAGTTTAGAGTTTTCAAAAAAAACAGGAACAGACCTTGACTTTAAATTGCAAAAGATCACATACGCAGAAATAACGATCTCTAATATCTATTATGATTCTAATCAGGCAGAGTTAAAAAACGAATCAAAAAAAGAACTGAATAAAATGGTAAGGATAATTAATGCAACACCGGGAATAAAAATCCAGGTAAACTCACATACTGATGAGATAGGCTCAGATGATTATAATATGCAGCTTTCAGAAAAACGAGCTCAGAATGTTGTTAATTATTTTATTGAAAATGGAGTTGATAAAGAACGTATGTCTTATATGGGTTACGGAGAGTCGGTTCCAATAAAAAAAAATGCCCAAACTGAAAACGAACATCTGAACAACAGAAGAACAACATTTAAAGTAATTAAAAAATAAACAAATGAAAAAAATAGCTCCTATCTTATTTTTACTGTTGCCATACTTTATCGTGGCCCAAAACGATATGCAGTTCAGCCACTTCATGTATAACGAGAATATGTTTAATCCCGCGGCAACCGGTAACACGGACAAAACAATTGCCTCCATTGTTGCGAGGCAGCAGTGGATAGGTGTTGACCGTCCACCTTCCACTCAGTTTTTAAATGCACATACGTACATCGGTAAAATTAAAGGAGGAATTGGCCTTACTGCAATAAACGACCGTATCGGTTTTGAAAACACATTAAATCTGAAAATAAATTTTGCATATCATTCACGCATCTCTGAATCTGCAACCTTGTCAGGTGGCCTTTCGGCCGGCTTTATAAATAAAAAGTTAGATGGCAGCAAATTAGTTTACGAGCAAGGCAGTGATCCACATGCCATTGTAAATGCTACAAACGCCTTTACTCCTGACTTCGGCCTTGGTATTGAGTTTAATGCTTCTAACATTACTGCTGGCATTTCTTCTACGCATATCAACAGAGGCATAAAAAATGCAACTGTTTTACTTAATCCAAGGCACTATTTCCTTTATGGGAAATATAAAATAAAAATTGATAATGATTTTTCAATTAACCCTGCACTACTTGTAAAAAAGATCGGATCTATTAGCCAATTTGAATTGAACACTATTGCAAAATACAAAGAAAAAATAAGCTTGGGTATAACATACAGAATTAAAGAATCTGTTGTTGGATTAATAGGTGTATGCGTTACTGATGCTATATTTATAAGCTATTCGTACGACTTTAATGTGAAGCCGGAAAACACATACAGCAGTGGTTCCCATGAAATAATGCTTCAGGCAAGATTAAACGCATTTAGCAGCAAAAAACAGAATATAAAATCGGTACGGTTCTTTTAATTAAAAAGATTTGCTGACAAATATACTTGTCGCTTACAAAACCGGTGATTGCTTAAGTACTATAAGCTTTTATTTTATATTGTTTTTTTTAACGCACGATTTACCTCTGTCTTTGTTATACTTTATCTCTATGAGTCCTATTTATTAGGGAGCTAGGCATGCTCGTAAATAATGATTTTTTTTTGGTTATGATCCAAATTCAATTGGAATAAAAGGCTACAAAATACCTTTTGGGACAGCACGCCGTGTTATTGCTTTTATCTGTTTTTTTATTCCGGCTTTTGAATCCGGATTTGAATCTAAAGTTGTTTCCCATGAATTTTCCGATTTAAACTCTTCTTCCATCCCTTTTAGAACACTGCTCGAAATTTTGGCCGAACGAACTACTGCAAAACACTCTGTATTTAAATTGGCGCTTCGTGGATCCAGGTTGAAGGTTCCAATGACCGTTATAGCTCCATCAATCACCATTGTCTTAGCGTGTAATCCAAATATTGGGGTATAATTTAATTTCTTTTGTAAATCGCTAGTCATAATATTAAATCGGACGGGGGCATCCGGTTTAAATTCAAAAATTCTAATTCCAGTATTTAATAAGTTCGACCTACACTTTTGGTATCCTGCAAAAGCCTCCAAATTATCGGTAGAAGAAAGACTATTGGTAAGTATTCTCACTTTTACTCCTCGCTTAACCACAGCATCGAAAAGCTTTTCGCCAATCTCCGTAGTAATTAAGTATGGGGATTGAATATCAACAGATGTTTTGGCAGATAGAATTAAATTTATCAATGCAGCAGTTGTTACCCCGCCGCCGGCACTTTTAGTTTTATCAAATTTGCCAGGTATGTCTGAAACAAACTCAACGCTATCCAGCCACACCAATTCACCCGAACTTTGAATATCTTTAAATGCCGAAAGCGTATTTTTTATTTTCTCTCGTACTTGAGGCCAAAAATTTTCAGGATTACATGCGTATTGGTGCAATCTATGAAAGCGATCTTGCGCCTTAAAATCATTATTAGGTTCAGTTACTAATCTTTTTACATCTATGCTTAATGAATAATTCCAAAATCCATCAAATGATTTTTGAACATCTTTAGTTACTTTACCTAGTAGTAATACATCCCGATCTCTAAAATTATATTCGTGATCGTAATCAAAATATTCATCAGCAATATTTCTACCACCAGTAATTGTTATTTTCCCATCGACGATAAAGGTTTTATTATGCATTCGTTGATTTGCTCCAATAAAATCGGTTCCAAACTTTTTTATTTTTTGGAAAATATTTTTACCAAGATTAACCCCTGGATTATAAATCTTTATTTCAATGTTTTCGTGTGAATCCATGGTCAAAATTTCATGAGTTCCTGCATCAACCATGATATCATCGACTAAAATCCGAATCTTTACACCTCTATCGGCGGCTCTCACAAGGAAATCGCAGGCAATTAGGCCCACATTATCGGTTGAAAAAATAAAATATTGAATGTCAATTGATTTTTCGGCATGTTCGGTTAACCAGGCGCGGGTAATCATTGCTTTATCTCCTTCCTCTAAAACATAAACGCCGGTTTTGTTTTCCATAAGGTCATTAACCGATTCTAATTCTTCGGAAAGCGAGACTGAGTCGTTTAAATGAATAATAGAGCAAAAATCTTTTTCCTGTTCCGGAATTACCACTTTATTCTCAGTACAAGAAAATAAGACAATGAAGGATAAATAAAAAAGTAAATTTAAGATGAATGAGCCCACATTTTTTTTATTTAGAAACAAATTTAGTTATATTAATATCTTTTTTAATTTTTATACAATAATAATTTTATAGCAGACAATTTCAAACAACAAACAGTCATCTGGAGACCTGTAAATCCTGCAACTGCGATTTGTAACAGACGGTCTGCAGCCAAATGATAACAAGGTTTTCACAATGCTGTATCGAGAAAAGACCACTACGTGAAAAACAATTCAAAAATATATTGAAACTCTATAAGAAGTCCTGTGGAAAGTAACTACCTGCTTGTACGCTCAACTATTTTTAAAACAGCCTTCACCTTCAATTATACAGGCGGGCACTTGTTAAATCCGTTGAATACATTTGATTGAAGTTTTGTTAGAAAAAAAATAAATTAGCTTATTTAATTGGCTTACCTTACCCTATAATATTTAAATCAGCAAAATTATAACAGGCTCTTAAATTATTAAAATTTATTTATGTTTTATGTTACTTTTGTTAACAAAATAAACTATTAACGAATTTTAAAATAGGTAAATGAAAGATTTTTTAAAAAAAATTTGGCGTTTTATTTGGAAATCTGTTATATTTTTTTTGATTTTCAGCATAACAACAGCAATTATCTATAGATGGCTACCTATCCCAGTAACCCCATTAATGCTTATTCGCTGTGTGGAGCAAAAGGCAGAAAATAAAGATATAAAACTCGAAAAAGATTGGGTAGCTTTTGAGGAAATTTCACAAAACTTACAATTAGCTGTTGTTTGTTCCGAAGATCAAAATTTTATTATCCATCGAGGTTTTGATTTTACTGCTATAGAAAAAGCAATGGAATATAATTCAAAACACAGAAAACAAAGAGGAGCAAGTACAATAAGTCAGCAAACAGCAAAAAATGTTTTTTTATGGCCTGGTAGAAGCTGGATTCGAAAAGGATTTGAAGTATATTTTGTTTTTTTGATAGAAACATTATGGTCCAAGGAGCGAATAATGGAAGTTTATTTAAATGTAATTGAAATAGGAGATGGCGTTTATGGGGCTCAAGCAGCAGCATTAATATATTTCAATAAAAATGCAGCATATTTGACAAAAGCTGAAGCTGCTTTAATTGCGGCTGTATTACCCAATCCATTAAAATTTTCTGTTGCAAAACCAAGCTCTTATATTCGATACCGCCAAAACTGGATTATCCGTCAAATTGGACTTTGGGGAGGTACATTAAATTATGAAGTACCAGTAGAAAAGGTAAAAATAAAGAAAAAAAGAAAACGTAAAGCAGATTAAAAAACATAAGAAAATGTTATATTTGAATAGTATTATCAAGCTTCTAATAGAATGATAAAATGAATAATTTTATTCAAAAAATAACCTATACTGGCGTAGAGCATGCAAAAAATAAGCATGACAAAAAATGCATACTCATGATTAACCGCATGAGCATGGTATTGGTTTTCACAATGATTACATTTACAGGCTTAGCTGCGGTTTTGAAAGACAATTACATACTTTATTTCAGCGTTCCTTATATCTTTGCTTTTTCTTTATCACCCTATTTTAATTACATAGGGTGGTATATTTTTTCAAAGTATTTTTTTTCATTTGCTCCTATATTATTTGTTTTTTTGCTGTGCCTTTTCAATGGGATCAATATGGGCGACCGTTTTTTCTTTTTTTCAACAGCCCTTATTCCTATTATTCTCTTTCGCAAAAAATGGCTTATTTATAGCATTTTTTATTTAAGTGTTATTGCCTTTTTTTTTGCATCTTGGTATCAAGGTACACATAAATCTATTTCGCATTTACCCGAGGAAATAGCTATTCAGTATTATTATTTTACAATTATTTCTGTTTTCGCATTGTTATTTTATGTGCTTACTAATTTTAAACAAGGTGCTGATGAATATGAAAAGGAAATAGAGTTTAAAAACGAAACTATTAGCCATAAAAACAAAGAAATTTTAGATAGTATTAATTACGCCAAACGTATTCAATACACACTACTCGCTAATGCCGATTTTTTAAAAGAAAATATCCCTAATCACTTCGTTTATTTTAATCCAAAAGATATAGTTAGTGGAGATTATTATTGGGCAGCAAAAAAAGGAGATAAATTTTACTTAGCCGTTTGTGATAGCACTGGACATGGCGTACCAGGAGCCTTTATGAGTTTATTAAATATTGGATTTTTAACTGAAGCTATTAACGAAAAAGAAATTGAGAAACCAAATGAGGCATTTAATTTTGTTCGTGAACGCTTAATAAACACTATTAGTAAAGTAGGGCAAAAAGATGGATTTGATGGAATACTAATTTGTATTGATCAAAAAACGAATCAGATTAGCTACGCTGCTGCTAACAACAAACCTATTCTGGTACAAGCAGGTATTGCAATAGAATTGGCATACGACCGAATGCCTGTTGGCATGGGAGAGCGTAAGGATGATTTTAAATTATTTACCATTGATCCAAAGCCTGGCGACATCTTATATTTATTTACCGATGGTTTTGCCGATCAATTTGGTGGACCAAAAGGTAAAAAATTTATGAACAAAACATTAAAGGACTTGATATTGGTAAATAGCACTTTAAAAATTGAAGAACAGCATCATGTAATAAAAGATAGTTTTGAAAAATGGAGAGGTAATTTGGAACAGGTGGACGATGTTTGTATGGTGGGTATTAAGTTATGAGAAAGATTTTGTTGCTTTTTATAATTATTTTCTCCCATATCTCTATTACAAGCTCTGTTAATATTAGCCGTTGGAATACTTTTAATTTCTCGTTGCTTTTTTTTATGGCCACCTAGCAGTTAAAATAAATACCCCACCAGTCGATATTTACAAGCTCAGGAAATTATGTCCCCCTCCCCATAACAATTGAAGTAAATAACTCACATTAAAGCAATTACATGGAAAATAAATTTTAAAAACACCAATTTATTATGGAAAGCTTTCTGTAATAATCCTTGCTTAATTATGTTTTAAATATTGTCTTTTCAGTAATTCTAAAAATAAATTATCAATATAATCAGTAAATTCTGAAATTATTCGATTTATGTAAGCATAAAAAAGATACTTTTGGAAAGTTTAATTTTAAATTTATTAAGTATTATGAATATACACGAATATCAAGGTAAAGCGGTATTAAAAAAATTTGGAGTAAATGTGCAGGAAGGTATCGTTGCTAATACACCCGAAAAAGCATTGGCAGCTGCTATAGAATTGCAAAAACAAACGGGCACAAAATACTGGGTAGTTAAAGCTCAGATACACGCAGGAGGAAGAGGGAAGGGCAATATTGTAGGTTCGGAGCAAAGGGGTGTAGCCCTTGCAAAATCATTGGAAGAGGTAAAAACAATTTCAACTAATATTTTAGGGAATAGTCTTGTAACTTTACAAACCGATAAAAAAGGCCGAAAGGTAAATAATGTATTAATTGCACAGGATGTTTATTATCCTGGAGAAACTGAAGTAAAGGAATTTTATGTGGGTGTATTGCTCGATCGTGCCAAAGGTATTAATATCATTATGTATTCAACCGAAGGGGGTATGAATATAGAAACTGTTGCTCATGATACACCTCATTTAATATTTAAGGAAGCTATTGACCCAAAAGTAGGTTTACGCGATTTCCAATGTCGTAAAATTGCATTTAATCTAGGATTAAGTGGTGAAGCCTTTAAGGGAATGTGCAAGTTTATTGCATCATTATATAAAGCTTACGAAGCTACGGACTCTTCTATGTTTGAGATAAATCCTGTTTTAAAAACTTCGGATAATAAAATAATTGCCGTTGATGCAAAAGTTTCCTTAGATGCTAATTCTTTATTTCGTCATCCTGACTTAGCTGCTATGCGTGATATTGAAGAAGAAGATCCTACTGAAGTGGAGGCTGCATCGCACAACCTTAATTATGTAAAGTTAGATGGTAATGTTGGCTGCATGGTAAATGGTGCTGGCTTGGCAATGGCAACAATGGATATTATTAAACTGTCGGGCGGGGATCCTGCAAATTTCCTTGACGTAGGAGGGACGGCTAATGCCGAACGCGTAGAGCAAGCATTCCGCATTATTTTAAAAGACCCAAAAGTAAAGGCTATTCTTGTAAATATTTTCGGAGGTATTGTTCGTTGCGATAGGGTTGCAAAAGGAATAGTGGATGCGTACACAAATATTGGAGAAATAAAAATACCTATTATCATACGATTGCAAGGTACGAATGCCACAGAAGCAAAAAAAATTGTTGACGAATCGGGCTTAAAGGTCTATTCAGCAATAACTTTGCAAGAAGCAGCTGATTTGGTAACCCAAGTATTGAATTAATAAAATAAAGGAGCCGGAATATTAGTACACAACAATTGTATTAATATTCCGGCTGCTTAATTAGAGTCTGTCCATAATGTCCAATTTCTTCGTTATGCTTGTTTTGAAAACAGTCATTTGCAAAAGCAAACTCCTTGATTTTCAAAACTTCGCAAGCCTCGAACTTGAACATTATGAATCAGACTCTCGACTATATGGCCAGACACTAATTAAAAAAGTTTTATTTCTTTTTGGCTTTTTCTCTTTCCTTCTCTTTTTCTAACTCGTTAATAAAATCTCCCAGTTGTTCCGAATCAATTCTTTTTGCTTTTATAATTTTATTTTCATCCAATAAATATACTACAGGGGTGCTATAAATATCGTATATCTTTTTAGTCACTGCCCTGCGATAATTATCGGGTTCATGAACATTTATCCAGTTAAGTTTATTTTCGCGAATAAATTTTTTCCAATCCTCAGGCTTATCTTCGGTTTCAATAGCAAGGACTTCCACTCCTTTTTCTTTCATTTTTTTATAAATTTCAGCCACCTTTGGAACTTCTTTTTTGCAATGCCCGCAACCATGATCCCAAAATAACAGCACTGTATAATTTGCTTTAATACTATATAGAGAGACGTTTTTACCAGAGGTGTCAACCATATTAATAGCAGGGGCTTTTTTACCTAATAATAAAGGTTTTAAAATAAATGCTCGGTTGGTAATTTTGTACAATTGAGCAGAATCAACCCAAAATGCTTGTTTAGTAGCATAATAATTATCCACCAAATGAACAAAAACAGCATCCATCCCCATTATGTTTGAACTTTCATAAGTGTATGTTAACCAATAAATTACATATTTAAAAACTTCTTGGTTTGCTTTTGCTTTTGTTGCCAAATAATCAGCTGCTACATTTATAGAATCGGGGATTTGCGCGGTTAATTTATCCAAATATTGTTTTATTTTGGTATGGAAAATAGGCGTACGCAATAACCTATCATCACTAAAATCGATATTATCAAAAAAATGAGCTTTGTAATAACGGAAAGCAAAAGTAGTGTCTTTTTTTCCACTAGGCAATAATGGTGCTTCCGGCACCTCTATTTCGTCCATTGCTTTAAAAAGCTTAGCAACAAATGTTGTTGGATTGTCCTTAATAAAGTTTTGTTTATAATCTTTTACCTCTTTATCAATAACTGTCATTTTATCGATCAGCAATTTTGTAGAATCTTTGTTAGTTTTTGTTGTTATTTTGTAAAGATTCCTTAAAGGCTCAATTAGTTTTTGTTTTTCTGCAATAAATGATTGGTAATCATAAAAAAACTTATTTTCCGTGGAGCCTTTTACCTTCATATTTTTTACATAATCAGTAGTATCTGTATCCAAAGAAAAATTTTGACCAGCATCCATTACTAAATCAAAATATTTTTTATTAGGCGGCACAAATAAATAAATTCCTTCGGGAAATTTTTCAGAACCTTTAAAGATTACCTCTCCTTTTGCATTTGCAAAAGCAGAATCTTTTATATACTGTTTATCACCATAATAGTTTGCTAAAAGGCAACGCGCCCCTTCCTTTAATCCCTTAGCAGTAATTTTAATATTATAACCATCCCCAATAGGGTTTTTAGCTATTATTGGGCCAGTAATTAGAAGTATAATTATAACCAATGATTTAACAAAAAACGAATTCATAAAAATATTTTTTTAGGAGTTTATAAAAATGTAATTAGTTTAATTTATCTATTCTATTTTTAGTTTAATAAATCCTTATTAAGCATGCAATTATAACTATTTTTTTGCAAGTTTTATTCCATTATTTAAGTGTAAAAAAAGGTATTCGAGGACATTTGAAAACTAAATATTGATAATCAGCTAATTACGATTTGTTAAAAAATATTAAATTTACGATAATTATAAATTTCATAAAAAAAAATCAATTAGCTCTGTTTTAGGATTGATTTTTATTAAAATAAAATTAGCATTTTAAATAAGCCTTAAAATAATAAAAAGTAAATTTGCGCAATAAATTAAAAACATATAAAAAAATTAACAATCAACAGCTATGAAAAAAAATTACACCTTATTAATTAGTTTTATGTTACTGGGATTATTTCAATCCAAAAGTCAGGATACGTTATTATTTGAAGATTTCCAATATAATATGACTTCCTATCTTATTTCTATTACTAGCCCACCACCCGGTAATATATCTGATAGTTTATGGTATAATTACGATGCGGATCAATTTTCGGATGGTTCGGGTTCAGCAAATCCTCGTTCACCTGATTGGTTTCAAGCATTAGCATTCGCTGATTCTAATTTATATATGACAGGAACAACAGATACAAATATTGTAATGGCATCTAATTCTTGGTTTTCACCAGCTGGTCTATCCAACGATTGGTTAATCACTAGCAACATTCAATTAGGTGAACACGATACCTTGTTTTGGAAATCAGCACCCTTTCAAACACCTCGCTATTTAGATGGTTATACAGTAAAAATATCAAACACTACAAACTTTGATTTAGCTTTTAACACCGTATTATTTAATGCGGCAGAAATGACAGATATTAACAATACGAATGATAGTATTTTTAGTGGATATACTTTTTCTCAGCCAGGTTTTGTACATGGAGAGGATGGCACCTTCGTAGAAAATCAAAATGATTCAGCTAGGTTGAAAGGTATATTAAAGCCATTTTCAATTCCTTTAGATGCATATGCTAATCAGAATGTTTTCATTGCTTTTATTCATGAATCTTTTGATGATAATTTGTTTTCTATTGATGATATTATGATACGTGGTACAGCTTCCAACCCATTTGCTGGGATAAAAGAAAATATGGCAGATTTAAAATTAAGCGTTTTCCCAAATCCTACAAAAGATATTGTTCGTTTAAACTTTTCGCTGTCGGCCGAAAGTCCAGTAACAATATCTGTAAATGATATTACAGGAAAACTCGTTTATTCAGAGAACAAAGGCTCTTTAGCTCCAGGATATCATATTTCAACGATTAACTCGTCTTCCTTTGCTAATGGATTTTACACGATAACTATAAAAACTAAAAATGGTAATTATTCATCTAAATTAATAGTTCAACAATAGTATTATATTCAAAAGTAGCTTATAAATAAACAGAAAATCCCTGCCGAAATATATTTCAGCGGGGATTTTTTTTAAAAAATAAAACCTTTTATGAATGGGTTAATCTATTTTTTTTAGAAGGCTTACAACAGCAAAATATGTAAATTTTTCTTGCATATATTTAATGCTATCCAGCGCTGGCAAATGAATATAAGTTAAAGAAAATAACAAACATAAAACGACTAATATGACACACGAAAAATTTATTGAGCTTTACGATAAATACCAACCTTGGTTTTTCAATTGTTTACACATTTTTGTATAAACCTATTTCAGGATAAGACACCCATTATTACTTTATTGTTCTGAAGGTTAAATTGATTCTTGTTGTGTTTATCTTTTTTTCTTTCGGTACGGCATGTTGCCAAAAATGCTGAAGTTCACCCATCATTATTAAAACAGTGCCATGCGACAAAGGAAAAGATATTTTTTCTGCATTATTGTCTATTCTCCTTATTTGAAAAGTTCTTGTAGCTCCCAAATTGACAGACCCGATGATTGGACTTTTACCTAATTCTCTTTCGGCATCTGTGTGCCAACCCATATAATCGGAACCATCTCTATACCAATTCAAAAGGACGCTATTAAATTCTGTAATTGCAGGAATTTCTATTTTTTTCTTTATTTCTAAAAGTGCTGTATCCCAAGGTTTGGGACTTAATGTGAGACCAGAATATGTGTAAAGTTTGTCGCTATCGCCATGCCATGCAGAATATCTCGGTAAAAAAACATCTTTTCCAAACATTTTTATAGCGTCATGATGCCACCCGATATTCACAAAATTTATTTCATTTAATTTTTCTTTTTCAAACAATCTCCAATCTGTTTTAAGTGGTTCTAAACTATTACTATTTACAAGCAGATGTTTCAAATAGTTATCACTTGTTAGTTTGTCAAAATAGTTAGCATTGTATAATAATTTGCCATTAGGAATATTTATTTCGAACATTCTGATTGATTCAACCCACCTATAATCATAACCCGTTTTGCCGGGTAATGCTATTGGTAAAAAATTATTATCATTACTGAATAAATCCATGTTATAAATTTATTTTAAGAATTATTTCTTTTCTTGTCCATGTTTTGTGATGAATCCATCGAAAATTCAGCAGACGGTGTTTCCTTTTGATTGTTTTGTCCGAATAGGTTAGCTGGCATTGCAGTGGTGGATGCTACCTCAAGTGCTTTATTGTATTCATTGAGTTTATTATCAATGTATGCTGTTCTAGCCCCCTAATAGATCAGACTCATAGAGACAAAGTTAAATTAATTAACTTTATATCTACAAACTATGAGCACAAGAAAACTAACTTTAGAAGAAAAAGTAAAGATTGTTCAAGAATCTGAACAAGCGGGCTTTACTGAAACAGCATTAAAATATAACATTTCAGCGAGGCAGATTTATCGCTGGAGGGATAAACTGGAAGGCGGGGGATCCAAGGCTTTGTCCTACGGTGCTAAAATAGACCCAGAGTTAAAAGCATTGAAAGATGAAAACAATCAGTTGAAAAAACTTGTTGCTAAGCTAGCATTGACAATAGAAATCAAAGAAGAGCTTTTAAAAAAAACTTCCCTTCGCACCGGGAAAAACTATTAGTAGCGAAATTGTTTATTGAAAAGGGTCACATGAAAAAGGAAGTTTGTAAAATCACGCAAATACAACGTAGTGTTGTTTATTATTTGAATAAGGATAACAAGCCTGGCAGAAAACCTACTGCTTTAACTGTGTTTAATAAAGAAATGGTTGCAGATGAAACAGTTATTAACAGCGTTAAAGGTTTGCTTAATCATGAATTTTTAAGTTATGGGTATTTAAAAATAAGTAAGCAATTACAGCTTGATGGTTTTATAATCAATAAGAAAAAAGTGTATCGTTTAATGAAAACGCACAATCTTTTAAAACCGCAACGAATAAGAACTAGCGGAAAAAGAAATTTCATTAAGTTTAGAAAACCATTAGTAGATCGGCCTTTAACTTATTTTGAGATGGATATAAAATACATTTACATTCCTGAAGAAAGAAAAAATGCATATCTGCTCAGTATTATTGATGTACATAGCCGAAAAATAATTGGACATATTTTTAAGCGGAGCATCAGAAAATGGGATGTGATTAATCTATGGCAATCACTTAAAAGCTATTTAAATGATTTTAAGAAGATCACTATTAGAAATGATAATGGTAGTCAGTTCATTGCAAATGATGTTCGTGGTTATTTTCATTATCACGGAATCAATCATGAATTTACAAACATAGCTACGCCAGAAGATGATGGACATATTGAGGCGTTTCACAGCATCATGGAAAGAGAATTTTTACAAAGAAATGATTATCCTTCATTTGATGAAATGAAATCGGCTATCGCGAGATTTATGAAATGTTACAATGAAGAAAGATTGCACGGATCTTTGAATTATAAAACACCGGAACAATTTATTAAAGAGTTTAATGAAAAGAATTTCTTCGAAGATAGGGAGGAAATAAATCCTCTCCAACTCAAGGAAGCCGATTTAGGGGGTAAAACAAAATTAGAAAAAATCAATCAAATAAACGAACTTTGTCAAAACGTGTCCGATTTATAAGGGGCTAGAACA
>Ga0209086_10001724_pt1 | contig 17585 bp, 11 predicted proteins | sample M_130207_XF_Meta_FD_187312 | JGI IMG/M metagenome (GOLD analysis project Ga0209086, IMG submission 187312) | Freshwater microbial communities from Lake Montjoie, Canada to study carbon cycling - M_130207_XF_MetaG (SPAdes) (version 2) | ecosystem: Environmental > Aquatic > Freshwater > Lake... | reverse complement strand
TGTGAATATGGTGGCATGAATGAAGTGCTCGCTAATATTTATGCAGTCACTGGCAATAAAAAATATTTAAGGGTATCTAATTTATTTGAAGATGATTTTGTGATGGGGAAACTGGCGCAAAAAATAGATCCTATGCCAGGCAAACATTCCAATACCAATGTACCTAAAGCCATTAGTGCAGCTAGACAATTTGAATTAACTGGTGATGCCAAAGATGCCACCATCGCTAGTTTCTTTTGGGAAACCATGGTAAAAAGCCACTCTTATGTGATTGGAGGAAATAGTAATTATGAATATTGTGGAGATGCTGGTAAATTAAATGATCGACTTAGTGACAATACTTGTGAAACTTGCAACACCTATAATATGCTTAAGTTAACTAGGCACTTATTTTCTTGGCAACCAAAAGGAAGTTTAATGGATTATTATGAAAGAGCATTGTACAATCATATTCTTTCCTCTCAAAATTCAAAAACAGGTATGATGACTTACTTTTTGCCACTAAGAATGGGGGCAGCAAAGGAATTCAGCGATCCTTTTAATACTTTTACTTGCTGCGTTGGAAGTGGATTAGAAAATCATTCTAAACATGGTGAGTCTATTTATTTTGAAGGAGCAGACGGTAGTTTGTATGTTAATTTATTTATAGCATCTGCCTTAAATTGGGAGAAGAATAATATGAATATTGTTCAAGAAACAAAGTTTCCTTTTAAAAATTCAACTAGTATTCAAATTAAATCAACCACAAAAAAACAATTTGCACTTAGGATACGTAAACCAATTTGGAATCAAGGTGCGCTAAAAATTACACTAAATAATAAGCCAGTGAAGGCTGTGCTAGATGAAAATGGATATGTTGTTATTGACCGAGTTTGGAATCCAAATGATAATGTGATTGTCACTTTTAATATGCAACTTAAAACAGAATCTATTCCAGACAATAAAAATAGAGTTGCCTTTTTATATGGACCTATTGTTTTAGCTGGCGTATTAGGAGACAAACATCCTGATCCAGTTTTTGGCACACCCGTAATTATGAATAATAATATGCCTACAAAAAGTATAAAAGCGGTCAATTTAAATAAGTTACAATTTAAATGGAATCATATAGGCAAGCCATTTGATGTTACGATGGCTCCTTTATTTTCTATCAATGATGAATTTTATAGTGTGTATTGGGACAAATTCACTAATGCAGAATGGGAAACAAAAGAAAAAGATTACCAAGCAGAAAAACAAAGACTAAGCGAAATTCAAATTAGAACCATTGACGTATTTAGAATAGGAGAAATGCAGCCAGAAAGAGACCATCAATTAGTAGCAACAGAAAAATCTTATGTAAGTAACGCCATTGGCAGAATGGGCAGAGAAGCAAGATTAGATAATGAGTTTTCTTTTACTATGAAAGTAAATCCTTCCACCCCATCTACTTTACTACTTACCTATATTGGCGATGACAAGAATAGTATTTTTGACATTTTAATTAATGGTAAAAAATTAACAACAGTCAATTGGGATGGTGCTCAAAGCAACCGTTTTTATGATGTTGAATATGCCCTACCTACCGATTTAAAAGAAAATACAATTAAAGTAACCATCTTAGCCAATCATGAAAAAACTGCGGGTCGAATTTTTGGCGTTAGTATATTAAAGAAATAGGAAAAATTTACGTTTTTTAAGCTGCTTGCCAGCCAAATCTTTAAATATATTAGTACCTTTAAAGCTCAACGTTTTAAAGCTATGTCTAAGCCCACTTATGTTATAGGAGTAGATTACGGAACCGATTCCGTAAGGTCTATTTTAGTGAATACTTCTAATGGAGAAATTGTACAATCTGCAGTTCATCATTATTCAAGATGGGCAAAGGGATTGTACTGCAATCCTACCTTAAATCAATATAGACAGCACCCACAGGACTATATCGATGGATTAACCATCACTATTAAAGCCTGTTTAAAAAATTTAGATAAGGAAATTGTGGGTCAAATTGTAGGCTTATCCATCGACACAACAGGATCCTCTCCTGTTGCAGTAAATAAAGAAGGAACCCCTTTAGCCTTGGTTTCAAAACATGCAGAAAATCCAAATGCCATGTTTGTTTTATGGAAAGACCATACTGCAGCACCAGAAGCACAAGAAATAAATGATCACGCAAAAAAATATCCTATCAATTATTTAGAATTTGTTGGGGGCATTTATTCGAGCGAATGGTATTGGGCTAAATTATTGCATATTTTAAGAGCAGATAAAACCATTAATGAAGATTTATACACTTGGGTAGAGCATTGCGATTGGATTCCATTTTTATTAACCGGTGGCAAGGATGCCGATAAAATAAAAAGAGGTGTTTGCAGTGCAGGTCATAAAGCATTGTGGGCAGAAAAATTTGGCGGCTATCCTCCTACTTCTTTTTTTACAGAACTAGATCCACTATTAGAAAAAGTAATTACTAATTTATCTAAGGAAACTTATAGCGCCTCCACTGCAGTAGGTGTCATTACAGATAGCTGGGCCAATGAACTTGGCTTACCCACGAACACTGTTATTGGTGTTGGCGCTTTTGATGCACATATGGGTGCGGTAGGTGGTCAAATTGAACCCTACTATTTAAGTAAGGTAATGGGTACATCTACTTGCGATATTTTAGTAGCGCCTATAAAAGAAGTAGATGGAAAATTAATTAAAGGAATATGTGGTCAAGTAAATGGATCAGTGATACCTGGTATGGTAGGATTAGAAGCGGGGCAATCTGCATTCGGAGATATTTACGCTTGGTTTAAAAATATTTTAGCTTGGCCATTAAAATCAATTTTATTAAACTCGAGTATTAATAGTGGTATTGTAAATGAAGATGTAGTGGCTAAATTAGAAGATAAAATTTTAATAGCCTTAAATGAAACAGCTAGTAAGTTACCCTTAGATGCGAACGATCCTATTGCAGTTGACTGGATGAATGGAAGAAGAACACCTGATGCCAATCAATTATTAAAAGGAGGCATAGAAGGCATTTCCTTAGCGACGAATGCCCCTATTTTATACAAAAGTTTAGTAGAAGCCACCTGCTTTGGAGCAAAAGCGATTGTGGATCGTTTTCTGGATGAAGGTATTCCTATCAAAGGAATTATAGGTTTAGGTGGGGTTGCAAAAAAATCGCCCTTTATCATGCAAATGATGTCTGATATTATGAATATGCCTATCAAAATTCATAAAAGTGAGCAAACTTGTGCATTAGGTGCCGCTATGTTTGCCGCTACCGCTGCTGGAGTATATGAAAAAGTAGAAATGGCCATGGAAAATATGGGACAAGGATTTGAAGTAACTTATTACCCTAATAATGACAGGGTTGATTATTATCAACAACGTTATATCAAGTATATTGGGTTGGGAAAATATATAGAACAAACCACCATTAAATAGCAAAAACTAATGTCTAGATTTAATACCATCAAAGAAGAATGTTTCTTAGCTAATTTGGAACTTCCAAAGCTAGACTTGGTTTTATTTACTTTTGGCAATGTAAGTGTTGTAGATAGAGCCAATAAAGTATTTGCTATTAAACCAAGTGGTGTGCCTTATGAAAAATTAGCTATGGAGGATATGGTGATTGTAGATTTTGACGGTAAAGTAGTGGAAGGAAATTTAAGACCCTCTTCCGATACCCATTCACATGCTGTATTATATAAGCACTGGGAAAATATTGGAAGCATTGTGCATACCCATTCTACTTATGCAACGGCTTGGGCCCAAAGTTTAAGAGACCTGCCTGTGTATGGAACTACTCATGCAGATTATACCATTGAATCCATCCCCTGCGCGGCACCTATGAAAGATGAAAAAATTAAAGGGGATTACGAAATAGAAACCGGGCATCAAATTATTGACTGCTTTAAAGAAAGAAAACTAGATTATCAAGAAGTAGAAATGATTTTGGTAGGCAGTCATGCTCCATTTACCTGGGGGAAGGATGCAAAAAAAGCAGTACACAATAGTGCAGTATTAGAATTCATCGCAAAAACAGCAATGTTTACCGAACAAATCAACAAGGAAGTAAAACCTATCAAAGATTCCTTAAAAAATAAACATTTTCAAAGAAAACACGGCCCCAATAGTTATTATGGCCAATAAAAAAATAATGAATATAGTATGATACCTCAATTAAAATCTTTAGACGTTTGGTTTATCACAGGAAGCCAAGATTTGTATGGCGCTGAAACTTTAAAAAAAGTAGCCGAGCATTCTACCGAAATAGCCAGCTCTTTAAGTGCTTCTAAAACCATTCCTGTAAATGTGGTATTTAAACCAGTCGTAAAATCGAGTGAAGAAGTTTTAAAAGCTATGCAGGAAGCCAATAATGATAAAAATTGTATTGGTGTTATATGCTGGATGCATACTTTTTCTCCTGCTAAAATGTGGATCAACGGGCTAAAAATTTTAAGCAAACCTTTGTTGCATTTTCATACTCAATTTAACAGAGACATTCCATGGAATACCATAGATATGGATTTTATGAATTTGAATCAAAGTGCTCATGGAGATAGAGAGTTTGGATTTATTACAGCAAGAATGAACATTAATAGAAAAGTAGTGGTAGGGCATTGGCAAGATGAAGAGTCATTAGAAAAAATAAATAGCTGGTGCCGTGCTGCAGCAGCTTGGCAGGATTGGCAGGGTGCTAGATTTGTTCGTTTTGGAGACAACATGCGGTATGTGGCTGTAACTGAGGGGGATAAAGTAGAGGCAGAAATTAAATTCGGCTATAGTGTAAATACTTATGGCATTGCCGATTTAGTAGCAGTAGTTAATCAAATATCAGAAAAAGAAATAGACCAATTAGTAGACACTTATCAAAAAGAATATCAATTACAAGCCGAATTATTAAATGGAGGTGCTGCCCATAGTTCATTGAGAGCCGCTGCTAAAATTGAATTAGGAATTGAAAAGTTTTTAGTAGATGGAAACTTTAAAGGCTTTACCGACACTTTTGAAGATTTAAATGGCTTAGCACAATTGCCAGGTATTGCAGCGCAAAGATTAATGGCCAAAGGATATGGATTTGCAGGAGAAGGCGATTGGAAAACAGCCGCTTTAGTGCGCGCCATGAAAGTAATGGGTACAGGATTGCAAGGTGGAAATTCGTTTATGGAAGATTACACTTATCATTTTCAACCGGACAACAGAATGGTATTAGGCGCGCATATGTTAGAAATATGTCCGAGTATTGCCGAAGGAAAGCCTAGCTGCGAAGTTCATCCATTAGGTATTGGTGGCAAAGCAGACCCAGTAAGATTGGTATTTAACACCACCCCTGGTGCCGCATTGAACGCCTCTATTGTTGATATGGGTAATCGATTTAGACTATTGGTGAATGAAGTAATGGCGGTTAAACCCATTCAAGCATTGCCATTGCTGCCAGTGGCTAGAGTTCTGTGGAAACCATATCCGAATATGCATACAGGTTGTGCCGCATGGATATTAGCAGGTGGCGCACACCATACCTGTTACAGTCAAAACTTAACCAGAGAACATTTAGAAGACTTTGCAGAAATTGCAGGTATTGAATTTACCCTTATAGGAAAAAATACAGAACTAAGCAGTTTCAAAAATGAATTAAAGTGGAGCGATGTATATTATAAAATTAGCCACTAATTCTTAGTGGCTAATTTGGATTTTAAACAAAGCTATTGAAAGCAATTACTCAATTACTGAAATTAAATTAGTTCAAACATAGCTTCAATTTCAACTGGAATATTTCCAGGAAGTGAACCCATCCCTACTGCGCTTCTAACCCCAACTCCATTGTCTGGTCCCCATACTGCAGCAAATAATTCACTACAGCCGTTGATGATATAAGGATGTTTTTCAAAATCGTTATTACAACTAACCATTCCCAACACTTTTACCACTCTTTTAATTTTATCAAGCGAGCCCAAGTTGGCTTTAATTGTTGATAAAATAGCAAGCCCCACTTGTCTAGCAGCCAGCTTACCTTCGTCAAGAGATAAAGTAACTCCTACGCGGCCAATTTGAAGAATTCCATTGTCTTGCAAAGGGCCATGTCCAGAAACAAAACAGTGATTTCCATCCACTAATAAAGGCTTGTATACACCTATTGGTTTTGGAGCAGGTGGTAAGGTTAATCCTAATTTAGCAAAATTTTCTTCGGGAGTACTCATTTTTTATGGTTTTAAAGGTTTGACTATTGATAAGGTTCAATCGTTATAATAGAACCGTCCTTATTGTATTTCAACTCGGTCATTTTAATATTTCTTAAATGTGTTTTACCAGATAATTCGGTGTCATGATAAAATAAATACCATTTGGAATTGTATTGAATGATAGAATGATGACTTGTCCATCCTTGAACCGGTTTTAAAATAACTCCTTTATAGGTAAAGGGTCCATAAGGATTATCGCCAATGGCATAACATAAATTATGCGTATCTCCAGTTGAATAGGAGAAATAATATTTACCATTGTATTTATGTACCCAGGCAGCTTCAAAGAAACGTTTTGCGTTATTTTGTTCTAAGAAGAGATTCCCTTTTTCATCTAGTAATTTAACTTCTTTAGGTGTTTCTACAATACTTTTCAAATCTGCACTTAACTTAGCTACCCTTGGTAAAATTGCTTTTTCATTGGGGCTTTTTAATTTAGCTTTTGCATTGTATATATTGTTATCCCATCTTTGAAGTTGGCCACCCCAAATACCTCCAAAGTACATATAATATTCATTGTTGTCATCTTTAAACACAGCAGGATCTATACTATAAGTTCCTTTAATTTCATTGGGCTCGGCCTTAAAAGGACCTACGGGGCTTTTACTAGTGGCCACCCCTATTCTAAAAATATCTTGTTTATCCTTGATTGGAAAAAATAAATAGTATACTCCATTGTTATACGCGGCATCAGGGGCCCACAATTGTCTACCCGCCCAAGGAATGTCTTTTTTATCCATTGCAACACCATTGTCCACTACTTTAGCCCCAATAGCGTCCATAGAAAATACATGATAGTCTCTCATGTCAAAATGGTCCCCATTGTCATTTTCAGCAATACCCGCATCAATATCATGAGAAGGATAAATGTATATTTTGTTGTTAAACACATGAGCAGCAGGGTCTGCCGTATATAAATGCGTTACAAGTGGTTTCGAAATGGGCTTCAATTTGGGTTGTGCCCAAGCGCTAGCCATTACCAATGTGGTCAAAATAAGCAATAACAAATTTTTCATAGGTCAATTTTATATTAAATAGTATTTGATATGAAGATAATAAAAATATCATTTGAATCCTATGGAATTCAACACTACCCCATTGAAAGTAATTCTATGAACTTGGTCAGTTTTTGTTGAAACAATGAATAAATAATTTAAACAAGTATACACAATCGTATTTTTGTTACATAGTATTTATTCTAATTATGTTACTAATAAATATTAAAAAAAATATAATATAAAATAAATCTTAAATTGCATTATAATATATTAAGAATATGCCCGAAACTACTTTAAGATCTCATTGCCCTATTACCACTGGTATAGATGTCATTGGCGATAAATGGACTTTGCTAATAATAAGGCATATGCTTTTTCGTCATAAACATACTTACGGTGAACTACTAGAAATGAAAGAAAGGATTGCTTCAAAAGTATTAGCAGAACGATTAAGAACATTAGCAGGTGATGGCTTAATTGAAAAAAGAAATCACCCCACCAATAAAAAAGTATTTTTATACACTTTAACTGATAAAGGAATTAGCACCATTGAAATTATGGCTAAGATTATTCAATTTTCAGTAACACATTATCGCAGTCAAATGATTACAAAACCAGTAGACAAAACCAAATTGTCTTATATCTATACCCATTCAAAATCGGAAGAGGCATTCATTAATGATGCTAAAAAAGAGTACATAAAATTTAGAAAAAAACTATTAAACTTATAATTGAAAAGCAACTACCAAAAAGGCCACTATCACTAGTGGCCTTTTTTTATTGTTTAATTTTAAAATAATCGTAAAAATAATCAGGTGATTTTAAATTGATAAATTCAGTTCTGTTATTGTCAAAATCTTCATAGGTAAATGCCTCTATTTGCTCTTTGGTATAAGGTAATAACTTTGATGGTTCAGTAACTTTTGTCACAAAACCTAATCCATGATCGCAGTCTAGTACAAAAACCTGCACATCTTGCCTTGTACTTTGTAAGTATAAAATTGTTTTCCATACATCTCCATTCCAGGTGCCTTCAAAATCTCGTTGTTTCCACTGCTCAAAAGAACAAGCAGCCTTTTTTGTTAATGGATTACAATCATGCATAATAATAACTCCCTCTTTATCTAAATATTCAAGCACATTTTCCACATCTCTTGTTGAAAAATCATACTCATGCATTCCATCAATCAATGATATTTCAATTTTATTATTACTCAATAAGGAAGCTGCGTCCTTTTCAAAAAAATGATCACTGGTTTTTTTGAAATACTTATTATAAATATTAAAAGGATTCAAAATAATTTTCCCAAATATTCTAAGCTTATCGAAAGTAAAATCTGGGTCAACTGCAATTTTTAATTTGCTTTTAATCCTAAAAAATATATGTCCATTAAAAACCCCAATTTCTAAATAATTTTTTAACTGCTTGTATTTCATCAGTAATTGAATTGCCTTGAGTCGATTCATTATAATTGCATTTAGTATGAAAGGTATTGCAATTAAGATGACTTTAGGTTTAAACTCTATGATTTAACTAAAAAAACCTCATTGAAATTGATTAAATTCAATATCGAGCGCTTGTAATTCTGGCTACTTATAGTAACTTACTGCTTCAAATAATAACCTATGAAAAAGTTGTTTTTTACAGCATTAGTAAGTGTAAACATTATAATGCTACAAGCCCAAACCATTGACCCTTGGAAGATAGAGGCCAAAAACTGGGATACGAAAAATTATTACGGCATTACGGTCGCTAATGGTATGGTAGGTATCGTTTCTGCACAAGAGCCATTTAAAGTAAAAGACGTGGTATTGGCCGGGGCCTATGATTTATATGGACGAGGAAGAGTGAGTAATTTTTTACGCAGTTTCAATTTATTGAATATGCAAGTAAGTGTTAATGGAGAACAAATTAATCAAAAAAATACTCAAAATTTTACGCAAAGCTTGGACATGAAAAATGCCAGCTTTACTGCCAGCTTTGATATGGGGGATAAAGCAAAAGTTGCCTATACGTATTATGCACTGCGTCAATTACCTTTTACAGTTTTAATGGATGTAAGTATTACGGCCATCAAAGACATTGACTTAGGAGCTGCCAGCGTAATGGAAGCACCCGATGCCTTAAAAGAAGTTCAAAACTACTACAACGAAATTGATCGTCCACATGTGGTCATTAGTTTATTGACATCCTCTGCTAAAAGCCCTACTGGAAAATTATTAATGTGCGCCTCCAATACTTTTTTATTTTCTGAAACGCATGGCACTGAACCTAGAGTGATACATGAAATGTGGGACAACAATATGCACCTGATGAAATTTGGGAAAAAATTAAAAGCGGGTACCACTTACCATTTTTCTATTGCAGGAAGTTCCATTACTTCGTCACATCATGACGATCCTTTGAATGAAGCTGAGCGTATGACCATTTTTGCAAAATTAGAAGGTAGAGAAAGTTTAATTGAACATCATCAACAAGCTTGGGCCGATTTATGGAAAAGTGATATTCAACTTACCGGAGATGATCAAGCGCAACAAGACATTCATAGCATGCTCTATCATTTATATTCTTTTGTAAGAGCTGGCTCCAATTTAAGTACTTCTCCAATGGGCTTATCAGGATTGGGTTACAATGGACATGTTTTTTGGGATTCCGAATTGTGGATGTACCCTGCTTTATTGGTCTTGCATCCAGAAATGGCGAAGTCGATGATTCAATATCGATATGACCGACTAGAAGCAGCTCGCCGCAATGCATTTAACCATGGATTTAAAGGTGCTATGTTTCCATGGGAAAGTGCAGGATCAGGTGTGGAAGAAACACCGGTATGGGCTTTAAGTGGCCCTTTCGAGCATCATATTACTGCCTGCGTTGGATTTGCCGCATGGAATTATTATTGTGCTACCCAGGACAAAGAGTGGCTTCAAACAACAGGTTGGAGTTTATTAAAAGAAACAGCTAATTTTTGGGCAAGCAGGGTTGATAGAAAAGGGCCTGGTCGTTTTGAAATTAATGATGTGGTAGCAGCAGATGAGTGGGCCGAAAATGTAAACAATAATGCCTTTACCAATGCAGCAGCCATTGCGAATTTACAATCGGCCAATAAAGCAGCGGCCATTTTAGGTTTACCACAAAATGAGGACTGGGCTTTAGTCGCAAAAAATATACCCATACTCACAATGCCTGATCTAACTGGCGAAGCCAAAGGAGTTACTCAGGAACATGCTTCTTATAATGGAGAAGGTATTAAACAAGCTGATGTAAATTTATTGGCTTACCCTCTTAAAATAATTACCTCTACGGCTCAAATAAAAAAAGACCTTGACTATTATTCTAAAAGAGTACCTAATCAAGGTACCCCTGCTATGACACAAGCTATTTTTAGTTTGCTTTATGAAAGATTAGGTGAAACTGAAAAAGCAGAACAATTTTTTAAGGAATCCTACACCCCTAATTTAAACCCACCCTTTAGAGTGATTGCAGAAACCAAAGGCGGCACCAACCCTTATTTTGCCACAGGCGCTGGTGGAATTATTCAGTCCCTACTGATGGGATTTGGAGGGCTGGACATTACCGAAAAAGGGATAGTTCAATTACCAAGTAAGCTGCCAAAAGCCTGGCAAAAATTAACCATTACCGGTGTGATGGGAAAAACCTATACAGTAAAGTAATTCTTAGGATAGGAAACTTGTCAATTATTTTGTAACTTATAGCCTAAGTAAAACACCTAGGCCATGTTAAACAAAATAAATGCAAAAGATGAAATTAAGAAGTACCAACAAGTTATATTAAACTTAATTTGTTTTATTTTATTAATGTCATTTGGCAAATTGATGGCGCAAACCATTCAACCTATTCGCCCCTTAGATCTAAAACAAGTTGTAATTAACGACCCATTTTGGACGCCAAAATATAAATTATGGAATACCATTACGGTCAATGACGTTTTTGATAAATTAGAAGGCAAGTATATTCCCGACCGCAAAGATTTAATAGAAGAGCAAAAGAAATTAGGTAAAACAAGAAATGCCTTTGCCAATTTTGATAGAGTTGCCAAGGGCGAAAAAGATATAAAAATACATGATGGTCCACCTTGGTATGATGGACTAGTTTATGAATCCATTAGAGGTGCTGCCGATTTGTTAGTAAAACATCCTGACGCACAACTACAAAATAAAATTGATGGTTATATTAACAGGATTGCTAAGGCGCAAGCCATAGATCCGGATGGATATATTAATACTTATACCACACTCACTTATTCCAACCGACGTTGGGGAACCAATGGGGGAGATGATAAATGGCAACACGATATTTACAATGCAGGAATGTTGGCAGAAGCTGCTGTTCATTATTACTATGCAACCCATAGCACCCAACTACTTAATGTTGCAGTAAAAATGAGCAACTATATGTTTCAGCAAATGGGGCCAGCGCCTAAAAATAATGTCATTCCAGGTCATGGTGGTCCCGAGGAAGCCCTTTTAAAACTTTATTATTTATTTAAAAATAATCCAAATTTAAAAAAAGATATAGCAGCCCCTGTTAATGAACAAGAATACTATAGCCTCGCTAAATATTGGATTGAAAATAGAGGGCACTATGGGGAAGGAGTAAATAGTCGAAAAAGTGACAGTAGTTATAATCAAGATCATCAACCAGTATTCGAACAAAAAAGTATAGAAGGACATGCCGTAAGAGCAACCCTTTTAGCCACTGGAGTGGCTGCTATGGCCATCGAAAATAATGATCAACGATATATACAAACCGCTAAAAATTATTGGAACAATATGATAGGAAAGAGAATGTTTATTACTGGTGGTGAAGGCGCTATTGCAAATGGCGAAAGATTTGGTAAAGACTATTATATTCCAGAGTCGGCCTATTTAGAAACTTGCGCTTCAATAGGTGCTGCTTTTTTCTCTGAACAAATGAATGAACTGCAAGCAGACGGAAAGTACATGGATGAGTTTGAACGCGTATTGTACAATAATTTACTTTCTGGTATTTCCCTCAGTGGCAACCATTATCATTACGAAAATCCTTTAATCACACAAAATCATCCAAGATGGGCTTGGCACGATTGCCCATGCTGTCCGCCAATGATTTTGAAAATGATTGGCGCCTTACCTAGTTATATCTATGCAACAGATGATACTGCCTTGTATGTTAATTTATTTATTGGAAGCAAAGCTACTACCCAATTAAAAAATGGTAATGCCATTCAAATTCAACAAGTAACAAATTATCCATGGAAGGGAAAATCGAGTATTACCATTAACCCCGCTACTGCTAAAAATTTTACAGTAAAAATTAGAATCCCTGGTTGGGCAAATAGCAAAGAAAATCCATTTGATCTTTATCATTCAAAAGTAAATCAACAGGTAACAATTAAAGTAAATCATCAATTATTAGCCTACTCTATTGAAAATGGTTATGTAGCAATTAATAGAAAGTGGAATAAGCAGGATATCATTGAAATTAATCTCCCAGTGGAACCAAGAGTGGTTACGGCGAGTGATTCTATTCAAACCTTGAATGGGAAAATAGCCATTGTAGCAGGACCTATTGTTTATGGCATTGAAGCACTTGACAATCCTGAATTAGATAGTTACAGTATTAATGCCTCAACCACATTGCAACTAAATTATAAGCCCAATTTACTTAATGGAATTAATACCATCACTGGAGTAGCAAAAACAGCTAATAATAAAATGGTTAACTTTACGGCTATTCCGTTTTTTTCAATAGGTAACCGAAATATAAGTTCTCCTTATAAGGTTTGGATGTTAAATCAAAAATAGTTGAAGTTAATCTTGTGGGTAAGCCAAACCTCCTATGGCTCTCACTTGATCTAACAATTTTATCAATACGAGTGATTCTTCAAAAGTCATTAAGTCACTCTCAATTTTGCCCGCTAATAAGCAATCTGTTGCATGCTGTGCTTCGTATTCATAGCCAATGCCTTTTGCTTTTTCAACTTCAATTAATTCGTAGTTTTTTCCTCCATCTGTCGAAAATTGGATTGTACTAGAGGGCTCATAAAAGCGCTGTGTTAATTTGATATTTCCTTTGGTACCAAATATTTGTAGGTCAATAGGTATGTTGGCTTTGAAGGTAGAAAACAACTGCGCCACGGCCCCATTGTTGTAGTGAAAGGTTATCGCACATTGCTCATCTGCCCCAGATGCATTAGGAACCATGACCACCTCCATATCATTGGGATTGCCTAATATATGCAATGCAAAGAAAATATTATAAATTCCAATATCTAGTAATGTACCACCACCCAATTCAATTTCCGTAAGGCGTTTATTAGAATCTGCACTTGTCTTAAAACCAAAATTAGCCTGCAGGGCAGTTACTTCTCCTATTAATCCTTGAGCTAATAGTTCCTTCAACTTAATAAAGTGTGGCAAGAAGCGAGACCACAATGCTTCCATTAAAAAAATCTTTTTTTCTTTAGCCAATTGTATCATTTCCATTACTTGCTTTTGATTCATTGCAAATGGCTTTTCGCACAATACTGCTTTTTGATATTGTAAACACAATAGAGTATTTTCATGATGTAATATATGGGGTGTGGCAATGTAAATAATGTCGATATCTTTATCCTCCACCAATTGCAAATAAGAACTATACCTTTTTTCAATGGCAAACAAATCTGCAAAAGCATCTGCAGTCTCTTGTGTTCGAGAACCTACTGCTACTAGTTGGGCATTTTGAACATGTTGCAAATCGGCTGCAAATTTTTTGGCAATACTCCCTGCACCCAGAATACCCCAACGAATTATTTTTGACATAGCTACTTAATTTATCCTTTGATATAGAAACTTAAAGATACAAAACGAAGTAATGAGAAAATTAGTAATTTTAGGTGTAAAACTTGAAATAGATTGGAATTTTATTATATTTAATACTGAAGTAGTAACGTCTCCATCCACTTATGAAAAAATACATTCAAATTGGCTTTATAGCTTTTATAACGTTGATGCAATTGGCTTGTTCCAAAGCAACTCCTTCCAGCGAAACCACCACCACTCCTATTCAAGTTGACAATGGAGTGGATGTGCCTAGCGGTGCCAATGATGGAGTTAGTTTTTTAAATGCAGGAAAATCGGTCATCTTTAATTTGTATGCCCCTAAGAAAAAATCAGTATCGATTATTGGTGATTTTAATAATTGGAAAACAAGTACCACTTACAATTTGAAAAATTCTAAGGATGGTACAAGATGGTGGATTCAAATTGACAATTTAGATCCTACAGTGGAATATGCTTACCAATACCTCATTGATGGCAATATTAAAGTGGCCGATCCTTATACTGAAAAAGTACTAGACCCGAATTATGATTACAACATTCAAAGCGCAACTTATCAAAATCTTAAACCTTACCCGTCTAGTTTAGCTACAGGTATTGTTAGCACTTTTTATTATAACCAACCAGCTTATAACTGGCAAGTCCCCAATTTCAAAAGACCAGAACCAAAAAACTTAGTGGTTTATGAATTACTTGTTCGAGATTTTGTTGCGGCACATGACTATAAAACCATTAAAGACACCCTTAATTATTTTATAAGGTTGGGCATTAATGCCATAGAACTAATGCCATTGAATGAATTTGAGGGCAATGACTCCTGGGGTTATAATCCCAACTTTTATTTTGCCCCGGATAAATATTATGGTACTAAGAACGATTTAAAAGCACTCATTGACGCCTGCCATCAAAAAGGAATTGCCGTTATACAAGATATAGTACTCAATCATTCTTTTGGCACTTCTCCCATGGTTCAAATGTATTGGACTGGTCAAGCGCCTAGCTCAGACAATCCTTGGTATAATTCGGCCCCAACACATCCCTACAATGTGGGCTTCCAATTTAATCATGAAAATTTAGCAACAAAGTCTTTTACTAAAAATGTACTCAAATGGTGGATGACCGAATACCATATTGATGGATTTAGATTTGATTTAGCCAAAGGATTTACACAAACCAATACAGGAACTGATGTAAATGCTTGGGGCAATTATGACGCTTCAAGGGTTGCTATTTGGAAAGACTATTATAGTTATATAAAATCTTTAGACCCTAATTTTTATGTGATTCTAGAAAACTTTGCCAGCAATAAAGAAGAAAATGAATTAACCAGCTTAGGCATGATGACCTGGGGAAATATGAGCTTTAACGGCGAACAAGCCACAATGGGTTATAATGATAGTGGCGGCTCTTGGGATTTAAGCGGCTTATTTTATAATAATCGAAGTTTAAGTAATCCTTATGCACTGGTTGCCTATTTTGAAAGTCATGACGAAGAGCGCCTGCAATTTAAAAATGCAGCTTATGGAAATAGCAATGGCAGCTATAACATAAAAAACTTAGTAACAGGATTAAAAAGAAATGAACTAGGCGCTGTCTTTATGCTGGCCGCCCCTGGTCCCAAAATGCTATGGCAATTTGGGGAACGCGGCTATGATATAAGCATTAATGATGGCGGCAGATTAAGCAACAAGCCCCCTCATTGGGAATATATGTCAGACCTTAATAGATTGGCGCTATTTAATTTGTATTCAAAAATGATCAAGCTTAAAATAAACAATCCAATATTTACCACTACCAGCTTTAGCTATAATTTAACTAGTGCATTTAAATCTATTTTACTAGATGGTAAAGAGGGCAACTATATACAAGTGGTGGGTAATTTTGGTGTAGAAAATATTTCAAGTGTGGTTACCTTCCCAATAACTGGAACCTGGATAGATCAATTAGATAATTCGACTATCAATGTAAACCAACTCAATTACTCCATTACTTTAGCTCCAGGCGAATACCATGTATATAGTAATCGTACCTTAATTAAATAAGACTGTATGGCTTATTGGGTATTAATTTAGCAATTAATCCTATGAAATAAGTTCTTCAATTTACTTAGTCTCGACAAAATAATAAATATCGATGTGCATGTTTTAAATAAAATTTTCTATTCTATATATTTAACCACACGAGCTAGCTTTCCATTGGCATTGGTGCCCTCTAAGACTATTTGTAATTTTTTACTAATGTCATTATTATAAAATTCTAGTCTTATTCTTGGATTGCGTTTATTGGTTAATACATAAGGGTTCCAATACAATGTAGTTCGATTATCGACTTCAAAATCTTCAGATGGTTTTTCATAATCAGGATTAAAAAATTCCTTAAATATAGAATACCCTCCTAGAATTGTATATTCCATTCCAACACTTTTTATATTTTTTCCCTTGTTACTAACGCCCTTCTTTGTATAAATAGCAATAGCTCCACCACTACCGCCACCTATGGAACCAAAAAAAGGAGGCCTAATCGCTTTGATGTAGGCAATATCAGCAATGGCAATATTTTGCACCGATTCTATAGGTGTATTTAATTCATTTACAAAAAAATCTGTTTTAGAGCCTCTCCAGGTGGCAGAAGCTTGTGCACCAAAAGCCATTATACTCAAACCTGCCACTTTGGATTGCAAATAGGTCAATACATTCATAGATCCTAGTGCACTTGGATCGGTTGATAAATCAAAGGAAGCTCCATCCCCACCAGCGAAAAAGCCAGTCGCATATTTTTCATCCAGTAACTGAATAGGCGATTTCGTTTTAGACTTTACCACTACTTCAGCCAAAGTCATTGAGGCTAATAATTTTTTTTGCCTTTCTTGCTCCAACAAAATAAAATTTAATTTAGCCCTAGCCATACTATCACTCCAATTTCGGATAAAACCGTCAGCATCTATTTGTATTTTTTTAAATTCTTGTTTCAATAACCCATTTTCAAAATGTACTACCGCTGTATTATTCAATTTTGTTTTACTATTTACTCCATAATATATCCTTGAGGTATCATAATAAAATACAGATTTGTCTTCGAAAGTTCCATTACTTAAAATGGGAATAAATAACATTTTATTGCTGCTATCTCTTCCATTAATAATGACACTTAAAAGTAAATCATCAGTTAATTTAAAAGAAGAATTGGCATACACTTTCCCAGAAAATTTCATAAAATCTATTTCTTTAGGATAAGTTGGGACGGGCAAAATGCCAGCTTTAATTTTATTCCAGTCAAATTTTCGCCATCCATTGGTAAGCATTACTAAATCTAAATGAGCCGCCACACTATCTGCATCACTTGAAAAATAATAAGCAGGATGATACACTTTACCACGTATATCATTACTCAAAAGAAAATCAGAATAGATAGTTTGTTGTTCAGGCAATACCATCGATGCATCTGTTATGGATATAGACATATTTGATTCTGTCGTATCCTTCACCATTATTTCAAGTACATTTTTGCCTCTTTTAGCTGTATTGGCTACTTGTACCGAAAGTATCGCATT
>Ga0209086_10001723_pt1 | contig 17594 bp, 14 predicted proteins | sample M_130207_XF_Meta_FD_187312 | JGI IMG/M metagenome (GOLD analysis project Ga0209086, IMG submission 187312) | Freshwater microbial communities from Lake Montjoie, Canada to study carbon cycling - M_130207_XF_MetaG (SPAdes) (version 2) | ecosystem: Environmental > Aquatic > Freshwater > Lake... | reverse complement strand
ATCCTCATCGGCTTCGGCTTCGGTGGTTCACTTTTGGCATTGTTCTTGCGAGTTGGTGGCGGAATCTTCACCAAGGCTGCCGACGTTGGCGCCGACTTGGTAGGAAAGGTTGAAGCCGGAATTCCCGAGGACGACCCCCGTAACCCAGCCACAATCGCTGACAACGTAGGTGACAATGTAGGTGACTGCGCTGGTATGGCTGCTGACCTCTTCGAGAGTTACGAAGTCACCTTGGTGGCCTCAATCATCCTCGGTGTAGCCGCTTTCAACTCCATTGGTCTCAACCCAGCCCTCGGTTTGGTGTTCCCCTTGGCATGCCGTGCAATCGGCGTGATCGCCTCAATCTTCGGCGTGTTTGCCGTGAAGGCCAAAGACGATGAAACCGATGCCTTGAAGCCGATCAACCGTGGCTTCTTAGTGGCCGGCGTGATCACTTTGCTCGGAACTCTGGCTCTCGCGTTGACGTATGTCGGTAACGATAAGGGCGTACTTGACGATGAAGGAAAAGTTCGCCTCTTAAGTGGCGCTGGATGGCGCGTCTTTGGTGCTGTGGCAATTGGTTTGATCCTGGCGCAGTTGGTCAGTCGTCTGACCGAGTACTACACCAGCACGCATTACCGTCCAGTCCAGGAAATCGCTGAATCATCACAAACTGGTCCCGCCACCGTTGTTTTGTCGGGTACCGCCTACGGACTTGAGAGTTCCGTCTACGCCGTTATCGCTATCGCTATCGCCATCGGCGCAGCGATCGGTCTTGGTGGCGGAAACCTTACCTTCAGCTTCTATCTTGTGGCCTTGTGCGGCATGGGAATGTTGGCCACCACTGGCGTCATTGTTTCTGAGGACACCTTTGGTCCAGTCAGTGACAATGCTGCTGGAATCGCTGAAATGTCTGGCGAATTCCACGGTGAACCAGCAAAGATCATGGTCGCTCTCGACGCAGTGGGCAACACCACCAAGGCAGTGACCAAAGGCTTCGCCATTGGCTCTGCTGTGATTGCTGCCGTGGCTTTGTTTGCTTCATACATTGAGACAGCTGGCGCGAACCTCAAGGACAGTTTGGGAGAACCTCTCGTTGACGGAGTCACAAACCTCGCAGACGGCGTATTCAAACTGCCAGAGTTGGCAATCAACGTGGCCGAACCCAAGGTATTCATCGGTCTGCTGATCGGTGGATCCATTCCGTTCTTGTTCTCGGCATTGGCAATTCGCGCCGTCGGTCGCACAGCTGGAGTTGTTGTTCAAGAAGTGCGTAATCAGTTTGCTGATGGCGGCATCATGGCCGGTACCAAACAGCCTGACTACGGCCCAGTGATCGACATCTGCACCAAGGCGTCATTGCGAGAACTCACCACACCGGCATTGCTGGCAGTGCTGGCTCCCGTCGTGGTCGGCTTCGGCATCGACTGGAAAGCCCTCGGTGCATTCTTGGCCGCAGTCATCTTGGTAGGTCAGTTGATGGCCAACTACCTCAGCAATGCTGGTGGTGCTTGGGATAACGCCAAGAAGTACATCGAAGACGGTAAGTACGGTGGAAAAGGTAGTGAATCACATAAGGCTGCCGTCATTGGTGACACTGTCGGCGATCCGTTCAAGGACACTGCTGGTCCGGCGTTGAACCCGCTGATCAAGGTCATGAACTTGGTTTCCTTGCTGATTCTTCCAGCGATTATCACGCAGGCAAACAATGGTGCGCGTTATGTCATCGCTGGAGTAGCCCTTGTGATCATCATTGGATCGCTGATCTTCTCAGGTCGTCGTACTGACGGCATCGCTGCTCTCGGCAAAGAGACAGTTGCTGCTCACTGATCAGTCGAATTCATAGAACTGTGAAAGAGGCGCCCGCAAGGGCGCCTCTTTTGATGGTGCAGACATTGCAACACTACGAACAACTAAGGTCATCACATGCTCGCATTATTCAACGTTGAATCGTGGCTGGAAAGTGGCGGGCTGCTCATTCTTGCCGCCATCGTCTTCGCCGAGTCAGGTCTACTTGTCGGTTTTTTTCTGCCAGGAGATGCACTGCTTTTCATTGCAGGATTTCTCACTTCAGCGGCGGGTCCAATCGCTCTCAATGTCAAACCTGATTCTCTTCCCTCGTTGCCAGTCGTTGCCATCGTCGTGACTATCGCTGCCATCGTTGGTGATCAAGTGGGTTTCTTATTTGGCCGCAAAGTCGGACCAAGTCTTTTCCAACGAGAGCAAAGTCGATTCTTCAAACCTGCGCATGTACAAAAGGCCCACGTGTTCTTAGAAACTCATGGACCAAAGACAATTGTGTTGGCAAGATTTGTGCCCATTGTGCGCACCTTCGCCCCCATCGTGGCAGGTGTGGCAAAGATGGACTACAGAACCTTTGTGACATACAACATCGCCGGTGGCGTCATTTGGGGGGCTGGTCTGACAACCCTCGGACACTATTTGGGCGATGTCTCGTGGATCAAAGACAACATTGAGATCGCCTCACTGGCTATCGTCTTTTTGTCGGTATTGCCGATGATTCTTGAAATACTCAAACACCGTCGTTCATCGCACTCGTAAGCCGGATATTTCGCTGGCAGACTAAGAACTTATGAGCACTCACGCCGTTCGCTATCTCAGTCTTGAATGGATTGACGCCCTCACCCAAGCGGTTGCCTCCAACGAAGCCATTGCCTTACTCGCCAGCGAACACAACATCGGTATTACACAAACTGTCACTGGTGGTCCTGAAGGCGAGGTCACATATCACCTGCAGGTCGGCGATGGACACGCCACATTTGGTGCTGGAGCAGCGGCCCCAGAAGATGTGCGTTTTGAACAGGACTGGGAAACTGCGACTGCTGTCGCCACCGACAAACTCAATGCCCAACAGGCCTTCATCACGGGTCGTATTCGTCTGTACGGCGATCAGGAAAAGTTGCTCGCCAATACGCCCGTGTTTGCCGCCTTAGATGAAGTATTCGGCACAGTTCGCATGTTCACCGAGTACCGCTAAATGTTCACTCAACGCAGAGATGGAACGCGCAATAACGCAGGTGAAATAGTTTCAAAGATGTAGTTCGCCCCTTGGCGATAAACATGCAGGCCGTCGTATCTCAGACTCAGATCAGTGGCGATTTTTTCATCCGCACACCAACCATCTGGGCCTTCGATGAATGTTGTCGTGGAGGCATTAGCGGCAGCAACTTGACGCAACAAATCATTGAGATGAGCAACTCTGTCATCCATCGCGCGTTCTGGCAACACTGGCGTCGCTGCATCAATAGGTCGCATACACGGCACCTCAAGTAAGGCCATCGCCGAACCCTGAGCCACGACGGCGTCAATTCCAGTTTGAAGATTGGCAATCCATTTCCTATCAAACTCAGGAGTTGCAAAAACATACGTCACCGAATCAAGTTCGATATCAAAGACATCCCAAGCACCCGTGACGAGCAATGTCACATCGGGTTGATTAACACGCGCCGCATTTTCCCAACGCTGCACGGGGGGACCACAGTCAACAAATGACCAACCGAACTTTGGCTGTTGAGTAATGACTCGACCATCTTCAAAGAGACCACACCCAGACGAGGTCTTCTTGATCAAGGTGAAATACTTATCAAGATCTTCAGGATGATTAATCACTAAGGAATGTCCCTGACTGTCACCGACAACTAACAACTTACGTGGCAAAGATGGCATGACAAATGGGACCAAACTCGTTGTCACTTCAGGAGATCCATCATCCGGTATCTGTCCGCTGGGAACCGTTGAGGCATTTTCCGAGACCGTTGTTTCAGTGAGTACAGACTCATCAAAGTCGACGGCCGCCCCACCCTGACCAGCGATCGGGGCAGGTGTTCGCAAAAGTCCAACAACTAGTGCCGTTGTTGGTAGAAAAACAATGACCGATAACACACAAAAAATTCTCAGCGGACGACGAAGTTTTGGACGATAAAGAATGCGCCATTGACGTCCCAACCAACCCGAACGCATCGGTTGTTCAACAAAACGCAGACAACATTCCGACAACAGAATTGATACCAATAACGCTGGCCAAACACGGACCCTGTCCTGTCGCACTCCAAAAGCAACAAACATCGGCCAATGCCAAAGATATAACCCGTAACTTCGTTTTCCGATCGCCGCCAGCCAAGTCATTGAGAGTAACCCACGCAATTGACTACGCGGGTTGAGGGTGACCTCGAGAACGATCAGAGCCGAGAAAACAGCGACTAAAGCCAACCCTCCCCGATAGATCAGGAGAGAATCCACATGGAAGGGAATGAAGGACAATAACAACAAGGCGAATGCGGGTAACACCAAACGACTAGGCCATTGCGGAATGGGGAAACCACGAGGGTGAGATGCCACCCAAAAAGCCGCCGCCGCACCAATCAGTAATCCACCAAACCGCGTCACCGTTGACAGATAGAGAAAGTTCACACGATTGTTGTCGGCCCCGAAACTCGCCAGAGCCGTGGCAAACCAGATAAGAACTGCCACCACTGTTAATGAATAAGCCATTCGCCGACGGAGATGTGCGCTCGAAGTTCTTTTGTTCAGCAAAATTGCTACGACTGGCCAGATCAGATACCACTGTTCTTCAACAGCCAAACTCCACAGGTGACGCAACAAAGGCGGATTTGCTAATCCGAAATAGGGAACGTCAGATGCAAAGATTTGCCACCAATTGGAGAAATAAAAAATACCGGGCAACGCGTCATGTCTAAATGCCGCTACGTGTTGGTGCCCGAAGAAGATGACCCATAAGCCGATCACGGTGAGCATTGCCACTAACGCTGGCAACAAACGTCGAGCACGACGAATCCAAAATTCACGCAGGTTGATTAATCCTTGAGAGCGGTGTTCACCGATCAATAGTGATGTGATCAAGAAACCAGAAACGACGAAAAATACTTCAACGCCGAGAAACCCTCCTCCCAGCCATGTGAACCCGGCGTGATAAATAATGACCGCTATCACCGAGATAGCACGCAAGCCGTCCAGTGCAGGTTCGTAACGTACGAACGACTGATTCGACGACCGCGTGTCGTTCAAAGTCATTCCTGTTCTCCAACTCCAACTGCAAAGAGCAACGCTAAAGCGCATAGCGCTCCACCAACGAGATAAGGCGAACCGATTGACACATGGTCATACAAAACACCGGCCAAGGCTGGGCCACTGACGCGACCGATGGCATTGACGCCTTGTTGAAAACCAAGCGCTTCGCCACGACGATGATCAGGCACGCGCCCCGACACAAGAGTTGACAAGTTGGGCGCGACTAAGCCTTGCCCAACTGTCAACAAGGCCAAAGCAACAATCAAAACTGGCCAAGATTCAGCGAAGGCCAGAATGATCAGACCGACGCTGTTGAGAACTAGACCAATCTGCAACGAACGCTGAGTCCCGAGTTTGGCGTTGATCGGTGCAATCAGAACGCCTTGCACCACAACGAGGACTGCGCCGATACCAACAAAAATCGCTGCGATGCCACCCTCGGTCAGATTGAAACGATTACCGGCAAGTAGCGAGAAGGTGGCTTCAAATCCACTGAATGCCACGATGGCTGTGAAACCAGTCAGCGCTAAACCCCACAGACGAATTTTGGCGCTACTCCCTTGACTGCTGTGCGTGCGAGCCTCGTCACGAACCCGCGCAGGACGAGTCTCAGGCAGGCGGAACCAAGCCACACCAGCGTTGATCAATGCCACCGTTCCCGCCACGAAGAATGGAAGGTGTTCGCCACCTAAAGACGCCAAGCCACCGAGTGCTGGACCCACGACAAATCCAACGCCGAAGGCTGCGCCCAAAAGCCCCAACAAACGCGGACGTTCGCTGGGCGGAGCAAGGTCAGTCACTGCACCTTGAGCCACGGCCACACTGGCCCCCGATGCTCCGTCCAAAATACGGCCAAGGAAAAGAACCCACAATGCCCCAGCAGCACCAGTGACAAACGATCCCACCGCAGTTCCTAGTAAGGAAATCATGATCACCGGTTTGCGACCGATGCGATCGGAAAGACGCCCAAGAAGTGGAGCACACACCAACTGCGCAAGGGAGAATGAGGCGAAGAGCAATCCAACCTCGAGACCGCTGGCACCGAAACGCTCGGCATATCGGCCCAAAATAGGAACAACGATTCCAAAACCCACTAGGTCAAGGGCGACCGTCACCCAAATAGTTGAGAAGCCTTGCGGGAGCGGAGCGTTAGCAGTTTTCTCTGAGCGGGTAAACACCTTCTTGACCACAATGAATCACCAACCGTCAGCGACGAACGGTGGTACCAGCCTTATTAGTTTCGACAATCCATCCTGCTGCCGTCAGTTCGCCCCGCAGCACATCAGCGGTAGCGAAATCTTTTGCTGAACGCGCCGCATCAAGCGCCGCGGCCTTGGTCGCAATATCTTGCGGCACTATGACAGCCTGCTTCAGCTCAAGTCCGAAGGCTTGACATATCTCATGCACCGCTGCAGACAATTGCGCAGCACGTGAATCATTCGCATCCAAGGCCGTGTTAGCTGCACGAACTGTTTCAAACAACAACGCAACTGCTGATGGTGTATCCAGATCATTGTTCATGAAGTCGCGGAACTTAAGCATCACATCGTCATCGGGTGAAGCACCTAAAGAAACAGAAACAGTGCGCGCGGCAAACGAGTCAAGGCCAGATAGTGCATTGACCGAAGCATCAATATTGTCCTGGCTGATGCGCACTGGGCCACGATAATGAGTTTGCAAAAGCACCAAACGATAGGCACGCGGGTCGTAATGCTCCACGAGATCAAGAAGATTGGCTACGTTTCCAAGGCTTTTCGACATCTTTTCACCCTCGGTATCAACGACGAAACCATTGTGCATCCAGTGGTTAGCGAAAGTTTTTCCGAGCGCAACAGCTTGCGCGCGCTCGTTTTCGTGATGCGGAAACTTGAGGTCCATACCGCCGCAATGCAGATCAAATCCCTCACCTAAAAGATCCAAACTCATGACCACACATTCGCTATGCCAACCTGGACGACCCGCACCCCACGGCGAATCCCACGCTGGTTCACCGGGCTTACTAAATTTCCATAAAGCAAAGTCGGCGGCATTCTTTTTGTTGCTGGCACCGAAGACTTCTCGATCCCCTCCGCCGGACAACATCTCATCCAGATTTTGGTGCGCCAATAAACCGTAATCTGCAACTTGATGAACATCAAGATAAACCCCATCAGCGGTGACATAGGCCCCATCACGCTCAACCAGTTCGCCAATCATGGCGACCATTGATTGAACATAGTCAGTGGCATGCGGAACATCCGTTGGGCGCAGAACATTCAGTTTTCCCATGGCCGCAAACCACATGTCTTCGCACTTGTGGGTGATCTCTTGCCACTCCCGACCCTCATTTTTGGCGCGCTCAATAATTTTGTCGTCAATATCGGTGATATTTGAGACCAAACGCACCTCAAGGCCAGTCCACTGTAGGTAACGACGCAAAATGTCATAAACCAAGGTCGCTCGACCATGTCCGAGATGGGGAGGGCCGTACACCGTGGGACCGCAGAGGTAGATCCCCACCTTGCCGGGCTCCCGCAAAGCCAATGGGCGAACTTGAGAGGTTGCGGTATCAAACAGCCTGAACATGCACTCCGAGCCTACGCCCCCATTGCCATGTCACCTATAACCTGCAACCCATGGCAGTGACTAATTCGGGCTCTCATCCGACGAACATTCCCGACAAGCCCTCTCTTGACGGCATTGAGTCGGCATTGGCTCATATCTGGCAGGACGAAGGTACTTATGCCTTTGACCGCACGGCACCCCGCGAACGGGTCTATTCAATTGATACGCCCCCGCCCACAGTAAGCGGTTCGTTGCACATGGGCCATGTCTTTTCGTACACCCACACCGACACCATTGCGCGCTACCAACGTATGACTGGCAAAGCAGTTTTTTATCCCATGGGTTGGGATGACAACGGTCTGCCTACCGAACGGCGGGTGCAGAATTTCTTCGGCGTACGATGCGATCCCCATGTCGCCTATCAGCCGGATTTCCAGCCTCCATTTCGTGGTGACCCGCCCAAGGACCATCAACCGGTCTCCATCTCACGTCCAAACTTCATCAAGTTATGCGAAGAACTAACTCACGAGGACGAAAAAGTCTTTGAGGATTTGTTTCGTCGTCTCGGATTATCTGTGGATTGGGATTACCTTTACACCACCATTGAAGACCGCAGTCGCCGCGTTAGCCAGCGCGCCTTTTTGGGCAACTTAGAACGCGGAGAGGCATACACCCAAGAAGCTCCAACGCTCTGGGATGTGGATTTTAAGACTGCCGTTGCTCAAGCAGAACTTGAAGATCGCGAACGTCCTGGTGCGTATCATCAAGTTTCCTTTGAGCGAAGCGACGGGTCTGGTGACGTTGTCATTGATACGACGCGACCAGTGCTACTTGCTGCATGTGTTGCCCTCGTGGCGCATCCCGATGACCCGCGTTACCAACCTTTATTCGGTACAACTGTGCGCACACCGTTGTACGGCGTTGAGGTTCCCGTATTGGCGCATCCATTAGCGCAAATTGATAAGGGCACAGGCATTGCAATGATTTGTACGTTCGGCGACCTCACCGACGTGATTTGGTGGCGTGAACTTAATTTGCCGACACGAGCCATCATTGGTCGCGATGGTCGAATCATCAACACACCGCCTCATGGTCTTAATAGCGCAGCAGGAATTGCCGCCTACGAACAAATCGCTGGATTGTTCATCAACCAGGCCCAGACAAAGGTCGTTGAGGCGCTACGTGAATCAGGAGCGATGCTCGGCGAGCCACGAGCCATCATGCACCCTGTGAAATTTTTTGAAAAGGGTGATCGACCACTTGAAATCGTGACCAGTCGCCAGTGGTACATCCGCAACGGTGGACGCGATGCAGATCTTCGTCAGGCATTCGTTGATCGTGGAAATGATTTGGTCTGGCATCCCGATCACATGCGTCATCGCTATTCGAATTGGGTTGAAGGATTAAATGGCGACTGGTTGATTAGTCGCCAACGTTATTTCGGCGTACCCGTCCCAGTGTGGTATCCCCTTGACGAAAATGGTGAGGCGATTCACGATTCGCCAATCACGCCCTCACACGATGCGTTACCGATTGATCCATCAACCGATGTGCCACCCGGTTACAGCGCTGATCAACGCCATCAACCCCACGGTTTTATTGGCGACCCAGATGTCATGGATACTTGGGCTACTTCGTCATTGTCGCCCCAGATAGCCGGAAAATGGGAAGACGATGCAGACTTATTCGCGCGAATTTTCCCGATGGATTTACGTCCACAAGCTCATGACATCATTCGCACCTGGCTCTTCAGCACCGTTGTAAGATCACATTTCGAACACGATTCATTACCCTGGAAGAACGCCGCCCTATCGGGTTGGATCCTTGATCCAGATCGTAAAAAGATGTCCAAGTCCAAGGGCAATGTCGTGACCCCACTTGATCTTTTTGAGAAATTTGGTTCTGATGCAGTGCGCTATTGGGCAGCATCGGCACGCCCCGGCATTGATACTGCATTCAGCGAAGATCAGATGAAGGTCGGCAAAAAGTTGGCTACCAAACTTCTCAATGCCACCAAGTTTGTCCTCTCATTTCCCGAACCAGCCATCGATGCCAGACCCACCACGGCTATTGATTTGGCAATGTTGGCCCGCGTCGCGCACACCATCGACGAAGCCACGACGGCCTTTGAGCAGTACGACTACGCCCGCGCCCTTGAGCGCACTGAATCAATGTTTTGGTGGTTCTGCGATGACTACGTGGAATTAGTTAAGGGACGCGCCTACGACAGTCAGGGGCCGCAGGCTGCTGGCTCTGCTCTTAGCGCCCTGCGCTTAGCTCTGTCGGCCTTACAACGCCTTCTCGCACCATTTATGCCCTTCACCACGGACACGGTCTGGCGATGGTGGCAACATGGATCCGTGCACACCGCCCCTTGGCCCGCGGTCAGCGAACTGGGCACCATCGGCGATAACGCCATTCTTGAGCCCATTGGCGAGATCCTCAGCCAAATTCGTCGCTCAAAGACGGACGCTAAGACATCCCAGAAAGCTGTCGTGACGGAGGCCATCGTGACTGCCAGTGCTGAAGTGCTGGCAGCCTTCGAATTAGGTCGAACTGACCTTGGCGAGGCTGGCAGCGTGGCTCACTGGGTCACCGTTGTTGCCGCAGGCGAGACCTCGGTGAGCGCAACCTTGGCGCCCCCCGAGACCGGGAACTGAAGCCCATACCGGGCATCTCACAGGTAGTTTGGAGAGCCTGTGACGGACTCGCTTGAACCTGATACTGATCAGCCCAACGCTGAATCCGAAAATTCGGCGCCTGACCCTGGGACTTTTCTGCCAAGTCTAAAAAAGCGACGGCGGACTTTGTCTCAACGCCTCGTCCTGACGATGAATATCTTTGTGATATTTGCCTGCTTTGGTACTGCGATTGGGATCTATTACAGCAACGAAAAAGCTAACGATCGCAAAGTTGTGGACATCTTTGGCTCCGAGGGAATCCCAACCCTGACGTTACCCACCGTCGGCGAGCCACTTGACCCCACAACGGGACTTCCGGTGATCGATGATTCTTTAACGCCAGTAGATCTCACGGCAAAGAATATCTTGATCACTGGTAGTGACAATGGGGCTTGCGTAGATCCGAATTCTCCCTACGCAGATGCCTTCGGCGACCGTAGCGGTATCGGCGAGCGCTCAGACACGATCATGATTCTGCGTTTGGATCCGACGACTAATGCCGCTGCCATTCTTTCGTTCCCGCGCGACCTGTGGGTGCGCATAGGGGGCCGAACAACGAAGAGCCGAATCAACAGTGCCTTCAACCGCGATGATCCCAATGAATTAATTTTGACTATCTTTGACAACTTTGGTTTGGTGGTTGATCACTACATCAATGTCGACTTCTGCGCATTTAAGGAAATTGTTGATGCCATCGGTGGCGTGCGGGTTCCCTTTGCCACACCAGTCAGAGATAAGAAATCGAAACTACTCATTGAAAGTCCGGGATGTCATACCTTCGGTGGCGAAGAAGGATTGGCATATGTCCGTTCACGCCATTTCTACTACTACAAAGAAAAAACAAAAACTTGGTCAGAAGATCCAGCGGCTGACCGTGGTCGAATTTCGCGCCAACAAGACTTCCTGCGTCGAGCTATCCAGAAAGCACTTGATAAATCTGTCGGCAATCCGAGAATCGCCAAAAATCTTGTTGACGCAGGTCTGCAATATGTCATTACCGATAGTGGTCTCACAGTTGGTAAAATTCTTGATATCGCGACCGGGATGAAGAATCTTGACCCTTCAACGATGCAGACGTATCAGATTGAAGGCAAGGGCACAAAGATCGCTGGTCAAGCGGTGATTGAGCCCGCTCTTAATGGAGAAAACATGAAAGCGGTTCTCGCTGTATTTCAAGGGCGAGCACGTTTGGTTGACGCCCCCGATCAAATCTTTGCACCAACGACAACAAAAGCGCCGACAACGGCAGTCCCGTCAAGCACTCAAACGACTATCAAGCCCGCAGTAACCACGACGTTGCCGCCTGTCTATGTCGAGTCAAACAGCGTCGGCGTTCTCCCACCCGACGATCCTTCTTGCCGCTAATCCCCAAGAACTGCTTGTAAGGCCCCAGGAATATCGCTTGGTCCGTCAATGCATGCGATGCGAGCACCAACTTGCCATGCCAAGACTTGAGCCTCTGCATCATCACCACGTGGTGCAAGAATGACCACTTCATCTAGGGCCCGCGCTGCCGCCTGCACATCACCAGCAACCGTGGCGCGACAATCACTGAGGATCACCGTGATTCGCCGACCCGCTCGCGTGCGCGATAACTGTTCTCCAGCACCGCGTAGCGCTCCTGCAAGATCGGTGGTGCCAAAACCACGTAACGCCAAGACATCATTGATGACCGCTTCGCTGGACTTCATTGATGTTTGGCCTTTGGCGACGACAACATCTTTGCCAAAAGCAATCACGCTGTAATCAGACGGACTGCGCCAAGCAACCGCCGCCGCTGCCATGGCACTGGTCGCTAAAGGTTTTCCTCCCATCGAGCCACTGCGATCCACCAATAAAGAGATTGCCGTTCCAGGTCGTGCCCAACTACGCACCTTGAGACCTTCTGGATCAATGGCCTGATGTGCCGCGTGGGCCTCAAGAATGGTGTTCATTGAGGCATCAAGGTCAATGTCACCCGCGTCTGGGCTATAAGGGCGAGTGACAATCTTGCCGATACCGCGCGGTGTCACTGGTCCTCGCCTCGAGACATCTAGAAATAAACGACCTGCCAAACGCTTCGCTAACTCTCGCAACTTCTGATCTGTCGCGCCGGTGAGATCAGCCAATAACGCCAACATCGCGTCAGGATCTTCTTCAAGGGCTTCGTCCACTGCTGACTCGTCAAGTTCACCAACTTCTGGAGAGACCTGTTCAAATTGCGGATTGCGCGATAACTCGCGTCGCGACAAAGTTTTCTTTGACGCTTCACTCACCGCATCATCAGCAGCAGCACCCTCTTTGGCTAAGGGGTCGCCCCCGTCGGGGCGTTCACTTTTCCCGCTTCGCCCGGCGATGTTGGAGCAAACACCTCATTCCACAGTTCACTGATGATCTCTTCAGAAGTGCGCGCGCTGCCTTCGCGCACACGCACTCGTCCTGATAATGCCACCAATGCGGCATCAAGTCCCACGCCAGGGTCGGTGACCTTGGACGATCGCACGGACGCCAAAGACACTGCGACAGCCGCCATGTCAATTGCTCCACGCACTGATGAACCAACACGTAATTCACCATGGTGACGCGTTCGCCTCACAAGTTCAACAACCTTGTCAAGCCAACCTGCTGGTAATCCTTGGGCTCCACGAGAGGCAATCTGCTGTTCAACTTCAGCTGACTGATAACCCACAGACACGCGACACACACGATCGTAAATCGCTCCAGAGATGCGCGCAGTTCCCACCGCATCAAACGGATTCATTGCGGCAACTAAGCGAAAACCAGTTGAGGCTGGGACCCGACCATAACGCGGCACATTCAATTCACCTTCGCTCATCACGGTGATCAAAACATTCAATGTTTCTTCAGGGATACGGTTGATTTCCTCGACATACAGCAACGCTCCATCGCGCATCGCGGTTACCAGAGGACCGTCTACAAAAATGTCGGGGTCGTAGCCATCAGAGAGCACCCGGGCGGGATCGAAGTGACCAACCAAACGCGCTGGAGTGAGTTCGGCATTACCTTCAACAAAGACAAAACCGATGCTCAAACCTTCAGCCACAGCGCGCAGGAGAGTGCTCTTACCTGTTCCTGGTGGACCTTCAAGTAGTACGTGTCGATCAGCATCAAGAGCGGCCACGACCAATTCAACTTCGCGGCGGCGCCCAATGACGGTGCCCTCAAGGGCCGTAATCAATGTACTACGAGGTGATTGAGTCATCAGAAGAATCGGATCAGAAGAAGAATTAGGCGTTCACAATAACGCCACGAATATTCGTGCCGTCGCGCATAGCTTCGTAGCCTTCATTGATGTCTTCCAACTTGTAAGTATTGGTCACCAGTTCATCAAGCTTCAGTTGACCAGCACGGTACATATCAAGCAATGCTGGAATATCAGCACGCGGGTTCATTGAACCAAAAATCGTTCCCTTGATCTCTTTGTTCCACATTGCTAACTGGAATAAGTTGATGTTCGCGACCTCGCTCGTCATCGGCGAAATCGCAGTGACCACAACCGTGCTGCCCTTGCCAGCTAGGTTCATCGCTTCACCCATCATCTCGCCGTGCAAAACACCTGGAGTCATGATCACCCGATCGGCCATTTGGCCATAGGTCATCTCCATCACTGACATCATGGCGTCAGCCATTGAAGGAAAAGTGTGAGTTGCCCCAAACTCCATAGCTTTTTCACGCTTGAACTCAAGAGGATCGATAGCGATGATGCGCTTAGCACCAGCCATTCGCGCACCCTGCACGGCGTTCATTCCGATACCGCCGATACCTACGACTACGACAGTGTCTCCCGGTTGTGTGCCAGCACGATTCACTGCTGAACCCCAACCAGTGGCCACGCCACATGACACCAAGGCTACGCATTCCAAGGGGATGTCTTTTTCAACTTTGATAATTGACTGCTCACTCACACAGGCATACTCGGAGAATGTTCCTACCTTGGCCATCAGGGTCACAGGTTTGCCGTTGATGAAATGGCGATGAGTGTCATCGGTAATCATTCCACCAATAAAAGTTTTGGCTCCGTTATCACAAAGGTTTTGACGACCTGTACTGCAATAACGACAACGACCACACGATGGGACGAATGAAGCCGAGACATGATCGCCGACAACAACGCTGGAAACTCCAGGACCAACCTCAACGACAACTCCGGCTCCTTCATGGCCACCGATGATCGGGAAGAAACTTTCAATACCCATAAGTGGCCAAAATTCTTCTGGTGGAACCATGTCGCCAGTGACTAAGTGCTCATCGCTGTGGCACAATCCAGCAGCACGCCAATGAACGACCACCTCTCCAGTTTTTGGAGGATGGATTTCGATCTCTTCGATCTTCCATTGCTGGTTCAATCCCCACAACACAGCGGCTTTTGACTTACGAATTCCAGACATGATGAACTCCCCTGTTGGTTCCACTTTGGTGGTTGTAGGTTGAACGATACTCTCCCTCAACCCAAAGGTTCTAGGCGAGTTGCCGACAAGTCACTCGTAAACAAGCACGCCGCGGATGTTTTCACCCTTGCGCATCGCCTCGTACCCATCGTTCACACCTTCAAGGCTGTAGGTGCGAGTTACCAGACCATCAAGGTCCAATTGTCCCTCGCGGTACAAATTCGCCAGTTTAGGAATGTCAGCTCTTGGGTTACCCGAGCCAAACAAGGAGCCCACGACCTGCTTTTCCATCAGCGTGACATCAAGGAGGTTCATCGTGACACTCATTTCCATGGCCGGGTGAATATTGGTCACGACCACTCTGCCGCGCTTGGAAGCCAACGCCATGGCCTCCGCCATCACCGCTCCGGAACCCACGCCCATGGTCATGATGACCTTATTGGCCATCGTTCCCCAGGTGACTTCTTGCAGCAAGGCCACTGCCTCGGTCATCGAAGCGGCAGTATGCGTGGCTCCAAACTCCATGGCTTTTTCGCGCTTGAACTCAACCGGGTCAATCGCGATGATGCGCTTTGCCCCAGCCAAGCGGGCACCCTGAATGGCATTCGCGCCAATTCCACCGACACCTACGACTGCCACGGTGTCCCCTGGACGAACTTGCGCAGCGTAAACCGCCGAGCCCCAGCCGGTGACCACGCCGCAGCCGAGCAAACAAATTTTGTCAAAAGGAAGATCATCATCAACCTTGATGCAACTGGCTTCGTTGACCACAGTGTGATGAGCGAAAGTACCGAGCAAGCACATCAGACCCAATTCCTGGCCCCGAGCGTGATGACGCGAGCCACCATCGGTGATCTGACGGCCAGTGCCCATCAGCGCGCCTAAATCGCAGAGGTTTTGATGTCCAGTTGAGCAACTCGCACAACGACCGCAGGAAGGAATGAAACCAAAAACTACATGGTCGCCTGGAGCCAGCCAACTGACACCTTCGCCAACTTTGCGGACGATACCTGCGCCTTCGTGACCGCCGATAATCGGCAGGGCGAAAGGTAAATCGCCAGTCGTCAAATGCTCATCGCTATGACACATACCGGAGGCTTTCATTTCAACCAGCACTTCGCCAGCCTTTGGCTCATCGAGCTCTATCTCTTCAACACTCCATGGTTGATTGACTTCCCACAAAATTGCGGCCTTGGACTTCATTGTTGCCCCCTAAGGTCATGGTCGCTGTTTTTGCGACAACTAATGAGAGGGTAGCCCATGCCAGACACTGGCGTTGTACGCTGGGAGGTATGCAAAGCCCGACCACCACCACAGCATCCGTCGTTGTTGCCGAATCCAACGTGGATGACGCAGCCGCAATTGACACGCCAGTTATCGAATCTGAATTGCTGATTGAGGAAATCTCCATCGACGGCATGTGCGGCGTCTACTGATCATTTCGTTTCGTACGAAACCTGACCTAAAATGACCATTGCCCTCGCATCAGTACTTGAGATCCACCCTCAAGTTGCCGTGCGCCCAGAAGCTTTTGGCGCACTCGCCTACCACTACGGTAATCGTCGGTTGATATTCTTAAAGCACCCCGACGTTGTCACCGTCGTACAGGCACTACATGATCATCCCGATGTTCAAACGACGCTCAGCGCCTGTGGCGTGGCCCAAGATCGCTGGCCGTCGTTCATCGCTGCCTTGACATCACTTGAAACATCGGAGGTCGTACGTGAGCGCGAAATCACTCGTTGAAGAAATGAAGAGGGGCCTCGATGCTCCCATCTGTTTGACATGGGAACTCACCTATGCCTGCAACTTGCAATGCGTGCATTGCTTGTCATCAAGTGGTCAACGCGATGAACGCGAACTCTCAACCGACGAAGCCAAAAAAATACTTGATGATTTACGTGATTTGCAGGTCTTTTATATCAACATCGGCGGTGGCGAGCCAATGGTTCGCCGAGACTTCTTTGAATTGCTTGAGTATTCCGTGGGCAATGGCATCGGTGTGAAATTCAGCACAAATGGAGCTTTCATTGACGAAGAAAAAGCTCAGCGACTTGCTGCCATGGACTATCTAGATATTCAGATCAGTCTTGATGGTGTTGACGCCGCAACCAATGACGCTGTTCGTGGCGAGGGATCCCACGCGATGGCGATTCGCGCCATGGATAATCTCAAGGCGGCCAACTTCGGACAATTCAAAATATCGGTCGTCGTGACTCGTCACAATGTTTCGCAACTTGACGAGTTCAAAGCGCTTGCAGATTTCTACGGCGCCCAATTACGCATTACACGCCTTCGCCCCGCTGGTCGAGGTGCCGATACATGGCACGAATTACATCCAACCAATGCACAGCAACGCGAAATTTATGATTGGTTATTGAAACACGGCGAGAATGTCCTCACTGGTGACTCATTTTTCCATCTCAACGCATTTGGAGAGGCATTGCCTGGGCTGAATATGTGTGGAGCCGGTCGAGTTGTGTGTCTGATTGACCCCATCGGCGATGTGTACGCCTGCCCATTTGTCATCCATGACGAATTCAAAGCCGGCAATGTTCGCGATGAGGGTGGCTTTGCCAAAGTCTGGAAGCAGAGTGATTTGTTCTTGTCGTTACGTGAACCGCAATCGGCTGGAGCTTGTGCTTCCTGCGGTGCCTTTGACGCTTGCCAAGGTGGTTGCATGGCTGCCAAGTTCTTCACCGGATTGCCGCTTGATGGTCCCGATCCCGAATGTGTTGGTGGAGACGCAGATGAGGCGCTCTCAGTCATTGCGCGAGGTTCTGCGCCTAAGCCCGGGATGGATCATTCCAAGCCGATTACTCTGACGCGAAAGAAACTTCCCGTCGGCGCTTGAGGCGAATAGTGGTGCTAGTCACCGAGGGACGGGTCTTAGCGCGTCACGGTCAATACGAGTGCCAAGCGCAGCAAAATCCCGCACCAATCATTAAGGCCA
>Ga0209086_10001721_pt1 | contig 17601 bp, 13 predicted proteins | sample M_130207_XF_Meta_FD_187312 | JGI IMG/M metagenome (GOLD analysis project Ga0209086, IMG submission 187312) | Freshwater microbial communities from Lake Montjoie, Canada to study carbon cycling - M_130207_XF_MetaG (SPAdes) (version 2) | ecosystem: Environmental > Aquatic > Freshwater > Lake... | reverse complement strand
GCTTATATTTAGTTAATTCCAAAACTGTATTGGTTCTTTCTTAGTTGCGCCCGTATCTGTGAATCCATTAGCTCCTATTTTTCCATCGCCAACAATGAGTTTAACTATTAACCCCTTAGAGTCGTTAACCGCTGGAGTACGGAGTTTCAATAAATCTTTGGTTAATAAACTTATTGTGTTTACTCTCAATAATCCACGTAATTTAAATATATCTTTTGTTAGGGTAGATATTACTAACGGTTTAATTGATGCATCAACAAATCCACTAGCACCGGGTATGTTACTTCCTGCAACATATTTAAAAATTGTTGCATTGGGATCTTTAATTCTGCCAGTATCTGATAGACTATTTCCATAAGAAATTGTTCTATTTGTTCGTATGCCTGGGCCCAATTCTGCGTAATATAATGTTTCTCTAGCATTAGTTGGAGCCACAGTGGTTCTAACTTTTGCTCTTGGATAATATTCTGCACCAGTTAATCGAATTGTGCTAAATGCCCAAGTTGTATCCCAATCTGCGGGTTTTGCTATAGTGATAGAATTAAATGAATTTGCTATCACAGTGAATACAAACCCCCAGACTGGCATAGACGCCACATCTTGATTTTTAGTTACATAAACTGTATCCCCGACTAGAAACGGTGGTAAGGCCGTCCTTTCAGTATTTCCAAAGAAGATAGTTATTGAATCAATGGGGGTGGTTGTGGTTGTTAAAATATCTAAATCATCTAGATAGGACAATTCAGTATTGGATGTAACACCAGTTGTTTGACCACTTACATTATATATTCTAGATAAGTCCAGTTGATAACCTATACTGTCAAACAATTCCAATCTATCATTTTTTATAATGTTACTAATCGGTGAAAATAATTTTCCATCTTGTATACTGCTGTTTCTTCTATATCCAGGTGCTAGATTAAAATAGTAAAATCTTTCACTGGCATTGGTTGGAGCAGTCGTTGGTCGAACTGTTGTTTGATCAATATAATTGCTAAAATTATCTGGTTTATATAACTTTTTAGCGTCTCCATATTCTTTTAATACTGCTGAAGATTTTAAATTGTCTGTTGTTAATCTAGATTTATCAGCACGAATTACCGCTGTGGCTGACAATTTATCAATTCTAAAAATATTTCTATCAGATTTCAAAGACGCAACTGATACTAATTTACTTGAACTAGGAGTTTCAAAAAATTGAACAGTATTACTTTTAATTTTAAACAACGATATATAATCATTCTTACTAAATTTAGAGGTATCTGCTATTAACTTAGCAGTTGATTTTAAATTTCCTGTATTAAATATTGCAGTATCGTATACTAGTTTAGATACTGGTTTTTGAATCTGTCCTGACTTGATTAATCTAGTTCCGATATCAACAAAGTTAGCTTGTGGTTGTTTTAATAACCCTAAATTTGTTGGTAAGAAACTATTACCAATTATTTCTATCTGTACAATACTACGATTACGAATTCCTGGAGATATATTAAAGTAATATAAGTTTTCTCTAGCATTAATTGGAGCAACTCGAGTCGAAACTTCAAATTGACTAAAGAAATTTGTAACTGTAGAAACAAACAATCTTGGTTGTGTAAACCCTGTTGTTGTTAATTTTGCTGCTGAACCAAGTTTATTGACTTTTAAGGTGGTTGAATCTGCTTTTAATTTTGCCGCTGATGACAATTTTGCCACAGACAACTGCGTAGTTGGAGTCTTAAGATTTGCTAACTGACGGCTTAAATTACCATTATTTAATTGTGCATCACCAGAAGATATAAAATATTGGTGTGCCGCTCTTAATCCTGGGCTGATATTAAAGTAATATAAGTTTTCTCTAGCATTAGTTGGCTTAACCTGCGTGTTTACAAAACTTTGTGGATACACTGATGCTACGGACTTTTCAATAGTTCCGTTTACTGGTAGATTTCCAGGATTTATAAAACTTACAGAATTATTAGTTCCATCAATTACTGTGAATGCTTGTTTATATCCTGTGTTAGCATTGATTATTCTAACTATACTGCCAGAAGGAAATGGTGTAGCATCTTGATTGGGGAAACTAACAATTTTAACATTCACAGTAGCAGTAGTGTATGTTAAAATATCTAAATCGTTTACATAAGTTAATACAGTATTGTAAAGTGTTTCGCTGGTTTGTCCTGTTATAGTTAATCTAAAATCACCTGGGATATTAGTATCATTGAATGTTGATAGAGAATTTGTTGTTGAAGAAAGTAACGGTAGCGTATCTGATAATTCTTTAGTGACTAGGTAATATTGTCGAGCACGATATCTCAATACTGGTAACTCCATTTGAGAAACTGCTAAATTTTCTCGGGGATTTGTAGGTGTTATCCGTATTCCTGTAGTAGATAAATTTGCATAATAGTTTGCTAATACCGAAGTTGTTGGAAATACGTCATTGCTGGCTAATTGTATGCTTAATCCACCCACTGTGTCCACAGGTAAGTTAGTCACTAGGTCAAATGTAATGCTATTAACAGTTGATGTAGTTACCTCGACAACTTTTGTAAAATTATTGTTGTTGGTAATTTTAACATAGTCGCCTATAGTAAACGTTAATTTTGATGGATCAAATATTGTATTTGGATTAAAATACAAAGTCTGACTACTACCTGATGCAGTAGTTGATGTTGCTAGTATGTCTAAATCATTAATTATGTAATTAATACTGTTATTACTAATACTGGGCTGGCCGCCGACAGGGTATGCAATCCCACTTGTTAATCCTTGATTGACAAACGGCGATAATTTACCAAAGTTTTGTCTGAGATCAATTGGTCCTGTTATATTAGATAGGTAACTAGGTAATACCTTACCAATAGTTGAATAGTTGATTTCGATAAGCGATATTTTATTCGAAGGAACTTTAAACGTAGTAATTTTTGGCGGCGTAATATATATTGGAAGACCTTTTATATTAGACCTTGGTAGGACTTTGCCAAATGTTTGTATACGATCAACGGTTCCTCTTATATTAGACCTTGGTAGGACTTTGCCAAAACTACGAGAATCGGTGCTTTTTAATTTAGCCCCAGATGCTACCTTACCAGGAACGGTAATTAAAAAGGTAGCAAACGTGCTGGTAAACTGAGTACTGGTTATAAATCCAGGCGCAGGGAATACTAATGTAGGCATATATGGATATTTACCTAAAAAAATAGCCGCACAGGGCGGCTATTTTTGGTTAACAAGTTACTGTTAAGCTGGAATAGCCCAACGGAAAGCATTTTGGACTGTATTGGTTAAGTTGGCAGACTGGGTAGTGCTGTCTTCCAATGAGCGAGTACTTTGGAAGTTTGTGCCGGCCAATGTCACTCTGTATGATTGTACCGCTGCTGTAACTACCCAATGATCAGTCGCAGATTGTCCACTATCATAAAAGTCGTTGCTGTCAGTAGTAACACTTACAGTATCCATTAGCGTGCCTAATAACGCTGGTATAACTTTCAACCCGTAAATTCTACCACGAATATCTGGGTCGTATGCTGGGCCAAGAACAACTACCGGACTAAACATGAAACGCTTGCTATTGTACACGTTAGTATAAACAGGAACTAAATGTCCCATGTGTGGCTGTATAATAGTGTTAGCGGTTAATGTTAATGCGCCGGCTGTTGGATTAGCGCCAGGAGTAGTATATGATCCACTACCACCTAATTCCCACAAGTGTCCCCAACGACCTGTTGTAATAGTCGCTGCACTATAAATGTGTGCGTTAATGCCAACTAGGTCACCAGTTGAACAACGAATACGCGGAGTAGCAAAAATACCACCATGCACACCTTGAGTGTGTGCAATAGGCAATGTTGGTGTTTGTGTGGATCCTACTGGGAATCTGTTACCATGGAAGTAAGCAAAACAAGGCCATGGACTTACACCCGGTGTTCCACTTACAGGAGCACCTGTGTAATAACTTACACCAGTAGTTGTTCCTAGGCCAGTGCCAGTGTCTTCTGGTTGTGCTCTTTCAAATTCAACACAGCCTAACCATGGAAGTTGTGTGTTGGCAAAGTTCTTACCTTGTATTAAGAAGTAGCGTGGTTTGGCAAATAGATAGAAGAATCCACCGGTTGTGACTGACGCACTTGTTTGATCGGTAACACCGCTGGTTGCGGATGTACTATCGCTCAAGTCAGCCTTGTTAATACCAACACCGTTTGCTCCGCCATATGCAGCAACCCAACGTTCGTAAACTGTTAGGTTATATGCGGTTCCAGCCGTAGTAATTGCTGTTCCCGAGCCGCCGCCTTGTGCAAACGGATAAAAACGGAAACCTACATACTTACGATCTAAACTTGTGTTGAACAATGCAGTTGTTGCTTCTGCACTCTTGTTAGGCGCACTATACACATATTCAAGGAAGTCAGTTGCAGCAGATACAGTATGAACGCCTGGGGGGTTAGCAGCAAGGCCGACAATTGTATTCTTTAGTGGTGTTCCCAATGTCATAATTGTGCTGGATACCGCTGAAATATATGTATACAATGGAATTGTACGATAAAGTGGACTACCAGTAGAGATAGTAGCAGTCTGAGAAATAGTCAATGCAGTATTACTTGCAATAGCCGTAACAGTTAGATACTGACCAGCAATCATAATTTCAGCGCCAACATGCAGTTCTGTGGTAAACAGTGTGTTTACTCCAGTAACAGCGGAAACGGAGCAAGTAGCAATGCCAGTAAGAATTTGGGATGGGCCACCACCCGCTACTACTTTGATAAATCCAAACTGACTGAAACCAGTTGCCAATGCAACTGTTACAGAGGGGTTACCTGCTGGAAATGTGGTGCTCAACGCACCAGTAGTTAGTGTGGTAAATCTATTACCTGCGCCGGCGCCTTCACGAGTTCCTTCCAGCACATAACCGTGTATTTTCTTTTTCTTATAAATGGTCGCACCACTTATAGTTTTAGGAAAATCAAAGTTAACTCTAAACAATGTATCACTTAAAATTTGTGTAACCGTAACTTCTGTGCCATTGATAATTAAATCATCACCAACTCGTAATTCAGTGGTAAATGTTGTGCCAGATCCTGTGATATAAGTGTTGTCTGGACGGAATGTGACAGCCGTTACTGCTTGAGTTAATGCCGCCACTGTTCCGTATGTAGATGCTGAAAGAGTTCCAGAGGTGCTGGTTGCTGTAGTGATAGTTCTTATTTCATCACCAATAACAATCTGGTCGCCGGTTTGTATATCTATACCAAAGTTTGTTGTTGTGCCTGTGACTGCGGTGGAACCAGCCGTTACAGCAATAGTTCCGCGTGGCAATACTTTATAGTTTAAGTTACTATCAGTAAAATCCATTGCGACGTTCACTGTCATAGAAGTATCACTGGCAATTGCAGTAATTATACGAACTCTTCCGTTAATTGTAATTTGTCTACCAACAACACTGGCAACATCTGTGTTGCTGTTAGTTGCTTCACTAGTGATAATGTGCCAACACCGGTAATGATTGCAGATCCGTTAGTGACACTAACTACACCAGTAGTTGACCCTCTTGCTGTAACACTTGCAGTTCCAGTCAATGTTGTATTGATAACTTTAATTGCACTTGCCACAGTAATTGCAGGACTAAATGCTGATGTTACAGTAAATGAAGTATCACTTGCAACAGCTAATACAGTTCGCATCTGACCTGCGATCATGATCACATCGCCTGCTCTAACCTGTGTTGTATATACACTACCCACACCAGTTACTGTAGATGATGCAGCAGTTGCATATCCTTGTAATGTATCATTTCTTAACCATTGGTCAACTAGTGCAAATGCTGGCCAGCTTTCAGCGCCAGTCGCGCTGGGACCATATGTAATTGTTGCGCTATTTCTGCCAAGTTCGTTGAGTGTTGCCATTTATAAATTCTCCTAATTTGCTAGTGGTCTAACTATTATATGTATTTAGTTTCGTTAAATTATTTATGATGCAGACGAATTCAATAACGCCAAATTGAAATTCAAACCCTGTCCTGCAACTACATTGACTGTAATATAATCATCTCGAGTTATTCTGTATTCAAATCCTGAAAAAACTGCTTTAAAATTTCCTGCTGTCATCGTAAAAAAATTTAATAATTCGCCGTTTCTATATAATCCCACGGTTAAATCAGTGCCCACAGGTCTTGCGTTTACCATTACAACGCCTCGAACAAAATCTGTATATGATGGAACAAAAATTGAACTTCCAATTAAGGGTGCTTGAAAATTATTTAAAATATTAAAAGTTTTAATTAAATTCGCACTTGCAGCCACGGAAGAACTAATAGTAACACTGTTTGTAGCTGTGTTGCTATCAATTACTACCCCTGTTCCGCTTATGAAGTTAATAGGAGTTAACCCTATCTTTGCTGCTCCGCTGCCTAGATCTGTTACACTAAATCCCGCACCTGTGTCAAATCGTATAGCAGACACTGATTGTATACTATTTGTTATTGTATTTTGAGAATTTATACGGCTAACGGTTAACGAAGGTGATGAATTTGACTTAAAGGCAATGTTGCCAGTCATGTCAGACACATAAAGGTCAATCCCTTCGCCCACGCGAACAGCGTAAAGAGAATTTGGAGTTAGTGTTCCAGGAAGGCCTGAAATAGCCTTCTGAAATTTAATTGGAACTGTTGGGCCTGTTGGTAAAGGCATGGATTACCTTACCAAGATGTTGATTGCCAGCCTGTTAGTGGTAGTACACCGTTGTATGTTAATAGTCCGTTAGCATCTTCGCTGATATTATCAAGTTGAGTTTTGTTTGCGTGGCTGTGTCTCAAACTAACTGCATCGTCGATATCAGCAACACTGCTAGTTGGCCTATTGGTAATATCTGCCCAGTCCACAGTAACGTCTAGACTTTCCGCTTCACTAATTTTGATCCAGCTAGTATATCCAACAGCTGGATTATACAAGTATGTTGCGCCACCTGATGCAACAGTGTTGTCATACAGTCCGTTTGATCCAGTATTAGCACTTATAACGTAGACATATTTTGCAGTAGTAGAAGTGGTACCTGGAGCAATGTATTGATTTCTTGCGTAAATGTCTGGTACAATTTTTAATTCATTGGCAGCGGTAATTGCATCGCTGACCATTAAACTAATGTCAGCTTGGTTAATAATACGCTTTACAGTTCCTGTAGTGGCGCCAGTGACATACATTTCTACATAATCTGGTCGCGCTGTGGGCGCAATCATGTAAATTGAGTATGTTTCTAGACTACCCGGTAACGAAGTTTCGCGGAAAATCTTTAACGCTTGCGTGGGGGCGGTTGGTAATGGCATATTAAATTCCTATTCTATTAATTTTATTTATCTTTTTTATCTTTTTTATCTTTTTGTTACCAGTTTCTGGATGACCAATACATATATCCTGATATAGTCATTGACTTATCTGGGGCGGTTGGGTTGGTAGTTAAACTAATGCCATCGCCTGCCTTAAATTCAACAGTATCTTCTCCAACTGCAACTATATCTGATTGACCTGCTACTTTCCAAGTTTTAAAACTGCTGCCCAAGCTAACTTTTACTTGGCCTGCGCCTAAATCAGTGACGCTAAATCCAGTATCTCTATCAAATCTAATGGCTGTAACATTTGTTACAGTATTTGTTAGGCTATTGGCGGTATTTATTTCACTGATTTCTAGACTACTTGCTGCTGATGTTTGTGTGGTTCCGTCTGGAAAAGTTAAAGGACCGCTTATCTTCAGGCTAGAGTTATAGTCACTAAGCTGAACAGTTCCAATAGATACTGAAGAAAAGCCAGATCCGGTATTTCCTATGTTCTCTACCTTAAGAGCGCCATTGACACTGCTAAGTTTTAAATCGCCTATATAAACCGAGCCTGTGCTAACATAGATATCTTTCCATTTTAGACTTGGTGTTCCAAGGCTATATACTTCATCTACTTCAGGTGTAATATTTTGTGTTACCGCAGATAGATCTAGATTGAGTGTGCCCGTATTGCTTATAGATAACTCTTTGCCTACTTTAATTCCACCTAATACGCTAGATGTAGCAGTGGTTAATACGTAGGTCACTGTTGGACTAGCGTCGATCCAACTATTATCAAACCACACATACATCCTACCGCTAACAGTGTCATACCATAAAGTATTTGAATCAGGACCAGTAGGAGCAGTATCACTTAGAACAACATTGGCATTGGCAGATAATGTACCATCGGCGCCAATTGATAGATTACGGCCAACCTTAATTCCACCTAGTAGATTAGATGTAGCAGTGGTTAATACGTAAGTCACTGTTGGACTAGTGTCTATCCAACTGTTATCAAACCAAGTGTATAATCTGCCGCTTACAGTATCATACCAAAGTACATTTGGATTGGGATTTGCGGGAGCAATATCGCTTGATACGACAGACCTAGCATTTAATGTACCATCTAAATTAATGGATAGATTCTGACCAACTTTAATTCCACCTAATATGCTTGTGGTAGCGGTGTTTAATACATATTCAGTTTGTGGACTGGCATCTATCCAACTATTATCAAACCAAGTATATAATCTACCACTAATGGTGTCATACCAAAGTGTTCCAACTGTAGGATCTAGCGGAGGAGTATCGCTTAAAATAACACTTGATGTGGCACTCAGGGTACCGTCTTCTGTAATAGATAAATTATTACCAATCTTAACCCCACCTAATGTACCTGCGGTTGCTGTTGTTAACGAGTATGTTGTAAATCCTAATGAACCTGTGTTAACACTAACTACGCCTAATCCGTTTGCCTGTAATCCAGTTCCTAGTTTAATACCGCCTAGCTGTGTAATAGTGGCAGTGCTTAACCCAATAGTTCCCGGATTTACATTAACCCACTTAGTACCATTGTACTGTAGAGTTTGTCCAGATTGCGGATCGGTGATTAATACATCAGATAAGCCGCCTGCAATGTTAATTAATCTGCCGCCAGGTGTATGTCCATCACTTATTCGTAAATCTGCAAGTGTTTCATCGTAGAAAATTGTACCCTTTTCACCTATAAAATTAGGTGTGGTTACGGTTGTAATTCTACCCGCTTGTATTTTTCTAATTGCCATACCGATATTTATCGTAACGCAGTTATCTTGACATTAGAGCTTTTAGTTGTTGAATAATGTCGTTTGGTTTAGTGGGTTCTTCGCCCACTGAGTGATCCTGTGTTAATTTGTCAATTACAGGACTATCTTTGCCGGCTTCGGCTTTTTTTAGTTCTAGTTCTTGCTGCTGAGGACTAACCATTACAGGATTTTGCTGTAATTCAGAGTCATCTTTGGGAGATGATTGATCACCTGCGTTTACTACAGGATCGTCGTCGCCGCTAATACTAATAGTAATAGGCACATTAATGGTAAATTCTTTTGCTCTCATACTGTATTTATAAATCCAGCTTACTTTATACTGGGTCAACTAACGAGTGACAGTTCAATTGCTCGGACGCCTAAGTGAGCAAGCTCACTTTGCCGCTACGTCCCGCGGTCCTAAGGGGATTCTTCTTCTGGGTACGGAATACCCATTTGTCCTAGTCCAAATCTACTCAACCCTTCAAACAGGGCTGTAAGGATTGCGAGGACGGTCGGTCCCATCATCTTCTGGATAGACTGGATATTCATTTGGATTATTCGGTTGCATTTGCGCCACATTTCTGCTTCTTAGACGCTGTAAGCTGTCCAAAATTTACAGGCCATTCTTGGCCGGGTTGTAGTTCAATAGCACTAGGCGGGTAATTAAATTTTACACCAGCTTGCTGTTCTATCTGAGAAATTGGAAATCTAAATTTAGTTAAATCGTTTCCTAAATTTGGATAAGGTTCAACGTGTGGGAATAGCCATCCTGCTATCTGTCTAGTTTGATTATTAATAACAATTTTATAATAAGCATGTGGAACAATAACACCGTTACCAATACGTTTATCTCCGTTATTGTAAATTCCGCCAACATAGATAGTAAACGGTTGATTTAATTGAACTGCCCACCCACGAACGCTAGTTTCAAGTAATTTCCATATACCTCTGTTAAGTGATCCTCTTTGAGGCACCATATTAGTCATTAGGAATGATTCATACTCTACCTGCTGACTCCAGGACAAGTCCCCATCGGGACTCATATGGCCTTTGTCATAGCCTGTGCCAGCATAGTCGTCAGGACGTGCGCCAGTTCCGCCTAGGCTTTGGTCAGCAACGAATGCGTTAGTACGCGGGAAGCATCCTAGTGCGTTTTGTGGTAATAGTGTGTAGGCAACATACGCAGGAATCTTAGCAGGAGCATCGTAGGCTACTAGATATGCTTCCCGGCAAATAGGAACGGCTGGACGTTGTGCTTGTGCAAACCCATATGGACTGTGTACTTGACATGCTTGTGGCGGTAGCGGGGCACGTTGTTCCCAGGCTTGTGCTAGACTTGAAGCCGCTAGCAACAGGGCTAATAAAAACTGTTTCATTGTTGACCTTGTGTTAAGTGTGTATATTTATTAAGTTAGGTTCATCTGGGTGAACGTAACCGGTACTGTTAAGATTTAGAACGCCCATATTTTAAGGAGGAGTACCCGAACTATAGGTAAATCCTGTTATAACACCATCGTTAGCTGCGCAGACATAGTTCCATACTATATCATTGGCAGGACTAGTTCCTCCAATAAGTTGGTTACCAGGCATGACAATTTGACCACTGCTGGCCGAATATCCGCCAGCACCATATGGACAAGTAACATTACTAAAAGTTCTGCCAGATAGACTAAAACTAATTGTGGCCTGCCCGTAGTTAAAAATTAAGCCTGTGTATATCGTAGCCCAAGGACGTCCTTCAACCAATGTACTTGTGGTCATTACAGTGGTAGTATTGCTGGTATATTTGTCTGACAGTAAATCTATATCGTAAACATTACGAACACGATAAAAGTTAGCAACTGTGTCCGGGCCTGGGCCAGTATTTGATGTAACAACAGATCCAGTGTTAGTAACTGTAAAGTTATTTGTTGAACTATCTTTTAAAAAGTTGGCACCGTTGTCGGTGTTTAATAATAACTGTGTGCCGTCAATGGCCTTAAATGGACTCTTTGATGGAGTGAATGCAGATATGTATAATGCTGTGCCTTTTACTACTCTGAAGTTTGATATGTTGCCTAAAAATAGAGCACCATTGGCGGCATCTGCACCAATGTTTAATGTACCGTTTCCTATTGTACCTGCTTGAGTATCTGTTGTTACACTGGCAATACCGTTAATATATACCTTAACTGTGCTTCCACTGCGTACTACAGCAATGTGAGTCCAAGTATTGATAGGCACAGTACTGGTATAGGTTGTTAAGCCAAAGCCGTATAGGTTACTGCTTACTGATGTTCCTGACAAAGCAAAAACATATCTATTAGCCGGATCTGGCCCTAAACAAAATAAACTGTGAGAACCTGTTACATTTGTAGGATAATACCAACCTTCAACTGTAAAGTTGCCAGTAAAGGTAAATGCCGCATTAGTTACTGACAGGTAATTACTACCGCTAAACTGTGCGCTACCAAAATTTGTAGTACCATCTGTGTATAGTGTATAGCCTTTACGCTTTAATTGAGCCAGTTCTAGTTTAGCAACTTGACGTAATTGTTTTGTAGATAGTGTAGATATGCCGTTAGTCGCCATTATTTGAATCCTCTGTGTGTATTTAGCGGATATTAAAAAACCCGACATGTAGCCGGGTTTAGTTAAGTAATGTGATAATTAGAATCTGCGTATGTAGGCAAAATTCCAGGAATCTTGATTGCTATCGCCACGTTGACGATCAAATCGCACGTTAATAGCGTCATTTTTAGTTAGATTGTAACCCACACCTAATCTATGTGTATCGGTACGTTCTCCAGTATCCCCTCCGTAGCCATCACGGAATCGATAACCGTATCGAACACTGAACTTATCATTTAACGGAACAATAATTCCAGGCTCAATACCATAGTAGTCTTTGTTGCCTTTGGCATCTAGTTTACGACCCAACCCAACCTTAGTATAGAATGTGCCAAATCCCAGATCAAACCTAGGAGTTAATCCTGTTTCTATTCGTGTGCTAACTGAGTTAGTGCCATCGCTTTGTGCGGTAACCATTTGAAGATCTAGTTCAAGATTGTTGGCAATAGTTTCTCCAACTTTAACTAAGTATCCTGTGCCGTCTGGGCGGCCAATGCCTTTAACTGGGCTGTACTCTACGATAAAAGAACCTGCGTTGGCTAGTCCTGCTAAACTTAATAATATCAATGCTAACAATTTTTTCATTTTAATTCCTTTATGTTTTGATTTATTCAATAAACTCAGTCTGTTCAGCCTGCCGAACAGTGACTAAATCTGTTGTATCATTACTTATTAACAGCCACTTAGCGTTGGTAGGCATCGTGATACCTACTTCTTTAGCGTCTTGACGTATTCTACGAATTTGGCCTGTGCTTTTAAGTATTTTTCAGTATCGGCGCGGGCTTCAGCACCTGTTCCGGGATCTATTAGCAACTCAAGACTTAATGATTTTACAAATTCTGGATTATTCAACAATTTTGTCACAGCACGCTCAACTTCCTTTAATGTAGCGGTATCTGAGGTGTTATTTGCGATGACTATAAACATAGGCTTAGAGGGTAGTTCTACCCCGAGTTCCTTAAATGTGGGAACATGTGATATCACATCAATTCGTTTGTTGTTAGTTACTGCTACTATATCGATCTTGCCTGTATTTTCAAATTGGATTATACTAGCGAGATTAGACCATATAGCATCAATATGCCCACCTATGAGTTGTGTGACCATTTCTCCAGAACCCTTGTAATAGATGTCAGTTTTAGGAAAAGGTATTTGATTGCTCATTGTCCAACTATAGAAATGGTGGGCAGCACCCATGCCATTAACACCCACATTCAACGGTGGTCCCCGATAATTACGCCAATGATCAAAGTTCTTTAATGGGCTACCCTTGCGAACTGCTAACACTAATCCCTGTGTATATCCAAGTTGTGCCACGTATTTAAAATTATCGATCCCTATATCATCATATAATAATATAACATTAGATAAAGCCATGGAATCTGTGATTGCTATTACTACTTCGTCCGACTTTACATTGGCCATATGTTTGAAAGCGATGTAGCCAGCAGCACCCGGACGAGCATCTATTAATAATTGGCGGCCTAATTCTTTTTCCAATGGCTCTTCAAACTTGCGGGTTAGAATATCAGTAAGACCACCAGCACCGAATGCTACAACTATTCTTATAGGCTTCTGCTGTGCCTGAACTGATAAACTACACACTAATAATAGTATGGCTATTATTTTATTAAACATACGCTTTCCTCATATTTTCCATTTGTTAAAGGTAATTGATTTTCAAATCTTACAAATCTAACTGGGATAGCAAAATGGTCAGTTGCGATCTTGGTTAATTCTGCTGCTTGTTCTTCTGTCAGTGGATCTTTGGTGACTATCCTGTACTCAATATCATCAAACGCATGTTGTATCATTTGCCACTGCTGTATGGGCACGATTTTTTCTAATTCACGCATCCTAGCAGTGGGCCAGAATTTTCTACCATCAGCCCGCTGGAATAGTCCACGCTCTCTACCTACGATGCGTTTCAATGTAGGCAGATGTCTGCCACATGTACAAGGCACGCCTACTTCAGCATAGTCACCTATATCATAGCGTATGAGTGGGCTGATAGAATTATATAGATCAGTGACTACCACACGCCCTACTTCGCCTGGTTGGCAGGCCGCTCCATTGTCATCTAATACTTCTACTATCATGCTTTCACTCATAACATGTTGTAGACCGCTGACAGGACATTCTATACTAATAGCACCTACTTCGCTGCTGCTATATACATCCTCTATATGTAATCCGGAGAGTTTTTTAATTCGTTCTCTCAATTCTGGATGTAGAGTTTCACCTATGTTTTTTATATGTTTAAGTTCAGTAAGCGTGAATCCAGTCTTTTCCCATTCAGACGCCATAGCAGCCAATACACCAGCATGTATAATCAGTATATTAGGCTGGAATTCATTGAGTATTTCAAGTTGTTTATGTATCTCAGTTTTTACAGGTATGCCCAATGCGGGTCCTGTTTTACCATATAATATCGTAGCAGGACCACCCCATTCATCACTCTGTTTTACTGTAAGATTATTAGCACGGATAGATGCTAATTTTCCATCAAACTTTCTACCCCACCAACGATGATCTCGCATGACTAAAGCATGCCAGAACAATGTGTTCATGCTGGTCTTAAATGTATCAACAGGTTGTCCAGTACTACCACTGGTCTGTGATTTGCTTAATGGTAGATGGGCACGGGGAACAGAATCAGCATTGAAACTTTCACCCGCTGCTTGTATATCTTTTTTGGTGAAAGGTGTTAATCGAGTCAAACCTGCCAGTGTGCTAACATCCCGACAAGTTAATCCCTGTGAGTCTAATCTTTGCTTAAAGTAAGGGCTATATCGGTATTGATGCTCTACTACTCTTACCAGCATGGATTCTTGTAGTTGATCTAATTGATCTTTTGGAAACCACTGGCTTTTTTCTAATCTATCTATAAGATTTTGTAATTGTTCTTTCATTTTTCTAACACCAATACAGGGCAAGTATCTGCTATGTCATAAGTTCCGGCATCAACAAATCGTGCGTTGGGTATTATATCTAATATTTCTCGACGAGTAGGAAACCATGTGCTGGTCGTAGTTCCTTTATAAGCGTCCATGCGTGATAGTTGTTCGGGTGTAAAAGGCAACTGACTTCTGTCAGGAAACAAGTCATTAAAGAACTCATATGCTCTGGCCCAGTATACCAAAGCACCTTCTTCATGCGCCAATACCATAGGAACTAGTCTACGGAATGCTGTCCAACCCACTGTAGGGTTTGCTGCTTCTGCTAATAAGCGTTCTCTTGTAATGGGTTGATCAGGGCGGGTGAACATACGGCAAACTAACTTGCCACCGGGCTTTAACCAATTCATACAGCGATCCACTATGGCCTCTACTTCGTATGGATATGTCAACATATTGATGCTACCATCACCTAATACAGCATCAAAATGATTGCTGGGTAGATCCACAGTTAGCCAGTTGTCTAATTTGATATGTTTGGTTTCAGTATCACCGAGCCAAACACGATCTATCATTATCTGTTCTCGATCCACTGCCGTTATATTGTTATAGGCATTGTAGATTTCGCGAGTAGCACCCAATAGTAATATATTGCTGTCAGGTGGAACTAAACTGTGAAAACAGTCTATAACTTCTTGGTTGGGAATTAGGGGTGGACCGGAAGATCCCCAATTACGGGATCTGTCGGCCCACTGTGTTGATATTGTCAAAAGATAGTCTCCTCTGACAATATTTAAGTCTATGTGCTATTACTGAATAATATCTAGGCCTGGTGTTGTAGTTAGCATCCAACGATTTGTATCTATTTTCAACAATTTAGCGATGCCGGGTGTTTCCCATTCTCCATCACCATACGGACCGGAATTGTTGATTGAATTTCCAACCACTGCCCAACCTTCTCCACCGTCAAATGGGTCGTCATTATAATATCCAAAATATGGATCCAGACCGGCCGGAACAAGATATATTTCACTACTATTGTTTGCTGGCCAGAACTTTATTTTTTGAGTTCTTTCATCTTTAACAAAAGTGATTTCAGTTCCGATAGGGAATGCTATATCATCATTGTGTGGAATATACACATCGCAAGTTTGTCCCCAGCCTGCGTCACTGTTATTAAACACAATGAATTGTCCAGCATGTTCTAATCTTAAGTAAACATCATTACCATATCGTACTTTCTTTTCCGCAGAACGGACTAGTCCTCGAGAAGCACTAGTTTGAACAGTACCATCATCAAATGTTAATGATTTAATTCCAACTATTTCACCACCAAATCCATATAGAATTGGTGTAGTTACAACCGTCCAATCACTGCTGGTAGAAGTAAAACTAGTTGATGTAGTAACTGTTAGTGATGTTGATGTAGATGAAATTACTAAATTAGTAACTGTTGAAGTTGCTGTGAAGTTACCCCAGGTTTCCCAATTAGTTTCTTGATAGCGCCAGTTACCATCCTGCCAAATTCCTACTCCGTCGCCGTCGGTTGGTATGGCAATTGCTGCTCCTAGATTATTCCCAGGACCGTCTGTATTTCCGGCAATATAAAGCATACCATTTTTAGCAACCAATGCCTTACTTGGATCCCACCATGATGTGTTTTCGTTGGCCCAGGTGCCTAAACTGCGTTGCCATACTAAATGACCATCTGATGCGATTTTTAAGATCTGTAAATCATCTTCTAGGCTGTAAGCACTATTCATACTTGATACAACATAGATGTTATCATCTTCGTCAGTTGTTATACTGCCATCCCACATGCCCATAGGTTCGTCAAGAAAGGCCTTACGCCATATTTTTTCACCAGCACTATTAATTTTAGTTACGAGACCACTACCAAAGGCATCTTGAATAGCAATAATATCATCATTGCTGTCCACGGTCAATCCAGTGACTTCCCATCCTTCGCCGCCGTCAACGATTTCCAAACTCTTGGCCCAAAGTTGTTCGCCGCTTTGGCTGATTTTTACGATAGAACCATAGTATTCTGGATAGCCTTCGTTACCGTCAATTCCTGTGTCTGTACGGCCATGTCCGCCAGCATAGATATTGTTATTGCTATCTACTGCCACTGTGTCAAAAATATCATAACTAGAATCACCGATGGTTAAATTCCAAGGAGTTCCACTATTCGGGCTCCATACAAATGCGTTAGAATTGTAATTATGGATGATGGTCCAAGTGCCTGTAGACTCAAATGCCACATCATTGTCAGTGACATCTAAGTATACTTTAGACTTATCAGGGTTGTATGTATATGTCCAATCAATTTGATCGTAGCCATAATCTTGATAATATAATGATCCACCCCCGCCAACATTAACTACAGTAATAGTAGCACTGGTCAACCCATTGATTTGATCTGCTGGAATAGTGATAACATCGCCTGGTTGGTAATTTGTACCATAACTATTCCCACTTTGAACTTGTGCAACCTTGTTGTTATAGTAGAAATTAAAAGTTGCTCCAGTTCCTGTACTTTCTGCATTAACAGTTCCACTTACATTGAAGAAACCGTTTACATGATTAATGTAGGTCTTATTGAGCAAGTCTGTACCTTTTAACCACCAAGCATTATCGTAACCACTCTCTCTTGGATACTCTGCTGTAGTGAAGGTAGAACTAGACACAATCAATAGTGATCCTGTGCTGCCCAACAATGGACTAACAGGTATTTCCTTTTGATCGCCATATTTTGTACCAGCAAGAATAGTATTACCATCATTATCTAATGTTATCGCATTGATGAAAATATCAGCCCAGTCGGTCTGATTTTGATAGTCGTCTGTAGTACTGTCATATATATTCAATGCGTCAGTGACAAAAGTAGGATAACCAATTATATCTCCTGTCGCTGGATCAAGGCGAATGATGGCAGGGTTATAGACTGGGTGACTACCGGCCTGATGCCAAAATTCATTTACAGTGACCAATTGACCATTTGCTGGATCTATAC
>Ga0209086_10001720_pt1 | contig 17613 bp, 17 predicted proteins | sample M_130207_XF_Meta_FD_187312 | JGI IMG/M metagenome (GOLD analysis project Ga0209086, IMG submission 187312) | Freshwater microbial communities from Lake Montjoie, Canada to study carbon cycling - M_130207_XF_MetaG (SPAdes) (version 2) | ecosystem: Environmental > Aquatic > Freshwater > Lake... | reverse complement strand
TGGCACATCCACGAAGGCACTGACTGCATTGGCGTTGTGGGTACCACTGGTGAGTCACCCACCGTGAGCGTTGAGGAGCACCGCGAGATCATTCGTGTAAGCGTGGAGCAGGCCAACAAAAGGGTCCCGATCATGGCCGGGTGCGGCGCGAACTCGACCCAAGAAGCCATCGCTTTGGCTAAATTTGCCAAGCAAGTGGGAGCGGATTGTCAGCTTCAAGTCGTGCCCTACTACAACAAGCCCACTCAAGAGGGTCAATTCCAGCACTTCAAAGCCATCGCTGAGGCCGAGGATTTGCCCATGGTCTTGTACAACGTGCCTGGCAGAACGGTGGCTGATATGCAGCACGATACGGTTTTGCGACTCACTCAAGTCCCTGGCATTGTGGGCATCAAAGAGGCCACAGGCAATATTGAGCGCGCACAGTGGCTGATTCGGGAAACACCTCAAAGCTTTGCCATTTTCTCAGGAGATGACCCAACAGCCGTGGCCTTGATGCTGTGTGGCGGACAAGGCAACGTGAGCGTGACTGCCAACATTGCACCCAAACTGATGCATGAGCTGTGCATGGCCGCGCTCAAAGGGGATGTCAAAAAAGCCATGGAAATTCAATTCAAATTGATGCCCGTGCATAAACACCTTTTCATAGAAGCCAACCCCATTCCCGTTAAATGGGCCATGGCAAAAATGGGTTTGTGTGGCCCCACCCTCAGACTGCCTTTGACGCCACTTGCCAGCTCATTTGAAGCAACCCTTGAAGCTGCACTTCGTGCAAGCGCTCTACTTTGAGATCTATTAGGACTTACTCAGTGATACATTCATTCCATCGAACGCCACAAAAACACATTGCCCATTGGCTTGCCCTTGCCGTCTTTGCTACACTCCTGTCCTCTTGCACAAGCGTTTTCAACAACGACAAAGTCAATTACAAATCGCAATCAGTCGTGCAAGCTGTGACGCTGGATATTCCGCCAGATTTGACCCAATTGAGCAGAGACACCCGTTATCGCATTCCCGGTGAGCAAGTCAGCGCAAATGCTTTGGGCCTGAACACAACGACCAACACGACGCCCACCATTGGCGCGACCAAGATCAATGACATCACGCTTTCTCGCTTAGGCAACCAGCGCTGGCTTGTTGTTCAACGCGCGCCAGAAGATGTATGGCCAACGGTCAAGCAATTTTGGCTGGACAATGGATTTGTCTTTGTCAAAGAAGATGACAAGTTGGGCCTGCTTGAGACCGACTGGGCAGAAAACAAATCCAATGCTTCTCAAGACCTTTTTGGCAGGACGCTGTCGCGCTTTTTAGGAAGCTTCATCTCCACAGGCATCAAAGACAAGTTCATCACGCGCTTTGAGTCGGTCAATAACCAACAAGTCGAGATCTTCATCGCTCACCGCTCTATTGAAGATGTGGGGCCAACCGTGAGCAACCCGCTCAGCAGTTTTAAATCAAGGGCTTCAGACCCTGAACTTGAAAATGAATTGATAAAGCGTTTGATGCTGAGATTGGGGGCCCCAGAGACTCAAGTGGCAGAGACAAGCAAGGCCCAGACTGGCTTGGCCGCATCCAAAGCCACTTTGGACAGCCAAGACAAATTCTCTAGAATTATTTACCAAGAAGGATTTGACTCCGCTTGGCGGCGCGTAGGACTGGCTTTGGATCGCTCGGGCTTTACCGTTGAAGATCGAGATCGCAAAGCGGGACTTTATTATGTGCGCTTTGTGGACCGAAGCAATGACGCCAAAGAAGCTGGCTTTTTCTCCCGTTTATTCTCTAGCTCTGCAAAAGAAGAAGGACCTCAACGCTACCGATTAAAACTAGAAGCAAGCAGCGAGACACAAACCTTCATTGTGATTCAAAACACCTCTGGACAAGCAGATGTCTCCAATGTTGCAGCCAAAATTGCTCAACTGCTGATTGAGGAATTGAAGTAAAAATCAAAACTCTTTGTGACCACACTTCTAGCGCATTTGATGCTTGGTAAACCCTTGTGTTGAGATTTAAAAGCCTTGGCAGTGGCAGCACTGGGAACGCCACCTTGGTGGAGTCGTCTCAGGGTGAAAACACCTCTAGAGTGCTGATCGACTGCGGCCTGTCCATGACGGAACTCAGAACTCAGCTCTCCCCAATGGGGTTGGATTTAGAGGACATTCAAGCTTTGTTTGTGACGCATGAACACGCTGACCATGTGGGGTATGCCAAACAGTTTGGACTTAAAACGGGTCGACCTATTTTTACCAGCCAAGGCACCCAATTGGCCATCCAAGTGCACTCATGGGGTTTGCGGGAAGAACAAATCCAATGTGCCAGTGACAGTGAAGTCATCCATATTGGCCATCTTCAACTCTGCCCGTTCACCGTGCCCCACGATGCAAGAGAACCTTTGCAATTGAGTTTGAGCGATGGAGAAATGAAACTCGGTCTTGTGACCGATTTGGGTCATGTAAGCTCTCATGTGGTTCGTGCGCTTCAAAACTGTCATGCCTTGATCTTGGAATGCAACCACGATGAGCACATGCTTAGACTCTCAAAGTACCCCTCTTTTTTAAAGGCTCGCATCTCTGGCCCCTTGGGTCACTTGTCCAACAAAGCCTCGGCCCAATTGCTTCGCGCCGTGATGAACACGGGTTTAAAAACCGTGGTTGCGGCCCATTTAAGTGAAAAAAACAATACCCCTGAATTGGCAACAAACGCATTGCTAGAAGTCCTTGAACATCAAGGCTCCCATCTGATTGTGGCCGACCCCCAAAAAGGCACAGACTGGATCACGGTCGATTAAGCGTCACTGACCGTCAAAAGCTTTCTCGCATTTAGACCTGTGCAGACGCAAAAAAAGCCACCCAAGGGTGGCTTTGCGCATCAGCCAGAAGGATGGATTACTTCTTATCGGCAGCAGGTGCGGCAGCAGGTGCGGCAGCAGCAGGCGCAGCGTCAGCAGCAGGCGCAGCAGCAGCAGCAGGTGCAGCAGCAGGTGCCTCAGCAGGAGCAGGAGCAGCAGGAGGAGCTTCTTTTTTGCCACAAGCAACTAAAGCAGCGGCCAACAATGTTGCCAATAGAAGTATTTTTTTCATGTCAGATGTCCTTTGAGGGGTAGAGTTAACGATTTCCGGAAATTATCACAATAAACTGTGACGGAGTCACCAATACTAAACTGTACCAATGAACTCAGAGACGGATTATAAAGGATTATTCATGCGGCTTTACAATTTATCAAAATGAGGGGTTTGTCGCTCGTTGAGTTCCTAAACCCAAGATCACTCTTGCCCAAGGCGCACCCAACCGTTCTCTAGCCATTCACCCAACAAACTCAAGATCGATTTCAAGCGCTTGGGAGATTTTTGTGCCAACTTCTTTAAATCCCTAGGCAAAAGGAACCTTTGATTGGCCAACTTTTTTAAAATCTCTCCTTCTAGGCCTGTCGCACCCACGCTCTCAGCATTGATATAAATGGTGGCCTGGTCATAAAGAAGTTGCGTTTTACTCGATACGTGCAAAGTTTGTTGCGCCGAGTCACTCAACCAACTCGACATATCATCACCGCCGTCAAGCTCTCGGCCTTGGTCTTGGCCTTGCTCAAACCAGACATGGTCCTTGGGCTCACTCAAATACTCCCCCAAACTGCGCTTGAACTCCTCTTGATCAGAGAGCAGTTTGTGCATGTGCGTCATCGCAAAGTTTTGTAAAGACACGGGGATCATGCCGGGCTCTTGCGTGGCTTTTTGTGTGCGATCGCTATAAATCACCGGGAATAAAGACTCATCTTCAGCCAATCGATCCAAATAACGCAGCAAGACTTCTTTGACCAAAGTCAAGGCGTCTGGGGCTTTAAAACCAATGGAGTACGTCATGCATTCACCTATAGCGACGCCGTCATGGGCGTACTGAGGGGGCAAATAAAGCATGTCGCCAGGCTCCAACAGGTATTCTTGCTCGCATGTGAAATTAGACAAAATCTTAAGAGGAGCGTCCTTCACCAGCCGTTGATCTGAGCCAGCGCCGATTCGCCAGCGCCGCTGGCCACTCGCTTGCAAAAGAAAAACATCGTAACTGTCAAAATGCGGCCCCACTCCCCCGCCATCGCAAGCAAAGCTGATCATCAAGTCATCAAGCCTTGCTCTGGGAAGGAAATGCCAAAGCGACAACACATGCTCTGCCATGGGGTGGTGTAAGTTCACGCCTTGCACCAGCAGCGTCCAATCCCTTTGCGACAACGCGGGCAATTGACCTCGTTTGAAGGGCCCCCTTTGCACGCTCCAAGAGGCCTTAGAGCCTTTGTTTTTAATGCGTTGAACCAGTCTAGATTCGACATCGGAGGATTTGGCCAAAGAAAATAATTCCGCACGTGAAATCGGTGCTTTAAAATGGGGAATGGCTTGCCGAATGAGCAGTGGCTTTTTTTGCCAATAACGCGACATGAATTGCTGGGCTGTGAGTCCCCCGAGGAGCGTTTGCGGTTCATTGATTGGCATCATGGTGTGGTCGGTGTCCGTGTGAAAGATCATTTTCACATTGATTTTTGAATCGAGACTGGTTTTAAAAGTTTTTTATTTTTTCCTTATGAATATTTCCACCCCTTGCGTCGTCGAGTTGACGTGGACGCTCACCGACACCCTGAACGAAGAGCTCGATGTCTTGTCTGAGCCCGTTGAATTTTTTGTTGGGGGTCATGATTTATTGGCCAAGATCGAGCAAGCTTTGATGGGTCACGAAGTGGGCGATGAACTCGCCCTTCAGCTTGAACCCGAAGAGGCCTTTGGTGACTATGATGAAAATAAAGTTTTCCTAGAGTCTAGGGACTTGTTTCCCAAAGAAACCGAAGAAGGCATGACCTTTGAGGGCAGCACCCTGCCCAAAAAACTCAGCGCCAAAGCCCCCTTGGACCTCATCTACACGGTCACCGACGTGTACCCTGAGCATGTTGTGTTGGATGGCAACCACCCTCTTGCTGGCATCGCCCTCAGACTGAAACTTAAGATTCACGCCATCCGAGAGGCTACCCCCATTGAGCTCGCTCAAGGCTCCATGGGCATTGGGTTCTTTCAACCCATTGCTCACTTTGACGACGTATTTGAGGGTGACGAAGAGGACATGGAGGACATGGAGGACACGACACCCCCCTCCTCAAATCAAGGCAAGCCCCCTCCTTTGCATTGATCTGAACGCTGGTTAAGCAAGCCCTGAGGCACTTGTCCTCAAACGACTCCCGTTGAGCCGTAACCGCCCGAGCCTCTGTGGCTTGGCGCATGAAAGTCTTGCACGACATTGAACTGCGCTTGAACCACTGGCACAATCACCAATTGAGCCAGTCTTTCCATGGGGTTGAGAACAAAGGGCACCGTGCTTCTGTTCCACGCACTGACCATCAAAGGCCCTTGATAGTCGCTATCGATCAAGCCCACCAAGTTGCCCAAGACAATACCGTGTTTGTGCCCCAAGCCAGATCTTGGCAAAATGAGGGCTGCAAAAGACGGGTCTGCCAAATGAATGGCCACCCCAGTGGAGATCAACTGCCACTCATTGGGACCAATCGTGACGGGCGCATCCAAGCAAGCCCTCAAATCAAGCCCAGCGCTACCAGGCGTTGCATAGGTGGGCAAATGATCGCGAACTCTTTCATCCAAGATTTTTAAATCGACCTTCATCACCGCTTCTTTCCTTTAAAAAAACTTTGCACTCGCTCAGCCAAGTCCGCCACCAAAAGATGCGCTAAATTCTCTTTTGAATCTCTCTCTAAGGTCTTCACACCCTTGTCATCGATCAAGATCAATTCATTGTCATCAAGGCCAAAGGTCAAAGGACCCACATTGCCAACCATCAAGGGGACCCTTTTACGCACGCGTTTTTCACTGGCGTGTTTAAGCAAGTCGTGCGTTTCTGCTGAAAAGCCCACACAAAAGAGATCTCCCTTGAGCGCTTTGTCGCCATGGGCCACTTCGCTCAAAATATCCGGATTTTCTTCAAATTCAAACTGAGGAGCCCGATGCTCGGGTGTCTTTTTAAGCTTATGTGCGGAGTAAGCTTTTACACGCCAATCCGCCACAGCTGCCGTGGCAATAAAGACATCGGCCAACTTGACGTGTTGCATCACCTGCTGGTGCATTTGTAGGCCCGTTTGAACTTGAATGCGCTGAACACCCCGTGGGGTTTGAAGGTGAACCGGTCCACTGACCAAGGTCACTTGTGCGCCCGCGGCCTTGGCCGCACTGGCCAAAGCAAAACCCATCTTGCCACTCGATAGATTGGTCAATCCGCGCACAGGGTCAATCGGCTCAAAGGTCGGGCCTGCATTGATCAATACACGATATCCCCTCAAGAGCTTGGGCACAAAGAAGTCACTCAACTCCTGAGCGATCTCCATGGGCTCGAGCATGCGACCGTCTCCGCTCTCACCACAAGCCTGATCGCCTTGAGCCACACCCAATACAAACGCTCCATCTTGCGTCAATTGAGCCACATTCCTTTGCGTTGCCGGATGGGACCACATCTCTTTGTTCATCGCAGGCGCCAACAGCAAAGGCGTGCTCTCCAAAGGACGCGCCAAGCACATCAAACTCAATAAATCGTCTGCTCGTCCATGGATCAATTTGGCCATAAAGTCTGCACTTGCAGGCGCAACAACGATCGCGCTGGCTTGGCGGGATAAGTTGATGTGCGCCATGTTATTGGCCTGCCTGTCGTCCCATTGGGAGACAAATACCTCTTGCCCGGACAAGGCTTGCATGGTGACAGGGGTGATGAATTGAGTGGCCGCTTCAGTCATCACCACTTGAACGCTGGCACCCGCTTTCATGAGCAAGCGACACAACTCGGCCGCCTTGTAGCAAGCGATGCCACCACTTAAACCCAGAACTATGTGCTTTTGGGACAAATCTTTCATAACCAGACTGTAACAGAGAGTCTATAATCTCGTTTTACCACCTCCGCGGGCACTTCACCCGAACAGGCATGACCAAATTCGTCTTCGTCACTGGCGGTGTGGTGTCCTCCCTTGGAAAGGGAATCGCCTCAGCCTCCCTCGCTGCAATTCTTGAATCGCGTGGCCTAAAAGTCACTTTGATCAAACTTGATCCCTATATCAATGTGGATCCGGGCACCATGTCTCCATTCCAACATGGGGAGGTTTTTGTCACAGAAGATGGTGCCGAAACCGATCTCGATCTTGGGCATTACGAGCGCTTCATCACCACCCGAATGCGCCGAGCCAACAACTTCACCACGGGTCAAATTTACCAAAGCGTGCTTGAAAAAGAGCGTCGCGGAGACTACCTAGGCAAAACCGTTCAAGTCATCCCTCACATCACCAATGAAATCCAAGACTTTATCAAACGTGGTGCAGCCGTGGGCACACCTCAAGAGGTGGATGTGGCCATTGTAGAAATTGGCGGCACCGTGGGTGACATCGAGTCCTTGCCCTTTTTAGAGGCCGTCAGGCAAATGAGCCTCAAGCTTGGGCCCCAACATGCAGCCTTTGTGCATTTGAGCTATGTGCCCTGGATTGCTGCGGCTGGGGAGTTGAAAACCAAGCCCACCCAACACACCGCCCAAAAGCTCAGAGAGATTGGCATCCAAGCCGATGCCTTGGTTTGTCGCGCAGACCGCCCTATCCCTGATGAAGAGCGGGCCAAAATTTCTCTTTTCTCCAATGTGGCCGAAAGCGGCGTGATCTCCATGTGGGATGTGGACTATATCTACAAAGTGCCTCGCATGCTGCACGAGCAAGGGCTTGATCAACTCATCTGTAACAAACTTGGCCTTCAAACCCATGCGGCCAATTTGGATCGCTGGGACACCTTGGTGCGCGAGGTGGAAATCACCAGTCAAAGCCTCACCATTGCCATGGTGGGCAAGTATGTCGATCTGTCTGACAGTTACAAGTCCTTGAACGAGGCCTTAAGGCACGCGGGCATGAAAAACCACGCCCGAGTCAACATCAAGTACTTTGACTCAGAAACCATCACCGAAGAAAACATCTCCCAACTCGCTCACGTTGACGCCATCTTGGTTCCAGGTGGTTTTGGCAAACGCGGCATTGAGGGCAAGATTGCGGCGGCTCAATACGCACGCACGCAAGGCCTTCCCTATCTTGGCATTTGTCTGGGTATGCAAGTCGCAACCATTGAGTTCGCCAGGCATGTGGCCCACTTACAAGATGCCAATAGCACAGAGTTTGAACCCCAAACCCCCAATCCAGTGATTGCTTTGATCACGGAATGGACCGATTCGGATGGCAGCATCAAAAAACGCGACTCCAGCTCTGACCTGGGAGGCACCATGCGTCTGGGCTCACAAAGCTCTGATGTTTCTCCGGGTACCTTGGCGCATAAAATTTATGGCCCTTTGGTCTGCGAGCGTCACCGCCACCGCTATGAAGCCAATGTGAATTATTTGGACAAACTCAGACAAGCGGGGTTGACCATCTCCGCTTTGACCCAAGGAGAGCAACTCACCGAAATCATCGAATTGCCCCAAAGCGTTCACCCTTGGTTCATGGGTGTGCAGTTTCACCCTGAATTCAATTCCACCCCTTGGGATGGGCACCCCTTGTTCAATGATTACGTCAAGACGGCCCTTGAACACAAAGCCGCACAAGCAATCAGCTCCCACGCTCAGTGAGACCTCAACAAGAGACAAACCAATCATGAAACTTTGTGGCTTTGATGTTGGACTTGAGCGCCCGTTCTTTTTAATTGCCGGCCCGTGTGTGGTGGAGTCCGAACAGTTGCAAATGGACACCGCTGGCACCTTGAAAGAAATCTGTCAAAGCCTGGGCATTGCTTTTATTTTCAAATCGAGCTACGACAAAGCCAATCGCTCCTCAGGGGTGAGCTTTAGGGGCCCGGGCATGGACAAGGGCTTGGAGATTTTAGGCAAGGTCAAAAAGACACTGTCTTTGCCGATTTTGACGGATGTGCACAATGAGCATGACATCGCCAAAGTGGCTCAAGTGGTCGACGTCTTGCAAACCCCCGCTTTTCTTTGTCGCCAAACTGACTTTATTCATGCGGTGGCTCAATCGGGCAAGCCCGTGAACATCAAAAAGGGACAGTTTTTAGCCCCTCATGACATGAAAAACGTGATCGACAAAGCACGCCACGCAGCGCAGTCGGCTGGGCTGTCCACCGATCGCTTCATGGCCTGCGAGCGAGGTGCCTCTTTTGGCTACAACAACTTGGTGAGTGACATGCGCTCTTTGGCCATCATGCGTGAATGCGAGGTGCCCATTGTCTTTGATGCCACCCACTCGGTGCAATTGCCAGGCGGTCAAGGCACCAGCTCTGGCGGACAACGCGAGATGGTCCCAGTCTTGGCAAGGGCGGCTGTGGCCGTGGGCATCAGTGGCCTCTTTATGGAAACGCACCCCAAGCCCAGTGAGGCCTTGAGCGATGGGCCCAACGCCGTCCCACTTCATCACATGAAGGCCTTGCTTGAGACTTTGATTGAACTCGATAGAGTCACCAAGCGGCAAAAGTTTTTAGAAAACGACTTCAAGGCATAAGTCCTAGCGCACCTGGCCTACTTGATCCACGAACAGACGATTGAATTTTTTATTTTATTTTTGTGAAAGCCCCCAGTTATGAGCGCCATTGTTGATATTGTTGGACGTGAAATCCTAGACAGCCGTGGAAACCCCACCGTTGAATGCGATGTTTTATTGGAAAGTGGCATCATGGGACGAGCGGCCGTTCCGTCTGGCGCCTCCACCGGCTCCAAAGAGGCCATTGAGCTGCGCGATGCAGACCCCTCGCGCTACCTTGGCAAAGGCGTCTTGAAAGCCGTCGAGCACATCAACACTGAGATTGCTGAAGCGGTTTTGGGACTCGATGCAAGCGAGCAAGCTTTTTTGGACAAGACCTTGATCGACCTAGACGGCACAGACAACAAATCAAAACTGGGTGCCAATGCCACATTGGCCCTGTCCATGGCGGTCGCCAAGGCCGCCGCAGAAGAGGCAGGCCTGCCCCTGTATCGCTATTTTGGCGGCATGGGCAAGATGCAAATGCCTGTTCCCATGATGAATGTGATCAATGGGGGCGCGCATGCCAATAACAATTTGGACTTGCAAGAATTCATGATCGTCCCGATTGGCGCTCCATCCTTTAGAGAGGGCCTGCGCTATGGCGCAGAAGTCTTTCACGCCTTAAAGAAAATCATCAACGACCAAGGCATGAGCACGGCTGTTGGCGACGAGGGGGGTTTTGCACCCATCGTTAAAAATCACGAAGCGGCGATTGAATTGGTCTTGCAAGCGATTGACAAAGCGGGATTTACCGCTGGGGAACAAATCGTTCTCGCCCTGGACTGCGCGTCCAGCGAATTCTTTAAAGACGGCAAATACCATCTTCGAGGCGAAGGGCTGGAACTTGAAGCCCCCGCATGGAGCGACATGATGGCCATGTGGTGCGACAAATACCCGATCATCAGCATTGAAGATGGCATGGCCGAGGGCGACTGGGAGGGCTGGAAAGTGCACTCTGATCGATTGAAATCCAAAGTGCAATTGGTGGGAGATGACTTGTTTGTGACCAACACCAAACTCCTCAAGCAAGGCATTGACCAAGGCATTGCCAACTCGATTCTGATCAAAATCAACCAAATCGGCACGCTCACAGAGACTTTTGAAGCCATTGAAATGGCCAAACGAGCCTCCTACACCTGCGTCATCAGTCATCGCTCTGGCGAGACCGAAGACACGACCATTGCCGACATTGCGGTGGGCACCAACGCGGGTCAAATCAAAACCGGCTCCCTTTCTCGAAGTGACCGCATTGCCAAGTACAACCAACTCCTGCGCATTGAGGAGGACATGGGAGATGTGGCCTCGTACCCCGGGCGTTCAGCGTTTTATAACTTGCGCCAATCCTAAAGTACCTATAAGATTGCAAACTATTTAGCTCCACCACGTCCCAGTTCACCTTCATGACGCAGCGCTCCATCACCTGGATCTTGTTGTTCTTGCTCGTTATCTTGCAAGGACAGTTGTGGATTGGCCGTGGCAGCGTGCCTGAGGTCATGCAACTTCAGCAGCAGTTGACGCAACAACTTGACCTGAACCGACAAGCTCAAATCACCAACCAGCGCTTTAGCGCTGAGTTGCTCGACTTAAAGGAAGGACTTGAAATGGTCGAAGAACGGGCACGTCGCGAGATCGGCATGGTCAAAGCCAACGAAATCTTTGTCCAACTGGGGCGTTAAGACCCCAAAGGTCCATGCGCAAAGTCCAGCCACGCTTGGACCTGCTGCTGGACCCTACTCTTCAAACCCACAGACAAACACACAGACAAACACACATGACAACCCCTCTTGACTGTCATTTGCTTTTGCTGGGCGTTAAAGAGAGCTTTTCCAAAGACGTCTTGAATACTTCGCACTCAGAGCGCGAAGCGTCCTCGGTGAGCTTATTTGATCAGTGCGTGCTCACCGATCAAGCCATGAAGGCCTTGTGTCCTGCCCAACATGCTCGCTTCACAATTGAAGGCGTCCCAAGCCCCCAAACGTTCAAGACACCAAGCACGGGCCTCAACTCTTTGGCACTTTTGCTGGTCAATACCACCCAAAGCCTTGAGCAAGAACGCGCGCTTGAGTGGCGAAAATACCTGGCACAAGAGCGCGCATTTGCATATGAGGTGATCTATGGGCATGGGCTTGAGATGTTGAACCGCATTCGGTTTGCTTGGAGTGCAGCGCTGCAAACATGGCAATTTCAAGTCTCCCCCGATCTCCTCAGACCCTTGGCAAGTCCTCGCTACAGCGCTTATTGTGACAAATGCAGCGACCCACTTTGCGAGGGTCGATTGTTTGGCTTGCAAGTGTTTGGCTGAGCGCAAGCCAAGCGCTCAGTGCACCTGATCTGCGCCTGGCAATTTTGGGCTGGCAATCACGGGGGTGAAAATTTGTGCCGCATCCACCGCATCAAATCGGTATTGTCTGCCACAAAAATCACAACCCACCTCGATGTCCTCACGCTCTTGCAAGATGCTATCTGCCTCCTCTTGGCCCAGGCCTTGAATCATCTTGGAGACTCTCTCGCGCGAGCAAGTGCATACAAAACGCGGCGCCGTTGAACCTTTCAACGGCTCAAAGCGCATCAACGGCTCTTCCCAAAAGAGTCGATGAAGAATCTCTTGCGGCTCTAGCGTCAACAACTCTGTGGCAGTCAAGGTTGCAGCCAACATAGAGATGCGCTTGTAATCCTCATTTCGACCAATCTCATCCTCATCGAGCATGGTGGCCTTGGCTGAAAGGTTCCCAGAGCCTTGAACGGGCAAGCGCTGAATGAGCAAACCCGCAGCAACGTCTGCATTGGAGGCCAAAATCAACTTGGTATCAAGTTGCTCACTTTGAAGCATGTAGTGCTCAAGCACCTCACTCAAGGACTCAATGGCACACTTGTGGTCATCAAACAAAGGCACGACGCCTTGGTAGGGCTGCTGACCGGGAAAGCGGTCTTTGGGGTCTAGCGTGATCGCGCACTTGCCCAAGTTGTTGACATTGACCATCGCTGACAAACCGGCCCCCTCAGGGATCTCGCCAATGGTTTTCGCAGTGGACCGAAAGCTCAAGTCCCCTTGCACCTCCACCACAGCCAACTTCAAGGGTCCTGAGCCGAAAATTTGCAGCACCAAAGCGCCGTTGAATTTGATATTGGAGTGCATCAAGACCGCCGCAGCCGTCATCTGACCCAACAAAGCAGACACTTCACTTGGGTAAGGACCCGTCTCTGAGTTGACACCACGGCGATGCAATATTTCTTTCCACGAATCGGTCAATCTGACCAAAGAGCCCCTGACAGGCAAGCCTTCAAAAATAAATTTATGCAGTTCTGACATCTTTAAAATAAAAAATTAGGCGTCTCAAGCTTGAGCGCTTGAGATGGGCGATCACAGGGGTTTGAGTTGAGAAGAAAACCTCTTGGCATTATCGATGTAATTCAATGCATTTTGCTTTAAGCCAAGAATTTGATCTGGCGTGAGCGTTTTAACCACCTTGGCGGGGGAACCCAAAATCATGGACCCTTCAGGAAACTCTTTGCCTTCTGTCACCAAGGCCCCCGCACCAACCAAGCAATGGGGACCTATTTTGGCGCCATTCAAAACAATGGCACCCATGCCAATCAAGCTGCCAGAGCCAATCGTGCATCCATGCAAAATCACTCCGTGTCCCACAGAAACAAATTCACCTATGTGCAAGGGAAATCCTACGTCACTGTGCAAGACGCTTGCATCTTGTATGTTGCTGCCCCGCCCCACAACCACCGTCTCGTTGTCGCCTCGAATGACGCAAGAAAACCAAACACTCACGTCCTCATGCAACTCTACTCGGCCCAACACGTCCGCACTGTGAGCCACCCAGGCACCTTTAGACAAAGTGGGCCCATCTTCGCCCAATTTAAAACAACTCATTGCTCTCTCTCCCATGATTGTTGACATGCAGTCATCTTACAATGCCTTTGATGAATGATCTCAGAACCGAACTGTCCATCCTATTTGGCCTCTCAGAGCCTGCTCTTAAAGTCCATGCCTTGAAAAACCTTTGGGCACAAAGAACCGATTGGCTTGTGCGTGAAGACTTGGTATTAAGCAATTGCTCCATGGGCAGACCTCACAAACCGACCCTCAAACCTCCCAAGCAAGTCCCGTCTCGAAAGCCCTCGAGCCACGAAGGCCTAGGCGCTTTGATCCACTCGGTTTGTCACATTGAGTTCAATGCCATCAATTTGGCGCTCGATGCGGCATGGCGCTTTGAGCACATGCCCAAGCATTACTACCTGCAGTGGGCCCAAGTTGCCTTTGAAGAAGCCACCCACTTTGAGCTCTTATCGGGCTTATTGAACGACATGGGGTTTGCATACGGTGACTTTGATGCCCATGAGGGCTTGTGGCTCATGTGCGAAAAAACCCAAGATGACGTGCTCGCTCGCATGGCTTTGGTCCCAAGAACCCTTGAGGCCAGGGGGCTTGATGCAACGCCAGTCATTCAAGACAAGCTCAAACGCCTGACCCAGCCCCTCACACCCTACGCCCAACGCGCTTTGGAGATCTTGGACGTCATTCTCAGAGATGAAATCACCCATGTCCAAATTGGCAACCACTGGTATTTGTGGCTGTGTGCCAAGCAAGGCCTCAACCCACAACGCACCTTCCTTGAACTCTCACGCACCTACCGAGCACCCAAAATCAGGCCCCCCTTTAATGAAGTGGCCAGGCGTTTGGCCGGCTTTACGGATGAAGACCTCCAAGCTTTAAACGAACAAGCAGCGATGGATTAAAGAGCCCCAGAAAGAGCCCCAGAAAGAGCCCCAGAAAGAACTCGCGAAATGAAACCCTCATGCCCTTGGATGGTGCTGAGCGTGCAGTGCCATGAGCCGCTCTCGGGCCACATGGGTATAAATGGTGGTGGTGGAGATATCGGCATGTCCTAGGAGCATTTGCACCGCTCGCAAATCAGCCCCATGGTTCAACAAATGTGTTGCAAACGCGTGCCTGAGCGTATGGGGCGAGATGGGCTGGTGAATGTCTGCCAAAGCGGCATATTTTTTAATCAAACTCCAAAACATCACACGGCTCATGGCCGAGCCCGATTTGCTCCCTCGTTGGGTCACAAAAAGTGCATCCTGCAACTGCCCTGCCAAAAGCGTTTCGCGCGCTTGCTTTAAATAGCGCTCCAACCAATCCATTGCCACTTGGCCAAAAGGGATGAGTCGCTCTTTGTTGCCCTTGCCCGTGACGTTGAGGACCCCTTCGTTCAAGCTGACTTGGTTCACACTCAATCCCACCAACTCACTCACCCGCAGTCCACAGGCATAAAGCAGCTCAAACATGGTGCGGTCTCTCACACCAAGGGGGGTATTGACATTGGGCGCATTCAACAAGGCCTCCACCTGCGCTTCACTGAGTGTCTTGGGTACTCGCAAAGCCTGCTTGGCCGACATGAGCTTTAAAGTGGGGTCAAGTGTAGCGAGATGCTCGCGCACAGCCCATCTGTAAAACCGCCTGAGCACAGCCAAGCGGCGGTTGGAGGTGGTGGCTTTGGTCTTGCCGTGCTCGCGCGCAAAATAGCCATTCAAATGGCCCTCATGCGCTTGCAGCAAATCAACCCCTTGGGGACTTAAAAACGCAATCCACCCGCGCAGATCTTGGCGATAAGCTTGTAGCGTTTGATTGGACAAACCATCCTCTAACCACAATGCGCCAAGGAACGTCTCAACGGTGGGGTGGCGATTTGCTGTCATTCAATAGCCCCTCTGAGCCGATCATTGAAGCTCAAGGTCAGTGCCGCTCAATCAAGTGTCAACTTTTGCGACTCCACGACCTTTTTATAAATTTCAAACTCCGCTTTGATCTGAGCTTGAAACTGCTCTGGCGTGTTGGCCACGATCAAGGAGCCCGTGTCTTCTATGCGTTTTTTGACCTGGGGGTCCTCCAAGGCCTTTTTAACTCCATTGGAGATGCGCTCAATCACCTCTTTGGGAAGTCCTTTGGGGCCATAGATGCCGTAATAGGCCATGCGATTGACGGGCTCCAAACCCACCTCCTTGAAGGTGGGGACATTGGGCAACACGGCCAAACGCTGAGGCGCGGCAACCACAATGGCAACCAATCGATTTTCTTTGATGAAGGGCAAGGCCGATGGCAAGTTATCGAAAATCATGGGCACTTGACCCGCCACCGTGTCGTTCAAAGCCGGGCCAGCACCACGGTAGGGGATGTGGGTGATGAAGGTGCCTGAGAGGTTTTTAAACAACTCCGTTTGCAAGTGCCCAATGCCTCCCGTGCCCGAAGAGGAGTAAGAGTACTTGCCAGGATGCTTTTTAAGCTCAGCAATGAAGCCCGCGTAATCCGTCGCCGGAAAGCTTGGGTTCACGGCAATCACATTGGGCGTGGCCGCAATATTGATAATGGGCGTGAAGTCGCTCAACGGGTTGTAGGGAATTTTTGAATTGATCGCTGGATTGGCCGCTGTGGTGGACACCGTTGCGACCCCCAAGTTGTATCCATCGGGCACGGCTTTGGCCGTTTCATTGGCACCCACGACACCCCCCCCGCCAGGCTTGTTTTCGACAATCACACTTTGACCCAAGACACGCCCCAAGGGCTCAGCGATCACTCGAGCCACAATATCGGTGGTGCCCCCAGGCGCAAAAGGCACCTGAAGTCGAATCGCTTTATTGGGATAGGCTTGTGCCAAAGCGTCAAGCGAAGAAGACACTGCCAAGGTGAGCAACAAAGCCAGCCCCAAAGAGGACAGGCCATTTGTTTTTTGAGTTTGAGGTGTTTTGATCACGGTCATTTTTAAAAACTTCCCTTGGGTGGTGTGGATCTCTCTATTAAAAAATAAGAAGGGACTCCCCACTTTACTGTAACGGCATCAATGTGCCAAGATTGGGTTGTTAACAATTCAATCTAAAACTTTTAAAGGGGGGTCCCATGATAAATGTTACTCGAGTTGGCGTCGATTTGGCAAAGAATTTGATCCAAGTTTGCGCTGTAGATGCATTTTAGCGCCGCACTAAGCAAGTGGGATTTGGCCTAAGGGATTGCAAGAAGCGAACTCAAAGGATCATCGGTTCAGGCTCTAAAAGAATTCCAAAGCGCTCATAAACACTGGTCTGAATGGCTCGAGCCAGGGTCATGACCTCTCCGCCCGTGCAAGGGTTTTCAGCCCCCCCTTTGTTGATCAAGACCAAGGCCTGCTTATGATAGACAGCGGCCATGCCCACGCTTTTGCCACGCCATCCGCAGGCATCGATCAACCAACCAGCCGCCAGCTTGTAGCGGCCATCTAAGAGCGGATAGTGAACGAGACTGGGCTCACGCGCGATGATGTCTTTGCACTGCTCACTTGAGACAGAGGGGTTTTTAAAAAAACTTCCCACATTGCCAATGAATTGGGGGTCAGGCAGCTTTTCACGCCGAATGTCACACACCCAGTCGTAGATCTCTTTGGCGCTGGGTTGCGTTTTGGAATGCGTCAAACACTTTTTTTGTAGATCTTGATACTCCAACACAGCGCGCCACCTCTTGGGTAAAAAGAAACGCACGTGCGTGATCAAAGCGCGGTTGGCCAAGCCCAGATTCAAATCAACGGGCAAAGAGGCGCTGGAGGATGCGAGGGGCCGTTGAGCGTTTGCACGCTGATCAGGCGGCCTTTCTAGAGCCGAGACCCTTGACGCAAAGTCGCCCGGGTGTCGCTTTGATCCGTGCTTAAAGATCGAGTCCCTGTAGCCAAACGCACACTGCGCAGCATCGAGTCTAAAGCGCTTGCCAGTGGTCAAATCCAGCGCATCCAACTCAAAAAACCGATCCTGCAACTCCACCCCATAGGCCCCAATGTTTTGCACGGGTGAGGCTCCCACGGAGCCAGGAATGAGGGCCATATTCTCCAAACCTGGCCACCCTTGATCCAGCGTCCAAGTCACAAAGTCATGCCAATTCTCTCCCGCCATGGCTTCCACCCAATAGCCTGTCTCGTCTTCTTTCACAAGACGCTTGCCCTTGAGCTCGACCTTGAGGACCAAAGCCTTGACATCTCCTGTCAAGACGAGATTGGTGCCGCCGCCTAAAACAAAATGAGCGCGCTCTTTAAAGAATGGGGTTTGGACGATTTCTT
>Ga0209086_10001715_pt1 | contig 17639 bp, 12 predicted proteins | sample M_130207_XF_Meta_FD_187312 | JGI IMG/M metagenome (GOLD analysis project Ga0209086, IMG submission 187312) | Freshwater microbial communities from Lake Montjoie, Canada to study carbon cycling - M_130207_XF_MetaG (SPAdes) (version 2) | ecosystem: Environmental > Aquatic > Freshwater > Lake... | reverse complement strand
GGCAGAGAGTCGACATCGATGCGCAAGACCTCACCTTTGCGAGGAGGGCCGAGTGCGGGGAAATTCGTCAAGATCGCAGCGGATCGGATTCGTACCATCGGGATGTAAACGATCGCAGAAAAATCCGCAAACTCGACCATCATTCCGTCAGTGGTCAGCCCTGCAAGGACTCCGACAACGAATTGATCACTTTGGTGTTCGCCACCGTGCGCGCAAACTTGGATCGTCGTATGAAGTGCGCGGTGCAAGAGGTGATGTATGGATTCAGGCGGTCGTGCCGGAGATTTATGTTCCTGTCGCTGCGTTTCGCGCGGCGGCTCCTTCAACTCCGGTTCGACTGGATTTTGCGCAACATTCAGAAGTCCAGGAACGCTACTTGCAGAGATCCAATCATCTCGGCCTGCTTGTTGAATAAAAGTTTCTGCGGTGATGATCTTTGATCGCGCAGCTTCCCTCAGAGCGTCTGCAAGCAGCCAACCTGATACTTCATCCCCATTCTTAAATCTGTATTTCACACCCACGAGAACCTCCTTCCGCGCTGAGCGCGAATGGCGAAGCGCGGATCTAGGGCAACCCACCGTCACCCACTATCAATATGTTATCGCCGAAATGCGCTTTTCAACCAGAAAATTTCGTGCCTGGGATGCGGAAATTTCCCCTGTTTTCATTTACATTTGACAGCATCAGTGCGCGGAATCGCACATCGATGTGTCCCGGTAGCTCAGTTGGATAGAGCAGCAGATTTCTAATCTGCAGGTCGGTGGTTCGAGCCCACCCCGGGACGTTTTTCACTCTTCGGTTACGTTCAGGATCCGCTTGGTTTGACGACATTCACAGTCAAAACGCGCTTGTCAGCAGGTGGTACGCCTTTTTCCCATGAGCGCGCAAGATTGAAGGTCAGGACCGAGGTCCCTGCTTGCGAAACATCGAATTCGAAGATGCACAGAACGGATCCGCCAGGTTTTTGCGCATTCACGGGAGTGATTGTTCCCGTTCCATTTGACCAATTGAATTGCGGCAACAATATCGGCGCAGGGCTTGCGTTGGAAGCATCGCTCGCAACTTTCCACTCGAATCCAGTACCAGAACTCATTTGAAGTTCAACCCGCAAAAGGTCGCCGACATTCGCCTTCGTTGTCGTCGTCGAACCGAGTTGCACGGTATCGACGCCATTTGAAGATGTGATTTTCGATTCGCCGCCAGTGACGGTATCGCGCAGTTGGCAGATGATTCTGCGTTGCGGAGCGATTGGAGTTCTTCCAGTGATTGTTTCGGCGGGCGGATTCGCCGCATTGTCTTTATTGCAACTCGTGGAAACCAAGAGAAGGATGGCAGTCGTTGAGAGGAGAATATTTCGCATGAATCAATAATACCTTGTCATTATCATCACACAGATGCATACGTTGCTGGGCATGAGCAAGCGGGTCAGCAGGATTCTGGCGATTGCATCGTTCGCTGCGACAGTTCTGTCACTCTTGTCACTGCGAGAGCGAGCGTCTTGCACCTCTGCGCTCTCTCTCTCGATCCCCATCTTGATGTATCACCACGTTGGTGATTGGGGAGAATCTCGCGCGGACTGGGCACCGTGGGTTGTACGGCCGAAAGAGTTTCGTGCGCAGATGGATTGGCTGGTCGCCAATGGATTTCACACGATCACATTTCGAGAATTGCTTGCAGGACAAAAAGCGGGAGAATCGTTGCCAGCGAAGTCGGTCATCATTTCATTCGATGATGGATGGTCGGCGCAAGAAGGCGTGGTGCGCGCCGAGCTGGAACCACGGGGAATGCATGCTGTGTTCTTCGTCTATACCGCTGCAGTAGGCGCTACGCCGAATAATTCTGGTTACATCTCGTGGCAGCAGTTGCGAATTCTTGAATCTGCTGGACACGAAGTTCAATCACACACCGTTTCTCATGGACGACTGACGGATATGCCGCCTTCACAACTTGATCGCGAAATGCGTGAGAGTCGCGCGATGATTGAAAGAGAAATGCATCATCCAGTCAAAGTGATCGCGTATCCATTTGGAATCTACGACGAGCGAGTGATGCGCGCTGCATCTGCTGCGGGCTATGAATTTGGTTTGCGAGCGGACGCAGAACTTGTGCTAGGCAAGCCACTGCAATATCGGATGCCACGCATTCGCGTTGGATATGACGATGGCATTGAAGTCTTTGCAGAAGCGATGATGCTTTCGCAATCGCAAATCAACGCGCAGAAGCCCAAGCGATAATCAGCACGCTTTCAGGATCGGATTCGATTATCACTCTTGCGCTTGTGATCAATGTGTGGCCAGTCGCAATCTTGATGGATTGTCCTTCGCAGCGAATCGTCGAGCCCGCCGATGCGGAAACTCCATGAATTACAACGATCTCGCCTTCAGCAATCGTGGATCCAGTTTCTCTGTGCACTCGCATTCCGCCTTGCCAGCGGTTGCGGCGTAAAAACCAATTCACATCTTTCACGTTTGGGCCGATGGGATCTCCTGTCACTATTTCTTCGCCAGCGAATGAGAGCGCCTCGCCAGAAATTGGAAGTGTCGTCCAAACACTGCTGCGTTCGATGCTCATTCCATCTCCGTGGAGACACGCGATCCATCGATCAACGCCTGGGAATTTGGAAAAGTCAGCACGAGTCGGGACATCAGCAACTGAAAGTCGCCAAGTCCATGAATCACTTTGACCGTGATGCGAATGTGCGTCCGTTGCAATTTCCAGAGTGTTGCCAAGTCCGTTCACCCACGGCATCGTGCGCGAAGATTCGGGAGTGAGAATCTGCATCAGTTGAGGAAGACTATGGCGAGTCTCATTGATATGCATTGATATGCATTGGTTTGTGATGCGCGCCACGGATACAGCCATGGAAACGCATAAGTGTTCAGCCGTGAAAAGTCCTCTCGGGGCTCAGACAGTCCTCGGCGACCGACACGATCCAGTTGAAGAAATTTGTTAGCAAGTTTCGTCGGCCGCCTGCGGAACTCGCCCGGCAGAATTTTTCAACGGCTGGCACGCAAACAGATTCGCGACGGAAACAGGCACAACCACGGAATTCGAGCCGCAGAAACGCATAAGTATTCAGCCGTGAAAAGTCCTCTCGGGGCTCAGACAGTCCTCGGCGACCGACACGATCCGGTTGAACGAATTTGTTTGCAAGTTTCGTCGGCCGCCTGCGGAACTCGCCCGAGAGAACTTTCCAACGGCTGGGGACGCAAGCGCAACAGATCTGAAGAACGTTCGAGCGAGAATTTGATTCGCCAACGTGGGCAGCGGAATGATTTGAACCCCGGCGAGTTTGCAAGCCGAGACGGAGTCTGCGTAGGCGAGGCGCAGCATGTTTGAGCCCGGGGGCAAATCAGTCAGCTGCCAAAATCTGCACGAACCACTTTTGAGTCCATGCATGTTTGAGCCCGGGGCGAATCAGTCTGCTGCCAAAAATCTGCACGAACCACTTTTGCGTCCATGCATGTTTGAGTCCGGGGTCAAATCAGTCCGCTGCCAAAATCTGCACGAACCACATTTGAGCTCTCAGGGGCTGAAGCGATTCTCTTTCATTCGCACGGCATTTCTGTCACAATGGTTCGGTGCGATGTATGACAATCATCCTCGCGTGTGCAGTTTGTTCTTGTGATCTTGGCGCTGCACAGGCTGAAGAGAAAGTCGACTTCGATCGCGAAGTGCGGCCAATACTGGTCGCCAATTGTTATAAGTGTCACGGACCTCATGATGAAGCGCGTAAGGCTGGATTGCGTTTTGATTCGCATCAAGGCGCCACCGCAACTCTTCGCAAGGGACACCGCGCGATTGTTCCATTCTCTGCGGATGAAAGCGAGATTCTGCGGCGAATTGCGCAGAAAGACATCGATCAACGTATGCCGCCTGAGGGGAATGATCCGTTGTCATCGGCACAAATCGAGATACTCAGAAAGTGGATTCAAGAAGGCGCAGTCTTCACGCCACCGCGTGCATTCCGTTCGCTCAATCAAACGCAAGCACCGAATGTGCGCGATCAAACTTGGTGCGAAAGCGACATTGATCGATTCGTTCTTGCAACACGTGAGCACGTCGGTCTTACGGCTCCAAAGTCAGACGTCGATCCCGCCGCGCTTCTTCGCAAACTCTCATTTGATTTGCGCGGACTTCCACCAGATGAACAAGATGTTCGTGCATATTGCGCTCAGCCAACTCGTGCAAATTATGAGGTAATCGTTGATCGTTACCTTGCGGATTCTGCATACGGTGAGCGGTGGGGGAGGCACTGGCTTGATCTTGCGCGTTATGCCGAAACATTTGGCCATGAGTTTGATTACGAAATGCCCGACGCATGGCGATATCGGGACTATGTGATTGACGCTATGAATCACGATTTGCCGCTCGACCAATTTGTCACCGAACAAATCGCTGGAGATCTGCTCCCGCCGCGCGCCGCAATGAATCTTCCCAATGTTGCGCCGATCGCAACCGCATGGTGGTTTCTTGGACCCGCCGTTCATGCACCGATCGATGTGAGGCAAGACGAAGCAGATCGCATCGCAGGATCAATAGATGTTCTTGGGCGTTCATTCTTCGGTCTTTCGGTTGCATGCGCTCGCTGCCATGATCACAAATTCGACCCAATTCCAACGGCAGATTTTTATGCTCTCAATGGAGTCATTCGCAATACGCGTCGTGTCAACGGCTTCGTCGATACGGATTCTCGCGCGAATAATTTCTTGCTCAGTGCGATCGAAGCATTCAATGCATCTCAACGTGCTTTGAATGTGGGCACGAATGTTCATCCAAGATTCGATGGCGAGTTGCTCTCAGTCGACGCCATCGACGATCTTGCAGATGACGGCGCTTCGTGGAGTGTCTCTGGTCCTGCGTTTGCTCACTCTGCAAATAAAGTGGCGACAAGCTCCACCTTGCCTGCACAAAGTGGCACAATCGACAGTGCGAGGCTCGATCCCAGACTTGTCGGCAGCGCTCGTTCATCAACATTCAACATCAAGAAACGCTATTTGCATATTCGTCTACGCGGCAGCAACGCAAATATTCGTACGATCATTGATAACTATTGGCTTGATGAACGCAATCCGTTGCTGTTCGAGAAATTGCTCCGTCGCCTCCCGCATCAAGATGGGGGTGGTGAGTGGCGAACGGAGACTTTGGATCTTGTGCGATTCAAAGGCGAACGCATGTACGTCGAGTTGGTTGACGATGGAGGAGGTTCAATCGAAGTCGACTGGATCGCTGCTTCAGATGATCTTGCTCCACCGGATCCAAAGTCTTGGGATGTTGACGAAATTTCTCATGCGCCAATGGTCATCGATGCGTCGGCATCCTCAGCGGCTCGCGAAGCCATTGAAAGTCTTGTTGCTTGCACTCCCCCAATTCGGGCCGTGATTGCGGAGGAAGGTGGCGCGCAGGACGAACCAATTCATATCCGAGGAGCAGCGCATTCAACGGGTGAGATGATCCCCCGTGCACATCTGAAAATGCTTGGAGAATATTCTCAGCAAACCGTCGAAGGCAGTGGGCGCATTGCGCTTGCGCAAATGTTGACGGATGAGAAAAATCCATTTCTATGGCGCACGACAGCGAATCGAATATGGCTGAAACTCTTTGGTCGTGGGATTGTTGAAACTCCCGATGACTTTGGTCAACTGGGAACTCCGCCATGGAGCGCGGAATTGCTTGATGCACTCGCTGCGCAACTCGCGCAAGAACTTTCGATCAAGTCACTGGTTCGTACCATCGTTCTGACGCACGCATATCGAGCCGTCGCAGATTCGGACGCGCCTTCAACGACCGCGTGGAGCCCTCTCGCCGTTCGCAGGCTCGATGCGGAATCAATTCGTGATTCAATGCTTTTCGCATCTGGGAGATTGGATCGCACGGCGGGGGGTTCAAGCGTTCCCGGAAATTTGTCAGATCACATGCAAGGTCGTGGTCGCCCCGAAGAATCTGGGCCCATCGATGGTTCTGGTCGACGAAGTATCTATCTCGCAGTGCGTCGCAATTTTCTTGATCCATTTCTTCAAGCCTTCGATGCACCAGTCCCATCAACGACATGCGGTCGTCGTCATTCTTCAAATGTTCCAGCACAATCGCTCGCGTTGATGAATAGCGATCTTGTGCGACTTCTCGGCAAATATTGGGCCGACCGCATCGTCGGTGGAGAACCAAAAAGCGATGCAGATCGAATCGAATCGATGTGGTATGCGCTTTATTCCAGACCTCCGCGCGAAGATGAATCGTTGATGGCGCTTCAGTTTCTCGATGCAGAGAGAACATTTCATTCCAATACATCCGATTTACAATCTTGCGATCGCGCTGCATACGCTGCGCTTGCTCAATCTCTCTTTGCGACGAAGGAGTTCATATTTTTACGATGAGCGATCAACAGAACCATCACTGTGGGCGATTTCGCGCAGAGCCATTGACTCGGCGTGAAATGCTCAGCGCAGTCGGTGGCGGATTTGGCATGCTCGCGTTCAGCGCACTCTTTGCCCGCAGTTCGATTGCCAGTTCGCCGCTCTCCGATGGCAGAGCGCTGATCGCTCCGCATATTCCAGCACGAGCACGCAGTGTGATCTTCCTTTATATGGATGGTGGTCCGTCGCAGGTTGACACGTTCGATCCGAAGCCAAGACTTGTCGATTTTCATGGGAAGCCTTTTCCCATGGCAGCGTCGCCGACGCAATTCAATAACAACGGATCAACGCTTGCTTCTCCATGGAAGTTTGCGCGACATGGTCAGTCTGGCCTGGAAGTTTCGGAACTCTTTCCACATATCGCAAAGTTATCTGACGAGTTGTGCGTGATTCGATCCATGACGAGCGATTTCGCAGAGCACACTTCTGCAAATTATCTTTTACATACCGGCTCCGGTATCGCAGGCCGTCCTTCAATGGGTGCATGGAGTTCTTATGGATTGGGTAGTGACAATCAAGATCTTCCAGGATTCGTTGTCATTGACGGCGGACTCGTTCCTCCAGGCGGACTCGATTGTTTCAGCGCTGGATTTCTTCCTGCGAGATATCAAGGAACGGTCATCCTGCCGCAAGGAGAAGCGATTGCAAACGCCTCGCTGCACGAATCGCAAGAAGCTCAGCTCCGCAAGCGTGCGTTGATTGCGCGACTTGATTCGCAGTATGCGCACGATACGAATGCGGAAGCAGTCGAGAGTGCGATTCGCAATCACGAACTTGCCTATCGAATGCAATCGTCAGTTCCAGAACTTTCTGCAATTGACGGCGAGAGCGACGAGACGAAGGCGCTGTATGGATTCGATGCGCCAGATGCCACCACGCGCATTTATGCTCGTGAGTGTTGTCTTGCGCGCAGGCTTGTGGATCGCGGCGTACGTTTTGTTGAAGTCACATGCCCACGAACAATCGGCGATCGATGGGATCAGCATGACAATTTGCGTGAAGGTCATGAAGCAAACGCACGCGCAGTTGATCAACCAATCGCAGCACTCTTGACGGACTTGCGCCGACGCGGACTTCTTGATTCAACGCTTGTGGTGTGGTCTGCGGAATTTGGCCGCACGCCTTTCGCGCAAGGCACAAACGGTCGTGACCATAATCCATTTGGGTTCACAATCTGGATGGCAGGCGGTGGTGTTCGCGCAGGAACGATCATTGGCGCAACCGATGAATTTGGATACCGCGCTGTGGACAAGCCATACAAGATTCACGATCTACACGCGACGATGATGCACTTGATGGGAGTCGATCATCACCGTCTGACTTTTCGTTCAGGTGGTCGTGATATGCGATTGACAGATGTTCATGGACAGTTGATCAGCGATGCAATTGCGTAGCGCTTCTTTTGTGATTTTTTATACGATCTTTAATATGAGCCAGAACTTTCAATCTCGCTTGGTAGGCATCCTGACATCTCCGCCATTTCTCTTTCTTCTTTTGGCATTGGCAATCATGGGATGGTGTCTGTTGCCTGGGCAACTTTTTGCACTCGATTCGCCGCTTGCACTGAATAAAGATATCGCTGGATATTTTTGGGGGACAAGCGATGGAGCAAGTGGAGCATTTGCTGCAACATACAACTCTGCACCGATCGCATTTGTCCTCAGTCTCTTTGAATATGTGATGCCATCGTGGGCCGTGGAAAAATGCTGGCTTGTGCTGCTCTTATGGCTTTGCGGATACGGCGCATTTCGTCTGCCATTTCTCGAAGGATTTGGCAGATATTTTGCGGGAGTTTTCTATGTGGTCAATCCTGTTGTGTACTTACGATTTGTGTCTGGCGGTTGGGGCGTCCTCGCGGTCTATGCCGTCACGCCGTTTCTCGTCAGCCAATTCGTGAAGCTGCTCGAAAGCCCAAGGCAGCGATACGCAGTGACCGTTGCACTCTTGCTCACCGCGATTGGAATTCTGCAAATCCATGGAGTGCCACTTGCGTTCATATTGCTCACCTGCATTTTTGTTGGGAGACTCTTGCTTTTGCGCGAGCACATGAAAAAGACTTTCATGATGCTGGCCATAAGCGGCGCACTTTTCCTCTGCCTCAATCTGTTCTGGATGACACGCTTCATAGAAGCAGGTGGTGGCGCTCCTGCAAATATGCCACTCCAAGAAATGAATTACTTCGCTGTTTCATCCGCACTCGAAGCATTGTCGCTTCGAGGTTTCTGGTGCAGTCAACCGTACCTTGATATCTCCGATCTCATTTCCTTTGGCTGGATTCTGTTTGTTCCACTTCTTGCTCTCGCAATCTTCGGCGCATTCAGCATGGTCAAATCTGATCGCTCGAGATGGCTTGGAATTGGCGTCGTCGCCCTTGCTGTACTGAGTGGACTGTTGGCGATTGGACCACGGGTGGATTTCATCAGTGGACTCATTCGCTTTCTTTGGGAAAATGTCTCCGTCTATCGAGCATTTCGCGATTCGTACAAATTTGTTGGATTGCTGGCGCTTGCGTACGCATTTCTCGGCGCGTACGGATTGCAATCACTGCTCAAGATATTGCATGCCACATTCGACACGGAGACTTCGAGGCGCTTGTCGTTTCGAATCGTCGGGGTGATCGCATTGATTCTTCCAGTTTTGTACACGCTCCCACTCTTTGGACTCTGGGGTCAAATGCCATCAACAACCTATCCCGCCGACTGGACAAAAGTCCGCGCGATGATGGATGAGGATAAAAGTGATTTCAATGTTCTTGTCTTGCCTTGGCACATGTATCTCGAATTTCCTTGGTTGGAGAATCGATCGAAGCGTTTGGCCAATCCGGCTTCAAACTTTTTTACGCAGCCAACACTGACTGGAGACAATCTGGAAATTGAAGGCAGTTCCTCCAACAGTTCCAATCCTGTCAGCGCATATATCGAAGCGGTGCTCAAGCAGGGGGATGAAGTCCGCGATATAGGAAAATTGATTGCGCCACTCAACGCTCGATATATCGTGCTCTTCAAAGCGGCAGATATCAAGACCTATGACTATCTGGCTTCACAAAAAGATCTTGAGCGTGTTTTCGACGGTCCAACGGTTGCGCTCTATCGCAACTCATATCCATCAGCTCGTGCTTATACGGTGAACACCGTGGCTCGTTTGAAAAATCTTGCCGACTGCAAGCGCGTCTTTTCCTCAAAGAAACCGTTAGAGAATCTCTTTGTGCTTGATTCGACTCAAACTCAGGATCTCCCGCCGACGTTGTCGCAGCACAAGTCAAGCGATCTTCCGAAGATTCAAATCGAAAACCCAGCGAAATATGGTATTGAAACTGAAGAGGAGGGATATCTCGTCTTCTCGCTCGCACAGCGAACGAACCGCAATGGTTGGGAATTGAACGGCAAGCAACCGATTGCAATGAATCTTGGCATGGCGCCGACTTTTTCAGCCGATGCAGGTGTTGGAACGATTAAGTTTTCCCGATTTTATTCTCGGGAACTATGGATGTATTGCATTGCCGCACTGGGACTTGTTGCATGCGCTGCGATCTATCGGCGCGGGCAATAGCAACAATAACTTTTCAGGCGAACCACAAGGACATTCAAGAAACGTTCAGCGATCTGACATAATCGTTCAGCGCATTTTGCTGCGATTGGAGTGTCGTCTGTTCATTCGTGGTTTGAACAAGAATCGCTTCAAGCCGCGATTCTTGTTCGTTGAACTTTGTCAAGTATCGCCGATAGACTTCTGTGTCGTGATCGATCGATGCCATGTTCTGCCGGATTCGATTCTGATCAGCATCGATCGACTGGCGTTCTTGACCAAGCAAAGTAATGCGCCCAGAGGTGGCCTTCATCGTGGCCTGCATCGCAGCAGCTTTTTTCGCTGCATCAATGACCTCCTGTGAAGCTTTCTTGTCCGATGCATACGCAAGCAGTGTCGGCATGTCGTACTGAGCGACGGAAATGCGCGAAAGAAAAGTATTTTCTTGGGCAACGACAAACGTCGCTTTTTCGCTTGGTTTTAAGGTCAATTCGAATCGGTACAAACTTTGCGTTTCTTCGGCAGCTTTCTTCGGTTCTGCCAACTCCCACCCTTGGATCTTCGCTGTTTCCACCAACATCGTTCGTCCGCGAGCAGCATCCTTATTGTTAAATGCAAATGAAGTGCGCTGAACCTGTTTGCGGGTCTCCTCGATGAAGCCATCCACGATACGAATCGAGCGCATCGTGTTCGTGCTGTCATCTTGCACGGCAGCACTGACAGAAAGATCCACCGCATACGCAAGTAATCGTTTGTCGTTGAGAGTCATGTATCCAACTTGAGCATCACCTGCATATGTGAACGCATCAAAGACCGCGACTGGACCAGGGATCAGTTGTAAGCCTGTGGAATTTGTCAGTTCGACTCCACGCATTGGGTGGTCGATCCCATCTGCGCGATTGAAAATGCTGACGCGCCGCCCATCAATCGCAGAAGTCAGAATTGGCAGCATCGCTGATTGCTGTCGACCAATCGAAATTGGATTCTTCATCGTGTATTGAAACGCTTCGCCAACGGAACTTGATTGTGCCTGCGCAATCGCTGACTGCTTCCAGAGTTCTTCGGATGACATTCCAGTTTCCATATCGTTGTTGGCACCGTCGGCCATCGCTACGGATCCAAATGCTCCGCCGCTTGCAACGAGACCGTCCGCTGCGGCAGTCTTCGCCATCCACGCACCTGGTGGAGGTGCAGATACAGATGGAGCCGCCATTGCTAGGCGCAGTCGATTCTTCTCCGCAAACGCATCTCCATCTTGATAAATTCTCGGTGCAGCGCCTGCAACCGTCGGCACATCAAGCCTTGGACGTGTGATATGCAACGACTGAGAGAGATTCATTTCGAAACTGACTGGCTGGCTGGCGACGAGCGCAAGCTGAATGTTGCTCCAATCATCGTCAGTCGTATTTTCGATGATTGCCCAACCCTGAATCATCGGTTGATCCTTCGACTTCGCTTCGTCAGGAAGCACCAATCGATAACTGGTCTTCCAAATGGGCATCTCATTCACATATGCGATCTTCACATCGCGAGCGGCAGTTCCACCGAATGAAAGCCCAACATTCTTAAATCGATCAGTGCTATGCGCAGCAAGTGCCGCAAGCGCCTTCATCAATTCTCCGTTGAGAGCTGGGTCTTCCAGTTGTACCGAAACGATGGTGGTCAAATTGACAGATCGAACGCCGCTCTCTGTGATCACATTCACAAATGGAATTGAGATCGCCTCTTGTGCGCTTCCTTGGGCTTGATCGCGCATCTCGCTGCCAAGCACAACTCCAGAAATCGGCCCATCTGAAGTGACAAACCGAACTTTCGTCCCTCGAAGTCTTCCCAATATTGTTGCGAGAGTCGGATTGTCTGAAAGATCGATGCCAAAACTCGCAAGTTGACGCGCAAGTGGTTCGTTCGATTCATAGGAAATCGATTGGAGCGCCTGCTGCGGATCGAAGATCACCATCGACTTTAACATGTCATTGATTTCATCTTGTGCAAAACGCAATTGAACAGAATCTCCGCTCTTGATCATCCCGTGCCGTTCAAAGTATCCCACTCCCGATCGATAGAGCGTGATCGAAGTGATGGGCAAACGCGGCGCTGCATCGGCGCCCGCAACTGCTTGTGCCAGAGCACTGCTCGCAAATGTCATCAATCCACAAAGAGTGGCAACGGAGCCTGCAAATGTAATTCGAATCGCAATTGGATTATTCATGTTTGTTTTCCTGAGGATAAGTTTTTGATTGATTCAGGCATTCTACTGCTAAGAAATGAAGTGATTGAACCTGCGATTGCAAGAAAAGCAATCGTGAAGAGCAGCCCTGGATCCACGAGATAGTCCCACAGATTGTCTGACTCCATCAAGCCGACGCTCGAAGCAATCAACGCGATAGCGATGATGTTGGTCCATCGGGGAGCCATTCTCCGCATCATCACGGAGCCCAATGCAATCACAGCGATTGCAATAAGAATCCATTTGGGATGCCAGCCGATGGCATACAAATCGACTGGCACGTTTGGATTCAGCAAGAACAATGGCAGATACAGCGGCAGCATCACGAAGAGGCTGACAAGCACACATGTCGACAATCGAGGTCTGTTTGGAAGCGAAGATGGACGAACCGTATATAGAAAGAGCAGCAAGAATGTCACGATGCTTGGATCGCCCCAGAGTCCACGAAGATGTCCCGCTAGAGAAACGCCGGCGATCGGGACGATGAGCACGATAGCGGCAGGAATCCAAAGTTCCATTCCAAATGGTGCAAGATTTTTCCGGCCAAAGATTTCGCGCACAAAGCGAATGATCATCGCCACAATCACTCCTTGCGCAAAGAGTCCATAGATTGCGTGCATGTTCACTGCGCGCTCTCCATCGCGGCATTCTCGTTGTCGCCTGTATCTAGCCACAAAGCGTTAAAGCAACAAAGTCGAATCCCTTTGCGCTGCCAGGTATATGAAAGATAAATCATTCCATCTGCACTCTGCGCAAATGATGGATAGGAAAATTCTCCGCCTGGCGCACTCCGTTCGATCGTGCGGGAAGCAGTCCAACTCGCTCCACCATCTCGCGACCGAAATAATTGCAACACGTTGCGCCCGTTCACAAGCGGATTTGCAGCGATCAGCAGCGAGCCATCGACAAGTCGAATCATGCTGATACTTGCATTTGGACTTGGAATATCAAGCGGCGCCTTCAGCGACCAAGTTTGGCCACCATCTTCAGTCGCGCTTCGCCCGACGACTGGCTGAGCACTGTTCGTATTTCGCAGAACTGCGACCGCATCAGTCGCACTGATCGCCGCAACCGCAGGCTGGAGCAATTCGCCGACATTCGACGGCATCCGTTCGCATTGCAGCACGCGTCCTTCGGTTGTCACTCGCACCCACATTCCCCATTTGTGCAAAAGCTCGTGATACGCGGGAAGTCCGATCGTTCCATCTTGCATCGCAATAATTTGATTACGCACAAGCGTGCTGAGATTGAAGAATGGCGAAAGAATCAATCGTTGCGCTGCACTCCAACTCTTGCCGCCATCTTGCGAATGCAGTTGATTCACAGAACTTCCCGACCATCCGCCATAACTCACACTCACAACATTCAATTGGACACGCCCGTCGGCATCGATCCAAACCACAGGATTTCCAAGCGTACGGATCACGCGGTGGGTGAGCCCTTCAAGTTGTTCGCAAGTCAATGAGGTCCACGAATCTTGTACGCGTTCATCTTTCACTCGCGCCATCTGAATCGCAACATCATCAGCGCCTTCACGCGTTCCACCAAACCATGCGATCAGCAGTGAACCATCTTGCATAAATGCAATCGACGAGGCATGAGCTGAGGGCGTTGGTCGTGGCAATTCGATAGGCAAAAAGAGCGCGCTGGCAGGCTCTTGCTTCTGCGCGTCGATCACGCTCGAAGCGGCGAATCGAGGTTCGATTGATCCTCGCGTGTGCAATCCCGCTGCGACAAGCCCAATGATCAACAGTGTGAGTGACCAACGTGGCGATGAAGGGGATTTGGTCATGTGGCAATCAGACTCGAAATGCTATCAAACTATAACATCGGCACGCGGATCAAACCCGCAGATGCACGCATGGATATTCGATTTCAAAGAATGGTTGATCGTTGGGTTGGCATCCCCGCATGTGCTGCGTTGTCTATCTGGCACTATGGCGTTGGTTTCATTTTTCGCCGTGCCGAAACGAACGCTCCCAAGCGCATTCTCGTGATCTTGTTGAGCGAAATGGGAAGTCTGGTTCTTGCAGAGCCAATGTTCCGACGAGTGCAGGATCGATTTCCAAACGCAGAGATTCACATGATGCTTTTCGCACGCAACCGACAGTTGCTCGACTTGCTTGGCGTGGTCAAGAAGGAAAATGTGATGACCATTCGCGATGATTCGCTCGCACATCTGCTTCGCGATCTTGCGAAGGCAATTTGGTGGATGCGCACGAACAAGTTTGACGCGGTCTTGGACTGCGAACTTTTCTCTCGAATCAGCGCCATTCTCAGTGGAATTTCTGGCGCGGGTCGGCGAGCAGGATTTCACCGTCACACGCAAGAGGGGCTCTATCGCGGTTCATTCATCAACTCGCCTGTTGCATACAACCCATATCGCCACCTGTCGCATCAACTTGTGACATTGGCAGATTCTCTGCAAAGCCACACTGTGCCTCGCGGCAAAGATGGAAGTCTCGCTGCAAAATTTTCTCCGCCAATTTTTCATCCCGAACCTGGTGAAATCGAAAGTGAAATCGCAAAGTTGCATCACGATCATCCAGCGCTCGCAGGGAAAAAACTTGTGCTGCTCTATCCAAGCGGGGGGCTTCTTTCGATTCGCGCGTGGCCGCTGCAACACTATGTTGAAGTGGCGGAGCAGTTGCTTCAAGATGGTTGCGCAGTCGGCGTGATCGGCATGCCCGAAGATCGTCCACTTGCGGAACAATTGCGCTTGGCATGTTCAGACAATGCAAACTGCGTCAATCTCGCGGGCTACACACGGTCAGTACGACACTTGATGTGCCTTTTTCACCGCGCAAGTTTGCTGATCACCAATGACGGCGGTCCTGGCCAATTCGCAGCGATGACATCCATGCCAAGCATTGTGTTCTTTGGCCCTGAAACACCGACGCTGTACGCAAGTTGGAGCCCGAATTCGTATGCGTTCTATTTACACCTGCCATGTTCGCCGTGCCTGACTGCATACAACCACCGCAATTCACCTTGCGACGGCGACAATCAATGTCTCAAGCGCATTCTCCCTGCAGAAGTTCTTGCAAAGGCGCGCGAGATGATTGCTGTTTCGCATCCCAGCGGAGTGCATGCGAATGCGTAAGGCGTGCCACGCATGAATAAAATTTTTCAGACCGCCTCATCGGTGATTGCATGGGGTTGGCGACAGCGACACAGATTTTTCCAATTTGGTCTTGTTGGAGTGAGTGGAGTTGTAATCAATCAACTGGTCATTTGGATTTGCCAAGAGAAACTTTATGTTGGCGTCGAAAATCTTTCTCTGCGACTGAATTTGGCAATGTTCACTGGCATCATTTTTGGGATGACCAACAATTTTTATTGGAATCGTAAGTGGACTTGGAAGGATCGCGATCGTACTCGCAACCTTCCACTCACCCATCAATATTTGCAGTATGCCACTGCGAATTGGGCTGGAATACTCGTGCAGGTTGCGATCACCAATGTGTTGGTGCGGTGGATTCCATATCTGCCAGCCAATCTCGCGGGTATCGCAGTTGCATGCGTGATCAATTTCATTTTGACGGATCTCTGGACATTCCGCCATGTTCGCACCGAAGGGATCGATCCTGAAGCGGAGCGACTCGAACAAGCGCGCGTCGCTCTACCTCTGCTTATCAGCGGCCTATTGCTTGGTCTCTGCACATTCTTGCACGGCTTAGGTGCTGTGAGCATCTTGCGCAATGGCGATGAGATGGTCTATATGCAGATCACTCGTTCGATCATCGCCGACAATCATTGGTTGCCGCTGCAAAGTGATATGGCTGCGATGACCAATACAAAACCACCACTTTTGTTCTGGCAGGGAATCATTTCAACCGATTGGGGCCAAGATTGGAATCTCGTCGCGCTGAGATGGCCGAGCATCGTCTGGACATTCTCCACAGCAATCATGTGCGGACTCTTGGGTTGGCGAATGACACAGCGCAATGTTTTCAGCGGAATTCTTGCTGCGATGTTCTATCTCGCATTCTTCAGCACCTATCGATATGGCCGACCATATCTGACAAATCCGCCAGAAACATTTTGGGTTTTTTCATGCTTCTTCACGATGCTTTGGTGGAAACCAAAGTCATTCGACTCGCGCTTTCTTTTTCCGACGATCATCGGCGTACTCGCGGGAATGGCTCTGCTGACAAAAAGTTTCGCGCAGTTACTCCCAATTGGATTTGGACTTGCATGGTGGCATCTGCACTTGCATGAGTGGAAGTGGGGATTCTTCTTGCGACGATCCCTGCCTGGACTTCTCTGGACAACGATTGTTGCCCTTGGAATGTTTTCGCTTTGGTTTGTTTTCGATCCAGAACCTCAATTGATCTGGCGCAACTTTGTGATGGGCGAAAATGTTGGCAAGATGGCTGGTGGTGTCACTGCATGGTTCCAAGGATTTTTCTGGGGCGGAAACAGTGTGTGGACACTTGCAGGAAGTTGGTTTGTCAATGCTGGTCTGCTTGCATTCCCGCTCTTTGGTGTCTGCGTCGAATGTTGGAAGCATCGAAGAAAACTAATCACCGAAGAGCGACTCCTTTGGATTTGGGTCTTCGCGATTTTTATTGTCTTCTGCATTCCTGCGCAGAGGTCGGGGCGATATCTGCTCGAAGCAATGCCAGCGATCGCAATACTCATGGCAACGCGTTGGCATCATGTTGGACGAAATGCATTCGTTATTTCGCACATCGCGATCATCGCAGTGCTCTTGCCAATCGGATGGCTCTCATTCTTGCTCGGTCGTGAAGTTGGCTTCGACGCATTTTCATGGTGGCACTGGCCACTTGTTGCAGCATCGATCGCATTCGCCGTCATTTCAATCGCGCGACCTCGCTGGACTGCGATGTGCGCTGCACCTGCGTCGCTTGCTGTGTTCTTGTCCCTTTCAAGTTTTCTCGGCGTCTTCAATGCGCCGCTTGGAACGTTTTCTCAGCAAACGATCGATGCAACAGCAGATCACGTTGTATGGATTCCAGAAAACTTCAGATCTGTCGCAGAGAATCACCGATTCTTGTTACCTCACGCAACAGTGAAGGGATTTTCGTCGCAAGAGAGTTCGCCGCCAGAAGATCAAGTGCAATCAAGCGATCTTGCGGTCGTTATTCTCCCGCTCTCATCGCCACAGCCAATTGGCGCGATTGGAAGTCGCATCGAAATGACCAGTCGACACACTGCGCGGCAAATTTGGGAGATGGCAACGGGAAAAGTTCAAGAGCATCTTTTCTGCCGAGAATGGATCGTCCCAATTACATCTGCTGTGCCTGGGAATCCGTAACTTCTTGCGCGGGCATGGTCTTCGCTATCCAAATCATCAAACCAACTGCAACAAGTGCAAGTGCTGCAAATGCGCTAAAGATCAGATTCAGTGGTTGCCCCGCATCGCGCAGAATGCCGAATCCCCAATCAGCGGCGCCGCCACAACTGATGCTGACAAAGTTCATGATGCCATATCCAGTCGCGCGCAAATG